>Ga0105242_10004075_pt1 | contig 11356 bp, 11 predicted proteins | sample KBSM24metaG_FD_81521 | JGI IMG/M metagenome (GOLD analysis project Ga0105242, IMG submission 81521) | Miscanthus rhizosphere microbial communities from Kellogg Biological Station, Michigan, USA - KBS M2-4 metaG | ecosystem: Host-associated > Plants > Roots > Rhizosphere > Soil | place...
CCATTAAGAATAGGGGACTTTCTATCGCCGTCCATTGACACCGTAGACGCTATGGTTTGTATTTTCAATCTACGGGCGATTTCCCAAGCTGGACGTCGCCGGTTCGACCCCGGTCTCCCGCTCCAACTTTTGAAGAACTTACAAGCACCATAAAAACCCGAGTTACTGCGATTACTGAGTTAAGACTTCCTTTACTGAATCACGTCCCTACCGCCTTCACCTTCTGTTCAAGATCGGCCTGGCTATACTGCTCCATGGACACCCCTAGCCCGTGGCCTCGCGAGTCGGCTGCCAACTTGGGATCGGTTTTAGCGACTGCAGGAATACACCCGCGGTACCCAGACTACGTTCGCGATAAGTCATGCCCCGATGGTAGGCGTCTTCATGCAATTTCCGACTCAGGAAGCCTCTCGACGACGGAAAGTGGCACGTGTTTCGCTGCGGCTGGAGCCCCCGCTCTGCTTACCTCCTTCGGGGCGCGGCGCGCCGGGAATGGGAGCACAGCATTCCGCCCGTTGAGTCTTCTGAGATATTCCGGCACCTTTCAGAAATCTGCGATCTCGTGCCGGGACCGACGCGTTGTTTGCATAATCGATCCCGCTGCCCTCCTTTAGCTCGCTGGAATCGTAACGCCAGCCGAATGACACGACCCTTGCGCTTGCTTTCAAAACCGTGGAACTGGAATTCCTTGAAGGGAAGGTCCGCGATCCGGTTCAGAAGGCGGCGTTCGTCTTCCGGGCTTCCGGACAATAGAGATAGCCGGGAGGAAGCGCCGGAGCTGCTGGCATAGGAAACAGGCTGGGCTGCATGACTGGACCGCAAGAAGGCGTTCCCTACTGGTGATGCGGCGGATGGAGGCACGGTTGCAGTTCAGGCTTTGAGGAAATATGCAGAACACTGAACAGGCGGGGCTGCGCCTCGGTCTTTGCGGCTGGAACGGATCGCAGCGCGCCTACTTCGCGGACTTCGATTGCATCGAGATCCAATCAACCTTCTACGATCCGCCGGCGCTCACTGTGGCCCGCAAATGGCGGGCGTCGGCGCCGCCCGGTTTCCAGTTCTGCATCAAGGCCTGGCAGTTGATCACTCACGCGGCCACCAGTCCCACCTACCGGCGTTTGCGGTCTCCAATACCGGCGAGCGAGCGGGATTCGGTGGGTTCATTCCGCCAGACGGACCAGGTCTGGCAGGCCTGGCAGCGCACGCTTGAAATCGCGAGGATTGTCGAAGCGCGGGTCGTCCTGTTCCAGTGCCCGAAGTCCTTCATGCCGACGAGTGAAAATCTGGTCAATTTCTCGGCGTTTGTCCGCCGGGTGGAAAGAGACGGCTTTCGCCTAGCGTGGGAGCCGCGGGGCGAGGCATGGACCGCCGACATTGTGCGGGATCTATGCGCAGAGTACGACTTGATCCACTGCGTCGATCCGTTCGAGACCATGTCGGTTCATGGCGATATGAGGTACTGGCGTCTGCACGGACGCGGCTCCTACTCATACCGGTATACGCATGCGGATCTTACTGCCCTCCGGCATATGCTGGCCAAACAGCCACGGCTGGGGTATCTCATGTTCAACAGTTTCTCATCGAAGGCGGACGCGCTGCGGTTCCGTCAGCTGGGTTGATTACGCGACAGGCCCGGCGTTTTCTCCATGTCACGCAAAAATCTTCAGCCGCGCAGCGGGGGCGGTCAAGGTCGGCGGACATAAAAAAGGAGGGAAAAGGAGAATGACTCGGCCGAGCTCTTGTGTCGGACACTCTTGGCCTGTGCGCGGGCCATCACGCTCATTGATTTTCTGGCGCAGGATTCTGACGCCTCACGCTGGAACGTTTTTCGGCCCTTCGGTTGCAAGAAGTCCAGGGTGTCGCGCCAACCGAATCTCACTCCTTCTTCAATTTATCGGCTAAGGCCGCGGCCGTACGGAACTTACGGTTTTGAAACTTGTTGGTTTCACTCCTTTTTTCAAGTACAAGGAGATACTGATGGCCTCCCAAAATGCGGATGTTGCGCTTGCCTATCTGAATGAACCTGATGACGCCCGGCTCACAAAGAAGAAGGTTGAAGGGGAAGGCCGGCAGTGTCTCCTCATCTCAGGCGATGTGAAGGTCCAGAAGTTTTGCGACAGCGAAACACTTCGATGAGACACTGAAAACCAATCTGTATGGCTATTTCTTTATGGCACAGGCGGCGGTGAAGCAAATGAAACCGCGCTCGGCCATTATCAACACGGGCGAGATCCCGCCAATCATCGGCGGCGGCTGATATGGCACTCGAAGAATACCGTAGGAAGCGCGATTTCAGCAAGACCGGCGAGCCGCCTCCTGGCAAGGCCGCGCCGCGGAACAAGCAGCTTTCGTACCTGATCCAGAAACACGATGCGACGCGTCTCCATTACGATTTCAGGCTGGAACTGGACGGCGTTCTTCTCAGCTGGGCGGTGACGAAAGGGCCCAGCCTCGATCCGGCCAACAAGCGGATGGCGGTGCGGACCGAAGATCATCCGCTCGACTACGGCAAATTCGAAGGGACGATTCCGAAAGGCCAGTACGGCGGCGGCACCGTCATGCTGTGGGACCGAGGCACGTGGGAGCCGAAAGGCGATGCGCACGCCGGGCTCAAAAAGGGTCATCTCACCTTCCAACTTCACGGCGAGCGATTGAAGGGCGGTTGGGACCTAATCCGCATGCGCGGAGACGGCAAGCGCGAGAACTGGCTGCTGATCAAGGAAGCAGATCAGGAGGCGACTACTGGCTCCAATGGTGCCTTCCTAGAAGGGCTCGCCTCCAGCGTAACAACCGGCCGATCGATGGAAGAAATCGCGGGCGGTGTGCGTCCGGCAAGAAAACGCAAAACGGACCCGAAAACCGCGGCGAGGCTCAAACGCCTCATGGAGCGCTACCCGGCAGTACAGCTGGCGACGCTAGTCGATAAAGCGCCGGAGGGCGAGAAATGGGTCCACGAGATCAAGTTCGATGGCTACAGGCTTCTCGGGTTCGCCGCCGGCGGCGCGGCGCGCCTGCGGACACGCAACGGGAATGACTGGACGGAAAGTTTTCCGGCTATCGTTGCGGCGCTGGAGAAGCTGAAGGTTGATTCCGCCGTTCTGGATATGGAGGCTGTCCTTCTCGATCCTAAAGGCAAGAGCAGTTTTCAGGCGCTGCAGGCGGCGCTCGGTGAGGGCGGCCATCCGGAGCGGATTGTCGCTTATGGTTTTGACCTGTTACATCTCAATGGAAGCGAGCTAACAAGGCTGCCTCTGACCGAACGCAAGGACAAGCTCCAGGCGCTGCTCGCGAAAACAAACCAATCGGTCCTCCGCTATAGCGAGCACTTTGCCGTCGATGGCGCGGAGATGTATAAACAGGCCTGCGCCCAAGCGCTCGAAGGAATCGTTTCCAAGCGGGCAGACAGCCCCTATGTCGCCGGCCGGCAAAAAACATGGCTTAAGGTCAAATGCAGCCTGCGGCAGGAATTCATCATCGTCGGGTATAGCGGCGCGAAGAGCGGCGAGCGCGCGCTCGGGGCGCTCTATCTCGGTTACAAAAAAGACGGCGCTCTGCGCTATGCCGGGAAAGTGGGCACGGGCTTCACGATGAAGAGCGCGCGTGAACTGGCCGAGCGTCTGCGCGAGATCGCATCCGCCAGCCCGATCCTGACGCGCGCCGACACAAAGGGCATGGGCTCCAGTGAGTGGGGCGACGTGCACTGGGTCAAGCCCGAATTGATCTGCGAAGTCGCCTTCACCGAATGGACCGATGACGGACGCATCCGCCATCCCTCCTTTCAGGGTCTTCGCGAAGACAAAGATGCGGCCGAGGTGAAACAGGAGAAACCAATGAAGTCCGCAGCATCCCCCGTATCCAAGGCAGCGAAGCCGGGCTCGCTGGTGGCGGCCGGCATCACCATCAGCCATCCCGACCGGGTCATCTCGAAGACTGGACTCGTCACCAAGGGCGAGCTTGCTGAATATCATGCCGCGGTCGCGCCTTTCATGCTGCCGCGCATCGCGCGTCATCCGCTGAGCCTGCTGCGCTGTCCGTCCGGCATCGATGGAAAGGATTGTTTCTTTCAGCGCAGCCCGGGGAGAGGGCTCGGCAAGGACGTCCATTCGTTCGATTTCCGGCACAAAGGCAGGCGTTACGAATATCTCTACATCGACGATGAAAAAGGCCTGCTGGAAGTCATTCAGATGGGAGCGATTGAGCTCCATCCCTGGGGTGCTTCGATTGACGCAATCGATTATCCCGACCGCCTGATCTTCGACCTCGATCCCGCGCCAGACGTTCCGTTCGAAGCCCTGAAGCTGGCGGCCACGGACCTGCGGCAGCGGCTCAAGCGAAAAGGACTTGAATGCAGCCTCAAATGCACCGGCGGCAAAGGGCTGCATGTGACCGTCGCACTGGCTGGCAAGGATCGCTGGCCCGCGGTCAAGGTCTTCGGAGCCGCCGTGGCAGAAGAGATGGTGTCGGCAGCGCCGGAAGCCTATGTCGCCACAATGAGCAAGGCGAAACGCACGGGGAAGATCTTCATCGACTATTTCCGCAACGACTACACGGCGACGGCGATCGCAGATTACGGTGTGCGCGCCCGTCCCGGCGCTCCCGTGGCGGTGCCGCTGGAGTGGGAGGAACTAAAAAAGCTGGAATCCGCCAGCGCGTTCACGATGAAGGACGTGCTGAAACGGCTGAAAAACCGGAGACCGCCGGCACAGCCCAGAGGTCAGGTCCTTCCGTCATGACCAACAGTTCGCAGGCATCGCTGCGGGAATCGGCGAGACAATGCCCAACAATAACAGCACGCGTCACACATCATCCGTCGTCCTGGTCCTGATCGACGTTATCAATCACTTCGAGTTTCCGGACGGCGACAAGGTCCTGGAGAATGCGCTGCCAGTAGCTGACCGTTTGGCCAAACTCAAGCAGCGGTGCCGGCGCGCGGGCATTCCCGCCATCTACGTCAACGATAATTTCGGCCAGTGGCGCTCCGATGCCAAAAGCCTAGTGAGAAGCTGCCTGGCCTCGCAGTGCGCGGGCAAGCCGTTCGTCGAGGCGGTTAAGCCTGACGAGGAGGACTATTTCGTCCTCAAGCCGATGCACTCCGCATTTTTCCAGACGCCGCTTGAAATCCTTCTGCATTATCTGGGGGCCACGTCTCTGATTCTGACGGGGCTTGCGACGAACAGCTGCATCGTCTGTACGGCGCACGACGCGAAGATGCGCAATTTCAGCCTGTATGTGCCTTCCGATTGTTCCGCGGCGCGGACGCGCCGGGAGCACGAACAGGCGATTGAACACATAAAAGAGATGACATGCGCGTCCGTGGTCGCGTCGACTTCGCTTCGGGTGGGCGAGCTTCGCGGCGAAAGCCGCAAGAAACGATCGAAGGCCTAACGGTCATGGAGACTCACGAAGAAGCAGAGTCCGCGCAGACATCCCCCGCTCTCAGCAACGCGGAGATCGCGGATCGCCTGGCGGGACTCGCGCAGTTGCTCTCGACCCAGAAAGAAAATCCCTACAAGGTGAAGGCGTATCACCGCGCAGCGGCAAGAATACGTTTGCTTTCCGATAGTCTCGATGAGCTGGTCAGAGAAGACGCTGATCTGACGCAATTTCCCGGCATCGGCGAAGCGATTGCGAGCGCAATCCGCGAAATCGTCCTGACCGGAAAGCTCAGGAAACTGGACACGCTGCGCGGCCAGGCGGCGCCCGAGATCGCGAGCCTGGCCGATTATCCACGGCTCGATCCGAAGCGGACTCTGCGTGCTTATAAAAAACTCGGGATTTCCTCAATAGAGTCGCTGCGCGAAAAACTGGAAAGCGGCGAAATCGAATCGGCGCTCGGCCTTCGCATGGCGCAGCATGTCCGGCAGGGGCTATCGGAAGCGCACGCGATGCTGTTATACCGGGCCGACGACCTGCGGGATGCAATCGAAGAGTTTCTTCTCACGAAATGCGCGGTGAAGAGGGTTCAAGTCGTGGGCGCCTCCCGCCGGCGAGTCGAAGTCATCGAGGAAATCGCTTTCGTGATCGAGACGGATGATTTTCCCGGCGTGGTCAGAAGGATGCAGCGCTATGGCGGCCGGACGGCGCTGCTTGAGTCATCCGCCGACGGGGCCGTCTTCGGGCTTGCCTCGGGCATCACCTTGCGGCTTCGTCTTTGCTCCGCGCGCGCATGGGGCCTTTGTCTGGTCATGGAGACAGGGTCCGAAGCCCATTTGAAAAAACTGGAAGCGGTTACCGAAAGACTAACATCGCTTTCCGGGAAAACGGCCCTCACGACCGAAACCGCCTTCTACCGCAGGCTCGGCCTGGCGTATATCGAGCCAGAACTGCGCGAAGGCAACGACGAGGTGGAGCGCGCGGGGACGGGGTCTCTTCCGAAGCTGGTGACGGAGGCCGACATCCGCGGCGAATTGCACGCCCACTCCACGTCGAGCGACGGCGTGCATTCGATCGAGCAGATGGCTGCAGCCGCGCGCCAGCGCGGTTATGAATATATCGGGATCTCGGACCATTCGCAGAGCCTGAAGATCGCCAGCGGCGTTTCCGTGGAGGATCTCTGGCACCAGATCAAGTACATCGACAAGCTGAACGGGAAGAATGACGGCATTCGCATCCTCAAATCTTCGGAGGTGGATATTCTCGCTGACGGATCGCTGGATTATCCGGACGACCTCTTGCGTGAACTCGACTATACGGTCTGTTCGATTCATTCGCGCTTCGGCTTGAACCGCGAGCAACAGACGGAGCGCCTCTTGCGGGCCATGGATAACCGGTATTTCAATATCCTCGGCCACGCCACGGGACGCCTGCTGCTGAAACGCCCCGGCTACGAAATCGACATTGATCGCGTCGTGGAACACGCGCGCCGGAACGGATGTTTTTTCGAAATAAACTCAAGTCCGGACCGGCTCGATTTGTCCGCCGACAATGCTCGCCGCGCAGCGGCGGCCGGCGTGCTGATCGCCGTCAATACTGATTCTCATAGTATGGGTGAATTGCAACTGGTGCGGTATGGACTGGACCAGGCGCGGCGGGCAGGTTTGGCAAAATTTGCCGTTCTGAACTGCAGGCCGTGGCAAAAGCTTCAGGCTCTGCTCAAAAGGTAACGACCGGCGCCCGTGTCCGCCGGTCGTTTCAGACCGCTAGCTTCGTTTTTGGTCGCCGCGATCGCCCTGTCCTTTCGGGACGATCGTTTTCGACTTGCTGCGCCGGTCCGCGCTGAGCGATTTACCGACGTTCACCTGCTTTTCCGTGAACTGGCCTTCCTTGTCGCGGCGAATATAGCGCTTGTCATTGCTGTGAGGCTGAATAACTTCTCTCTTCATGTTTCTCCTAGCGTCCCCGGCTTGCCATCTTTTCAGGCTTGTCGGTCTTTTTCGCAGCGCGGGCCGGTCCGCGCTTCTCAACATTCTCAAGATTGATATTGTTACCACCGTCCTCGATGGCAGCCTGCTGGATCAACGGGTTCGCGATGGCCGTCAATAAGAAGTCGGAACTCTCTTCCTCGCCGAGCGTCTGAGACAAGAGCCGCGCCGCATCGATTTCTCCCAACTGACGAGCCAGAACGCGGACAGTGCCGTAACAGGCGATTTCATAATGTTCGACCCGTTGAGCGGCTGCGATGAGGGCCAGGTCGGCCGCGATAGGCTCTTTATCCCCGCCTTCCCCGATCGTCTCTTTGCCCTCTTCGATCAATCCCATCATGGCTTTGCATGGCTTGGGCTCGGCCGCCTCGCCCAGCATTTCGAAGACCTGGCGCAGGCGTTCGACATGACCTTCGGTCTGGACAAGATGCTTTTCAAAAGCCTCTTTCAATTTGGGATGGTGGGCAGCCTGCGCCATTTTCGGCAAGGCGCCGGTCAACTGGCCTTCTGCGTGGAGAAGGTCTTGCAGTTGTTCGACAAGTAATTCCTTAAGCTGTGGCATGTGTTATCCCTTTCAATTCGTTACTAATTCTTCGGTGCGCCGTTAGGCGCCGGCTGGCGGGTGCCGGCCTGCGCTGATTCGAATTCCTGGAACGCCGGCGAAGTGACCATTTCCCAGTCGCCGCCCTCATTCCACGGGCCGGTGGCGTCGGGTTCGCCCCGGTCACCTGTGCCGGTCGAGTCATTGAAATACTGATCCACCAGGCCGGTCGTCGGAGGAATGCGGCCGATGGAAAAGGCGGGTTTGCCCATGCTTTCAAGGGCAGCGGTGAACGCTTTCATGTGGGTTATTTCGCGCGTCATCAGGAACTGGAGGGTATCGATGGTGCCCTGGTCATCCGTGAAATTGATCAGGCGCTCGTAGACGATTTTGGCGCGTGCCTCTGCGGCGATGTTACTGCGAAGATCTACGTCGAGCTCACCCGTAATTTTCAAGTAGTCAGCGGTCCAGGCATTGCCCATGGAGTTGAACAGGGCAACGCCGCCACCGCCCGCGATGGCGACAAGCGGGTCGGCATGAGCGGCACGACGATCTGTCTTCAATGGTTTGAGATGCATGCGGGCGAGAGTTCCCACAACTTCGAGATGGCTTAGTTCCTCGGTCCCGATATCCATCAATAGGTCCTTGCGCTCGGGATCGTCGCAGTTTAGGCCCTGGATCGAATACTGCATGGCCGCAGCGAGTTCCCCGTTCGCCCCGCCGAACTGCTCGAGCAGCATATTTCCGAAACGGGGGTCCGGTATCCCGATCCGGACCGTGTACATCAGTTGTTTTATGTGGTGATACATGCCGGAATGACGAGCACGTCGCATGCCGTGCGAACCCGTTGGCCTGGAGCCAAAATTGCTGAACCCACGTTAGGCACGAACATGCGTTACTAGTGCCCGTGCGCAAGGTCGCTAGACGAGGAGAACTAGATGTTCGATTGGATGTTGCCCGAGAAACACGGCGTCGCCCTCAGCGAGGCGAGTATGAGGCCAAGCGCTACGAAGTCAGAATCAAGAGCGGTAATGTTCTTTTATCAGTTATCAGTCCACGTGGACGATTCGGAGTGGAGCAACGACGCTGAACGTATTCTGAAAGATACCGGCGCCGACGAGATCTCTTCCACTTCTGAGGCTAAGGGCGATTACGCCAACGCGGATAAACCAATGCCTCGCTACCAGAAGTAGACCGGAGCCTAGGCCGACGCGCTCAACGCGGACTGGCGAGGCTTTGGCTGCACGGCCACAAGGCCCTTGATCGTTATCTGCGTACCATTGGTCAACATGATGTAGGTGACCTCTGAATCGACCAGAACGCTGGCAATGTGGCCACCCACCAACAGTTCTGCAAAGTAGCTATCTCCTGGCATAGAACGCGCGCCCCGCTCGCACTGGGCGGAAGTGCCCCCACTTGTCTTCGGTGTAGCGATTATAGCAATAACAACCTGAGAGCCTACTGCGGACTGGAAACGAGTGAACCGCTCGTCTACCCGCGCGCGTCGCAACGTCACAGTGCACCTCGTCGCGGACGGGGAGCAGGCCCTCGCGTTCTTGAACCGTGAGGGAACTACGCCGCTGCCCCACGCCCGGGCCTCGTTTTGCTGGATCTAAACCTACCCAAGAGGATAGCTTCCGAAGCCTCTAAATGTGGATGAGTATTTCACGGCCATAAGCACTCTCAAGGAACTCCGGTTTCACAATGTGGCTTGGCCGCCGACAGCGAGCGAGGGGGTTTAGGCTTCCCTGGATCTAGGACTTTTCCTAGGATTTTTTCCACAGGATTTCCACTATGTTGGTCCCCCATGGCGGAAAATGCCATTTGCGGTTATTGAAGTTCCCGTGTGTGCCTAGAATGCTCGGAAAAGAAGCGACCGGCGAAATGACGTTTCAGCCGGTTAATAGCCCCGAACATCAAGGCGGACCATGGAGCGTCCAAAATTTAGACGGAGGAAATGGGCGCTCCTGGTCCCTGAGTTGCGCACTGGCCAGTTGAATCCAGGCGGAAGGCCCGGAGCGCGTACAGCGCTCCGCACTCAAACTAACTTCCCAATGCGTGCGGAACGCTAAGCACCTTCAACACCGGAGTCGTAATCACAGTTGTCACCAACGCCATGATTACCATCATCGAGAATAGAGCGGGCGATAGGAGTCCTAGGTCGAGGCCCACATTCAAGACAATCAGTTCCACTAGGCCACGCGTGTTTAACAGACAGCCAAGTGCGAGGGAATTGCGAACGTCGAACCCTGTGATCCTGGCTCCCATGAATGCGCCGCCGACCTTTCCCGCAATCGCGACCGCGATCACGAGTGCGGTCAGCCCAAGATTAACGCCCAGCGCGCCGACGTTGGTTCGCAGGCCGCTGTAACTAAAAAATAAGGGAATCAGCAACGTCGTGGCGAGTGGCTCGATCTTTGCTGAAACGTGGGCTGCAACGTCATCGCTTCTCGAGTCTCTGCGAGGCCAGATGACTCCGGCAAGGAAAGCTCCAAACAAGGCGTGGAATCCGGCCAGTTCGGTGACCGAGCTGGATAGAAAAACGAAGATGAGCAGGATCGAAAGTTCGCTGGTAATCGCGAGCGGGCCCGTAAACCGCCCCATGTACCAATGCAGGGCAGGGCGAATTACGGCGAACATGCCGAAAATGTAGCCCAGCAGGATCACAAACGGACCAAGCACCGAGACTTCACCCGATCGGGAGATCGCTACCACCCATGCGAGAACGGACCACGCCAGCACGTCGTTCAAGGCTGCGCATGCGATCGCGACGTGCCCCAGTTTTGTTGCGCTCAGTTTCTGATCGGCAAGAATTCGCGCGAGCACGGGAAACGCGGTGATGCTCATTGCGATCGCGATGAGCAGCGAGAACGGCAACATCGGTGACGACGGGGCAAGCACGTGCAGTGGACGCGCCAGCGCCAGACCCAGAGCAAATGGAACGACGATGCTGAGCAGACTCGCTAAACCAGCCACCCGCCGGAGCGCATAAACCTCTGCCAGATCCAGATGAAGTCCGACCAGGAACATGAACAGGACCAGGCCGATCTGGCTCAACTCATTCAGCGCCGGCAAGCTCGCCGCAGGAAATAGCCGCGCATAGAAAGCCGGTGCGATCCATCCAAAGAAAGAAGGCCCCAACAGCAGCCCTGCGACGATTTCCCCGATCACCGGCGGCTGCCCAAAGCGGCCGGCGATTGCATGGAGCAGACGGCAGACCGCGAGGATTCCCGCGATTTGCAGCAGCAGGAGGACGATAGTCACTCCACTGAATGTAACAGTACAACCTCCGCCGTTATTTACCTGTGAGAGTGCGCAACGCTTGTACCGCTGCGGCTCGGGCGTCCGGATCGGGCCCCTGCGCGGCGACCGTTAAGTGCTGAAAAGCGCCGGCACGGTCTCCCTGACGCGCCAACACGATCCCCAGTTCAAGCTGCGCGCGCCAATTCCCGGG
>Ga0105242_10004077_pt1 | contig 11355 bp, 12 predicted proteins | sample KBSM24metaG_FD_81521 | JGI IMG/M metagenome (GOLD analysis project Ga0105242, IMG submission 81521) | Miscanthus rhizosphere microbial communities from Kellogg Biological Station, Michigan, USA - KBS M2-4 metaG | ecosystem: Host-associated > Plants > Roots > Rhizosphere > Soil | place...
CACAGCGCTGCTCCAGAAACCCCAGGTGGAGCTTTGCTCGAGCTGCCACCGCTCCGTGCAGGCTCAATTTTCGCTGCCGTTCAAACACCGTGTCCAGGAGGGATTCATGACCTGTACGGATTGTCATAATCCTCACGGCACTGCGTCTCCCACCTGGACGGCCGCGGCAACTTCCCAGCTGGTGGGCACCGGAAGAGTCAACGAGCAGCCGTGTATAAACTGCCATAACGACATGCGCGGCCCTTTCCTATTCGAGCATGCGGGCGTCCGGGTGGACGGTTGCCAGGGTTGCCACGTGCCGCACGGGTCGACGAACTCGCGGCTCCTGAAGAGACCGGTTGTGTTTCCACTCTGTCTTGAGTGCCACAACGGCGTTGCCCCGTTTGGACGCCAGGCAAACGGCATTCAGACCCAGTCCGCGAGCCACAACCTGACCGACCCACGCTATCAGAACTGTACAACCTGCCATGTGCGCATACATGGATCGAACGCGAACGTGAATTTCCTGCGGTGAGGCGGAACATGAGAACTCCGATTGTATTTTCCCTTCTCACAGCTATCGCGGGCGCGCAGGTCCCGGTCGCGCCCACGCCTCAACAGGCCGCTCCGGAACAAGGCAAGGAGGTCGCCAACTACACGGTGGTCAACAGCGCCGAGGTCGGATATCGCTTCGAAACCGACGGCGGCAACTCGTTTCAGTATAGGAGCGCGGTGAATTACGGCAACGGGATCCGGCTTCTCGGGAGCGACCTGGCGGTGGATTCACGGAATGGGCACGGCCAGATATTCGACAAACTGCGGTTGACCACACAGGGGCTGGGAAACGATCCGTATCAGAACGTGCGGCTCCTGGCGGAGAAGAATGGGCTCTACCGGTACAACATGCTGTGGCGCGAGAACGATTATTTCAATCCAGGCCTGGTGACGGCGGGCGGCGACGGCCGTCATCTTTTGGACACCCGTTACAGGATGCAGGACCACAGCCTCACGCTCTTCCCGCAGTCCAAGGTGAAGTTCTTCCTGGGCTCCTCGCTCAGTTCCCTGGGTGGGCCGGGTTATTCTTCGATTCTGCTCACGCCCCCTTCTCCGGAGACGTATCCGTTGTCGTCCAACGTGAAGCGGGTTTGGCGGGAATATCGCGTTGGGAATGAATTTCGGCTGCTGGGAGTACGCGTGAACTGGATGCGCGGATGGGAGAATTTCAAGGACGATACGGAACAAGTGTTCGCAAACGGGGTTCCCGGTTTCCCACCGCAACCGCTGCCCACCATGTTCGACTCCTTCCGCGGAGCGAGCCCCTACCATGGGACTGCGAATTACTGGCGGGTGAACCTGTTCGGGCAAGGTCGCCTGGCTAGCGTAAATGGCCAATTCAGTTACACCGCGGGGCGCAGGGCCTTCGTTGTGGACGAGAGTGCGACCGGCGCGCAACCCGCAGGCCCGATTCAAGACGTGATCACGCGAGGTCTGGGCCAGCGCCCTGTTGCCACCGGGAATCTGAACATAAATTTGACACCGTCGAAGCGGCTCACCATCTCCAACAGCACTGCGGTCTATAACGTTCGCACGCTGGGCGATTCGACATACACTCAGCTGGACAGCCCGTCCCAACTGGTCACCGTGCTGTTTTACAACTATCTCGGCATTCGCACGGTAGCGAACGATACGAGCTTCAACTTCCAGGTGGCGGATCGCATCGGATTCATGGGAGGCTACCATTACTCCAGCCGGCTCATTCGCTCCAATGAGCTATTTTCCTTCCAGGGAGTGGTCAATAACGTTCCTTCGGAGCAGACCAATGAGCTCCACGCCGGCGATTTAGGGGTTCACTACCGGCCTTGGCGTCCTTTAACCGTTGTACTTTCCGCCGAAGTCGGCACAAACAGCGTGCCATTTTCGCCGAGAGCCGATCGCGACTATCACGCACTGAACGGGCGCGCGCAATATCGAAGCGGTCCGCTCCAGCTGTCGGCGTCCGTCAATACCCGATACAACACGAATTCGGTCGTGTTTTCGTCGTTCGGATCGCAGTCGAGAGTCTACGCATTCGATGGTTCGTGGTTTCCACGCACCTCGTTCGGCGTGGACGCCGGATACACTCGGAATCATATTTACAGCATTGGCGGAATCGCGTACTTCGCGAACCAGCAATTCCAGGCCGGCCAGAGTTCAGTTTATTTGAGCAACATCCACACGATTTACCTCGGAGTCCATGAAAACGTGTCAAATCGCATGGACTGGTACGCGGGCTACAGCCGCATTCAAGATACCGGCGATGGCAGAGACACGCCCACCGGATCCGGCCTCGGTTCGCCAAATCCGGTACTCCAGGCGGTGCAGACGTTTCCTGTCGTGTTCCATTCCCCGCTGGCGCGTGTCTCCATCCGTCTCCATGACAATCTTCGCTGGGATGTGGGGTATCAATACTACGGTTACGATCAGAAATTCAGCAGCTCGCTGAATTTCAGGGCCCACACCGGTTACACCAGCGTATCGGTTTCGTTCTAGCGCTATGAACACACGCGCACCGGAATCCGTCCACCCCGGCGAGTTGGATCCCTGTCCCGCGTATTTCGACGCCGGAAAGAGCGCCTGGGTATTGAGCCGCTACGAGGATGTGATGGCGGCCCTCCGCTCGCCCGATTTGATCCAAACGGACTTTCGGTTCCAAAAGAAAAGAACGGATCCATCACCTGAGACGCGATCCCTTCTCATCTCCACCCTCACTGCCGAGAGACTCACCAGCCGCCGGGCAGCGCTCGAAAGGATCACCAGGCTCGCGGTTACGAGACTCCCGGATCGCGGAGTTTGCGATCTGGTCGCCGACCTCATTCAGCCCTGGTCCGTCGCGATCACGATGGAAGTTCTCGATGCAGGCTGGGCTCGCAGACCAGCGTATTCGTTCCTCGCCAGAAATGCCCCCGGTAACCTGACTGCGTCTCCGGCGAGCTCGGGCGTTTCAGGCTTGCTGAGGAGTAAGGCGGCTGGGTGGCTTCTGCGGCGTATGTTCCGCGGACCCGCGGCCATGGCGCGTCGATCCCTGTTTCTGGGATTATCGCAAACGCTTCCGGCTTTTCTGACACATGCATGGCTCACGCTCCTTCAAAATCCCCACCAGATGGCCCGGCTGCGGCTCGATCCGAGTCTTATGCTTGGCGCGGTTGAGGAGCTTCTGCGCCACGCGGGCCACGTGCAGACTTTGTACCGCGAGGCCACGGCACCGCTTATGACAGGCAAAGCCTTGATCGCAGCCGGGGACCGCGTGATACTTCAAATGGCCTCCGCCAACCGCGATCCCGCACGTTTCGCGGACCCGCATCGCCTGGACCTCGGCCGGCGCGTTGTATCTCACGTCGCTCTGGGAGCCGGGCCCCATTCTTGTGCGGGAGCGGCCACGGTTCGGGTTCTAGCTTCCATGGCAACGGGGGCATTTCTCGCCCGCTGGGAGAGTGTCCGGCTCTGTGGCGAGGTCTCCTGGAACCGGGGCCCCACCCTGTCCTGGCCGGTTTTCCTCCCTGTGGCCCTGGGTGCCAGGCCGGATGTTATGGATTTGTAAACATCTTGTAAACACTGCGGGCGAATGCGGCTATCCCGCCGGCCAATTCAGATACAATGCTCCGTAGTGGAAGTAATGCAGACGGTCCTCGTAATCGACGACGATGTGGCCTTGCGCGACACCATCGGTGTTTTGCTGGAGACTGAGGGATTTCGACCCGCGGTTGCCGAAGACGGCCGGGCCGGCATTGAAGCTGCCCTGCGTATCAAACCCGATCTGATTCTGGTGGATCTGCGCATGCCGAACCTGAGCGGTACGGAAGTCTGCCGGCAATTGCGGGTCGCAGGAAACGATACTCCCATGATCGTTTTGAGTGCCGTCGGCGACGAAGTCGATAAGGTGCTGCTGCTGGAAATCGGAGCGGACGATTATGTCGTCAAGCCCTTCGGAACCCGGGAACTTCTGGCCCGCATTCGCGCCGTCCTGCGCCGCCGTTCCTCGGATCGCGGAGACGTGATTGCTTTCGGTGACGTTTCCGTCAATCTTGCTCGCCGCGTGGTGACTCGCAACGGCGCTGAGGTCAAACTCACTCGCGCGGAATATAACCTCCTGACCTATTTCCTCCACAACCCCGACTGCGCTCTATCCCGCGACACAATCCTGAACTCCGTGTGGGGCTACGAATCGTTTCCCAATACTCGAACCGTTGACGCACACGTCGCGCGGTTGCGTCAGAAGCTGGAGCCGGAGAATGCCGTTCCACAGCACTTTCTCACCTTGCATAGCGTAGGGTACCGGTTCCTTTTCTGAATGCTGCGATCCGTTGACTGATTGGAGAGCTATGATGAGCCGATTTCCGCTTTTGCTGATGTTGCTTCTTCCTGTGCTCCTCGCGGGGCAGACGGCCCCGGAGATGCAGCAGGTCCTCAACAGGTTAGACCGCCTCGAAGACGAGAACGCCAAGTTGATCGCGGAGATCCGGGCATTGCGCGAGTCCCTGGCGGGCGCCCGTATCGTCTCAAGCGCTAGCGCGGCCGAGGCCGCCGTACCGCAATCTGCAGCGGCGCCATCGGCGACGCAGCCCGTGGATGAACGTTTGTCAGTCCAAGAGACTCGCGTCAACGAATTATCCCGCACCAGCGTGCAAGCCACGCAGCGGCTCCCGGTGTCGCTATCCGGCATGGTCTTGTTCAACGCCTATCTCAACGGGAGCTCGAATGGCGGCAGCCAAAATCCTCTGATCGCCTCACTCCAAAAAAGCGATTCAGGCAATGGAATGAGTCCGCGCCAGAGCATCGTGGGATTTCGCTATCAAGGGCCCACTGTTCTGCATGGAGGGCGTATTTCCGCCTCACTTGACATGGATCTCTGGGCCGGTTCGGCCAATTCCTTAGGTCATCTGATCCGGATGCGTACAGCGACCTTCCAGATCGACTGGGAGAATCGTTCTTTCATGGTCGGCCAGGACAAACCCCTGGTTGCGCAGCGCGATCCCGCGTCGCTCGCGCAAGTCGCGTTCTCGCCTCTCACGGCTGCCGGCAACCTGTGGCTTTGGCAGCCTCAGGTCCGCTTCGAACAGCGATTCCGGCTTAGCCACACGAGCGGCTTGCGAGCGCAGGGGAGCGTTTATCAAACCAGTGAGCCCGGCGCTGGAACGGTCAGCGAAACGTATGGTACGTTTGCTTCGGCGCGTCCTGCCCTCCAGGGCCGTTTTGAATTCTGGAACGATTTCGGCGAGACGCGCCGTATTGAGATTGCTCCCGGGTTCCATGTCAGCCAGAGTCGTGTGGGGACAACAATCTCCATTCCCTCGCGTCTGTTCACAGCAGACTGGATGATTCGTCCGGCTGCCGCCTGGCAGTTCACGGGAGCCTTCTTCCAGGGGGAGAATGCGGCCGGTTTGGGTGGGTTGCGCCAGGGCTTCACGGATCTGAGCTCAGGGCGATTTGTGCCCGTAGGCACTGCGGGCGGCTGGGCACAGGTCGCCTGGCTTCCGACTTCCCGCCTCAACTTTCACATCTACGGAGGACAAGAAAGTAACCGCCCGGCTGATCTGCTCCCGAATCAGATCACCCGCAACCTCGCTTACGCCGGAAATGTTCTCTACCGCTTGGGGCCCAACGTCCGCGTGGGACTTGAGGCGAGCCAAGTCCGAACCAAGTATAAGTCGGGAGAGATTCGTCTGGTAAATCACTATGATCTGGCGCTGGCCTATTTGTTCTAGTCTCCTCGCGTTTAGTTTCCTCTCGGGAGAACTGTGCGCCGCCGATGTTTCTGGGCGCGTCGAGTTGGCGGACTCCCATGTGGCGGCGGTGCGTGCGAAGCGGGATTTTTCCGGCGTTGTCGTTTCGCTCCGGGCGGCTCCCTGGAAATCGCCCCTGGAGGCACAACCCCAGCAGGCCACTATCCTCCAGAAAGACAAGACGTTTTCCCCTCATGTCCTCGCCGTTACGGTCGGATCGAGCGTCAGTTTTCCCAATATGGATCCGATCTTTCACAACGCTTTCTCCAACTACAACGGCGAGATCTTCGACGTCGGATTGTATTAGCCGGGAACAACACGTACCGTTCGCTTCAACAGCGAAGGCGTCGTGCGTGTGTTTTGTAATATCCATTCGATGATGAGCGCGGTCATCGTCGTGCTTGCCACGCCCTACTTTGCCGTGACCAAGCGGGATGGATCCTTCCTGATTCAAGGTGTACCGCCCGGCGAATACGATCTGACCATATTCCACGAACGCGCTACCGAATCAGTCCTGCGGAATCTCGCTCGGCGCATCCATGTCGGTCCGGAACCGCAAATGATTCCCTTGCTCAAAATATCGGAGGCCGATTTCATCGCCATTCCACATAAGAACAAATACGGGAGTGAGTACTCGCCCGAACCCAGAGATGTTATAACGTATCCGTCGAGGAAGTGATGCTTTCTGGATTCCTTCGCCTGTCGCTACTATGGAAAATCCTGTTGGCGACATCCATCGCCGTGACGGTTCTGTTTGGAATCGTGGGGTGGATCGTGCAAGACACCACCGTGCGGGCGATGTCAGACAGTGTGGATCAGGAAGTTCGAGCGAGTTTCCAGGCCTATGATTCCTTGTGGCGCTCCCGCGCCGATACGCTAGCTGCCATAAGTCTTGTGATCAGCCGCATGTCGGATGTCCGGGCCGCCTTCGGCACGGGAGATGCGGCCACGATTCGCGATACCGCCGGGGAGCTGTGGACCGCGATCTCCAGCCACGACGCAATCTTTCTGGTGGCGGACCCACAGGGTAGAGTTCTCGCCTCGCTCGGCGGCAAACTTGAGAATGATCTCGCTCGGGATCTCCCGGTGGTGCGCCAGGCTGCCTCCCAATTTCCGAAACAAGCTGCTGGGTTCATGCTGGCCGGTGGACGTTTCTATCAGATTGCCGTGACGCCCATCTACGTCGACGCCGGGAGCCAACCAGCCCTGTTGAACGTCCTGGTTGCCGGCTATGCCGTGGACCAGGACGTCGCTGCGAGCCTGAAATCATCAACGGGCGGCAGCGACTTCTGTTTCGAATCCGGAGGCACCATCGAGGCGTCCACGCTGCCCCAGGGTTCCTGCAAGAATCTTCCTCCCGCTGCTGCGGCCGATGCCCGCCTGGAGCGCGTGAACATTGCTCAGATTCCGCACACGATGCTTCGCACCAGCCTTTCCGATGTTGCAGGCCAACCGATTGGCGAACTGCGGATTTTCCGGTCCCTTGCGCATGCGCAAGAAGGTGTAGCGGTCCTGAGAACGCAGATTATCGTGATTTGGCTGCTGTCGGTCGTTGCCGGATTGGCGATCACCTACCGCTTGGCGCGCCGCATCTTGCGGCCCGTGGGTGAGTTGGATCATGCCGCTGCTGAAGTCGCCCGCGGTAACTATGATTACCGGGTACCCGTGGATTCGGCCGGAGCGCGTCAAGACGAACTCGGTCGGCTGGGCGAGGCTTTCAACCAGATGTGTGCGTCGATCCAGGAAGGCCGGCGCGAGCTGATCCGGCAGGAGCGCATTTCGACCATCGGCCGCATGTCGACGGCTCTCGTTCACGATCTTCGCAACCCTCTGGCATCCATTTACGCGGGGGTTGAAATGATGGCGCGGGGTCGACTCTCAAATGATCAAGTCCAGCGGCTGTCCAAGAACATCCACCAATCCTCGCGCCGAATACAGCACCTGCTCCAGGAGCTTGTCGAGGCGGGCCGGAAAGGCACGGAAGAAAAAGAACTATGCCACCTAGGGGACGTCATCAGATCTGCGTGCGAAGCGTACGCCGCGGCCGCCGAGGCGCAATCAGTTGAGATTTCGGTACAGGTTCCCCAGGATCTTGAACTTCACAGCCAGAGCGCCCGCCTGGAACGCGTATTCTTGAACTTGATCGACAATGCGCTTGCTGCCATGCCTGATGGCGGTCTCCTGACCATTACCGCGGAGCAACAGGATCGCCAAGTGCTGATCCGCGTTCAGGACTCGGGCCCAGGGATCGCCCCTTCGGTCCGTCCCCAACTCTTTCACCCGTTCGCGACGGAAGGGAAGGCGACAGGTGTAGGATTGGGCCTGGCGTTTTCCCACCAGACTGTTGTGGATCATAACGGTCAGATATGGGCCGATCCGGACGAGGGCCGCGGTGCCTGCTTCAATATCCGGCTCCCGCTGGAATAGCCTTAAGTTTCGATCTAACGCTTTACATCATTATCCTCTGAACGTTTATCCCAACTAACCGCGTCGACAAGCCCGTTTTGCGGAAAACGATTGCGCTTCATAAGATCAAATCTTTCAACTGATATGTGGGATCGCGGCTGCTCCGCGACAATATCGTGAAGTTTCGGCCCAAGAAGCCGGGTGCCCGGGACTTCCGCGTCGCCTATCGATACAGCTCCGCTACCACTTTTGACGGGCGCGGAAACTGCGGCACGGCGCGAAGATTACGGCGCAGGCAGCCCGTCAAGTCCATCCGGCAGATCTCAAGGAAAGATCCGTGGGCGTCATTGTGTCCGAATTCCGGGCGGCGCTGGCATCTCCCAGGAGCAAATGGGAGCAGACTGTGGGTTTGACCGGACCTACATCAGCCGCCTGGAACGGGGCATTCTGAACCCGACGGCCATACGGCTCTGGAAGATTGTAGACAGCTTGAAGACCCCTCTTCATGTACTGGTCAAGGCGATGGAAGGCTGGGTTGCCGAGCGGAAAAAAGCCCGCCGTTAGGACTTGCTTTACAGGCCAATTAGAGCGTTCATGGATGTGCGGTTAACAGGAAACCGCACTCGGAAACTCTTATGAACGCCTCGATTGATGCGCAAATTACGGATCTGCAAAAGCTCTCCGCCACTGCCCTGAGAGCAAAATACCAGGAGCTATTCGGGGAAGTGAGCCGGTCTTCGAATCGTCAGTATCTGTTCCGGCGTGTGGCTTGGAGAGTTCAAGCATTGGCCAATGGTGGTCTCTCCGAGCGGGCCAGGCAGCGCGCCCGGGAGATTGCCAACGAAGCCGATCTGAGAACCCACCCTCATAAGTCCTTCGCTCAGCTGGAAGACGTCCCCCGCGATTCGGGACGTGACCATCGTCTTCCTCCCGTGGGTGCGACGCTTCGCCGAACTTTCAAAGGGCAAGCGATTGAAGTGAAGGTTCTCGAACAAGGGTTCGAGTATCAGGGAAGCCAGCATCGCTCCCTCAGCGCCATAGCGTGCGCCGCCACGGGTACCCGCTGGAACGGGTTCCTCTTCTTCGGACTAACGGGCGGGAGGGGACGCAATGGTGGATAGACCTGCGACCGCTAAACAACCCACCCTGGTTCGCTGCGCGATCTACACACGCAAGTCCACCGAAGAGGGCCTCGAGCAGGAGTTTAATTCTTTGATGGCCCAGAGGGAGGCGTCAGAAGCTTACATCCTGAGCCAGCGGGAGCAGGGCTGGCAGGCATTGCCGGCACACTACGACGACGGGGGGTTCAGTGGCGGAAACGTAGAGCGTCCAGCACTTAAGCGTCTTCTGGCCGACATTGAGGCAAAGCGCGTCGACTGCGTTGTCGTCTACAAAGTAGACCGGCTCAGCCGGTCGCTCCTGGACTTCGCCGGGATTATCGGAATGCTAGATAAGCATGCGGTGACCTTTGTTTCCGTTACGCAGCAGTTCAATACCCACACGTCCCTCGGCCGGCTCACTTTGAACATTCTACTGTCGTTTGCGCAGTTCGAGCGGGAGATCATTAGCGAACGTACGCGGGATAAGATCTACGCCGCCCGGCGGAAAGGGAAGTGGACAGGAGGTCTCCCCGTACTCGGCTACGACGTGGATCCGGCCGGAGGAAGGCTCAACGTCAATGCGGCGGAGGCCGAGCAGCTAGCAGCTCACCGAGACTTTCCGGGTCTTTGTCCGCAATGGATCTCTGATCGAGACCCTGTACGAAATCGAGAGGTTGGGAATCCGTATGAAGTCCTGGACCACGCGGAAAGGCGCGCGCCGCAGGGGATCGTTCACGCTTCAGACGCTGCGGTATCTCCTTTTGAACCCGATCTACATCGGCAAGATTCGCCTGAAGGGGGAGTTGCACGAGGGCGAACACGCTCCGATCATCCCGATGGGTCTTTGGCAACAGGTACAGGAGATTCTGGGCCGAACCAATCGCCAAGCTCCTCGCGGACCGCGCCAGCGTCAGGTCGCCATGTTGCGGGGTCTGCTCTACTGCCAAGCATGTGGGACACGCATGGTCCCGACGTACACGAGCGGGAAGAAGCAACGCTTTCGCTATTACACCTGCCTGTCGGCTCAGAAGCGCGGTCGAAAGACCTGTCCGACCCGTTCATTGGCAGCCGAGGAAATCGAGAGATCCGTGCTGGAACGGATCAACCCGTTTCTGAGGTCCGGGGAATTCGCAGCCGCAGAAGTACAAGCCCGCTACGAAGCCGATCCGTGGGACGACCTCATTTCTGAATGGGTTAACGATCCGACGCGGCGATCAGATCAGGGCTCTATAGCTCCCCTCACATCGACGCCTGAATCCGTCACTGTAAGAGATATCCTGATCCACTGTATCGGCAAGGGGCCCGATGCATGGGTGCAGGCGGACCAGACCCGGGTTGCACGCTCATTGACGGCCATGGGATGGAAGCGATACCAGAAGCGGATTCCAGACGGGCGCGAATGGCGGTACAAGTCACCAGTGGCACCACTAGAGCCGCGGTAAGTGGTGACAGAACTTCTGCCTTGTTTTGTGTGCAGTCACCACTGTCACCAGTGTCACCAGTCTGCGCGCGCACGTATAGAACAAGTTGTTTGCTATAGAAGTTATCGGAAACCTATGGTGACGTGGTGACACTGGTGACAAGATCAGCGACCGCCGCGTCTGGCGCGAAGGCTTCCGCAACGCTTTGAAACTTCCGCAGGTTACACTTGTTCGTGTCTAGCCTTCGTAAGATTGCCTTTACGCAAGCCAGCATTGCGAGCTCCCTGGAAGTTTTGCCACAAATGTTAGAAGCAATTGGTAGGAATCTCACGGAGCAGCAAATCCAAAGCCTTGTCACCGAGACAGTCGCCGGGCTTTAACCTCACTGCCCGCTTTACGTGCCGAAGCCGCCTGGGAAGAGGTGAAACCGATCTTGTTCGTCGTTATAAGTCGAAACGCTTCGCGGACCAACGCCCCCAACTGATCGTCGTCCGCCCCAGACAGTTCGACTCCGACCCAACCTGCGCCGCCGACATATGGCGGCCGGAAATAGGTGCCGGGCTCCTCCTCGATGAGAGCGGCCTGCACGCCGGGACCTGCGGGAAGCCACACCGCAACGTGCCCGTCGCCGTGGTGGTTATTTGCGAACATCGCGAACACTCGCTTTGGCGTAAAAAATGTCGGCGTGCC
>Ga0105242_10004079_pt1 | contig 11354 bp, 8 predicted proteins | sample KBSM24metaG_FD_81521 | JGI IMG/M metagenome (GOLD analysis project Ga0105242, IMG submission 81521) | Miscanthus rhizosphere microbial communities from Kellogg Biological Station, Michigan, USA - KBS M2-4 metaG | ecosystem: Host-associated > Plants > Roots > Rhizosphere > Soil | place: Michigan...
ACCAGATACATCACGTGAATGAAGAGCCACGCCATCCAGGCGAGCCAACCGCTCAGGTGAAAATATTTCAGGTCGGCGACGGCTTTGTTCCGGCCAATCGTCGCCATGCTCCCTTTATCGACGTAATGGAATCGCTCCGGTTTTCCACCGTCGACCATCGCGAGAACGTTGTGCGCGGCGTGCCGGCCTTGTTGCATCGCGACCGGCGACACGCCCGGCAACGGTTTCCCACCCTGGTGCGAAAAACTGGCCAGATCGCCGATTACCTGGACTTCCGGATGTCCCGGAATCGTCAGGTCGTCGTTGACGATCACGCGGCCGGCGCGATCGCGCTCGACCCCGAGCGTGCCGCCGACGTAGGAAGCTTCGTTGCCTGCCGCCCAGATCTTGACGCGACACGGAATAAACTCGTCGCCCACCTGAATCCCCTGCTCCGTCAGGTTCGTCGCGTGAATTCCCGTTCGCAGCTCGACTTTCAACTGTCTCAGCTGATCCATCGCTTTTTCCTGAAGATCTTTCGGGAAAGAGGAGAGCACGCACTCGGAGCCCTCCACCAGGACCACGCGCGCCTGTGACGGATCGATGTGGCGAAAATCTTTCGCGAGCGTGTGCCGCGCGATCTCGGAAATCGCTCCCGCCATTTCGACCCCTGTCGGTCCCCCGCCAATAATGACGAACGTCATCGCGGCCCGCTTGGCCGCCTCATCGGTGATCTTCTCCGCGTATTCAAAGGCCAGGAGAATGCGGCGCCGAATCTCAACGGCGTCCTCGAGACTCTTCAGGCCGGGCGCGAGCGGTTCCCATTCCGGGTGGCCGAAATAGGAGTGGCGCGCGCCGGTAGCGAGAATGAGGTAATCGTATTCCAGCTCGAGCTCGGCAGCGTGAATCTTCTTCGCCGCGACATCGACCGATTTCACCTCCGTCAAAACGCCTTCCATGCTGCGACACGGACTGAGAATGGCGCGCACCGGAGCAGCGATGTCGGCCGGGGACAACGCAGCCGTCGCGACCTGGTAAAGCAACGGCTGGAAAAGATGATGATTCGTCCGGTCGACGACGATGACCTTGACCTCCGCGCAGGCCAGTTTCTTGGCGGCCTCGAGCCCGCCGAAGCCAGCGCCGACGATGATTACACGGGGTCTGCGAACAGGCGCTTTTTCCATTCGCGGCAATTTCCTCCGCTGGGGAGCAGACGCGAGGATTTTCTGCTTCTGTAGCCGTCGCCCTACCAAAGACCGGCCACAAGAAGGGTGCAAAAGCCGGTTGTCAGGCGGCATCCCTGCGCTATCTTGCGCGCCTTATGCCAAAAGCGATTGCCCGCAGCAAGACCCGGAAAGCCGTCTCGAAGCGGTTCAAGATCACCGGGACGGGAAAAGTGAGGCGGCAGCATGCCTCCCGGCGTCACCTGCTTTCCTCGAAGAGCGCCAAGCGCAAACGCCACATGGCCAAGTCCGCCGAGGTGCACAAGACCGATACGGCCCGGATCAAGTTGAACATGCCTTTCCATTAGGCGCTGTTCCTGATTCCACCCATTTGAATCGCGCTTTCAGCGCTGTGAGTTTTGGATTTGGCCGGGATTCCTGGGGCGTTGCCCCAGGCTACAACTGAGTCGCGCCGTCGGCGCTGAGAAAAGACTCGTTCAGCGGTGATTCCCCCGCGCCAAAGGCGCTCCTCAATTCTAGCCTGGGGCAACGCCCCAGGAATCCGAATTCCCACACCACCCAGCGCTGAAGGCGCGATTCAATTTCATCGCCTCGTCCTCAAAACGCCGTTGCGCCCTCGCGGTCTTTCGGGAACAGTCTCTCTCCGTCAGGGGCTATGGACTGAGGACTTACGAACCCCGCCAGAGCAGGAATGCAGCAACGGTAGTCTGATCCTCTTTGCCGTAGTTCTCTGGCGGACTTTTTTTTCCAGGGCGTTTCCGTGAAGCTTCTCAAGGTCAAAACCGCGCGCTTCAGCGTGCTCGTGGAAAAATGCGGCAAACCCGAGGTCCACACCTTGTGGCTGAAACCAAAGACCGATCGCCATTTTCAATCCCTCCTGAAAAATAACCGGATCATGACCGTACGGCCGAGCGACAGCGGGACCGATTTCGGCGAGGTCGGGTTCCATCAAAAACCGGGCGCGCGTTTTCTCGCTTTTCCCAAATCGCTGAAGCGCTTCGACGGGCAGCGAATTGTGGGCATCGACTGGTCGCTGGTGCAATCTTAGGGCCGTGAGCATCATCGACCCAGAACGTCTCGCTGCCGCGGGGCTCGAAGCGCCCGAGCTTTTGCGCTATTCGCGCCAGCTCATGCTGCCGGAAGTTGGCGCCGAAGGGCAGCGACGTATCAAGGCGGCGCGAGTCTTGTGCATTGGTGCGGGCGGACTCGGCTCACCCGCGGCGCTATATCTGGCTGCGTCGGGAATCGGCACGCTGGGCCTGGTCGATGCCGATTCGGTAGATGCTTCGAATCTGCAGCGGCAGATTCTTTATGGCACCGGCGACGTCGGGAAATCGAAAGTCGAAATGGCGCGGCGCCGGCTCCAGGACCTGAACCCCGGCATTGAGGTCGTCGTCCACGAAACGCGCCTGACCAGCGAGAACGCGACCGAGATCATCGACGGCTATGACCTCGTCATCGACGGCTCCGATAATTTTCCGACGCGTTATTTGTCGAACGACGTCTGTGTCTTCGCGCGCAAGCCGAACATTTATGGATCGGTCTTTCGCTTCGAAGGCCAGGCGAGCGTGTTCGCACCGCACCTCGGTGGGCCGTGTTATCGCTGTCTCTTTCCCGAACCGCCGCCGCCCGGCGCGGCTCCGAGTTGCGCGGAAGCAGGCGTGCTCGGTGTTCTGCCGGGAATCATCGGACTGATCCAGGCGACCGAGGCGATCAAGTTGATCATCGGCGCGGGCGATTCGCTCGCGGGTCGCCTGCTCCACTTCGATGCGCTGAAGATGAAGTTCCGCGAGTTCAATCTCCGACGCGATCCGCAATGTCCGGTGTGCGGCGATTCACCGACCATCTCTGCGCCGATCGATTACGAACAATTTTGCGCCGGACCGGAGCCGGCTGAGGACGATTGGTTCGCGGCCCCGGAAGGCGTGCCGACAATTTCCGTTCGCGAGTTGAAGGCGAAGATGGACCACAAAGAATCGCTGACGCTGATCGACGTGCGGGAAACCTACGAATACGAGATCGCGCGGATTCCAGGCGCGCGCCTGATCCCGCTGGGTGAGCTTCAGGCCCACTTGGACGAGCTGCCGCGCGACGGCACGCTCGTTTTGCAATGTCACAGCGGCGGCCGTAGCGAGCACGCCACCATCCTGCTTCGTGAAGCGGGATTCGCCAACGCTATGAATCTCGAAGGGGGGATCGATGCATGGTCGGTGGAGATCGATCCGTCCGTGCCGAGATATTGAGGAAAATGGAGCCGGCACGACATCGTGCCGGTGAGGAAAACCGTTGCTGCGCGCTGTCTCAACGGCCTGAGGTCAGGCCGTCTCCAACAGGCCGTCTCCAAATCAACGCGCTTCCTTGACCGCCTCCGCCAGCGCTTCGGCGCTCGGCACGTCACTCCACCGCCGGACCAGCCGGCCATTTCCGCTGAAAACAAATACCGCGAATTCCGATGACGCAGGATCGATCCCAAGCTGCGACACCGCTTTCCCGTCGAAATCAGCGACGACAAACAGATCGTTCCGCGCCGTCCGGTTGATTTTCTTTTTCGTGTATTCCTTTTGCAGCTCGATGGCTTCGTCATCGAGCCGGTGGCGGATCACAGCCGAAACCATCCCGCGCAACGGCGTGAAAATGCCACGCTGAAAATTGACGAGCGTAATCAGCCGATATTTCGGATCGCCCATGATGGTCTCGGACACGCGGTCGCCGACGGTTTGTGCTTTTGCTTCATCCTGCCGCGTCACGACGGTGATCACGGTGACGTGACCATCCGCGGTCGAGAATTCATGATGGTCGACGTCCGCAAAATGGAGCGGATAATTGTTTCCCACCCGCAGCTCCACCGCCTGCGCGGTCAACGCGACCAGGGCCAACGCCGCGAAAAGAAATTGTCGCCGGCCGGGAATCGCGCGTAAGGAAACGCGATGGCGCGTTGTAACATCCGGTTGGTTCATGCGAATAATTGGACGGCGATGGCGAACAAACCTTTCCTAAAAACATTCGCGGTTGCGCTGGCCTTCGGTCTTGGCGCGAGCAGCTGCGACCGGATGATCACACCCCGAAGCGCCCAGATCGTCAAGGACGCGGAAAGCAAGACGGCCGACGGCAATTTTCTCCGCGCCATCACTCTCTACGAAAGCGCGCTCGACGATTCGCCGCGGGCGGCCGACGTCCATTATCGCCTCGCCCTTCTTTACGACGACAAAATGCATGAGCCGCTGCACGCGTTGCATCATTTCAAACGCTACCTCACCCTGGCCCCTTCCGGGCCGCATGCGGCCGAGGTGAAAAATTTCATGAAGAAGGATGAGCTCGAGCTCGGGACCAGCCTGTCCGGAGATGCCGTCGTGAGCCGGGCCGAAGCCGCACGACTGAAGAACGAGAATCTCAATTTCCGCAAGGAACTCGAGGACCTTCGCGCTCATCGCGTGACCGAAAAGGCGACGGCTGAAACGAAGCCCGGCGATAAAAAATCCGGAGCTGGTCCGCGAACCTACGTGGTGCGCGAAGGCGATACCCTCGCCTCGATCTCGCGGAAATTTTATAAATCGTCCGGCGGTTGGAAAAAGATCCGGAACGCGAACCACGGCGCGATCGATGACCCGGCGAAACTGAAGCCCGGGATGACGCTGACGATTCCCTGAATCGTGCGAAGATAAGGCCTCGACGGAGCGATTCTACGATTTAACCCTGTAACCTCTCTTCCCCGTGACCACGATCACCCGCATAGCGCCCGATGTCGGCTGGCTGCCGGTCAGCTTTGTGAATGTCTATTTCATCGGGCATCCGGGCGGGCCCTGGGTGCTGGTCGATGCCGGGTTGCCGGGACGCGCCAACCAGATCATCGAAGCGGCCGAAGCGCGCTTTGGGGCGGGTCGTCCGCCGGAAGCACTCATTCTAACTCACGGGCACTTCGATCACGCGGGGTCGGCTTCGGTGCTGGCAAACTATTGGGATGTTCCGGTTTTCGCGCACCGCCTCGAGCTTCCGTACGTCACCGGCAGGTCCGATTATCCTCCGCCCGATCCGACGATTGGCGGGGCGATGGCGTTCCTCTCGCGTTTCATGCCGGCCGGTGGCCGCAACCTGGCCCGACGCGTCCGCGAGCTGGAACCGAACACCGTGCCGGGCGCGACCGGTTGGGAATGGCTCGCTACTCCGGGTCATTCGCCCGGGCACATCTCCCTCTTTCGGCCTTCCGACCGCGTGCTTCTCGCAGGCGACGCGTTCGCGACCATGAACATGGATTCGTGGAGCGGCCTCGTGACCGGCCGTCGCACTTTGGCCCGGGCCGGCGCACCGTTTAACACCGACTGGGACGCGACCCGTCTTTCGGTCAAAGAACTCGCGAATCTGCGGCCGAACGTCGTGGGCTGCGGACACGGGATCCCGCGACACGATGCGGACCTTGCCGCGCGACTGGAACGCTTTGCGACAAATTTTCGAAGACCGCGCCACGGTCGTTACGTTCGCCGGTCAGCACGCACAGACGAGCACGGCATCATCTCGCTGCCGCCGGCGCCCTTCGATCCAGTCCCGTTCGCAACCGCGGGCGCGCTGATCCTGATGGGTATCGCGCTCGGCGCGGGTTATCTGGACGACGTCCGCCGGCGATAGGGATCGAGCGCGGTCTGGGTGGATCGAGCGCTCCGTCGCTCGATGAACATCACTCTCATCGCGCGTCTGAGCGCGCGATCCACCTGCGATGCGCATCAGCCAGCAACGTCCATCTCATCGAGCGGCGGAGCGCTCGATCCACCTGCGTCGGAGTGCTTCAATGCCCGGGCTCGAAGGGCGGCGGCGGGGGAGGACCGAAGTGGGTATTCGCGCCTGAAATCGGAGACGGTGGTCCGCTCCCTTGTTCATGGAAAGCGCCGCTCGTCGAACCATTCCCGCCATTGAGGGTCGCGTAGTTCGCGTGATTGAAGTCCGACACATAAATGTCGGCATGGGGGCCGGCGACCGTGACAATGACGTTGTTGTTCACCGTGACTGTATTTCCGGCGATTATTTTCATCCCGGCTCCGCTCAAGAGCACGTTGCTGACGAACACGACCGAACCGTTCGAGCCAGTCGCGTAAAGCTGCAGGAGCGTGTCCGCGTTGATGCGGCCGCCGCCGATGGAGAGCGTTCCGTTGGTGCCAAGCGCGCCAACTTTGACGACGTCAGCGGCAATTTGAGCATTCGTTAGGCCGACAAAACCGCTGGCGCCGGTGTGGCGAATATCGACGGTGCCCTTATCGGCGCGAATGGTATCGGCAGGCGGCGTCCCAGGCCCGCCGGGGTCACCGGTTATGTTGATGCGGCTATTCGTGCCGGTGGCGAGGATCGTAATTTTTCCGCCGGGACCAGCCGCGGTCGAATCGAGCAACGAGAGAAGCTGTCCCGTATTGGAGATATTGATGGCGACGCCGGCCGGCGCATCGCTCTTGAGGTTGATGTTTCCGCCGGCATTGCTGCGGCGAATCGGCGCAGCACCGGTTGAAGCGTCGCTCGACGCAACTTTGATCGGCGCGCTGACGCTAACACTGCCGTTCGTCGAGTTGAGGCTCACGTTGCCGCCCGTCCCACTGGGCGGCGGATCAGCGGTCCGCAACCCGGTCGTTGCCGTAATGGGATTGTTCACAGTGATCGGACCGGTCGCATTCACAATGAAGGTGCCGCCGTCACCGGCGGGAATGGTATTGTTCGGGCTGCTGCCGCCATCGAATGTGACTGCTCCCTGAATGTTATCCGCCGCGCTCGGCCCAATCGTCAGCGATGGCACGTTGAGCGTGAGCTGTCCTCCACTGAACGGCCCAAAGCCGGGCGGTGTGTCGAAGTTCGGGCCGTTGAAATTAATCCCACCAGTCGACGTGAGTGACGTGGTGGCCGTGATGGTGTGGAGGGGGTTGATCGTGATTTCATCCGGGAAGCTGAAGCGCGTGATCCCGCCGGCTCCCACCGTAATTGTGTCCGCGTTGACGCTCGTGACGGAGAGTTCCTTCGTCATGATTGTCCCCGTGACAAACAGGCTGCCGAAAATGTTGGTCCGATTTGTAACAGTCAGGTTGCCCGTGACATCAACCGCGACACTCCCCTCATTGCCGGAGGGTCCAATGCTGCCGTCGGTGTTATCGATGAAAGCGTTGAAGTTGTTCCCGATGGTCGTCTCCCTCAGCATCAACCGGACAGTGGCCGGCGATCCGATGATGCCACCGGGTGTCCCGCGCAGAGAATTCAGGATTTCGAAGTTCGCATCGGCCGCGACCATGAGCGTCCCGTTCACGTTGAGATTCAGCATGGCGCCGTTTCCGATGACACCTTTGAGGCGGTTGTTGATCACCGCGGTCAGGGAGCTTGTCGTCAAATTGCCCGTAATGTCGGCACTGATGTTGCCGCCGGTCTGGATCTGGCCCGCCCTGTTATCCACCAACAGGTTGACCCCGCCGGTCGGGCCCGTGGTGAGATTCCCGTGCACGAACAAGCTGAGCCTTCCGCCTGTCCCGATCACTCCGGGCGCGGAGTTGTTGATGCGCAGGTCGAGTCCGCCGTCGCCGCGCGTGGCGGCGTAACTGTTGACATCCATGAGGATGTCGCCGCCGCTGCTTAGCGTGCGCCCGGCGCCGAGCTGAACCTGAGCGAGCAAATCAGCCGCCGTGAACGTGCTGCCTCTTATCGTGATATTGCTGCCGCTGCCCTGATCGCCGGTGGTGGGTCCGGTTTGCAAGCTGACTGCGCCGCCGATTGTGACCGGTCCCGCGGACACCAGGAAAAGATCGCCGCCCTTCGTCAGGCCGCTCCCATCGGTGAGCAGTTTAATGGAGCTATTCGACTGGAGATTCTGCAGTCCGTTGAGGGTAATGGTGAGGCCGTCCGTGATCCCGCCGTTGAAGCGCTCAATATCGACCGGGCCGGTAATGTTCAGGTTGCGCTGGGATTCTACGATGAAGCTTCCGGTCGAAGCGGACGCGGTCGCTATCGAGGTTCCCCCGCTCCAATCGAGGTTATTGAAGGCGAGCCACGACACCGTCACGGCGGAGAGGTTCACTGGAATGGTGGTGCCGATGGTCAGGTCGCGCAGCGATTGAATGACCAGTGTCTCGCTGCGGATGGTGCCGCCATTGAGCGTAATCTGGGAGGCGGCCGACGGCCCGGCGCCGTTCTGCTTAATCGTAATCGTGCCGCGGTCCGCCTGGAGCGTCGCGCCATTGGTAACGATATCGCTGCCGGCGGTAGTCAAGGTGATGCTTCCCCCGGGACCGGGCGCGGCGGGATCCAGGAGCGACAGCAAGCTGGCTGTGGAAGGCAGGGAAATGCCGGTGCCAGTCGTTAGGCCACTGTCGAGACCAATGGTACCGCCGCTGGCGCTTCGCGCGCCGGTCGATCCTGCGGCGGCATCGTAGGAAGTCTGGATCCGCGATGAGACATTGATCGTGCCGTTGAGCGCGGAGAGCGACACGACTCCTCCGGCGCCCGATGTCACGCCAGCCCCGACGAACGCCGTCTGCGTATCGATGGGAGAGTTGACCGATATGTTCCGGCCAGCCGTTCCCAAAAGCGTGCCGCCATTGGCGCCGTTCGAAAGACTTTCCGGCGCCCCTATCGAGATATCGTTTTCCGCAATCAGCCGCAGCGAGCTCACGCCGAATATTCCCATTCCGCCCAGGCTCAGGTTCGAGCCGGCGCCGCGCGCGTAGAAAATCAGCAGCGGGATATTTTGGAAAGTGATGTCAGGACCGGAGATGTCGATCGAGCCATTCTGGGTGGCGATCAGCACACTCTGCATCCCGGTAAATTTGAAGGCCGCATTGCCCGCCGGCGCCGATGTGATCGGACCGACGGAAATTAACGCCAGGTTCAACGCCCCGCCGTTCGACGTGTCGATGGTTGGGTCGCCCACCAGTTGCAGGCCGACGAATTTGAAGGCGGCGACCGGCGCGTTCGGTCCATAAAGCGTGTCGATGCCGACCGAGGTATCGAACGGCGAAGTCGCGGTGAAGGCCCAGGTCGAGAACGCGCCGTCCTGCGCGTTGTCGCGATAAATTTTCCCGAAGTCGGTCACCCCATTGCGAGTGATTGTCGGATCGGTTTTGATAACGGTCCCATTGTCGATCGGATAAGGGACCGAAGTAATAATCGGCGGCGGAGTGCCGAACTTGCTCGGTGCCGTCGGCGAGGGAGCTATCGTGGCCGTCGGCGTTGGGTTGGGTGTGGAAGTCGCGGTCGGCGTCGGGCTCGGCAGTGGTGGCACGGTCGCCGTGGCCGTGGGTGTCGGCGTTGGTATCGTTACCGCCGCGATCTTTCGATCGACCACATCGAGCGATTGCGGATCGGTCAGCGTCACCAATGTGCCGCGCCCGAAGATCACCAGGTTCGTGTCGATCAATTCGCCATCAGCCTTTTTGGTCAGCTGCGTGTTCTGCGCGTCGGCCATGAGCGGTTCGCTGCCGAGCGGGCGAAATCCCTGGATCAGAAGCGACGTTTTCAGGAGACGCTCGAGGTCGAAATCCACCGGCTCGGAAAGCCGTTTGGCATTCGGATTGAGAATCATCATCTGGCCCGCGTTCAACAACTCGGATTCGCCCAGGACTCCCTTGAGATAGATCCGCATCGTTCCTTCGAGGACCAGATACTTCGCGTACGACTTCGGGTGATATTCCACGATCACGGTCGTCCCGGTGATCGCAGCCGTGACCGCGGCCGTTTGCACCTTGGCGCCGCCCGAACCTTTCGGAACCCGAAGCAGGATGGCGCCATTGCCGAGGTCGACCGTGCGCGAGCCTTCGTTGAAACTGAAGATCGTGTTCGCGCCCAGGCGGGCAATGGTCAGGTCGGAAAAAGTCAGCTCCGCCCGCGAATCAACGCCGGTCCGGACCGCGTTATCGCCGTGCACACGATCGCTCACGCTGGCCGGCCGCGGTTCGCCCCCGCCGGAAAGCAATTTCACATCCTTGATGATTTGCGTGACCTTCGCCTCCTTCATGACCGCGCCCGTGCCACCCTGGCCGTTCATCGACGCCACAACCACGGCGAAACAGCCGATCGCCGCGATGAATGAGCAAATCGTTTTCATTTTTCTCCTAGAACTTGAAGGTGAGCGACAACGATCCCCCGATATTCGCCACTTCGTAGTCGAACACACTGATGCTCGATTGACTCCAGGCCAGCGTGGTCGCCGCGCCCGCGTAAAAATATTTGTTGATCCGGTAATTCGCCGTCAGGGCGAACACTTCGCTGACGTCCGTGCGCGAAAAGCTTTGGTAATCCCGCACGAACACGCGGCCCACCGCGCCGAGCGACAGCGACCGTGTCAAACTGACCGCGTAGCCCGCATAGACATCGAACTCGTTCCGGCGCGGCGCCGAAGGACTGGAGCTCAGGCTCACATTTGTATCCGCACCGAGCGAGACCTGCTGGGCGCGCCCGATCCGAAACGGCAGTTCGGCGCTGATAAAGATGGAATGGTTGTTGAAGAAATCGTCGAAGCTATTTGAGAACGTGAGTCGGTTGTAGCCGTACTCGGCGCGCAGCATCAGGTTGTGCGCCTTGGGCAGGATCATGGTCAGGCCCGCGCGGAAATCGAAGCTGCCGAAATTGAGCGAGCTGAATTTATCGTAATAAAATTCCTGCCGGTACACGGAAATCGAGCCGTAAAGCGTGCGCGTGATCCGCGGCGCGTAGGTCACTCCCGCGGCCGGCGCGACCAGCACGTCGCTTTGTTCGCCGTTGCGGGTGAGCGCCACATTCGACGTGTAATAAAACGGCGTCGCGATCGATGCGGTAAACGGCTCGTAGCGCTCGACCCGTTTCAGGATCTGCTGCTCGCCGATGTCGGCATCGTTTGGACTCTCCGAAGCGACGCCATTGTCGACTCCGTTTTCTTCCGAATACGGATCGGTTGGCGTGGTCGGAGTGCGGAGCAACTGGGACCGATCCTGAACGCTCACCTGCTGGCCGGAGACATTGCTCAAGACCGCAAAAACTGACGCCGCCGCGAGGAAGCGGAGAACGGGACGCCAAAGCATCCCAAAAACATCGAAAACGCCGGGCATCAAGAGCGTCTAGTTGTGACGCCGAGGATTCCACGCGTCAAGCAAGGAAACCGGGAAATGCCGCTCAGGGGCGGGTTTGTGCCAGGCGCTCGCTTCGCCTAAAGCTCCAGCAGATCGCGCTGCCAGGGGACCAGGAGCGCACTGCCCTGGCTCT
>Ga0105242_10004081_pt1 | contig 11354 bp, 10 predicted proteins | sample KBSM24metaG_FD_81521 | JGI IMG/M metagenome (GOLD analysis project Ga0105242, IMG submission 81521) | Miscanthus rhizosphere microbial communities from Kellogg Biological Station, Michigan, USA - KBS M2-4 metaG | ecosystem: Host-associated > Plants > Roots > Rhizosphere > Soil | place...
GCCATGCAGTATCGCCGCCGTTGGGCTTGGCCTCGCGACCATCCCAGTGCTCGTCGAGCGCGGCGTAGTCTCCCGCGAATTCGCCCCTGAAATAGCCCTGCGGAGGCTGCGCTTTTTCCACAACAGCCCGCACTCCCCAGAACCCAATGCCACCGGCTACAAAGGCTTCTATTATCACTTCCTGGATATGAAGAGCGGACGCCGGGTTTGGGAATGCGAGCTTTCGACGATTGACTCGGCCTTTCTCTTCGCAGGTATGCTCACCTGCGCCGCCTACTTTGACGCGGATACGGAGGAGGAAGCCCAAGTCCGTGAATTGGCTGACGCGCTTTACCGCCGGGCCGACTGGCAGTGGGCCCTGAATGGAGGCGCGGCAATCTCGCACGGCTGGAAACCGGAAACCGGCTTCATTCCACATCGTTGGACCGGTTACGATGAGGGACTGCTGCTGTACCTGCTCGGCCTTGGCTCGCCTACTTTTCCCCTGCCGGCAGAGAGCTATGCTGCCTACTGCTCGACCTACCTCTGGAAAAAGATCTATGGTTACGAGCTCCTCTACTCCGGTCCGCTCTTCACGCACCAACTCTCGCACCTGTGGATCGATTTCCGCGATCTGCGCGACGCTTTCATGCGCGAACATGGCACCGACTACTTCCAGAACAGCCGCCACGCAACGTATGTTCATCGAGAGTACGCGATCCGCAACCCGCTGGAGTTCGCAGGCTACGGGGAATCCTGCTGGGGGATTACGGCAACAGATGGCCCCAAATGGGAGAAACGGACCGTGAACGGAATCGAACGGCAATTCTACGACTATCACGCCCGCGGGGCACCCTATGGTCCCGATGACGGCACGATCGCTCCGTGGGTAGTTGTCGCATCGCTGCCGTTCGCGCCGGAAATCGTTATCCCTACGGTCCGCGCAATGGCCCAACTCGACCTCGGCGCGAAGAAGCGCTACGGCTTCAAACCGTCGTTCAACAAGACCTATGAAGTGCCTAATAGTCCGACCGGCTACTGGGTCACTCCCTATCATTTCGGCGTCGACCAGGGCCCAGTGATCCTCATGATCGAGAACTACCGTACCGGTCTGATTTGGAACATTATGCGCCGGTCGCCATACATTGTGGCCGGACTGCGCGGGGCGGGATTTCGCGGAGGCTGGCTCGGCGCCTCGGGATGCCGATCCAGCGTGCGGCTATGAACGTCTTCTTCGGCATCGTTCCCAGTCTGTCTGATACCGGACAAGATCAAAGGGGCAACGGCGTTCTCTTGCGTACACGTTGTTTTTTGGCATTCTCATCGAGCAGAGGCCATCGTGTTCATCGCTCACGCAAAAAAAACAACTGAACCGTCAAAAGGACATCATTCTGGTAATTCAGGAAAGAACGAAGTGCCTGCAACCGAGCAAGATCCAGCGCTGGATGGCATGGAAGGATGAGTCTTCGTGGTCCAAGACGACGATCGGCCGGTGCTGTACTTGCTCACGAGCCACTGGCTTACGATGGCGGGAGCGCTGCTGGTCACGGTAGCGGGCTGCTCGTGGCTACTCGCCTTACCAAGTCACCTTCGGGGAGAAGCCGCCAACCCCTATATCGGAATCCTGCTGTTCATACTTCTTCCAATTGTCTTCGCTCTAGGCCTTGTTCTAATGCCGATCGGGATTTGGCTATCCCGGCGGTCCCTTCGGTTGGGTCGGCAACTCCCTTCAAGAAAAAGCTCGTTAAGGCGATTGGCAGTGTTCCTAGCCACTGCCACCGCGCTCAACGTGGTAATTATGTCGCAGCTCACCTATAGCGCCATCACGCACATGGAGGGGACGCAGTTCTGCGGACAAACCTGCCATGTCATGAAGCCGGAGTTTACAGCCCATCGGGTTTCGCCCCATGCCGCGGTTCTATGCGTTAAGTGCCATGTGACCCCCGGGGCAAAAGGCTGGTTGGAAAGCAAAATGGCCGGGACTCGTCAGTTGAAAGAGGTTCTCTTCAACACGTTTCCGCGACCGATTCACTCCGCGATCGAGACGAACCGGCTTGTAGCATCGTCGGAGACGTGCGAAAAATGCCATTGGTCAGGAAAGTGGGAAGGCGCGAAGCTCCGAGTCATCTCTGAATACGCAGACGACGAAACGAATACTCGCGCGCAAACGGTAATGATGATGTTGGTCGGCGGGGATGGAGCCGGTGGTATTCATGGGGCCCACCTGGGGCGCGGCGTATCCATTCGCTACGGATCCACGGATTCTACTCGCCAGACAATCCCTTGGATTGAGTACCGCAACTCCAGCAGAAGTGAAGTTCGAGAGTACGCCGCCGCGGATATGAAGCACGGCGGCACCGTGAAGCTACAGTACTACGAGATGCAGTGCGTGGATTGCCATAATCGGCCGGCACATACATTTCAGTCTCCAGAGCGAGCTGTCAATCGGGCCATGGCACTCGGCCAACTCCCGGTGACTCTGCCCTTCATCAAAAAGATCGCCGTAGAGGTCTTGCGCAGTGAGTACAAGACGAGCGAAGACGCAGCGCAGAAGATCCCGTTGGCCATCCAGGATTATTACCGGCACTCGCTCCCCGAAGTCAGTCAGGCACGCTCCGCCGACATTGAGCAGGCCGCCAAGACCCTTCGTGATCTTTACGGCGAAAACGTATTCCCAGACCTTAAGGTCGGCTGGGGTACCTACGCGAACAATCTGGGTCACACCGAGTTTCCAGGCTGCTTCCGCTGCCATGACGCGGCCCATAGTTCTTCGGAGCAAAAGACAATTACGCAAGACTGCAGTGCGTGTCACGAGCTTGTCGGCGTGTCGGAGGCCTCACCCGAGGTTCTAGGCACATTGGGCCTTAAGGAAAAAATCGCAGGTCTTCAAAAACGATGACAGAAGTCTGATTTCGCGGCGACCTGCGAATGGTGAAAAGGAGAAACGTATGAAACGGATGATCTGGCGGCTTTCGCTGACTTTCAGCGTAGCGAGTGTGGCTATGGCCGCGGGAAACCCGACGGCTGGAAAGGCTGCCTATGACAAGTCGTGCAAGGGCTGTCACGGTGCTGACGGAACACCAAGCGCCGCGATCGCCAAAGCGATGAAGGTTCAGATGTTGCCTTTAGGCGATCCAGCGGTTCAGAAACTGTCCGATGAAGAATTAAACGCCATCACGACCAACGGAAAAGGAAAGATGAAGGCGATGAAGGCAGTTAGCGGTAAAACTGCCGACGATGTGGTTGCCTACGTACGCACTTTCAAGAAATAGCTGTACGGAGAAGGGGTTATGAGGTTCAGATCCGTTACGAGAGCCGCGGCGGTATTGGGTGGGGTTGCGTTTATTCTTGCTGGCGCATCGGTAGTCCCATTCACTACAAACCAGAAAGCCTTCTTCGCCGATGCGGGTTTGGTTGCGTTTGTGCGTCCGGGCCTGACGATCACGATCACTTCTGCCGAAATTGCGCCAGACGGTACGATCAGTGTGGTTTTTTCTCTTACGGATCCGAAAGGAGTGCCCCTGGATCGGAATGGCGTGAGAACCTCCGGTCCAGTCTCGCTCAACTTCATCGCCGCCTACATTCCCCAAAAACAGCAGCAGTACGTCGATTACATTACACAGACCGCCACTGGCGCCGTGTCCGGCACCGTCACGCAAGCGGCCGCCGAATCCAACGGCGTTTTTACCTCTGTTGGGAAGTCTTATCGCTATACGTTCGCGAATCGAGCGCCTGCAGGCTTTGACGCAAATACCACCCACACGATCGGCATCTATGGGTCTCGCGATTTGACCGAGTTTGGCCTGGGCACCGACTACGCGAGCGCGACCTTCACTTTCGTGCCCAACGGTTCGCAGGTAACGCTGGTGCGTGACGTAATTAGAACCCAAAGTTGCAACGGTTGCCATGATCAGTTATCTGCGCATGGTGGATCGAGGCGCGGAATCGATATGTGTGTGTTGTGCCACACACCGCAATCAATCGATCCCGATTCGGGTAACACCCTCGATCTACCCGTGATGGCCCATAAAATCCACATGGGCTCCCAGCTGCCGAGTGTCCAGGCGGGCATTCCTTACCAAATCGTCGGTTTTCAAGGCAGCGTCCACGATTGGTCTACGGTTGTTCATCCTTCCGATCCGCGCCGCTGTGAGGTGTGCCACCAGCAGAATTCCGGAGCTACGCAGGCAGCTGCCTACCTCACTCGCCCGACCCGGGTATCGTGCGGATCCTGCCACGATAACGTTAATTTCACCACCGGCGCTAATCACGCTGGAGGACCGCAATCCAATGACGATCGCTGCGCGGTCTGTCACATCCCGCAGGGGGAGGTCGACTTCGACGCATCCATCAAAGGTGCACACCTGGTTCCTCAGGACTCGACCAATCTGAAAGGACTGGTTTTCGGGATTCAGAAAATAGAAAAGGAATTGGCCGGCCAACAGCCGCGCGTGACTTTCACGTTGAAAGATAAGGCGGGAGCCCCGGTCTCTTTGAGCGATTTGAACAACCTCTCTTTTGTCATGGCCGGACCTACGAAAGACTACGGATACACCAGTTTTGGTTCGGACGTTTCCACGCCGGGCTACGTCTCCGAGAGTGCGACCTCGAAGGCACAATGCGGTGGCGACGGTGTGTGTACGTATACATTCAGCCACTCTGTACCCAGCGATGCCCGGGGCACTTTTGCGATTGGTATGGAGGGCCGGCGCACGGAGACGCTGCTACTCGGAACTAGTACGCCGACAGATGTTCAGTACGGAGGTGAGAACAAGGTCGCGTATTTTTCTGTAGACGGATCTCCAGTCCAGCCGCGGCATCAGGTTGTGCAAATCGCGAATTGCAATCAATGCCACTATGATCTGAGCTTTCACGGCGACAACCGCAATGACATTGAGATGTGCGTTCTGTGCCACAATCCGTCCAACACCGACATTGCGCAGCGGTCGTCTGCGACAGACCCCGCCGAAAGAACAAAGCCGCCGCAAGGTATCAATTTCAATCTCATGATTCATCGGGTTCACACCGGCACAAACCTCGTTGATGCCGGGAAAACATACACGGTCATCGGTCGTAATGGCAGTGTCCACGATTTTACGAAGGTGCGCTATCCCGCGCTGAGCCCGCAGGGCAGTGCCGGCGACACAAGACACTGCGCTAAGTGCCACATCAACGGATCCCAATCCACTTCGCTCGGATTAAACGAGGTGCTGGATCCGCAGGGCTTCATCAATCCGGTGAAGCCAAATTCATCGGCATGCATCGGCTGTCACGTAACCGCAGCTGTTTCCTCGCATGCGCTCGCGAATACGACGCCCATCGGTGAGAGCTGCACGGTGTGTCATAGCTCGGGTTCCGCCTTCGCCGTGGACAAGTCCCATGCGCAATATTAGCGTCAGCAGCCTGGTGCTGCTGGTGCTACTTGTGTTTGTGCCGCGTACGGCGCAATCCGCAACCAAGACTTACGTCGGTTCGGATGTCTGCCAAACCTGCCATGAAGATATCTTCAAGGCATTCCAGAAGGATCCGCATAAGGTTGTCGATCTGGACAAAACACGCGGCCGGGAGAATCATGCATGTGAGGGGTGCCACGGTCCCGGCGGTGCGCATATCGAGACTCTATCGACCGATGACATTGTCAATCCCACAAAGCTTTCAGCTGCGCGCACGGATGAAACGTGCCTGGCTTGTCATCGCAATCAACCCACTCACGTAGGCCGCATACAGAGTGGCCACGCTCGAAGTAGCGTCGCGTGCACAAGCTGTCATCGGATGCATCAGACCGAACCGGGAAGCTTGGTGGCACGGAAGCCCAACGCGGTCAACCAGAAATGTGCCAGTTGTCACTTGGATGTCTGGGCGGCGTTCCAGCGGCCAAACGCCCATCGGCTTCCTCAGGGGGCTATGTCATGCACCGATTGCCACAACCCACACGGAAGCGTGTTATTGAAGCAAGTTCGCACGTTTGCTGCGAATGAGCCTGGTTGCTTCAAGTGTCATACCGACCTGCGTGGCCCGTTCAGTTTCGAACACGCCCCCATGCGAACCGAAGGCTGCCAAGCCTGCCACGAACCTCATGGTTCCGCAAACCCGAAGATGTTGACGCGGACCGAAGTGCGTTTCGTTTGCTTGGAATGTCATGCCAATCTGCCACAACCGGTCGGCGCGGCGAAGGTCATCGGCGTCGTACCGCCGTCGTTTCATGATTTGCGATCGCCTCGCTATCGCAATTGCACGATCTGTCATCAGAAGATTCACGGTAGTCACGTGGATCGAAACCTCCTGCGATGACAATGAAGAAGTTAATCTGGGTGTGGCTCTGCTTGGCGGCGAGGGGACAAGAACCCCCGCGACCGGAGCCAGCCCAGGATCAGACGACGCCCAAGGTGGTTTCTGAATCTTCGATTGCGGCGCCGGAACCGTGGGTGACCGGGACACTCGATTTTGGCTATCGTTGGCGGACAGGTCCCGCGGGAAATGCGAATGTCTATCGCAGCCTGGTAGACCTGGGGGAGGGGCCGAAGCTTCTGAACGGGGATATTACGATCATGGATCCCACACACCGCTGGTTCGACCAAATCGACGCGCATGCTGCCAACTGGGGAGATGATCCTTACACCACGCTAAGCGTGGCGATTCGCAAACGCCGTGTTTATGAGTTTACGTCGACCTATCGAAACCTCGCGTACTTTAACAATGTTCCGTCGTTCGCCAATCCCCTGCTGGATCGCGGAGTGCTCAGCAGCGAACGAACATATGACACCCGCAGTAGAATCAATTCGTTCGAACTGAGCCTCTTGCCAAGTTCGCGGGTCGTACCCTATGTTGCCTACGATCGCTCGTCGATTTATGGTAATGGCGTCACGCCTTTCGTGAGCGATCAAAATGAGTACCCGGTACCGTTCCAGACAAATATGTTCAACAACAATATGCGTGGCGGTGTTCGCTTCGAGCTCAGTCGCTACCACATGACGATCGAGGAAGGCGGAACAACATTTCATGACGATCAAACGCTATTTCAATCGCTGGGAGCAAGCAATCCGGGAAATCGCGACAGCCCCTTTCTCGGTACCAGCCTTTCGCTCAACGGAGTCTCGCAGACCTCCGCTGTTCGAGGGAGCAGCGTCTACACGAAAGTGTTAGGTACGGCCCAACCCACGGAGTGGTTGGCCCTTTACGGACAGTATCTCTATACCCGGCCTCAAAATGACACGAATTATCAGCAGGTGAACAGCGGCAACTTCGTTTTGCAGTCCCAGGCGCTATTCTTTACTTCTCAGCAATCCTTGTTGAGTTCGGCTGCGCAGGCTCCGCATCAGGCAGGAAATGCGGGAGCTGAAGTTCGATTGCATCCGCGCCTACGACTTGTCACGAGTTGGCTGACCGATCGCATTCACGTTAGCGGCGATAGCACCGGACTACACAGACTCAGCGAAAGTTCTGGAACGCGGCTAATCAACGCTGAAAACGCGACTGAGCTGCGTAATGACTACAACCATGTCGACGGGGAGGTGTTCTGGGACGTGACGCGGCCCCTGACGCTGCGGGGCGGCTATCGATACGAATGGGGTCGCACTTCGACCTTTGTTCTGCCGCCGGCGGGACTCGCCAGTCAGGACATCGCCGATTTTCGAAGAAACGTTATCAAAGCAGGTTTCAGCTACAGAATGGGGACGAGCATCTCCGTGTCAGGCGACGTGGAAGGGGCCGGTACCGATAGCGCCTACTTTCGCACCAGTCTTTATCGATATCAAAGGGGCCGTTTACAGGGATTCTACCAGGCAACGCCACAACTCACATTCTCGGCTGCGTTTTCGGCCATCAACAATCAGAACCCCGCGTCCAGTATCAATCTAGACTATTTCGGAACGCAGAGTTCGGGAACTGTACTCTGGAATCCAGCCGGCACCAAGGGACTCGGCTTTCAGGGAACGTATACTTACGCCTCCACCCGCTCCAGCATTAGCTTTCTGGTGCCTCAAACCCTTGAGCGCGATCAGTCGCGATATAACGATAGGGCACATTCCATTCAGGGAATGTTGGACTTTGCGTTGCCACGGCTTGGGAAACAGGCGAAGCTCTCCGCAGGCGGCAACTTTTTCATATCCTCGGGAAGTCGGCCGACTAACTATTTTCAACCAGTCGGCAAATTGATCCTCCCACTGACCCATGTTGTGGCCTGGATAACGGAATGGGCCAACTATGGCTATGCTGAGTCGCTTTATTCGTATGAAAACTTTCGGACTCATTTGGTTACGACAGGTTTTCGGCTTACCTTCTGAGGGCCTCTTGCGAATCGCTCTGCTGGCTCAAGGCTCATGTTGAGAGCTTAAATCGAGAGATTCAGGAACAGGCTCCCTAGCGGCAAGGCGTTCTCGCAATCCATGGCGACTCATCCTTCAAATCGCGCACCGACCGCCAGCGGTCAACGCCGCGCACTCAATAGTCGAGTCCGTGGGTCGGCAACGCTACAACGCGTCCTGAGGCGCGAAGGTATTCCCATAGATAGACGTTGGGCGCCGAGGGGGCTAAATCGTCGAGAGTCACTAAACTATCACCCGAGTTCTTCACATCAAGACCTGGGAGACTGCCAATCGCGGCATGGAACGCGTCAGTGCGCATGGGGGCAATGTATAGCTTTACGTTGGTCGCGAGAAGTTTCCCGACACCTTCCAGTAGCGTTCCGGGAAGGCTTAAGTAGAATGCTTCGTTTAGCATCTTCGCGGCCGTAGCCACACTTACAAGGAAACGGACTGCTTCGGTAGTGTGACGCCTCAAATAGCGGCTCAGCTTATACGTTTCTGGATAGTCCGTGACCAGCACGGACCCGAGGGCGGCTGCTTTCTGAACGCATTCCATCATCTGTGGGACAGAGGACTCCTCCGCGTGGCTCGCGTGATGAATCGTAAGTTCCAGAATCGTTGCCGGTTCGCGCTCTAGCGGCTCCCCTTCCGCGGCAAGCAGTTTGTTCCCCGCAGCAAACAAGTGCGAATCGAAGTATTCTGGACGGCTAAAGCTGCCCCGCAGGACAAGTAGCGGCCGCTTACGAAGGCGGCTCGAGGGTTCTGCGATGTTTCCCTCGACATCAAAAGCGATCGCATGGGCCATTTTGTGACGAAGCAGTTCCAGACACCAAAGGCGCTCATCTTCGGTTGCAAAAGCTTGACCCTTGAGTTCGATCACATCGATCTCCACGCGCGACATTGAGAGCTCACCAAAGAGCCCTTCTAGAAAACTCTCGCTTCGCGATCTTTGGTGAAACGCGGCATACACGAGGTTCACACCGAGGATTCCAATCGCCTTCTGCTGTAGTTCGGCCGTTAGATCGCGAAGGTTAATGTGCAAGACGATTTGACTAGGCGGACTGTTGGCTTCAGTCTGAAAGCGGATACCAAGCCATCCATGCTGCTCGTTCGTGCCTTGGTAGTTGCGCGCCGCTACCGTGTCCGCAAAGACGAAAAAGCGTGTGTCCTGTCTGCGGCTAACGCTGAGCCGTTCGAGCAATGACTCGTATTCATAGTCGAGCATGGCGAGCAGGCGCTCCTTCGAGACATATCGCGAGCCAGCTCCATAAGTATCATCACTGACCGTCTTGTCGTAAGCGGAAATTGACTTTGCGACTGTGCCCGATGCGGCGCCGACGTGAAAGAACCACTGAGCTACTTCTTGCCCCGCACCGATTTCCGCGAGCGTGCCGTAGATTGAATCATCAAGGTTCAAAGAGAGAGCCTTGCCGTGAGCGTCAGATTGGAGGACAGGCGAGCTTGGCATTGTTCGCTAGCGATCGATGGCCCGGACTGATCCTGGAGTGAAATGAGATCTCGAGGTGTCGAACCTGATGAGAGGTTGATGAGGTTGCGGCCGGCGCGGCTTCAAAATGTCTGAATCTGGCTAAGTGTTCGATTAAAAGGCAGGAGGCCGCGTCCTTGCACTTCCTGATGGAACGGCTTGGCCGTTGAGGTCAGGTAATCCCCGAACATCCAAGCAGGCCATGTGGTCGGCTTCTCATCGAAGTGCAAGGAGTTACACGCAGGCAAGCGAAATAAATGACACCCGCCCGCGAGAAGTCGAATCATTCCTGCAGGAAAAGGTCGGCTCGATTCTCTGAGCGGCGTCCATCGCAGGCCTTGTTCCGGAGATCGTTCCTGAATCCGGGCAAACGGGAGGCAGGAGGCAAAATGCTCTTCGTCGCTGGCAGTAGGTGGCTTCGCGCATGTTCGCTGGTGTGCACCGCATTGTTGCTCTCTCGCGAACTGCCTGTCCTGGCTCGGCAGGGCCGTGTGCCTTTCCCGCGGCGCCGTTCTCGGGTCCCAGAAATCCTGCGGCGCCGTCGAATTTGTTTTTGGCAGAAAAAGACCCCCCCGGCACCCCCACCCCCCACCCTTGCCGACGAGTTCGCGGGAGCACTATGGTTTGAGGGTGGGATTAAAGCTTGCCTTCCCGAATCGTCCCGGACAGAGACTGGAGGAACTCCACCAGCGCCCGCTTCTCTTCACCAGCCAGATTCAGTGGATGCAGATCGGCATCCAACCCAGGATTCGCGTTCCCACCGCGGTCGTAGTAATCCACCACGTCCTCCAGTCGAGCCAAACTCCCGTCGTGCATATAAGGAGCCGTCCGAGCCACTTCGCGCAACGTCGGCACCTTAAACGCACCCCGGTCTTCCGGCAATCCCGAAAACTTGAAGCGCCCCTCGTCCCGCAGCACGCCATCCCTAAATGCGACTCCGGTGTTGTGAAACCGCTCGTCTGTTAAATTTGGGCCGGCATGGCACGTCGCACACCGCCCCTTGCCGCGAAACACACTCAGCCCGAGCTTCGCTTCTTTCGACAACGCGCCGTCCTTCCCATTCGTGTACTTGTCATAGGCCGAGTTACCCGAGACAATCGTCCGCACATAACTCGCCAGAGCCCGTGCGACTTCTTCTGGCTCCAAGCTCAAGCGAGCCTTGATATCGGGCAACTTCAGATCCATCTCCAGCGGATTCAGCACCAGCTCCAACGCCTGCTGCTCCAGCGTCGGCGCGCGCCCGTCCAAGAAAAATGTCTTGCCCACACTCGATTCACTAACGTGGGAACATTGCGGGGCCCGGTTCGTCCGTCAATGCCCACAGCCACCGCGCGACCATCCGTGAATGCCCGCTTCGGATCGTGGCAAGTGGCGCAGGCCACCGACCCGTCCCGTGACACCGCTTGTCGAAAAACAACCGCCGTCCCAAAGCAACCTTGTCCTTGGTCAGCGGATTCTCCTCCGGGATAGGCCGGTAAAGATCCAGCCCCAATGGCGGAGCCTCCAACACGATCGCAAATAGAAGGGTTACAAACATAGCTCCCTCAAGCTAACCGGGGATCACAGGTTCGGCAACAGGCATTAGC
>Ga0105242_10004087_pt1 | contig 11344 bp, 10 predicted proteins | sample KBSM24metaG_FD_81521 | JGI IMG/M metagenome (GOLD analysis project Ga0105242, IMG submission 81521) | Miscanthus rhizosphere microbial communities from Kellogg Biological Station, Michigan, USA - KBS M2-4 metaG | ecosystem: Host-associated > Plants > Roots > Rhizosphere > Soil | place...
CAGCCTGGGCACGTCGTTCGACAACTTCAGCGCCACCGCGGTGCCGGAACCGGCCACGATAAGCCTGTTCGCCGCCGGCCTGACCATCCTGGGCCTGTCGGCGCGCCGCCGCCGCCGCGACTGATCGCACGGGCCCGCACCGGGCTCGACGAGCAAGGGCGCCCCGCAGCGATGCGGCGCGCCCTTCGTCTTTTTCCGGCCACTCGGCGCGATCGGACTCGCATCGCACCTTGAATGTCGGCGGCTTGCCCTAAAATGACAGTTCTGGGGCCGACCAGGTTTCGACGTGGGTACGGATCCGGCGCAGGGCATGCCGAGCACCAGTTCGCTCGTAAATCCACTGGAAACAAAGTAACTGCGAACGACTCTTCGTACGCTCTCGCGGCTTAAAACCCGTGAGCCTCTCAACGGTTGGCCGATGGGCCGGGCACCTGATCGCAAGATCCTGAGCTGAGAGGTCATTCACATTGGCTGGTTTCCTGTCGGGCTACTCGGCAGGGGATGAGATCAAGTAGCTGGCGTCACCGGTAGCGTGTTCCTGCGCGACCGGTGGAGCGAGATCCAAACCAGAGAACTACGCATGTAGAACTGTCCGGCGAAGGCTTGCGGACGGGGGTTCAATTCCCCCCGGCTCCACCATCTTAGGCGTCCAACGCCAGCGAAAGACACCCTCTAACCCGGGTGTCTTTTTGCTGGTCCTTCGCCGATTTGCGGGGATGCTTGAAAGGGAGCAGTGCGCGCGTGGGCCGACGCAGAAGGTCCTGTCATCCTGCGCGCAGGATGACGCAGCGCGGGGTTCCGCGGGCGCGGCGCGGGCGACGACTCCTCGCAATTCGGCGACGAACCTTTTCGCCTGCCTGGCGACGGGTTGTCGCAGCGCCGGATCTATTGGTCGTTGCCATCCGGGTACAGGTAGGGCATCCACTGGTTCACCGTGACGGCAAGGCCGACGACCAGGACCGCCCCGAGGATCATGGCCTGCCGTCGGGCGTCCCGCAGATTCCAGGCCGGCGCGACGGGCGCGGGCGGCACGACGATCGGCGGCGCGCCGACCGGCGCCACGGCAGGAACCACCACCGGGCCCGCGGCCGCCGCGGCGAGGACTGCCGCGGCCGCGACGGCGGCCGCGGCGGCCACGGGAAGATTGTTGATGCTCGCCTGGTGCCAGTTGAAGGGGTCGTTCAGGCGCACCGTCACTTGTCCGCGCAGATGCGGCGCGACGAACGTGCCGGCCGCCGGAACGTTCGAGACGCCCCCGCCGGCGATGTTGGGACTGAAGTGGAACTGCAGCGCCAGCTGGGGCATGCGAGCCGGCGTGCACCAGTTGTTCGGCGGCGCTGGAATCGCCGGATTGGGCCCCAGGGCGGCGAGTACGTTGCCTTCGGCCACGACGGCCACGTTCAGGAGTTCGTCGTCTGCCGGCGTGTTCGCACCGATGTTGCCGTTGATGGCCGCGGCGAGTGCCGCCAGGTCCAGTGCTGCCGCGACCTGGACGTAGACGCTGGAGAATCCGGCCTGCGGCAGCACGTGCGTATGGACCACGTGGTAGAGCGCGATGGTGGCGGGCAACTGCAGGTTGATGCCCGTTTCCTCGAGGAACTCCCGATGGGCAGCTGCGACGTCCGTTTCCCCCGCGTTGATGAGTCCGCCTGGAAAGCAGTTCTGGCCGGCGCCATTGAGCAATTGCGCGACGGGAGCAGCTGCGCCGCCGAAGCGCGTTCCCAGGAACTTCTTCTGCGCAAGCAGGACGTCGCGTCCGGCGCCGTTGTGGCACCAGACGACCATGTAGGCATATGGCATTGGCTTCTCCCTTGAAGGCCCTGAACTGCGTTGTTTTGCACCGGCTGCCCGACCTGGGTACCCGGCCAGCGAGAAAGTATCTTCCCGCCGGATCCATACCTCAACGGGTATCAAGGCAGGCGCGGGTTCAATCTGGGGGGCGCATCGAACACCGCCCCGCGCGCGCGCGGGCGCCGCTCCGGGGCAGCCCTTGGTCAGGCACCTAGCATCACGATCAGGGGCGTGCCGCCCCAGCGGACGCCCTGGACGAGTTCGTAGAAGCGGGCGACCTGGTACTCGGACTCGAACGTCAGACTCGGGTCGTCCACCCACAGAGTGCGCGTGAGCGGCGGCAGCGGATCGCCCGGCGCCCAGGTGGACCACATGCGTGTCCAGACGCCGCGCCCGCGCACCTTCTCGCACATGGTGCGACACAGGTGCGGGGTCCTTGATCGAAGAGGTCAGCCATCGACGCGAGGCGTTCAACATCATGTGTCGATGCCGGGTGGCACGCGACCCGAGTTGGTTCAGCAGGCAGCGCGCGAGTTCGCGCAGGTCGAACTTCGCGGACATCGATGGGTCATGGTGTTGCACGAGCACCAGGCCAATCCACACGTCCACCTGAGCGTGCGCGCCGAGTCGACGAGAGGCGAGCGACTGAATCCCCGCAAGGCGGATCTCCACCGTTGGCGCGAGACCTTCGCCGAGAAACTGCGCGGCCTGGGCATCGACGCCGAGGCGACGCGCGGCGAGACCCGCAACTACGAGGTGTTATGGCGACTGAAGGCGAAGGACGTCTGAAATTGGACCGGCCGGTTGCCACGCGGGGAGAGCTTCACGTGGCCAGCCGCAATGACGCGACGATTGCGTGGGCTCACATCATGAAGGCACTGGCAACCTCGGACGTCGCTTCCGATCGCCGATTGGCCGATGACATTGGCAAGTTCGTGATGCAGTCGCCCCACTGGAAGGATGTCATTCGGCACCGGCAGCGGCGGGCCGCCACGATCGCGCGTCATGCGATCGTGAGGGCACCACGACCCGCCGTTGCAAGGGTCCGGCCCGATCCCGAAATCGAGCGTTGATGTCCGTAGCCTGGCTCGCCTCTGTGCAGAGGCCGAAGGGCCGAGGCCAAGCAGAACGCGGTTGCGATTGCGGTCTCGAGAAACGCTCTAGCCAGTTCGACCCGGATTGACCCGGTTCGACCCGGATTGACCCGCTCACCAGTGCAGCGGAGGACCGCCTTCGCCTGCCATGCCTCGCTGCACCCAACGCCCTCCATGCACCATAACGCCTTGTCCTGCGCGTAGCGACAAAAGCAGATTCTGTGCAATATTGCACCTTTTCGGGGCCTCGCGAAACGTGTTCTCCCCGCGGTCGAGGCACATCTGCCATGCCCCAGCCCCCCCACGGCCGCCCTTGGCTGTGCCTGCCCCCGATGGGCTGGGCAATCCGTTTGCAGCCGGGGTCGCAGGAGCGCTTGCAGATTCCGGTGCTTGGCGCCTGGGTGGAGGACGCGGCGCCCTCCAGATGGCGATGGTTCTGGCTCACATATTGCTAGCTCGCCTTGCATGACGTTTTCGCAGGTGCTGCTCATCCTCCGCGTCCGCTGGCACTCGGCCCTCCTTGTCTTCGTGGCGGTGCTGGCACTGGTTCTCGCTGCCAATTCCGTACTGCCCAAGCGGTACACCGCCACGTCGACGGTTGTCCTCGACGTGAAGTCCCCTGATCCGATCGCCGGCGTCTTGCTGCCGGGCATGACGGTGACCGGCTACATGGGGACCCAGACGGAGGTGATGCAGAGCGAGCGCGTCCTGCTCAAGGCCACGCAGGCGCTGGGGACTGCCAAGGATCCGCAGGTGCGGGCCGACTGGCAAGCCAAAACCAATGGCCGGGGCAGCTTCGAGTCCTGGATCGCCGAAGGCATGTCCAAGGGGCTCAACGTGCAGCCGGGCCGAGACTCGAACGTCTTGCTGGTCTCCTACACTGCCGCCGATCCGGACGTGGCCTCCAAGGTCGCGAACGCGATCGTGAACAGCTACATCGAGACGACGCTGGAACTGCGCACCGAGCCGGCCAAGCAGTACAGCCACCTGTTCGACGAGAGCACCAAGCGCTTGCGCGACGCGCTCGAGGCGGCGCAGACCAAGCTGTCGGAGTTCCAGAAGAGCAGCGGAATCGTCGCCACCGACGAAAAGCTGGACATCGAAAACACGCAACTGGCCGAGCTGTCCAGCCAACTGGTGGCCGCGCAGGCGCGTGTCGATGATTCCAGGGGTCGTCAGCAGCAGGCCGGCGTCAAGGGCGACCAAATGCAGGAAGTCGTCACGAACCAGACGATCTCCAAGCTCAGCACCGACCTGGCGGCGCAGGAGTCGCGTTTGAAGGAGCTGGGCGAGCGCTACGGCGACGGCAATCCGCAGATCCAGGAGTTGCGCGCCAACATCAGCGAGTTGCGCAGCCGGCTGAACGACGAGCGGGCGCGGGTTGTGGGCAGCCTGACCATCAACAACTCGGTGAATCAGGCCAATCTCGACCAGTTGCGCAGCGCGCTCGAGAAGCAGCGCGCCAAGGTGGTCACCATCAAGATGCTGCGCGACAACGCGCTGGTGCTGCAACGCGATGTCGACAACGCCCAGCGGGCCTACGACGCCGGATTCGCCCGCAGGAGCCAGAGTGCCCTCGAAAGCCAGGCGACCCAGACCAACGTGTCGATCATCCGGGTGGCGACGCCGCCGCCGTTCCCTTCGTCGCCGCGAACCTCACTCAACATCGCCGTCGGCTTGCTGGTCGGTACCGTCCTGGGCATCATGACCGCCGTGATCCGCGAACGCCGCGACTGGCGCATCCGCGTGGAAGACGATGTGGTCGAAGTCCTGCGTTACCCCCTCCTGGGCGTGATGCCGGATTCGCCGCGCGACCATCCCGGTCTACGCTCGGCGGCCTGGCGCCTGGCCGTCGATCGCGTGCTGGGTCGACCCGCGCCCTTGATCGGCGGATAGAGACGTGCGCGCACCCTTGTCATTGGAGCCCAAGTATGTCGCCGATCGCGTGCTCGATCGGAGCATCGGCGACCTGATCCGCGAACTCAGGAAGCTCAGCGACGCGCAGATAGAGCGCATCCTCACCTACCAGAGCGAACACGGCGTGCGCTTCGGCGAAGCCGCCGTCGCGCTGGAACTGGCTTCGCGCGATGACGTCATGTGGGCGCTCGCCCGGCAGTTCCACTACCCGTACGCATCGGAGGACGGCTCGAACCTGAATCCCGAGCTCGTCGCCGCGATCGACCCGTTCAACACGCAGACCGAGGCCTTCCGCAGCATTCGCAGCCAGCTGATGCTGGGCACGATGGCCTCCGAAGGGCCGAAGCGCGCGCTGGCGATGCTCAGTCCCAACGTGGGCGATGGCAAGAGCTTCTTCGCCGCGAACCTGGCCATCGTCTTCAGCCAGCTAGGCGCCAAGACGCTGTTGATCGATGCCGACATGCGCAAGCCGCGCCAGCACCAGTTGTTCCGCGTATCGAACGAGACCGGGCTCAGCAGCGTGCTATCCGGCCGTGCGGGATCGAACGTCGTCCGCGCGGCGCCGGAGCTGCCCAGCCTGTTCGTGATGCCCGTCGGCGCGGTTCCGCCGAATCCGCTGGAACTCCTGCAGCGACCCGCGTTCAGCCTGCTCATGCAGGAACTGCTGGCGAAGTTCGATCACATCGTCGTCGACACGCCCTCGAGCACCCACGGTTCGGACGCCCGGGTGCTGGCGGCCAAGTGCGGCGCCGCCATGGTGGTCGCCCGTCGCCACGTCAGCGGGATGAAGGCGGTCCACAAGCTCGTCTCGCAGCTGCCTCAGGGTTCCATCCAGTTCGCGGGAGTCGTCATCAATGACCATTGACGCCGCCGGCAATGCAGAGGCTTCCGCGCGCCGCCAGGCCGTGCTGGTGGTCATTCCCACGCTGAACGAGGTGGGCACGATCGAGTCGGTGGTAGACGCGCTGCTGCAGGATCCGCCCGCGCATGCCGACGTCAGCATCGTGGTCTCGGACGGCGGCAGCACGGACGGCACCGTCGCCCTGGTGCTGCGGCTTGCGGCCGCCGAGTCCCGCCTGATCTATCTCGACAATCCGCGCCGGACGCAGAGCGCGGCGGTGAACCTGGCCGTCCAGCGCTTCGGCTCCGGGGCGGACGTGCTGGTGCGCTGCGACGCGCACGCGGCCTACCCGCCTGGCTTTGTCCGGCGTCTCCTGGAAACGCTGGAGCGCACGCAAGCGGACTCGGTCGTCGTTCCGATGGACTCCAGCGGCGAGACCCGCTTCCAGCGCGCGGTGGCCTGGGTGTCGAATACATGGGCGGGTACCGGTGGATCGGCGCATCGCGGCGGTCGCAAGAGCGGGTTCGTCGATCACGGCCACCACGCCGCGTTTCGCATGGCCTCGTACCGCAAGGCCGGCGGCTATGACGAGAGCTTCACGCACAACGAAGACGCGGAGCTTGATTGCCGCCAGCGCAGCCTGGGCGGCAAAGTCTATCTCGACGCCGACATCCGCCTGGGCTACCAGCCGCGCGCTACGCTCGCCGGCCTGTCGCGCCAGTACTATTTCTACGGTCGCGGGCGATCGCGCACTGTGCGGCGGCACCCCGGATCCATGCGCGCGCGCCAACTCGCGCTGCCGCTGAACCTGGTCGGCCTGTTGCTGTCGCTCCTGCTGGCGTTCTGGTTTCCGGTGCTGGCCCTCTGGCCGCTGGCCTATCTGGCGGCGCTGGTGCTGACGTCGCTCTCGATCGCGACGCGGCAGCGCTCGGCCTGCGGTCTCCTCGCGGGCGTCGCGGCTGCGGCAATGCATCTGTCGTGGGCCGCGGGCTTTTTCGCCGGGCTCGTTCAGATTCGCGAAACACCATGGCAGGCCCATCTGCACCAGCCGACAGTGTCGCGGTGAGGCAGCCCCTGACGCGTCGCCTGCAGGTGCTGCTGGTCGATCCGTCGCTGTTCACCGCGCCCTACGACGCGGCGCTCACGCGGGGCCTGCTCGCGGCGGACGTGGACCCGATGTGGGCGACGCGACCGAAGCGTGCCAAGGACCGGCAGGAGTTGCCGCTGGAGCACACCGCCCCTTTTTTCTATCGCCGTGTCGACGAAGCGCGCTGGATTCCAGCGCGCCTCAAGTCCGCAGCCAAGGGGCTCGCGCACTTCACCGGCCTGCTGACGCTGCTGTGGCGCGTCTACCGCACGAAGCCGGACGTGGTGCACTTCCAGTGGATCGTCGTTCCTCCGCTGGACGTCCTGGCTATGGCCGTCATCCGGCGCTGGTGCCCGCTCGTTCTCACCGTGCACGACACCGTGCCGTTCAACGGCCAGAAGATGACGGCGCTGCAGCGCTTCGGCCACGACGGTCCGATCCGCCAGGCGCACCGCGTGATCGTGCACACCCGCAGCGGACGCCAGGCCTTGATCGATCGCGGAATCCCGACCGAGAAGATTGTCGTCATCGCGCACGGCGCGCTGGCACTGGCGGTGCCGCTGCCGGCGACGCCGCCGCCGCGCGATCTGCGCTGGACCTTCCTGATGTTCGGCGAGATCAAGCCGTACAAGGGGCTTGACGTGCTGGTCGAGGCGGTTCGATTGCTTCCCGAGCCGGTGCGGCAAGGCCTGCGCATCGTCCTGGCGGGGCGACCGCGGATGGACATCGATCCGGTGCTGGGTCGGATCCGCGAACTCGGCCTCGATGCGCAGTTCGACCTGCGGCTGCATCGGCAGTCCGAGGAGGAGATGGCGAGCCTGTTCGACGAGGCGGACTCCTTCCTGTTTCCTTACCTGCAGATCGACGCCAGCGGCGTGTACTTCCTCGTCAAGTCGCTCGGCAAGTGGATGATCGCCAGCCGCATCGGCATCTTTGCGGAGGACCTCGTTGAAGGGGTCCAGGGCGAACTCGTTCCCAGCGCCGACGCGAAGGCGCTCGCGCTCGCCATGCAGTCGGCATGCTTTCGCCGCCCCGCTTGCGCGGCGGTCAGTTCATCCGATGCCTGGGCCGACATTGGTCGCTCGACGCGCGCGCTCTACGAGCAGGTGATGGCGGAGTTCGGTTCCACGACCCTGGCCAACGTGCAGCCTCAGGCTGACTGATGCCGATGTACGACCTCCTCGTCGCGCCCTCGCAGCGGATCCCATCGCCGGGCGTCGGACCCGCGCGGCGAACGCGCAGGCCGACGCGCCGCAGGGTTGGCGTGCACTGGCGGCGGATGCTGGAGCGCCAGAACGCCCGCCTGCCACTGGTGGCCGGCACCTACCTCTCCAAACTGTCGGTGCCGCCGTTCGGCGCCCTGGGCCTGGCGCTGGCGACCCCGCTCATGGCGGCGGTCGCGGTCGGCGGCTTCGCAACCGGCCGGATGGTTCTCCACGCACGTCGCGCATTCGCCTTCGCGCTCATGGTCGTGGTACTCCTGACCCTGCAGATCGTGGCGGCGGATCACTTCTCCCTTGGCTCGCTGGCCTTGCTCCTGGTGGTTCACCTGCCTTACGTCGTCCAACTGCGTCGGGTCGAGCGTGCGCACGACGACGTCCTGCGATATTTCCAGCGCGTGGCCATGGTGATCGGCATCTTTGGCATCGTCCAGTACGCCGGGCAGTTCGCGATCGGCGCCACGTATGCGTTCCCGATCGAGAACCTGGCCCCCGCCGTGCTGAAGGTCGCGCAGTTCAACTCCACCGGCCTGCTGCAATATGGCTCGGACGTCATGCGGGCGAACGGCGTGTTCATGATCGAGCCATCCGTCTTCAGCCAGTTGATGGCGGTCGGCATCGTCATCGAGTTTGTCACGAGCAAGCGACTGCTCTACATGGTCGTCATGGCGCTGGCCGCCCTGGTGTCCTATTCCGGTACCGGGCTGATGCTGCTGGCGGTCGGTCTCGTCTGTGAATGCGTGGTGCGCCAGCGCTGGGACGTCCTGCTGGGCATCTTCGGCCTGGGCGCGCTGGTGGCCGTGGTGGGCATCGCGGCCGATGTACCGATGATCAACAACATCCTCGGTCGCGCAGGCGAATTCGGCACCGCGGGTTCCAGCGCCTCGATGCGGTTCGTGGGCGGGTTCCAGCTATTCGAGCAGTTCCTCTGGCCGGACACGCTGCGCGCGTTGTTCGGCTTCGGCGCCGGCTCGCTGGTGGAGTTCGGCGCGAAGTCCAGCATGCCGTTCGCGGAGACGATGCTGTTCAAGCCAATCTTCGAGTACGGCATCGTCGGCGCCATCGCGTACTTCGGCTTTCTGGGCTACTGCGTGTTCACGGCGTCCGCGCCGATAGCCGTGCGGGTCGCCGTCTGGATGGCGATCATGCTCGGCGGCATGTACACGCCGTTCGGGCATTGCCTCGCGTGCGGGCTGCTGCTGTGGCGCAATGTGCGCTACCCCGATGCGGGAAAGCCGGTCAAACCACTCGGGCCGGTCAAGCCAGACGACGCACTGGCCTGGAGACGCCATGGCTGAGCGTCTGCCCGCGAACCCGGCCCTGCCGGGAGGCACGCGCCTGTCCTTCATCGACGCGGCCAAGGGCATCGGGATCCTGCTCGTCGTGCTCGGTCACTCGCCCGGCCTGCCGCTGTTCGGCGTGGTGCTGATCTACAGCTTCCACATGCCGCTGTTCTTCTTCATCTCGGGCTTCGTCCAGACGGCAACGCGCTCGGCAACGCCGCCGGGCGAAGTCATTCGCCGCAACGTGCGGAGCCTGCTCGTTCCCTACCTGTTCTTCTTCGCGGTCTCGCTGGCCTACTGGTTGGCCACACGAGGGATGGGCGTTCGCGCCAGCAAGTTCGTCGGGATCGGCATCGTCGACGCGCTGAAGGGGTTGGTCACAGGATTATCGAGCGACTTGTTCGTCAACCCGGCGCTCTGGTTTCTGCCGTGCCTGTTCGCCTGCGCGAGCGTGCATGTCCTCCTGCGCCGACGCGTTGGCGCGCTGGCCGTGATGGCGGGCGCGCTCGCCATCGTTGCGATCTGGACACTCGCGGGCGGGTGGCAGACGCGCCTGCCGTGGAACCTGGACATCGCGTGGATGGCGCTGATCTTCTATAGCGCCGGGGATGCCTTGCGCGACTCGCGCTGGTCCATCGCGTCCTGGACGACGCGAACGCTGCTGATCGCATTCCCGTTCGTCCTGTTTGCATGGGCACTGGCGGCCTGGCAACTGGGGCGCGTCGACATGGCGCACGCGCAGTTCGGCAGCTCGCTCGGGCTCTACGTGGCCAGCGGCTTCCTCGGCACCGGCGTCGTGCTGCTGATCAGCCGCTTCGTGCCGGAAAACGCCTTCGTGCGCTGGCTGGCCGACCAGAGCCTGACCATCTTCGGCCTGCACGCGCTGCTCATCAACCTGGCGTGTGGCGCGCTGAAGTTCATGCAGGTCGGCACCGATCACGGCGACGCAGCCCTCTGGTCGCTCGCACTGTTCGCCTGGGCGATCGCCATCAGCCTGGCCGCCTCCGTGCTGCTGACCCGGCACTTCCCCTTCCTGCTCGGGCGCCGACTGCTCAAGGAAACGCGATGACCTTCGAACCCGACGCGCGCTCCCCCGAGACCTGGCTGTTCATCGACGGAGCGTCCTCCTTCGGCGGGCACGAGGTGATGCTGCTGCGCTGGATCGAGGAGCTGCTTGCCACCGGGCTCGTCACGCCCCGGCTGGCGGCGCGCGCGGGCAGCCGACTGGCCGGCACGGCGCCGCCGGCCGTCCTGACCGAAGCCTTGTCCGCACTGGCGCCGGCGGCTGGTGGATGGCGCGAAAAGCTCGCCCGAACGTGGCGCGACCTGCGTGCGCTGGTGCGGATCGCGCGCCGCGAGCAGCCGCGCCAATGCGTCTTCGCCAGCGGCTCGCTGGGCGACCAGGTGCTGCTCGCGATCGCGTCGCGCCTGCTGAGACGCCGCGTCGTGGTCTACGTCCCGCTGCTCGACACGTTCCGGGAGATGGGTTATCGCAAAGCCTCCCTGAAGGATGCCTTCGTGCGCCATGTCTACGCGCGCTTCCCGTCCGCCTGGGTCGCGATCTCCGAGAACCAGGCCGATCATTTCCGCCGCTGGGCGCGCCCACGCGGCCCCGTGCATGTCCTTCCCAACACCGTCGCGCGGCAGCTGGAGGCCGACCGCCCCGTGGCGCTGCGCAGCATCGCCCAGGACGACAGGATCCGCGTGCTGGTGCTGGGACGCATGGACGCTGCGCAAAAGGGCCTGGACATGCTGATGGCACATCTGCTGCGGGAGACGCCGGAGCGACTCGCCCGCCTGCACGTCGGCATCGTCGGCGAGGGACCTTATCGGGTCACCCTCGAATCCGATCGTGCGCGCCATCCGCAACTGGCGCAGTGCGTGACACTGGAGCCCTGGCGCCCGGCGGCCGAGGTACTCGGCGAATACGACCTGCTGTTCATGCCGTCGCGCTTCGAGGGCGTGCCCTTGGTGATGCTCGAGGCGATGGCGCTGGGCCTGCCCGTCGTGGCGTCGGACCTGCCCGGCACCCGCGCCTACGTACCCGCGGAGTGCCTCTTCGCGGTGGGCGACCTGGCGCGTGCGCTGGACATCGTGCTGCGCCTGCGCAG
>Ga0105242_10004088_pt1 | contig 11343 bp, 6 predicted proteins | sample KBSM24metaG_FD_81521 | JGI IMG/M metagenome (GOLD analysis project Ga0105242, IMG submission 81521) | Miscanthus rhizosphere microbial communities from Kellogg Biological Station, Michigan, USA - KBS M2-4 metaG | ecosystem: Host-associated > Plants > Roots > Rhizosphere > Soil | place: Michigan...
CACCCTCAATCGCCACACGCCCGAAGAAGTGCTTGCGTCGATCACCACCGGGAAGATGGCACAGTACGCGCAGGAGCTTTCCGAGTACGAGAAGCGCGTGGTCGCCGTTTATGTCGGCGGCCGGCCGCTCGGCGCGGCGGCGCTCGGCGACGCGGCGCAGATGAAAAACCGTTGCCAGGGGACATCGGCGTTCAACCCAGCGTCGGGATCCGGCTGGAACGGGTGGGGACACGACGCAGGCAACGCCCGCTTTCAGACGTCCCCGGGACTGACGGCTGCCGACACGCCGAAGCTGGCGCTGAAATGGGCGTTCGGATTTCCCAATGGCAATTCGGCGTACGGCCAGCCGATCGTGGTCGGCGGTCGCGTGTTCGTCGGCGCCGACACCGGCTTCGTGTATGCGCTGGACGCGTCGAGCGGGTGCGTGCACTGGTCGTTCCGGGCCGACGCCGGCGTGCGGACGGCCGTCAGCATCGGACCGGGCAACGCCGCGCATCGATCGCTCGCCTACTTCGGCGACGTGAAGGGCAACGTGTATGCGGTCGATGCCCGGACCGGCGCGCAGGTTTGGAGGGAACGGGTCGATACGCATCCGATTGCGCGTGTCACGGGCGGGCCGGTACTGGTCGACGGGCGGTTGTACGTGCCGATCTCGTCGCTCGAGGAATCAGGCGCCGGCAATCCCACCTATCCCTGCTGCACGTTCCGCGGCGGCCTCGCCGTTTACGACGCGGTCAGCGGGAAGCGCGTGTGGAAGTCCTACACCATCCAGCAGGAACCGCTGCCGGTGAAACAGACGTCGAAGGGCGTCCAGCTATGGGGACCGGCCGGCGCCGGCGTCTGGTCGGCGCCGACCGTCGATCTCAAGCGCCGTGCGGTGTACGTCGCCACCGGCAACGGCTACACCCAACCCGCGGCTGACGCCTCGGACGCGGTGGTCGCCTTCGATCTCGCCACGGGCGCGCGGCTCTGGACCAGGCAGGTGATGGCGAACGATGCCTACGTGCGCGAGTGTCCGGGGCGCTATCGCCCGAACGTCCCGACGGACAACAAGTCGGAGACCTGCCCGGACGATCTGGGGCCCGACATGGACTTCGGCAATGCGCCGATGCTGCGCACGCTGCCGGGCGGCCGCTCCCTCATCGTGATCGGGCAGAAGGACGGTCACGCGTGGGCGCTCGATCCGGACAAGAAAGGCGAAGTCGTGTGGAGTCTGCAGGTCGGCCTGGGCCTCGAGACCGGCGGCGGCGCGATCATGTGGGGTTCGGCCGCCGACAACGACCTGGGGTATTTCCTCGTGACGCGCACGCAGCCCGTGCTCGGGCTGGCGGCGGTGCGCCTCGCGACCGGAGAGCTGGCGTGGCGCGCATCGCCGCCGGATGGCGGCGCCGCACCGGTTACGGTGATTCCCGGCGTCGTGTTCGTCGGCTCCAGCGCCGGCACGGTGTACGCGTACTCCACGGCCGACGGCAAGATGCTCTGGCAGTACGACACGGCGCGCGAGTTCGAGACGGTCAACGGAGTTCCCGCCAAGGGCGGAAACATGAGCTCGGCGGGGCCGGTGGTTGCCGGGGGCATGGTCTTCGTACCGTCGGGCTATTCGGACCTCGGGCTCGGCGTACGCGGCAACGTGCTCCTGGCTTTTGCGCCCAAGTGAGAACCGGCGTCAGAGTGCACCACTTGGGTGATCGGCTGGACTAGACTGGCGCGCACGCCACATTGCGAGGACCACGATGATCCGCAAGCGTTTGACCGCCGCCGCCATCGCCTTCGTCTCGTGCGCCGCCACTTTCTCGATCGTCGCGACGCCGGCCGCGCAGGCCACGCGGCGCACCGCGCTGGTCGGCGGCATGCTGTTGACCGGCTACGAAGTGCCGCCGATCCATCGCGCCGCCATCCTGATCGAAGGCAACAAGATCGTGGCGGCGGGCCCGGCTTCCGAGATCAAGATCCCGGCCGACGCCACGATCGTCGACACGAGCGGCCGCGTCATGCTGCCGGGGCTGATCGAAACGCACGGCCACCTCGTCGTCCTCGGACACGGCAGCTACGACACCTGGTTCCCGTGGATCAACAGCCACGGCGGCGACGCGACCATGACGCGGGTCATGGAGATCGCCGCCAGGCAGCTGCTGATGGCGGGCGTCACGACGACCATCGACCTGGGCGCGCCGCTCAAGCCGATCCTCAGCATCCGCGACCGCATCAACAAGGGCGAGGTCGTCGGATCGCGCATGCTCGTCAGCGGTCCGTGGATTGCGCACCTGGCGGGCGCCGCCGGCACCGGCGCGATGCAGGTCGGCTTCGGCGGCCTCAACATCGCCACGCCGGAAGAAGCGGCGCGGGAGACCGAGCGGCTCGCGACGGCCGGCGTCGATCTCATCAAGGCCCACGCCGGCCTCACGCTCGCCGACTACAAGGCGATCGTGGACGCCGCGCACCGGCACGGCATCAAGGTCTATGCGCACGTCTACGCCGAGCAGGACGTGCGGCACGCGCTCGATGCCGGCGTGGACGTGCTGCAGCACGTCGGATCGGCCGGAACCGCGCCGCCTTACAGCAAAGAGCTCATCACCGACATCGTCAACGCGGGCCGGCCGGTTGTGGTCACGGCCGCGCACCGGGCCTGGCTCTACGAAGACACCGCGGCGTTTCCGGAGCGGCTGCAGGATCCGGATCTGAAGAAGGCGTTCGGTCCGGAGATTTACGCCGAGGTCCAGGACTCACTCAAGAACTGGTGGACCCTGGGCTACTTCCAGCGGACCGATCGGGAGATGCTGTTCCGCGAGCGCGGCGTGAAGCAGTTCATCGAGTCCGGCGCGGTGATGGGCATGGGCACCGACTCGGGCACGCCGATGAATTTCCACAGCGAAGCGCTGTGGCGTGAGATAAAAGTTCACGTGGACATGGGGATGACGCCGATGCGGGCGATTGCCGCCGCGACGCGGGTCAACGCGCAGATCATCGGCAAGGCCAGGGAGCTCGGATCGATCGAGCCCGGCAAGATCGCCGACATCATCGTGGTGAACGGCAACCCGCTGTTCGACATCACCGCGCTGTCGCACGTCGAGATCGTCATGAAGGACGGCCGCATCTACAAGGGCGAGCCGCAGTCCGATCCGAAAACGCGGCCCCCGGGCACCGGCAAGTAGCGCGTCAGCTGAAACGAGAACGAGGAGCCTGTATGCCTGATGTGGCACGTCGCATCGCCTTCGTCGGAGCGCTGGTTCTCGCGTGCGGGGGAGTGGCGGTGCGCGGTCAGGATCCGGACGGAGGAGCTGGTCGCGGCCGGCCGCTGTCGGCGCATCGTCCATCGGTGCCCGGCATCCACGGCCTCGTGACGGCAGGGCATCCTCTCGCCGCGATGGCCGGCCTGCAGGTGCTGATGAAAGGCGGCAACGCCGTCGATGCGGCGGTGGCGATCGGCGCCGCGCTGAACATGATGGAGCCGCAGATGAACGGCATCGGCGGCAACGGCTTCATGACCGTGTACGACAAGAAGAGCGGCCGCGTCTACTCGCTGGCGATGGCCGGCGCGACGCCCAAGGCGATCAAGGCGGCCGACATGACGCCGGAGACGCTGAACTGGGGCATCACGGCCGGCATCGTGCCGGGCAATCTGGGCGGCTACGTCACTGCGCTGCAGCGGTTCGGGACGATGAGCCTGGCCGACGTGTTCGCGTCGGCGATCGACTACGCGGAGCACGGCTACCCGATCGACCCCTCGCTGTCGACGGCGATCGCCCGCGCCAAGGCGAACCTCGCACAGTTTCCGACGACCGCGAAGGTGTTTCTGCCCGGCGGGCGCGCGCCCGAGCCCGGCGAGCTGTTCAAGAATCCGGACCTGGCGACGACGCTGAAGAAGGTGGTTGAGGCCGAACAGGCCGCGCTGAAGCAGAAGAAGACGCGCGCCGAAGCGCTCGACGCGGCGTTCGATCGATTCTACAAGGGCGACATCGCCCAGGAGTTCGACCGGTTCTTCAAGGAGAACCACGGCGCCTTGACGGCCGCCGACCTGGCCGCCTATCGGCCGGAATGGCAGGAGCCGGTACACATCACCTACCGCGGCTATGACGTCTACAGCAACCCTGCCACGTCGCGCGGCGGCATCGAGCTCGCGATGCAGCTCAATCTGGTCGAGGGGTTCGACCTCGCGAAGATGGGCGCCAACAGTCCTGAAGCCCTGCACATCCTCATCGAAGCGATCAAGGTCGCCAAGGCGGACGTGTATCGCTACGTCGCGGATCCGAAGTTCACCCGGATTCCGATGGCCGGTCTCTTGTCGAAGAGCTACGCCGAGACGCGGCGCAAGCTGATCGAGCCGCGCAAGGCGATGGCCTATCCGCCGGCCGGCGATCCGTCGCGGTTCGCCGGCCCGGCAACCGGAGTGGCCGCCGCCGGGGCGCAGCCGCCGAGGGGACCGCGATTCGACGACGACTACGAGACCGAGCGGGACACCACGAGCTTCTCGATCGTCGACCAGTACGGCAACGCCGTCGCCTGCACGCCGACGCTCGGCGGCGGCTTCGGCGCCGGCGTGGTCGTCGGCAACACCGGGCTGCTGCTGAACAACGGCGACCGGCTCGGCTCTTCGTCGCCGTACCCGGACAACGTGAACTACGTGCGCGGCGGGCAGATTCCCCTGCTCAACAACGCGCCGACGATCGTGCTGAAGGACGGCAAGGTCGCGATGGTGTTCGGGACGCCGGGCGGCGAGACCATCGGCCAGACCGAGTTCCAGATGCTGGTGAACGTGATCGACTTTCACATGCCGGTGCAGCAGGCGGTCGAGAGCCCGCGCTTCGTCCTGGATGCGAAGCCCAATTTCTACAAGCCGGGCGCCGAAGTGACCGTCACGATCGAGCGCCGGGTGCCGCCCGCCGCGTTGAAGACCCTCGAAGAGTGGGGCCACACGCTCGCGCCGACGTCGGATTTCACCGCCGCCGCCGGCGGCATGCAGGCGATCGTGGTGGATCTCGCCAGGGGCACGATGCTGGCGGGCGCCGACCCGCGCCGCACCGGGTACGCCGTCGGCTGGTAGACGACAGCGCCCCTGTGCTCGGACAGCTTGCTCAGCGACGTCCACTCGCCGGCGAAATGGCGCGTGCTTGGGCCGCTGTCCAACATTCCCGAGTTCCATGAGGCGGCACTACACCCAAACAGAAAACGCATCAGGGCACGAGTGGCTGATAGGAGACGATCTTCCAGCGCCCGCCTTCACGGTTCCAGAGCAGCCCGAGCGTGCCGCCACCGTCGATCCGGAACGTGAAGACGACGGCATGGTAATCGGGCGACGTGGCGGTAGCCGGCGGCGCGGACTGGTTGCACAGGTACTGCTTCGCCTCCTGCGCCGGTACCGGTCCAAGGAGGAATTCCTTCTTGAACGCGTGGTCGATGACGGCGCGGTCGGGATCGCGGGGCGTGAAGGCAACGATGGCGCTTGTCAGGTCCGGCCGACGGCCAAGCCGCGCACTCGCGTATTCCATCAGCCGGCGAGCCTCGCGGCGCACGCCGGTCCCGTCCAGGACCTGGCTTCTCGCATCGTCGCTCAGGTTCAGGCAGGCATAGGCCTGCGGTGAGAGGAACTCGAGCGCCTGATCGTACTGGCGCCGGACCAGCCAGTCCGTGAGAAATTCCTGTGCGGCGTCCTCGATCTTTTCCGGCGCGGCGCCGGAGGGCCGGTCGGGAGGAAGGGGCGTCGCCGGGCCGATCGCGCGGTCGGTGTCTGCGAGGTCCACCGCCTTGGGCAGCGAGACCTGCAGCTTGCCCAGCCTGTCCTGCCACCACATGATCAGTCCCGACCATCGCGCGTTGTGGAGTTTGGGATTGTCGCCGGCGCGCACGTCGGAGTTGGCCGCGGTGAGGTGTCCGTTGAAGAGCGACTGCGGCGTGCGGCTCGATCGGTAGTCCACGTCGATGTCCGCCCGCAGCCCGTCTTCCGACAGCGACATCTGCATGTTCGGCTCCTTGCCAGCCTGGCGGTAGGAGTGCGGGAACCCGATGTGGTAGACGGTGTTCTCGTGGTCGACGAAGAACTCGCGGCTCTTGTCGAGCAGCTCGCGGGTGCCCGGCTTCAGGGCAACGTAGATACGGAACTGCTGATCTCCGCCCATGCCGTCGTACTGGCCCGCGATCCGGTCGACGCCCTCGATCCGATCGATGGCCAGTCCGAGGGAGGTCCCGCTGGCGTCGGTCAGTGACGTCTGCAGCAGCGCGTGGGTGATGCCGTAGAACGTGGTCTGTTCCGAAGCGGTCAGGCGCTCGAATCGCTCTTCGGCGGTGTACTGGCTGCCGCGCGTGGCGTTGTAGTTGTCCACGTACGTCTGGAACAGCTCCTGTTGTCGAAGCGCCAGGTCGGCATACGCGCGACGGTCGGCTCGCGGCGCCGGCGGCATCGCGACGATGTGCTTGCCGGGCCACGACCGATCGATGCCGGCGACGTGAAAACCGTCGGCGTGCCGGCGCAGAAATACCGTGACGTTCATGGCCTGGACGCCGGCGTGAATGCGTGCCGCGACATAGGAGCCGGCAGGCAGCGCGCGCGCCGCGGCCGGCACCTCCGCCCCCGTACCGATCGACTCCAGCAGCGCGCCCTTCGCGTTGTCGAACGCGTGCCAGGTCGTCGTGTAGGTACGTGGCTCGACAAAGCCGCTCGTCACGCCCAGGTCGTCGAAGACCAATGCGTTGTCCTGAAGGCGGATGTGGTCGAGTGGAAGCACGCGTGCGAAATACGTCCGCCCGATCCGGTTGCGGCGCTCGATCAGCGTCCCTGTTATCCAGTCCTCGGCCGGCTGGCTGTATTGTCCCAGCCGCACGATCGTCCGGATGTCCTCATCGGTGAACGCCATGACCTGGCGGGCCGCCCAGAAGGTGTCGTCCGGCAGTCGATTCTCGAACGGCGGCAGGGGATCGGCCGGCGTCCAGGCCTCCGGGTCGAAGGCGCGGCTCCCGAACGCGCCGACCTCCGGCAGATCGGCGCTCTTCTCACGCGTCCACGCCGGCGCCGCCAGGCCAAGGGTCACGATGCGCTTGCCGATCGCGCCCCGCGGCGGCAGCACGGTCTCGTTGCCTTCCCACGCGAGCTTCGGGCCGTCGAACAGGCTGCTGCCAAGCGACTTCGTGAAGTCCACCACGTAGTGGCGGATTCGTGGCACGCCGTCGATCGTCGCGAGGATGTCCTGCGTGGTGACCGCGCGCACGGCGCTGAAATTCAGCCATGCCGCAAACACGAACATGCCGCGGAGGTCGCGGCGGTGCTCGTGCGGCACCGTGTCGTTCGGATCGTCGCTGCGCGTGCCCCACATCTGGTACGGGCCGAGCAGCGCCATGCGGCCCTCGGGGATCCGCGTCGCCACCGCCCGATAGATGCGACCCGGACCCTCGGGCACGGCTTTGAGAAACTGATCGATGTCTTCGGCGACGAGGGGGCGGGCGTGGCCCGCGCTCGACACCGTCTGGCCGGTCTCGTCGCCGACCAGCCGGGGCCGATCGAATCGCACGATGTAGTTCTCGGCCACGTGATAACCCAGGGCGAAGAAGAACTGCGACGCGACGACTTGCGCGCCGGTGGCCAGCCCCTCTGCGCCGATCGGATCGAAGCGCAGAATGAAGAGATCCCGCCTGGCGTCGGACACCAGCAAGCCCGGGTTGACCCCGAACCGCTTGACGACGAGTACTCGCCAGGCCGCGGTCATGTCCGGCGGCCGGTCGTGGCCGGGACCGCGCTGCAACTCGGCCAGCATCATGCGGCGCGTCCCGTGGCGGTTCACGTACCAGTCGCCGTCCATCACGCCGCCGAGCGTGTTCACCCCCTGCGACTCCAGCACGCCGTCGGCCGGATGGCGCTGTCCCCTCGTTCTGAGATTGCTGCTCACCGTTTCGAGCAGGGCACTCAGAGCGCGCCGCTGCGGCTCGTTGACCGCCAGCGGGCGAGGTTCGTTGGCCAGTGGATCGTCTGGATAGAACCGCGGCGCCTGCGCCGCCAGGACCGCTCCGACGGCGACCACCATGGCAAGGCACAGCGTCGAGGGGCGTGACATGGCGTTAGAACTTCGGATCGAGGATGTCACTGAAGGTCCAGCTCATTCGGAAACCCTCCGACGAACCGGCGAAGTCAATCCGGCTGACAATCGCCGATCGCAGGCGCACGCGAAAGCCGATGCCGCCGCTGTAGTGCAGGTGCGAGACGTCGACATCGCGCTTGAGCGGGACGACCTTGCCCGCGTCCGCAAACAGCGCCATGTCCAGGAGGCTGAAGGCGTGCCAGCGGTGTTCGGCGACCAGGTTCACCGAGTGGTAGTCGGTGAACCGGTACGGCACGAAGCCGCGGAGCGCGTCGCTGCCGCCGACGGTCGGCTGCAGATACATCGGCACCGCGTTGTCCTGCTTGGGGTAGGACAGCACCACGGATCCGCCGATTGCGAAGACGTGGTTGCGGTTGAAGTACGGCACGTACTTCTGCACCGCGAACTCAGTCTGGCGAAAGGCGAACCGTTTCAGCTCGAGGTCCCAGTACTCCCGATAGCGTGCGACGAGCAAGCCGCCGCTCCGCGGACCGGTCAGTGAATCGCGCGAGTCGTAGTACGCGAACACGCCGATGCGCGTGTACTTGGTGTCCGCGCCGAAGCCAGGCAGGCTTGACGGCGGGAACGCCTGGTCGATGGGGATCACGTCGTCTTCGCCGCTCTCGGCCGTGTGCGCGTGAAAGTAGCCGCCGGTCGCGCCGATGCGGACGTGGCGCATCAGCGCGAACGAGGCGTTGAAGTCGCTGGAAAAATCGTCGTAGCGGTAGCTGGTCCGGTTCGCCTCGGCCGAATCGTTGCCCTGGCCGAAGTAATCAATACGCGGCGAGTGTTCGAACCGCGTATACCATCGCAGGAACGTGCGATCGGTGTGGAGCCCCTGGAAGTCGATGTCGACGTCGAGCATGTAGGCGCCCATCGGGGTGCCGCGCGCCGTCCCGCGAATCCCCAGCTGCTCGCGAAACAGATCCGACCGGCGATAGCCGAGACCCGCGCTCAGGCCCTGGGCCTCCCGCATGCCGCCCAGCACCAGCTGGATGCCGTTCGCCCCCCTGCCGGATTCGAGGCCTTCCTTGAGCCCGCGCTCGGCCAGGCCGTTGGCGATGTCGACCATCGCGTTCTGGCGTTCCGGCCAGAGCTCCGCCACCTTGTCGGCGCGCGCCGCGGCCATCGCCTCTTCTCGCGTCTGCGGAACGGCGTTGGCCTGCTCTTGCGCCGACGCCGGCGGGACGGCGATGCAGAGCAGACACGTGAGGGGGCGAACGCCCCGAGCGAGCCGGGCGATCACGTCTCACACCGCATTGGCAGTGGCACAGTGGTACCGAATCCGCGCCTGCACGCTCGCAGTTCCGGGCCTACTTGGGTGACGTGCCGGTGACGACCATATTCGACGCGAACTCGGTCTGGGGCTCCTCGACGATCTTGGTGGCCGACACTTTCATGCCGGGCTTGAGCTCGGAGACCGACGCGGGTTTGCCCTCGACCGTGAACTTGAACGACGCGGGAACCTGGTATTCATGGTTTTCGCCGTTTTCCAGGGTGAGGACCACGTAGTTGCCCTGGACCCACCACACGGTGCCGTTGAGGACGCTGGTCGTGCGAACGGTGACGGGCTGTGTCGTCGTCGTCACCGTCGCGGTGAGGACGGTGCCGCGTTTGAGATCGGCGATGTGCCTGATCTGTCCGTCGATGTCGAACTGCCGGTCGGGAGGCACGATGAACACACGGTAGTCGCCGTTCGGCCGCATCTTGGCGACGAGCGTGTTGCCCTGCACCCAGTCCACCACGCCCGTCATCCTCGTGCTCTCGACGTGGACCGGACCCTTGGTCTTCTCGGTCGTGGATCTCGTCTGTGCTCGCAGAGCCCCCGTCATGGCCAGCAGGGCCACTCCCGTGATCACGATTCGATGTTGCGTCATGACCGCTCCTCCTTTTCTTGCTGTTCGGCCACGGCTCCGAGCAAAACAGTTGCCACACCTGCCGCTTCAGGGCGGCGACGACAATTGGCGGTGGGAGAGCAGGTTGGGAGAAACGGGAGGCCTCGGGCGCATCGCGCGCCTTCGAGGATCTCCGGTCTATTGGAGACGGCCCCGAACCTTCGCGTTTGCGCCGGGAGCGTTCGGCGCTCGACGAACTCTTCAGTTACGCGCGACCGTTCAGCCGTGGCGCCGATCGAGTGATCCCGAAGCGCTCCGGATTGACGTCGGATGCCATCGTCGCGCGCGAACTCCACGAGGCGATTGGCTGGACGGGGACAGCTGGCCAGGTCAGCGTCCGCCGCGGGCGTCGGCGAGAGCCGACCTGATAGAATCCGCCGCATCGGAGCGTTGCCCCCATGACCGGGACTGAATGGATCGTCGAGGCCTACGGATGCTCGCCGGATCGCCTGCGCGATCCGTCGACGCTGCAGGCGCTGTTTGCGAGGTTGATGCGCGACCTCGATCTCCACGCCTGCGGCGACGCGCGCTGGCATCAGTTCCCGGAGTCCGGCGGCATTACCGGGATGACCGTGCTCACCGAGTCCCACCTCGCGTGCCACTCGTTTCCGGAGTACGGCACGCTGTGCTTGAATCTTTTCTGCTGCCGCCCGCGGCCCGAGTGGGATTTCGCCGGGCTGCTGCGGTCGATCGTCGGCGCGCAGACCGTCAACGTCCGCCGGCTCGATCGGCCGTACGAGGCATCGCCCGAGGCGCCGTCGGTGCGCCCGGCGCTTCAGGTGTCGCACGCGGATGACTAGCCGCGCCGCGAGTTGTCCGAACTGCGGCGCGCCGCTGGTCTATCGCTGGTCGAGCAGCGTGCAGACCGTGTGCGAATACTGCCGTTCGATTGTCGTCCGCACGGATGTCGACATGAAGAAGGTCGGCCAGGTCGCCGACCTGCCGTATGACGGTTCGCCGATTCAGTTGTCGACCGAAGGCCGTTACGGCGACAAGGGGTTCGTCGTCGCCGGCCGCATTCTCTATCAATACGACCAGGGCACCTGGAACGAGTGGCGCATCGTGCTGGACGGCGGCATCGATGGATGGCTTTCGGATGCGCAGAATGCGCTCGCCGTGTCCTTTCTCACCAGCGGCCTCGAGATTCCGACGCTGGCGCAGGCGTCGCTGGGACGATCCTTTGTCTGGAACGGCACGCCGTTCACGGTCGTCTCGCGCACGCTGGCGCACTACGCCGGCGTCGAGGGCGAGCTGCCCTTCGAGTACTGGGACAAGACCGAGGTCACGTTCGTCGACCTGCGATCCGAGGGCGCGGATTTCGCCACCATCGACTACAGCGACGAGACGCCGGCGCTCTACATCGGCAAGGCGGTGGATTTCGACAC
>Ga0105242_10004093_pt1 | contig 11338 bp, 9 predicted proteins | sample KBSM24metaG_FD_81521 | JGI IMG/M metagenome (GOLD analysis project Ga0105242, IMG submission 81521) | Miscanthus rhizosphere microbial communities from Kellogg Biological Station, Michigan, USA - KBS M2-4 metaG | ecosystem: Host-associated > Plants > Roots > Rhizosphere > Soil | place: Michigan...
CTTAATTTTGAGTTGTTTAGGGCCTTCACAGCCCGCAGACGTTCATATTTCTATTTTGGCTTGAAGATTCGGTAATCCTCACTTTTCCTGCGATTTGCCGATTTTCACAGCTTCAACGATCAAACCGCAGTTTGATCCATCGGCTGAACGCGGAGGGACGAAATGACATGTAGATCCAGAGAAAGTATTTTCACCCGCGCATCGGCTATCTTTCTCGTTTTGATGGTCCTGTTCACGTTCGGTTGCGGACCCGAGGGGTATCGGGAGCCGATAACCCGATTTCAGGCTTCGTCGACGGTCGTCATAGCCAGCACACGCCTTTATATAACGCAATTAAATCAGGTAGAGCGGAACCACTACATCTCCAGCCGGCTTGACCAAAGAGCCCAGATAAAACTCAACGAGCTCGAGGAGGTCCAGATCTTCAGCCATGACGGCCTGAAAGCAAGGCTTGACGCCCTAGCCCAGCTTGCGAGTTATGGTGACCTGCTTTCCAAGCTTGCAAACAGCAATGCGCCAGAGAGAGCACGTGCCGGAGCAGTAGGACTCGGTGACGCTTTGAAAAACCTTACGACAACGGTGGACGGCCTGACTGGCGCTGATGATGCCGCGTTCAAAGGTGCCGTCGGCCCTGTTTCGAAGATCATCGGAGCGGTGATCCAATTGGTCCTGGAACAGAAGATCAAGGATGCCTTAAATAAGGCGATCAATGATGGCGAAGAGCCGATCAACAATTTGATCGCCGTCATACGATCCGATATTTCGAATGCTTATCAACGGAAACGTAGTTCGATGTCAGATATGCGTGTCCTTTTCGTCGATGAATATAACCGAGAGATGTTAAAGGGCGCCGCAGCCGACGCTGAAAAACTCAAGCTTTTTGCCGACCGGATCCGCGCACACGAAGACCAATGGGAAGTATTTGCGACCGCTAATCCCGCAGATGGCCTGGATGCCATGGCCGCGGCACACTCCGCATTGGTAAAGTATGCGAAGTCAGGACAGAAGGTCACAGACCTGGCATCACTGGTGTCCGCGATGGAAGACTTTGCAGCTCGGGCAAAGATCATCGGCCAGGCTATACAAGAATTAAAGGAACTCTAACCGGAGCACTTCGGAGGCCGATATGGACCGCAATGATCTAATCAAGTTGATCGGGGATATACTTACCAAACTCGATGTTTTGCGCGGGAGCCTTTTACCGGATGCGCCGGAGCGAAAGGACCTGGACCGGCTGCGAAGCCGGCTGGACCTACTGCAGTCTGAACTGGTGCAAAACGAATTTGACGACCGCACGGCTGATTTCAAAGACGCGGCAGCCAAGATAAGATCCGTCAATGATGATCTGCGAGATACAATCGGCGATATTGAGAAAGTCGCAGATACCCTGGACACGTTACGGCGCTTTGTTGTGGCCGTCGACAATTTAGTAAGTATTGTTCTCCCACTTGTTTGATCATGCCCGAACCTGAAAAAGATCAAGCCTCTCAAACGAAAATCTGGAAGAGCCTTACTCCCCTGTTCCTGATCGCGGCGGTTGCGTGTCTTTATCTGCTCTCTATATGGCTGCTTGTTCAATGTCCGTTCGGAGGTTGCTCCACAATAGATACCAGGCTGATAGCGGAAATCGACCAGAATAGAAATGTAAGCCTCTCCAATGTTGCGAATACGCTAAAAAAGAAATCAGATGTTTTAGACGCAGAAACCGAAGTACTGAAAAGAAGGACCAATGTTCAAAGGGAAAAGGAAGCCGACATAGCCAATACTGAAGACCGCATTGTCGAAAAATATCACGAGATCGCAAACTTGAGAACTGCAAACCAGACAGCAGATGTAAACGCACAACTGGCCAACGTGAACGCACTCAGGAGCGATGTGAACTCACAATCGGCCGAGCTTGAAATATTGAAAACGAGCGCCAATCGCGCCATCCAGAATCAAAATACGGCGGTGAAGGATCTGGTTGCGGCCGGTGATCAGGTTTCGTCACGTTATTCCAGCCGGCTTTTCTGGCTTTTTGTCGTGGGTGTCTTCTTTAGCCTTAGCATCGCGATCACCATATATTGCGGCCATGTGATCTATACTGCATTTAAGAGCTACGGTCGAGCGAAATGGCTATGGGCACTTGCCCTGGTCGTTGGTTTGCTTCTTTTCTTAATCGGACTTCTCTTTCCGCAATTTTTTACGCCCTTCACGCGACCCCTATTCGATCAAAGCATTTTTGCGAACGGTGACGTCCCATCGTTCGCTGTGGTTTTTTCAAACTCGACCTGGTTCGTTTCGATAGTCATGGCGGTTGCCGCGAGCTGCACGATCATCTATGTAAGTGAAAAAAATCGCGACGACTATGACCAGTGGTTGAAACGAGAGCAGAAGTTAAACACGGCGATGGCCCAGGACGATAAGGCGGGTGAGAGCAAGTGGAAATCAGAGCTGGAGAAGCTCCCGGCGGCCGCATCATCTGATAGGTACCAACTCCGGAAGAGGCGTGCTCGAATCATTCTTTATATCGGAAGCGGAATGCTTTTCGCCGGTTTGCTTCAGCTGAAGATACTTTCGAACTGGCATCTCTTGTTTGTGGACGCTCAATCCAGGGACCTGCTAGGCCGTTTCCTGCAAGACTATCTGACCGTGCTGGCGGGTTTCTTTACAATAATTCTCGCTTCGATCTATGTACCGATGGCGTACTTTCTGCCAAACGAGCCTGACCTTCAAGAATCTTTGGAGGATAAAGGTTTTATTACGACCTTTAACGATTTTGCGCCGCGAATTGTTGCGGTTCTGCTTCCGCTGCTTGCTCCTGCGGTCGGCGGGTTCCTAAAGAATTTTTTCCATGACGGGGTTTAGTCTTCAGTGTCAAGAACCTTGTTGAAACCTTGTGTTTTTCCTTGAGCCTTTTGCGAGCGCAAAATCGCAGGAATTGATGAGAGATTACGGGTGTTTCTGGCAGTGTTCGATTCGGTGATCTCGAAGTTGATCGGATACTTTTTGGCAAGAGTTGAATGTTAAAGATAATTGCTTCCTGCAGATCTTGTTGAATTGAAGGACGGTTTCAGGCACCACACCCGTAACTTCGCCCAAAGGCTTTTTCGCATTGAAAACTCGGCGATCCTCACACAATAGTCGATTTCCTGGATTTCAAAGCCAAGACGATCAAGCGGTTTTTAGGTCGTTGAGAATCATGAAGGCAAAGCAAGCTCGTCGAGGGCTTGCATCAGCTGACCTTCACGCGTCTCACATTTTGAGAATTTTTGAAAGGAAGGAAAGAATATGCAATCACTAAAACATGTCGCCATCGTTTCGGAAACCGACCAGGTTTCGTTTTCCGATGTCTCCCTTGCAAGTGCAGCTCTTCAAAAACAGGTAATGAAGGATTTTGGCCCGATTTGGAATGAGTCTGCAACCGTCGACTCGTTTGCAAAATTAGAAGATGTGCCCGTCGGCTCATGGGTCATTATGATCAGAGACGATATCGGATACGCCGGTGCCGCGGGGATCCATCTCGACAGCGAAGGCCAGCCGTTCGCACTCGTGCAATACAGCAATACATGGCAGCTGACGACCAGCCACGAGTTGCTCGAAATGCTGGCCGATCCCTTTGGAAATCGCCTGCAATCGGGCGATTCGATCAAGCCGGGACAAGGTAAAGTCCAATATCTGGTTGAGGTCTGCGATCCGTCAGAGAGTTTTGAGTTCGGCTACCGGGTCAACGGTATCCAGCTCTCCGATTTCTACACACCTAACTATTTTGATCCGGTGACAGCTTCGTGCGTCCGTTACAGCTTCACCGAAGCGATCAAAAATCCCCGTGAGGTCCTAAAGGGCGGATACATATCCTGGTACGATCCGGCGTCGGATCACTGGTGGCAGGCCACTTTTTTTGGAAGCCAAATAGCTTTTCGCGATCTCGGAAAGATCACGGCAGCGAACGGAGACTTTCGTACCGCGATCGAAAACCAGACCTTCGTCGATGAAAAAGTGAATGGCCTCCCAGCAAAGGACAAGAGATTAAAGGTAACTGAGGCCCCACTAACAGCCGCACAGAATGCGTCATCGTCCAAAGCGGCGAAGCTGCGTGAGCACGTGGAAGCGCTGAAAAAACAGTATGCCGTAACCCCTGCGTAAATGGTCGACCTGCTGTCTCAGTAACAATCTCGCGTTTGGACAATGTTATTGAGACAGCTGTGGTGCGTTATACTCCACACATAGGAGTAGAAAAGCAATGGCAGTTGAAGACACACAGGAAGAACGTGAAAAACGCGCGGAGCGGTTGCGTAAACAGATCGAAGATATGAAAAAGGGCCTGCCGCTCGAATCGAGCGAGGTCAAGAACCCGCGTGATTTCATCAACGAGAAGATGAGAGAAGAGCAGGAAGATAAGGACCAGTCTGGTTCGTACGAAGAACAGGACGAGCAATCAGATGATTGCGAGCAGTAGTTTCGAGAAAATATTTTCCGACGCATTCAAGCAGCGGTTTGAATGTTAAGTGGTTTAAGGACCTCAGCAGTCCATAAACCTTCTGTCACTTAACTTTTTCAGCTTGAAACTGAGTCTATCGAGTCAGCCCACGCAGAGATCGCTAAGCCATCATTTTTTATCGATTCAGGCCCTGCCCGTACTGCTCAGTTCCGAAAGTGCCGATGCCGTTCAGACGAAAGCTAAATACAAATCGGTTCTCGTTGCGCGCACCGACGTTGAAAGTGTAGTACTGAAGAGCTAGCGAGCAGCAGTCGTACGCGTACCCAAGCGTGTAAAGCGAACTGATCAAAGGAGACAAGGCTGTTGCTCGTCGATTCTGAAAATCGAAAAAGAGCGAGGTACCGCCATACCATCCGTGGCTTCGGTTTCCGATAAAAATGCTCGGGCTGTACTGCGATCCGCGAAGCGTTCCCGCCTCTTTTCCATTTGGATCAGCGAACTGCACGAGAGACGGCATCAGATCGACTGCTCTGGTGTAATAAAAAGTCTGAAAGAACTTCAAAAGCCCGCGTTCATAGCCGATCGCCGCCGAAATGTCTCGCATTACACCCGTTTGAGTATCGATGTCCATGCGGCTGTTTACGAATATCGTTCGCTGCGGCCTGTAAGTCGCATCAATATTGAGCGGCGAAAACCTACGCTGAATTCCGCCAAAGGTGTAAAAGGTCAGAGCGGTAATGGGTTCAATCTGATTCCTCTGTCCGGGAATGAGCGCCCCGCCGAATGACGGGTCGAAAAAGTATTTACCCCTGACAGTTATAGAGAATAACTCGTACGGCTGAACCGAAAGATCCGAGCTCGAGGAACTTGTTTTCCCTCCGGTGTCAGGCAAGCCGATGGCGTTTTCAGCGGGAACTACGTCGTTTTGCTGGGTACCATGTATTCTGTGCAGCTCAGTAAGGCGTCGTTGAGCTTCAGGTGTCACGGCCTCGGCGTAGCGGCGGGTGTAAATCCGGTTTGTCAGGCCGAACTCGATCTCGTTGGTATCAGTGGCCGTATCCGAGGCATCGTACCTAATAATGTTGGCAAAATTATTAATTCCCTTGATGTAGTGATAGGTAACAAATGGTTCGATAACGTGGCGAAATTCGAACTTGTCGTTCTTTCCGTAATAGTTCTTTGCCAATGCAACCGGACGAACATCCAGCTGGAACTCACCGTATTTGCGGATCAGATCACTTCCTACCACACGACGAAGCGGATCAAGAGAGTCGGAGTAATACGAAACGCGACCTGCACCCGTAAACGTGAAATTCACATACTTGGTATCGATCGGCAGCATAAACTCCGGATAAACATCGAACCGCTGTCCGAGTGCCGGAGTAATGATCGGATCGCTACCGCCAGTAGCCTGGTGATAAAGGTCGATGTTATCAACCTCTTCTCGACGCGAAACGCCGTCAAGGTTGGTCTTAAAAGCAAAATAGAGTGGCTTTAAGAATGAAAGCATCGACGGCCGCTTGTCGAAATTTATTCCGGGAAGGTCGCGAGTTTTGACACGGACATTCGGAATCGAGATAACCTGCGAGCGTCCTAGAATATTGAGGGTGTAGTTAGTCCAGCTTTTGTTGACGAATGCCTGCGAAACTTCGATCGGTGAAATGATCTGTTGGATTCCGTCTGAAAATACCTGCCTGAAATCGAGATTTGAGATCAGTCGAACATCAACCGCCGCGGTAAAACCGTTAGAGAAATAGTGCACGCCATCGGCGTAAACCGTCGAACCGCCCTGATCAGGATGTTCCGCATCAGCCTTATGTCCGAAGATGCGGTCTTTAACGGCATAAAATCCAAAATCAAAATATGAACGAGAATTCGCACGCGTCCGCACATCGAGGCCATAGCCCAGACCGCGTGAAGTATAGATATCCAGCCTTATCGTCGCATCCGCAGAGCGGCCGAGTGTTTGATAATATGCTCCCGAAAAACGAAAGCCTTTAGATTGGGAATACCCGATCGTCGGCGTTAGAAAGCCGGACGCCCGATCCTGCTTTTTGATCGGGATAGACGCAAATGGTACGGGAACGAGAGGAATGTCTTTCACACGAAAGCTTGCGTTCTTAAGGTGGATCCGATCGTTCGTTTTTATGCGGGCTTCGTCGGCCGTAAAGCTCCATTTCGGCACGGCTTCCTCGCAAGCAGTGAACTTCCCTTTTGTTACCACGATCTCATCGACGGCCACGCGCTCAACCTTTTCCGCCGTGAAATATATTACCGTTCCGTCATTAGTTTGATTAGTAAAACCGGTCGAATCTTCGAACGTTCCCAATTTTGTTCTGTAGTTCCAAACGCCCTTCGCACCGGTGATGCGCTGATCGTCACCCTGGTCAAAGACCACGCTTCCCTCTGCGACCATCTTGTTCTCGGCCTCATAAATGGTGATCTTGTCAGCCTGAAGACGATAGACACCAAATCTAGCATCGACGTTTCCCTCGTGGATAACGATCCGTTTTCCCTGCTCGCCTTGAACGCTCATATGAGCAGAATAAACGACAACTTCTCCGTTTCCGCCCTCCGGTTCAATGGCAGGTTTCTTTGCTTGTTTTGCCTGCGGAGTCGATTCCGGAGCGACCGGATTTATGTTAGGCGTGTCGGTTATGGGATTCGATACCTGCCGGTCAACGGGGTTCGTCTGCTGCCCATATCCGGCGTATTGAATACAAAGATAGATGGCGAAGAGAATGAATAAACCACGAAGCCGCATGAATAATCAGAAGAGAGTAAATCGATGCTAACACGAAGCGGATAAACAACAAAACCTTGTGCTAGACTAATATATCGCGAATCCCAAGCACACGTTATGGCAAAGCAAAACGTATTGATCGTTGAGGATGAAGAGCTCATGCGGTCGATCCTCCGTCAGCTTTTGGAAGAAGCCGGATACGACGTTTTTTCGGCTGACAGTGCCGAAACCGCAATCGAGATATTCGCTGCGAACGATATTGCGGTTACATTGACAGACATTAAAATGGCAGGCCGGGACGGCCTTGCTCTGCTCGACGAGATCAAGGCCGTCGATGAATCCGCCGTAGTGATAATAATGACGGCATACTCATCGGTCGATTCGGCGATCGCAGCTTTAAGAAAGGGTGCATACGATTATGTGACCAAGCCATTCGTAAATGATGACCTGTTGAAAACCATCGAGAACGCCGCCACACAGCGTCAGCTCTTTCATGAGAATCGTCTGTTAAAACGCGAGCTGCAGAAACAATATAACTTTTCGGAGATCGTTGGAAAAAGCGATAAGCTTCAACATGTTTTTGACCTTGTAAACAAGGTCGCAGGAACAAATGCGAATGTTCTGATCTCGGGAGAAAGCGGCACCGGCAAAGAATTGATCGCTCGCTCGGTCCATTTCAACAGCAGCCGATCGGAGAAGCCGTTTTTGGCCGTGAACTGCGGAGCATTGCCCGAATCTTTGCTTGAAAGTGAACTTTTCGGCCACACGAAAGGGTCATTCACCGGAGCTTTTGCTGATAAGAAAGGTCTGTTTCGTTCTGTTGCCGGTGGAACGCTCTTTCTAGACGAAGTCGGTGAGATGCCCCAGACACTGCAAGTCAAACTTCTGCGTGCGCTGCAGGAGCACGAGGTCACACCTGTCGGATCATCGGCTACTCAAAAGTTCGACGCCAGGATCATCGCCGCAACAAATCGCAACTTAGAATTCGAAGTTGCGGAAGGGCGTTTTCGCGAAGATCTTTTCTACCGCCTAAACGTCATTGAGATAGTAATGCCTCCGCTTCGCGAAAGACGGGAGGACATTCCGCTGCTGGTCAAGCATTTCATCGCAAAGGCTTCACAAACGCAGCATTCCCAGTCAAAAACAGTTACGAAGGATGCAATGAAAGCGATCGGCAGTTATGATTGGCCGGGAAATGTTCGCGAGCTCGAAAATGCCGTAGAACGAGCGATCATTCTTGCGGGCGACGAGATCCGTTTAGACGATCTCCCGCCAAAGGTTCGATCCAACACCGCCGGCTATGAGACCAATGACACGAATGGCTTTCGTCAGACGCTCGACGACATGGAAAAGCGATATATCCTGGAGATCCTCAAAGCGGTTGATGAAGATAAAACGAAGGCCGCCAATATCTTAGGCATTGATCTATCGACTCTGTACAGGAAATTGAAAAGATACGAGGAAAACTGATCTGCGATGCGCTATTTCGAACTGACTTCCAGCACGAAATAGTCAGTATCTTCTACGTGAACGAGTCTGCCCTGATTGTAAGGATCCTGAAAGAACGCGTTCGCGGCATAGGAAAGCCCGTTGACATTGTCCTCGCCGCCCATGTCGCCTTGTGCGATGAGTTCCGCGGGAAACCAAGTTGAAATGGGGATCGTCACCTTTTCCGGTGCTTTGATCTTCTCGGCATCTGCCACGATCCGTTTTGAATTCTCAGGCGAAAATCGCATCACGGCAATGATCTTCTTGTGCTGCTGATCCTCTTTCCACACAATCTCCTCAGTCTCGTAGGGCATGTTGATCAGGAGCCCTAGTTCTTCAGCATTTGTGCGAGCCGAATTTGCGTTGCTGGCAGCGTTCGAGGATGCTGAATTGGCCAAATTTCCTTGATTAGAATTTGCCGCTCCGCCGCACGCGGAAAACAATGTGCATGCAAAAAAAAGTGCTATTATATGGCCTGTTTTTACGCTGTTCATCTAAGAATCAAGAAAACAAAGGTTAGAGGCTCTGCCAACATGAGGACGATACAACCTTACCTAAAAACGATGTTTAAATCAAAGATGCCCATAGTTCTTATGGCCTTCGCCATTTTATCAGTAACGGCCGCCGGACAGACCGCGAGTCCGGCGTCCGCAGTAAATGTTTTTTACAAATATGATCGTTCGCATTCGCAGATATTTAATCGTCGCAATATCGACGCTCGCAAACAGTGGTTCTCGCCAGAACTTTACTCTTTGTTTCAATACGAATTGAAGCGAGAGGCTGAATATTTCAAAAAGAATCCGACTGACAAGCCGTACTTTGGGGACGGACTTCCATTTCAACCATACGACGAGACATGTACCACCAGCGGGAAAACTCTACACAAATCCTTAGTCGTGAAGCCGGCATTTCAGAGAGGTAACAGGGCGGCAGTAACTGCGACATTCGCTTTTCCCAAGCCTTGCAAAGATCCTGACACCACTACCTACACTATAGGCTTGATCAAGATTAAAGGGGCCTGGGTGCTCGATGATGTTAATTATGGTGAAGACACATCGCTGAAGGAGCGGCTTAAACGAAAGGAATATTGATCCTCATATTATTTTTGACGCAGGGAGCAAGGAGATGGCTTCGGCTTTTATCCTTTTATAGAATCTCATATATGCTAAAATTATTGCTTATACTGCGATAATCAATAGTTTATGTCACCAGAGACCAAAGAGGCCGTCACAAAAGCAGAAACCGAAAAACAACATTGGGAAGAAGAAACGCTTGCCAAGGTTTTAGAAAAAACCCCGGAACGTAGAGATCGTTTCGAGGGCGTTTCGCTCGAACCTGTTGAACGGCTGTATACTGACGCCGACAGCGACCATGTTGAGGTCGGTTTTCCCGGCGAATACCCCTACAAACGCGGTATTCACCCCACCGGTTATCGCGGACGGCTTTGGACGATGCGGCAGTTCGCCGGGTTCTCATCGCCTGAGGAAACCAATCGCCGCTTCAAATATCTGATGTCTCAGGGACAGACCGGCTTATCGGTCGCGTATGATCTTCCTGCCTTGATGGGGCTCGATGCAGACTCACCGCTTTCCGAGGGCGAGGTCGGTAAATGCGGTGTCGCTGTTTCATCGCTTGCAGATTTTGAAGTCCTTTTTGATGGTATTCCCCTTGACCAGGTAACCGTTTCGCAGACGATAAATGCGCCGGCCCCGATCTTTTTGGCGATGTATCTCGTTGTCGCTGAAAAACAGAAAGCAGATTTTTCGAAGATTTCCGGCACGCTGCAAAACGACATCCTCAAGGAATATATCGCGCAGAAGGAATGGATCTATCCGATCAAGCCGGCAATGAAGCTGGTCATCGATACATTCGAATACACGACAAAACACGTTCCGAAATATAATCCCATCTCTGTTAGCGGCTATCACATTCGCGAGGCTGGTGCGACGGCGTTGCAGGAGCTTGCTTTTACGCTTCGGGACGGCGTCGAATATGTCCAGTATGGTGTCGACCGCGGGATGAACGTAGATGAATTTGTTCCTCGAATATCGTTCTTCTTTAATGCTCACAACGACTTCTTTGAAGAGATCGCCAAATATCGTGCGGCCCGCGTGGTGTGGGCACGAACAATGAAGGAGCGTTTTGGTTCGAAAAACCCGCGCACGATGCAGATGCGTTTTCACACGCAGACTGCCGGTGTTTCGCTGACGGTCCAACAGCCACTCAACAATATTGCCAGAGTTGCGATTCAGGCGCTTGCAGGTGTGCTCGGCGGAACGCAATCCTTGCACACAGATTCGTATGACGAGGCACTGGCCCTCCCGACGGATGCGGCAGCGTTAATTGCGTTAAGGACCCAACAGATCATTGCCGAAGAAACAGGGGTCGTAAATACGGTAGATCCTTTGGGCGGAAGCTATTATATTGAGTCTCTTACGGAAAAAATGGTCGAGGGCTGCTTTGATTACTTTGCCAAAATAGACGGATTCGGCGGTATGGTAGAAGCTATCGAGGCTGGATTTCCGCAACGCGAGATCCAGGAGTCGGCATACCAATATCAGAAAGCTGTCGAGCGACGAGAGCAAACCATCGTCGGCGTCAACAAATACGTTATGGAAGACGAAACGTCGAAAGTAGACATCCTCCAGATCGATGAAAACGTCCGCGTCCACCAGCTCGAACGCCTC
>Ga0105242_10004096_pt1 | contig 11332 bp, 11 predicted proteins | sample KBSM24metaG_FD_81521 | JGI IMG/M metagenome (GOLD analysis project Ga0105242, IMG submission 81521) | Miscanthus rhizosphere microbial communities from Kellogg Biological Station, Michigan, USA - KBS M2-4 metaG | ecosystem: Host-associated > Plants > Roots > Rhizosphere > Soil | place...
CGACGCCCTCGACCTCGGTCAGCCGGTAGGGCTCCTCGTGCAGGATCGCCATCGCCCGCTCACTGAAGCGGCTGTGGATCGGCGCCGCCAGGTGGGCGAGCCCGTGCGGTGCCAGCTGCACGTGCAGGTCGCGGATCGCGCGGCTGGCGTGCCAGGACTCGACCGCCGCGTCGGCCCGTCCGACCGTCATCCCGGGCAAGGAGCCGAACACCCCGACTGGGTTGGCGGCGATCACCTGCATCACCTCCTCGCCGTGTTCATCGACCAGCCGCTCGGCCCGCGCCGGGCCGATGTGGCGCAGCGAGGTGAGGTAGGCGATCCGACCCTCGCGGTCTTCGGGGTCGAGCGGCATCGCCCGCTGCGCCCGCAGCTGACGCCCGTAGGTCGAGTGCTCCTGCCACTCGCCGCTGACTTCCGCGCGGTCACCGGGGTTGAGGTGGGCGACCGGACCGACCAGCGGGTGGCGGACGCCGGTTGACGCATCGCGAACTTCGATCACCGCGTAGCCATCGTCGTCGGCCTTGAAGATGACGCGGACGACCTCGACGGTCGCCGAGTGGGCGCCGCTCTCGGTCTCGAACAGGGTGTCGGCGTCGCTCATGAGCCAAAGCTAGCCGTCGCGGTGGCGGCGCACACCTGCGCTGAGCGCATACGATCGCCCTGGTGTCCGGAAATGCCGAGCTTCTGCCTTTCGTGGACGAGCACGCGACCGTCGTCGCGGCGCCGCCGGTGCGGGTCTGGGAAGCCCTGCTGCGCTCGGCCGAGGGGACTACGAAAGGTCCGGCCTCGGGTCGCTTTGCCGCTTTGGTCGGCTGTGCCGACACCGGCGTCTCAGGGCCGCGCCCGTTGACCACCGGCTCCGCTTTCCCGGGCTTCCACGTTGGCATCGCCGCGGCGGAGAGTGAGCTGGAGTTACTCGGGAGCCACCGCTTTTCGCGCTACGCGCTGATCTTCCACCTCGACGAACTTGGCGATGGCCGCGTCCGCGTCCGTGCCGAGACCCGGGCCGAGTTCCCGGGATTGAAGGGCCGCATTTACCGGGCGTTGGTGATCGGCACCCGCATGCACGTGCTGGTCACCAACCGCATCCTCACCGCGGTCCGCCGCCGTGCCGAGCGCTGAGAGCGACCCGGAGGGCCGACCGTCACGGCCGTCGGTCGGCCTCTGCGACGAGTGCTGTCACCAGCGCCTGGTCCCGAATACGCGCGGCTCGGTCTTCTCGCTCTGCGAGCGCTCCCGCAGCGACCCGGCCTACCCGCGCTATCCGCGGATCCCGGTGCTCAGCTGCCGGGGATTCCAGCCGCGGCCACCGGCTCCTCCGCCTTCCGCGCCGCCGCGATAGCGGCACCGAGCAGGCCGAAGCCGAAGATCACCGCGGCGAGGCCGGCCAGCAGGCCGAGGATCGGTACCAGCGCCAGCGCTCGCAGCAGCGCCAGGCCGGCGAGGAAGGCGAGCAGGCGGTCGCGCGGTGGCTTCACCAAGACTCGGCCGAGTGCGTAGGAGGAGGCGCAGTAGGCGGTAGCCGCCAGCGGCGCCAGCGCGAGCAGGATCCCGATCGCCAGGGGGATCCCGACCACGATCACCGCCGCCAGGACCGCCGCAATCGGCAGGCAGATGACGATCGCGATTCCGATCGCGATTACCGGCCCGATCCGTTCGCGGGCCTGCGCCTGCACCGCATCGGCAGCGCGCGGGGCGATCAGCATCAGTAGGACGCCGAGCAGGAGGCTGGAGATGCCGACCGCCAGCCAGATCAGGAAGCCGCCGAGGAAGGGGAGGACGTCGGCGGCGCCGCTCCAGTCCTGGTTGGTGACATCGCCGTTGACGCGGGCCGAGTCGGAGACGACGGGGCGGTCGCCGCCGTAGCGGACGTCGCCGGTGACGTGGGCGCTGGGCAGCAGTCGGGCCGTCCCGTCGGCGGTGACGACGTCGCCTTCGACCGTGCCGCCGACGAGCACATCGCCACTGAAGACGATCACGTCGCCGTCGACCCGGCCGGCGATGCGGGCGTCGCCATGGGCGACGAAGACGCCCTTGACCACCTTGCCGGTGGGGACGGTGACGTTGCCGGAGATGACGACGATTGCGTCGCCGGCGTCGGAGCGGGTCCCGGCGCTCGCGCTCGCCGGCAGGGCGAGCGCGAGGAACGCCAGGATCGCGATTAGCAGCCGTGCGCGGGCGAGCACACGGCGCAGCCTAGTCGCCTAGGCAGCGGCCATCGGGTCCGGCTGGCCGAGCTTGGAGACCTCGGGCGCCTCGTAGGTCCCACCCGGTATGCCACCCAGTGCCAGCAGCCGTACCCCCTCGGCCCCCGGCCAGATCTTGCGCTTGGTCCCGGCGGCGACGCGGGCGACGTGGTCGCTGTCGAGCGGGAAGCGCTCGCCCTCGATCTCGATCTCGCCGCCACCGCGCAGGGCGAAGAAGACCTCCTCCTGGCCGTCTTCGGCGTGGTCGTGCTCGGGGTAGTGCTCGTAGCTGGGCGGCAGGTCGATGATCGACATCCCGAACGACGAGACCCCGAGCTCGGCCCGGGCCCGTTTGAAGGCGCCCCCGTAGACGGCCTCCATCTCGTCGATCTTTTTCACCTCGTACTCGCTCATGGCTCCTCCTCTTGGAAATTTGATCCCTCTCCCGAGGGCAGCGGCATCCTAGTCGATTTGAACGAACGTTCGTGCTTTTGTAGCCTGGGGAGATGAGCGGGATCAGCGAGCAGACGGCAACCGTCGAGCGCAAGGGCGCCCAGACCCGGACGGCGATCCTCGAGCGGGCCGTCGATCTGGCCTCGGTCGAGGGCCTGGAGGGGCTGACGATCGGTCGCTTGGCGGCGGAGTTGCAGATGAGCAAGAGTGGCCTCTTCGCGCACTTCGGTTCCAAACAGGAGCTGCAGCTGGCGACGGTCGGCGCCGCCGCCGAGCGCTTCCGGGTCGCCGTCGTCGAGCCGGCCCTGGAGGCGCCCCGCGGCGCCCCGCGGCTGCGGGCGATGGCCGAGGCCTACTTCGACCACATCGAGCTCTACTCGGGCGGCTGCTTCTGGGGCGCCACCTCGGCCGAGTACGACGACCGCCCGGGGCCGATTCGCGACGCGATCGCCACCGCCCTCGACGTCTGGCTTGGCGCCCTTGCCGCTAACGCTGGTGACGCCGGCGTCACCGATCCCGACCGCTTCGCCTTCGAGGTCTACGCGGTGGTGATGGGCGCCAACTTCCGCTATCGCCTCAGCCGCGACCCGCGGGTCTTCGAGTACGCCCGCGGCGCTCTCGCCCGCCTGCTCGCCGAGTTGTCCGACTGAGCCGGGCTCGCTGGAAGAATGGCCGCCGTGCCCGACGAGTTGCCGATCCTGCTCTTCGCCACTCCGCCCGAGTTGGAGGTCTGGCTGGAGGAGAACCACGCCGACTCGGCCGGCCTCTGGTTGAAGATCGCCAAGAAAGGGGTCAAGCCGCCCAGCGTCACCTACGCCGAGGCGCTTGAGCTGGCGCTCTGCTTCGGCTGGATTGACAGCCAGAAGCGCGGCTTCGACGAGCGCCATTTCCTGCAGCGGTTCACGCCCCGGCGGCCCGGCGGGCGCTGGTCAAAGACCAACCGCGAGAAGGCCGAAACGCTGATCGGCGCCGGCTCGATGCGCGCTCTCGGCTTGGCCGAGGTCGAGGCGGCGCGGGCCGACGGCCGCTGGGAGGCCGCTTATGAGGGAGCGCGCAGCGCCAAGGTTCCGGCCGACCTGCAGCGCGAGCTCGACGCCAGTCCGGCCGCCGCCGCGTTCTTCGCCGCCCTCGACGGCGCCAATCGCTACGCGATCCTCTATCGGCTCGACGAGGCGAAGAAGCCGGAGACGCGCGAGCGGCGGCTGCGTAAATCCGTCGCCATGCTGGAGCGCGGCGAGAAGATCCACTCCTGATTCAGCTCGCCCGACGGAGCCCGGAAGGCCGACGCAACCGCCTCGCTAGGGTGGCCCGCGATGGGTCGAGGAGCTAGCGAGGAGGCGTGAGATGAAGGTCGGAATCGGTTTGCCGAACGCGGTGCCCGGCACCACTGGGGAGCAGCTGGTCGAGTGGGCGCGCCGCGCCGAGGCCCGCGAGTTCTCGACCCTCGGCACGATCGACCGCGTCGCCTACGACAATTACGAGCCGCTGATTGCGCTCGCCGGTGCGGCCGCAGTCACCGAGCGGATCGGGCTCTGCACCTCGGTCCTGCTCGGTCCGCTCCGCAACGCCACCGGGCTCGCCAAGCAGTGCCTCAGCCTCAATGCCCTCTCTGGTGGCCGCTTCACCCTTGGCATCGCCGTCGGCGGTCGCGAGGACGACTACACGGAGAGCGAGGTCGACTTCGGCGCCCGCGGCCGCGCCCTCGATGCCGCCTTGGAGCGGATTGAGGCGGCTTGGGCCGGCGAGCAGGTCGGCCCGGGCCTCGGCCGCAAACCTGGCCTGATCATCGGCGGTGCCGCCGATGTCTCCTTCCGCCGCGCCGCTCGCTTCGGCGACGGTTGGATCGCCGGCGGCGCCCCGCCCGACCAGTTCGCCGGGATGGCCGCCAAGCTCGACAGCGCCTGGTCGGAGGCGGGGCGCGAGGGCGCGCCGCGCAAGCTGGCGCTGGCTTACTTCTCGCTCGGCGACGCTGCGGAGGAGGACGCCAACGCCTACCTCAAGAACTACTACGCTTGGCTCGGTGAGGAGACCGCCGGCTACATTGCCGGCGCTGCCGCCAAGGACGCGGCGACGGTCAAGCAGTACGTCAGCGCTTTCGAGGAGGCGGGCTGCGACGAGCTGATCGTCTTCCCCTCCGCCAGCGACCCCGCTCAGGTCGACCTGCTGGCCGACACGATCGCGCGCTAGCCGAGGGTGACGCTGACTGCGGAGCCTTCCGGCTTCGCGGTGCCGGCTTTGGAGCCCTGCTTGACGATCTTCGCGGCTTTGCCCTTCTCACCGGTCACTTTGCCCACTTTGCAGTGAGCCTTGGAAAGCGCTTTGCGCCCGGCTTTGAGGCTCTTGCCGGTCAGCTTCGGGACGACGCAATTGATGACGGCAGGCGGGGGTGGAGGCGGTGCCGTCGGCTGCGCTGCTGGCGCCTCGTAGGTGAAGCGGCCGTGGGTCGCGGCTGGGCTGGTGCCGGCGATCGTGGTGACGCTGACGTCGACCGGACCGGCGCCGGCGGCCGCCGGCGCGACCGCGCTGATTTCGGCTTCCGAGTTGACGGTGAAGGAGCTGGCAGGCACCGAGCCGAACCTGACTTCCTTGACGTCGGCGAAGTCGCTGCCGGCGATGGTCACCGTGGTGCCGCCACCGGCCGGGCCGGAGGAGGGAGAGACGAGGACGACCTGTGGTGCCGGCTGAACGTCGGCGTTGAAGCCGAATTCATATCCGGTTAGCGGGTTTGGAGCGGCGGTGACGCCTTCGCCCAGCGCTGAGGGCCAGTACAACACTTTCGCAGTGGGGATGCTTGCGCTTTTCACGGTCGGATTGTTTTTCAGCGAATCGAGACCGATCGCGTCGCCGGCCTGGATCGGCAGGTTGGTCGCGAAGGTTTCGGTGGCGGTGGTCGACGCGACCCGGGAGACGCTCGTCCCGGCACCCGTGTAGGAGCCGGTTCCGGTCGGGTGCAGGACCCGCAGCGCGTAGGTGTCGGCGGCAGCCTGGGGAGTTAGCCGCCAGCGCAGGATGACGCCGTCCACCGGCGAGGTGGCGGTTGCTTCGGGGTCGCTGAGGGTCGAATTGGTGACCGTCAGCGACGACTGGAGGAAGGTGACGGAGACCGTGTACTGGTTGAGCAGCGAGCTGCCGACCGTGATCGTTCGGGCCGCCGCTCCGGCGGGAGCGAGCAGGGCGATGACCGCCAGCGCGGATATCGCGAGACCAAGGCGCCGGGGCGAACCCTGACGATGGAGATTCCCGAGCACAGCGGCAGCGTAGTCGCTGCATCAGGCGGTCGCAAGCGGCCTGGCCGAACCTCGGAACGGGTCCCTCGCCCTAAACTCGCGGGGTGGACCGTGCCCTGCTCGAGCAGACCCTCGCCGCCGCCGGCGAGCCGTCCTATCGCACCTCCCAGGTCTGGGAGTGGGTTGCCCGCGGCGGTCGCTCCTACGCCGAGATGACCAACCTGCCGGCGGCCCTGCGCGAGCGCCTCGATGCCGCGGTGCCGCTCTCGACCCTGACCGTCAAGGCCGAGGCGAAGTCCGACGATGGCACCGTCAAGACCCTCTTCGAGACCGCCGACGGGCGTCCGATCGAGGCGGTGCTGATGCGCTACCGCGACGGCCGCCGCTCGGTCTGCGTCTCCTCGCAGTCGGGCTGCCCGCTGACCTGCACCTTCTGCGCGACCGGGCGGATGAAGTTCGGCCGCAACCTCAGTGCCGATGAGATCCTCGACCAGGCCCTGCATTTCCGCCGGGTCGAGGAGATCGACCACGTCGTCTTCATGGGCATGGGCGAGCCGACGATGAACATCGACAGTGTCCTCGCCGCCTGTGAGCAGCTGCCCGATCTCGGCGTCACCAACCGTCGCACCGCGATCTCCACGGTCGGCTGGGTGCCGGGGATCGACCGCCTCGCCGAGTGCGAGATGCCGCTGGCGCTTGCCCTCTCCCTGCACGCCCCCAACGACGGCCTGCGCTCGCAGCTGATGCCGGTCAACGATCGCTACCCACTGGCCGAGGTGCTGGCCGCCTGCGAGCGCTACCGCGAGCGCCGTCGGCGCCGTGTCTTCGTCGAGTACGTGATGCTCGACAGCGTCAACGACCTCCCCGAGCACGCCCGCCAGCTGGTCGAGCTGCTCGACCCGCGCGGCTACAAGGTCAACCTGATCCCTTACAACCCGACCGGCGCTTACGACGGCTCCTCGCCGGAGCGGATCGAGCGCTTCCGGGCGATCCTCGCCGAGCACCACCTCACCGCGACCGTGCGTCTCACCCGCGGCCGCGACATCGATGCCGCCTGCGGCCAGCTCGCCGCAAATGCTGGCTGAGGGCAAAACTGGCCAGCTAGCCAGTTAAGATCGCCGCCTTGGCCACCGTCGATGCCACCGCGCCTGTCGCCAGGCCCCCGCAGATGTCGGCGAACCCGGTTCGCCGTGTCGTCAGCGACCTCGCGATCGAGATCCGCGAGCGCGGCAAGTTCCCGCCCGGCCCCAACGACTTCAGCTTCGGTCGCACCCACCGGATCGCCCACGACCCGCTGCCGCTGCTGCTCGGCGCCTACGAAGAGTTCGGGCCGATCTTCAGCATGCGGCTACTGCACTCACGGGTCGTCTTCATGCTCGGGCCGGAAGCCAACAACTTCGTCACCGTCGCCCACCCGGAGAACTTCCACTGGCGCGAGTCGAGCTTCGGTGACCTGATCCCGCTGCTCGGCGACGGCCTGCTGACGATCGACGACGATTACCACGACCGCGCCCGGGCGATCATGCTGCCGGCCTTCCACCGCGAACAGATCACCGCCGCGGTCGACGCGATGGCGCTGGAGGCGGAGGCTTCGCTGGCGACGCTGCGGCCGGGGGAGGTGATCGACATCTACGACTGGATGCGCAACCTGGCGATGCGGATCGCGATGCGGGCGCTGTTCGGGCTCGACCCCGACGAGGCCGGCAAGGGCGCCGCCGCAGCCGAGCACTTCGAGCGCGCCCTCGGCTACTACGGGATCGACTTCGGTCTGCGGTTGCTGCGCGGCCCCGGCTCGCCCTGGCGCAAGCTGGTCTCCTCGCGGCAGGTGCTCGACGAGATCGTCTTCGGCGAGGTGGCCCGCCGCCGCGCCAACCCCGACCCCAGCCGCAAGGATGTGCTCAGCCTCCTGATCGCCGCCCGCGGCGAGGGGGGAGAGGCCTTCACCGACCGCGAGGTGCGCGACCAGGTGATGACCCTCGCCTTCGCCGGCCACGACACCTCGACCTCAACCCTCAGCTTCATGATGCACGAACTGGCCCGCCACCCCGACGTGGTCGAGCGACTGCGCGAGGAGCAGGAGCAGGTGCTGGGCGGCGCCACCCCCACCGCCGAGCAGCTCGAACGCGAGATGCCCTACCTCGAGATGGTGCTCGACGAGATCCTGCGGCTCTACCCGCCGGCCTGGATCGGCCCCCGCCGTGCCGTCCGCGAGTACGAGTTCGGCGGCTACACGGTCCCGCGCGGCGCCTACGTCAACTACTGCTCCTGGGCCAGCCACCGCCTCCCAGAGGTCTTCCCCGACCCGGAGGCCTTCATCCCCGAGCGCTTCACCCGCGAGCGCAAGGCAGCGTTGCCACGCGGCGCCTACGTCCCCTTCGGCGGTGGCTCACGGATCTGCATCGGCAAGCGCTTCGGCCAAACCGAGGTGAAGCTGGTGGCGACGATGCTGCTGCAGCGCCTCCACCTCGACGCCCTGCCGGGGCGGACGATCACGGTGCGGCAGATGCCGACGCTCTCGCCCAAGGGCGGCCTGCGGATGCGGGTACTCCCGCCCGCCTGAGCGGCCCGCCCGCCTAGACTCGCGGACGCGGATGCGCGCCCTGGTCATCTCCGACACCCACTTCGGCGCCTGGACCGGCCGCGACCTGTTGCGCGAGGAGTTCTTCCTGGAGCGGCTGGCGCCGGCCCTCGACGGCGTCGACGAGCTGATCTTCCTCGGCGACCTCTTCGACTTCCTCTTCGGCGCCGTCGACGAGGCGGTCGATGCCGCCGACGGGCTGCTGCGGCTGATCGCCGAGAAGCTCGCCGGTAAGCGGCTGGTCTTCCTCGCTGGCAACCACGGCCACCACCTCGTCCACCGCGATGAGGAGGACCGCCCCGAGGCGCGTCTCGCCGCCCGCCCGCCGTCGACCGGCAACGGCACCCCCGGCCCGGCCTTCTTCCGCGAGTTCCTGCAGCGGCGGTTGCCCGGGCTCGAGGTCGAGATCGCCTACCCGACCTACCGCTGTGGCGCCGTACTCTGCACCCACGGCCACTATCTCGACCCGCACGCCCGCCTGACCGGCTCGCGGGGAGACCGCCTGCTCACCCACACCCTCTGGGCGATCGCCGCCGGGGGTCCCGAGCAGCCGACCTGCATCGAGGACTACGAGTCGATCACCACCCTGCTGACCGAGTGGCTCTACATCGCCGCCCAGATGCCGCACGGGACTCACGCACAGCAGAACGTCTTTCGCGCTGCCCAGCGGGCTGGCCGGGTCGGCTCAGCGCTGAGCGCGCCGACGCGCGGCGCCAAGCGCCTCATTGCCGAGCTGCGTGACCGCGGTGTTGGCGAGGCGGCCGAGGTGCTGCCGAGCGAGGAGCATTTCGATGCCGTCGTCCGCGAGGAGGCGGCTCGCCAGGCGCGCGAACAGCCGGCCGGCGGCGTCGCCCCTGCCCGCCCGCTCTACCCGGAGCCGACCGTGATCGCCCGCAGCGACCCCTCCGAGCACGCGCTCGAGGCCTTCGCCCCGGTGGTCGCCCACCTTGGCTGGGGGCAGGGGGTGGAGCAGATTGTCTTTGCCCACACCCACCAGCCGCTCGCCTGCGTCCGCGCCAGTCGCGACAGTCGGGTCCGCTACTGGAACACCGGCTGCTGGATCTACGAGCCCGACCTCTCCTCGCGCCAGGCCTACGCCCGCTACCTGCGCTACGCCTGGCCCGGTACCGCCGTCGTCATCGACAGCGACGAGTCGGAGCCCCGCCTGCTCGAGCTGCTCGCCGATCTCAACCCGCTGGCCGGTGGCCCCGGCCTGCCGCCCGCCCCGTGACCTTCGCCGCCGAGGCCTGGGAGCCGGTCCTCTTCGGGGGCCTGATCCCAATCCTCGGCGCCGCCGGCATCGGCTTCCTGATCTGGTACGCCGTCCGTCAGAAGCCCGAGGAGAAAAAAGAGCAGGAGCACAAGAGCGAGAAGCCCGGAGCCAACGCGGGAAACGAGCCCTAGCCACTCACCACAAAGCATCGAGTGCGGTCATTCGGCCAGCGCCGGTAGGGGTGGAGCGTCTTGTACTTTTTCGCCGCTTTGCTTCTCGGATGGCACCCGACGCCTCACGAAAAAGTTAAGCGAAACCCCTACCGGCGCTGGCCGACCCGCCCTTACTTGATGAAGAGCATCTCCTCGTACTTGGGCAGCGGCCAGAGGTCGTCAGCGACAACCGCCTCCAGCTTGTCCGCCGCCTCGCGGACGTCGGCCATCGCCGCCAGCTGCTTGTCGCGGGCGTAGACGGCCCAGTCGAGGCCCTCCATGTCGGGGTAGTGGTTGGCGCCTTTAAGGCCGGCGAGGGCGCCGACCAGCTCGTCGACCAGCTCCCGCACCTCGCCCTCTAGGGCGGAGACGCCTGCCTCGCCGATCAGCGCCAGCTGGCGCAGCCCGGCAGGGAGGATCATCGTCTGCGCGATCGCGTAGCTCTCCTCGGCCTCGATGTTGGCCCGGATTGCGTACTGCTCGACCCAGACCTCAAAGCGGGACTCGAGCTCACGCTTCGAGAGGACGCTGTACTTCTCGAAGGCGGCGACGGTCGAGTCGCTGAGTACCTCGGGCAGTGCGTCCGGGGTCGTTTTGAGGTTCTTGAGACCGCGCTGCTCGGCCTCGGCGTGCCACTCCTCGGAGTAGTTGTCGCCGCTGAAGCAGACCGCCTTGTTGGCCAGGTAGGAGTCTTTGACGATCTCCATCACCGCCTCCGGCATGGCGGCGCCGGCGGAGAGCTTCGCCTCCAGCTTGTCACCGAGGTCGTCGATCGCCTCGGCGGCGATCGTGTTGAGGACCGTGTTCGGGAAGGCGAGCGACATGCTCGACCCCAGCGCCCGGAACTCGAATTTGTTGCCGGTGAAGGCGAACGGCGAGGTGCGGTTGCGATCGCCGCCGTCCATCGGCAGCGGCGGCAGCACCGTCGTCCCCAGGTCGAGGAACGAGGCCGGGGTGTTGGGGTCCCCCGCGCCGGTCGCGATCGCCTCGAAGACTTTTTCGAGTTCGGCGCCGAGGAAGATCGAGATGATCGCCGGCGGCGCCTCGTTGGCCCCGAGCCGGTGGTCCTGGCCGATGTTGGCAACCGAGGCCCGCAGGAGGCCCTGATGCTTATTGACCGCCTGGATCACCGCCGCGCAGAAGAACAGGAAGTGGATGTTGTCCGACGGCGTATCGCCCGGGTTGAGCAGGTTGCTGCCGGTGTCAGTCCCCATCGACCAGTTGTTGTGCTTGCCGGAGCCGTTGACCCCGGCGAACGGCTTCTCGTGCAGGAGGCAGACGAAGCCGTAGCGGCGGGCGACGTTCTCCAGCGTTTGCATCAGCAGTTGCTGGTGGTCGGAGCCGACGTTGGAGCTCTCGAAGATCGGCGCGATCTCGTACTGCGCCGGCGCCACCTCGTTGTGGCGGGTCTTGACCGGGATGCCGAGCTTCCGCATCTCCAGTTCGGACTCCATCATGAAGGC
>Ga0105242_10004097_pt1 | contig 11332 bp, 9 predicted proteins | sample KBSM24metaG_FD_81521 | JGI IMG/M metagenome (GOLD analysis project Ga0105242, IMG submission 81521) | Miscanthus rhizosphere microbial communities from Kellogg Biological Station, Michigan, USA - KBS M2-4 metaG | ecosystem: Host-associated > Plants > Roots > Rhizosphere > Soil | place: Michigan...
TCGGCGGTAGCGGCCGCGGCCATCACTTCGATGTTGCGCAGATAGGTGCGATAGGTGAAGTAGACGATCGCGACGATCGGGGTCATCGCGATCAGCGCGAAGAACCCCGCCGTGTCAGTCATCTTGGCGGCGATGCCCGCGGTCGAGGCGCCGGCAAAATAGGTGATCGAGGCCCACAGATAATATTTGATCCATGTATGCCAGACCGCTTCATTCGATTTCAGTGCGCTGTAGATTGCGGCGAGCGAAGAGTTGCAGACGTATTGGACCAGCGCCATCACGCAGAGCGCGACCACGAATTCTGCCGAGAAGGCTCCATGCCGGAGTGCCCCGATGTCGCCGAAGCACAGCCGCACCACCATGACGGTGACGAAGGTTGAGCACGCCATCATCCCGCCGTTGAAAGCAATTGTCAGCGGGCTAATCGGAATCGATTTCTTGCTGAAGCGGAACGACGAAGCGAAGGCTTCCAACGCCGCGAGCAGCACCGCGGCTTCGCCTCCGTAAATCAGAATGGTCAGAAAGAAGAATGTGTCAGAGACCGAGATGTGTCCGCTGATGCGCGGGATGCGAATCGTCAGGCGCGAGCTCACGGCAATGGTCAAAACCGTGAGCGCCAGCAGTCGCCCGTCGATGCGATCGACGGGAAAATGGCGCAAAGAATAAAGAACTGCGCCCAGGGCGGCCACGATAATCGTCACCATGTACGCGCGAATTACTGTTTGTCGATTCATGAAGTTTCCTTCGCTGAAAGCCGGCGCCACGCGGGGCCCGGCTATACAAGTGCCGTCTCGGTTCGCAGGAAGATCGTGTCATAGAGACCACGCGAAACGAATCCCAGTTGTTTGAAAAATTCCTGCGCCGGCCGGCGTTCCTCGTTCACCAGGACGCTGACAGAGCGCGTATGACCCAGAAGACTGCGCGTTAATTGCGCCAGGCATTTCGATCCGTATCGCTGCCGGCGATATTCGGGATGCACGCAGATGCCTTCGAGATAAACCACATCCGCGGAATCGCTGATAACGTCGGCTTTGAAAATCAACTTGTCATGCTCGACCAGCACCCAGGTGCGACGCTCTTCGATGCGACGGCGGCAACGTTGACGGAATCCCACCGGATCGACGAGGAGGGGATTGACGCCGCTCTCTTCAAAAGCCATCGTCGCGTGCACGGGCACGACCCGGGATAAATCCCAGAGATGTGCCAGCCGCAGATTCGCCGATTGGTCCGGCCGGGCCGGCGGCTCATTCAATTGCAGCAGCACCTCGCGACACAGGCGGCGTTTCGCCTGGCCGTTCGGTGCGTAGTATTTCCAGAACCGCTCAACCACGTCCTGCTCGCCCATCAACAAGTGAACGCGCGGAAATTCCTGGGCCAATCTGGCAAACTCCTGCAAAGCATCGTCGCAGCGGGCGTCGATGAAAACGCCATGACCGATGAGGGCGACGCCGACCAATGCATCTGAACCGTCGCGACAACCGTAGAAGGTCCCGCGATTCAACTTGCTTTCAAGTCCGTTGTCGCGAATCAATCCCGTCATCACCGCGTTGTGCAGCGCCCGTTCTGTCAGAAAGCGCAGCACCTCAGTCTCGTTCTCGTTCCTCAGGCGCGTCGTTGCCGACGGCTGACGCATTGATAACGGAGAGACTGCCGTTATCGGCTGCTCAATAAGTGTGGGTGATTCAGCTATCATTTCACTCCTTACCCCCGTGGGCTGAGACGAACGATTAATACTTGAAACAATCCCGGCCGTTATCGGTCGGCACCACAGTCAGAGTCATGGGATCGGCTTTCGTAGTCGTAGACATGCCCTGAACGTTGGCATTAGGTCCGAGCATGGCATCGCTGACGAGCACGCCGTCGCTGACGAGCACGCCGTCGCTGACCAGCACGCCGTCGCTGACCAGGACACCCGAGCTGAGGAACAGCGTGCCGGCCGCCATCTTGCTGCCGTCGCTGACGAGCACGTTGTCACTCAGGCGAACTCCATCGGACAGCATGGAATTTCTGACGAGCGTGCCGTTGTTGACCATCACGCCGTCGCCCATCAATACGCCCAGTCGGTAGATCTGCTGATACCTCGTAATCAGATCCAGTCCGGTAGCGAAATTGTGTTTGAGAATAATTCCCTGCGCCCAGGTAAAGGTCTGTCCCGCAATCATCGTCTGGGGAATCGGCGTGCCGGTAATAGATAAGAGCGGCGAGCCAACCTGAATGCCCGCGACGTTTTTGCGCATCAGCTTAACCAGCCGAACTGCGCCTTCAATGTTCACCTCACCTGCGCCCTGCTCGAGCATGTTGAAGCCCGCCAGCGGTTGCGCGGTGTACATCAGGAGCATCTTCACCATGTTCGGTGTCAGCGTTGGATCGGCCTGGAACAAAAGAGCTGCCGCGCCGGCGACCACCGGTGTCGCCACGGACGAGCCGTTGAGATACATCATGCGGCGGCCTTCCATCTTGCTGACGCCGGCATCCAGCCACGGGTTGTGGGCAACGAGGTAATTATTGGCAGCCGAGGCGTCGATGATTTTGTTTCCGGGCGCGACCAGGTCCGGTTTGATCAGATGGTCGTAATGTCTGACACCGGATGAGTCGAGGTAACTGCTGCGCGTCGGACCACGCGAACTGTACGTAGCGACTCCGTCGTCCTTCCGTTCATCGGTACCGAAGGTATTCGAGGCGCCGACCGTGATCGCAGACGGTTCGATTCCCGGCGAATGCACCTGGCCGTAGATTTTCTTCCCGCCGTTGTTGATGCCATTGTTGCCGACCGCGGCGACGACCACGATGCCGGCGTCAACCAGCTTGCGGACCGCGCGACAGACCGGATCGTAGATGTATGAATCGACCGCCGGCGCGCCGAGACTCATGTTCACGACGCGAATGTTGAAGGTATTGCGATTCGCCAGCACCCAGTCGAGCGCGGTTAACACCGACGACACCTTGCCTGAGCCGCTGGCGTTCAGCACCCTCAGATTGATCAGGTTCGCATTCGGGGCGATGCCCGTGAACTGGGCGTTGGCGATTCGTCCATTGCCCGCCGCGATCGAGGCCACGTGCGTTCCATGACCGAAAGGATCGTCCACGCGATTTTCACCGGTGAAGTCATAACTGACGATCACCCGCGAGCGGCCACGACGATCGAGAAACGACGTATGGTTCGCATCAATGCCCGAGTCCAGCACTGCGATGCCGATGCCTGTGCCATCCAGTCCAGTTGAATTGGGCACCGTCATCCGCGCGGCGTCGGCGCCCGTGGTCGACGAGATGTGGCCAAATGAAATGTTCTGCCGGTCGAGCGAAATAAAGTCGACGTCCGGCCGGGCGGCCAGCTCGTCGACGGACTTCGCCGGCAAATCAACTATGCGAGCATTGAATTGTCGCAGCGTAGCTTTGAGTTGACCCGATTTTTTCGTTACCTCGGACTCAAAACTTTGATTGGCCTTGTCATTGAGCTGAACGATTACGGGAATCTGGGCAGTCGGGGCAACGGTGCGCGCTTTATCGACTACGTCGCGCGAGACCTTGTGGGCAAACGGAGACTTCGGATAAGGCTTGCCGCGGACACCGGCCGCGCGCTGCGGAATGAAATTAAAGCTTAGAACAGAGACTATGAATAAAAGAAGAAACAACCATTTCACGGTGGGGCAACCGTATTTCATGAGCACCTCGTTTTCTCGACGATTCCAGATAGCATAACGGCACTAGCTAACTCTGAAATCGTGCGTGGCACTTTTAAGGGAATGTACCAACCTGACTCCTATGCCTAAAGGGAAAGTCTAAAGGCGTAGAAGAAGAACTGAGTCTGAAAAGAACCGCCCAAAATCGACGGCAGCTACACGGAGAGGCTGACAAAGGCCCGTCATCTTAACGGTCAGCCGCTCGTATCGTCAAAAGTAAAACAGGGGCAACCTCGACTGTTTTGACGAATACATCTCCATCAATACGCATCGCTGCCTTATATTGCGTCGTCGATCCGGCACAGCGAAACTGAAGTCTTGTGACTCAGCATTTTGCAACAGCTGTGCCTGCTTCGATCGAATCGGCTGCCAAACCGTGGTCGCCCGCGAAAACTTTAATGAAACACTCGATTCCGCGCCCAAATGCGCTGGAATTGACGCTGACGGCACGGGACAAATTTGTCAGTCGTGGCATGACACATTGACCGGGATGACGCCGAGGCGTGCAGAACTCCACACGGTTTATCGAAACTGCTGCAGTAGAAATCACTGATCGGGTTCACTCCTCAATCTCAGCGCCGCTACGAATCAGTATTTGAAACAGTCGTTGCCGGTGTCGACTGGAACGACCGTGATGGTGCTGGGGTCGCCGTGTGTCGTCGCCGACATTGCTTGTAGATTCGAATCAGGGCCGAGCGTGCAGTCGCTGACCAGGACTCCGTCACTGACCAGCACACCGTCGCTGACGAGCACACCGTCGCTCACCAGGACTCCGGAACTCAGGAACAGAGAACCGCCGGCCAGGGTCGTTCCGTTGCCTAGCTGCACGCCGTCGCGCAGAGTCACTCCACTCGTCAGCATCGAGTCACTCACCAGCACCCCATCGCTGACCAGGACGCCGTCGCTCACCAGCACGCCGAGCCCATAGATGGCCTGATACTTCGTCATCAAATCCGAGCCCGTACCGAAGTTGTATTTAAAAATGATTCCCTGCGACCAGCTAAAGGACTGGCCCGCGATGTTGGTTTCCGGAAACGGGGCTCCGGCGAAGGTCAGGAGCGGCGTGCCCACAGGCGTGTTGGGCGTCAGGTCCATGCGAATTGATTGGGCCAGACGAATCGCGCCTTCGATATTAATTTCTCCGGCGCCTTGCTCGAACATGTTGTAGCCGGGCAACGACTGCGCGGTGTACATCAGAATCATCTTCACCATGTTGGGCGTCAGACGCGGATTGGCCTGGAACAACAGGGCCGCCGCGCCCGCGGCGATTGGCGAAGCCATCGAGGACCCGCTCATGTACATCATGCGCCGCTGTTCGGCCTGACTCACGCCGGCATCAAGCCATGGATTGTGTGTCACCAGATAATTATCGGGCGACTCTGCATCGATGATTCTGTTGCCGGGCGCGACGATGTCGGGTTTGATCAGGTGGTCGTAATGTTTGATGCCCAGTGAATCGACGTAACCGCTGCGCGTCGGCCCACGCGAACTGTAGGTGGTCACGACATCGTCGCTGCGTCCGTCAGTGCCGAAGGTGTTGGCCGCGCCGACCGTGAGCGCCGACGGCTCGTTACCGGGTGAATGTATCTGGCCATAAATCTTCTGCCCGGTGCTGTTAATTCCATTGTTACCGGCGGCCGCCACCACCACGATGCCCGCATCAACCAGTTTGCGCACGGCGCGACAAACCGGATCGTAAGTGTAAGAGTCGACCGCGGGTGCGCCGAGACTCATATTCACCACTCGAATGTTGTATCGCGGCCGATTGGAAAGCACCCAGTCGAGCGCGCTCAGCACCGAAGACACGTTGCCGGTCCCGGTCGAATTCAACACCCGCAGGTTAATGAGATTCGCGTTCGGCGCGATCCCGGTGAACTCGGCATTCGAAATTCTGCCGTTGCCCGCGGCGATCGACGCGACATGCGTTCCGTGGCCGAAGGGGTCGTCAGTGCGGCCTTCATTAGTAAAGTCAATGCTGGCCACCACGCGACCATGGTTGTGTCGATCAAGAAATGATGTGTGATCGTCGTCGATGCCGGAATCAAGCACGGCGATACCGATACCCGTTCCGTCTAATCCTGAGGTGCGCGGTCCAGTCGCGGTGCGGACTGCATCGGCGCCCGTGGTGGTGGTCACGTGTCCCAGGCTGACGTTTTGGCGATCAAGCGAGATGAAGTCGACGTCGGCGCGGGCCGCAAGGTCGTCTATCGCCTTGGCAGGAACTTCAATGGCCCTCAGGTTGAAGTGCTTCAGCCTGGCGCCTCGCAATCGACCTTCGCGCTTGGTTACGTCCCACTCGAAGGTCGGATCGAGTCGATCATTGAGTTGAACAATTAAAGGGACGAACTGGTTTTGCGACATACCGCGCGTCTTCTCGATCACGTCGCGCGAAATCTTATGCGCAGTTGGATCGTTCGCGTGTGCGCGCCGCCGCACGGCGTGTTGCGGAATGCCGCTCAGACTAAATAGAAACACCAGAAGACAAAAGAGACTGATGTTCCTTACGGTGGGGCAACCGTATCTCATATCACCTCGTTTTCTCGAACGGCTCAGAAAGCTTACAGGGATGGGCTGTTTTCTGAAGTCGCGCGCGTGGTACGGTTTTTAGGCGACGTACCTGACCTGACTTCCATCTCTCAGGGCAAAGCCCTCAGGGATTACGTCCTAAAACGAGCCAAACCTGTCGGGTGGCAGGCTGTTAACACCTATAATAACGAGGAGAGAACTGAAGGGGCGGATATACTAACGCTACCCTGACCCATCGTCAACGCTCAGGCGTTCGGGGCGCCTACCTCATGCAAGCGGTATCATCGCCGTTGACCGCATTCGCGGCCGTGTCACCGACCATGATTCCGTCACCAACCATAATGCCGTCGCCAACCATGATGCCGTCGCCGACCATGATCCCGTCCGGTAACAGCAGGCCGGCACCCAACAGAAGACTCAGGTTCATGAACGGCGAGCCTTCTTCGATGGAGCCGCCATCGCTGACAACTGCATTAAGTCCCAGTAAAACTCCAGCAGTAAGCTTACTGGTATCGGGGAATTGACCTTCGGGTGTTTCGCTGATGCCGTCGGCGAGAATGTATCCCGGGGCGTACACCTTCTGATAACGAGTTATCAATTCGTCGCCGGCCGCATAGGCATGATTGCAGACTATGCCACCGGCCCAAATAAAAGTCTGTCCGCTAGTGATCGTTTGCGGGACCGGCGGGGCGCCCGTCAGCAGCGGCGCTCCCAGAGGAGTCGACGCCGACAGATCTGACCGGACCATCGTTGCCAATCTCAGCGCACCTTCGACATTAATTTCGCCGGCGCCCTGCTCAAAAGTATTCGCTCCCGCCAAGGGCTGCGCGGTAAACATGAGAATTACTTTGATCAAACTCGGCGTGAGATTCGGATTGGCCTGGACCAACAGTGCCGCCGCGCCAGCTATGATTGGCGCAGACATCGACGAGCCGCTGAGATACATCATGCGGCGCGTGGCGTCACTGCTTACATCAGCATCAAGTTCCGGATGCGTCGCCAGCAGGCTATTTCCAGACGCGGCGGCGCCGATAATCTTGTTGCCCGGAGCGACGACGTCGGGTTTCAGCAAATTGTCGTAATGTCTCATCCCACCGTCGTCGACCGTGAAACTCCGCGTCGGCCCTCGCGAGCTGTAGGTGGTGATCGAATCGTCGCTGCGCGCGTCGGTCCCGAAACTGTTCGAGGCGCCGACCGTCACGGCCGAAGGTTCATTGCCGGGCGAGTGAATCTGCCCGAAGATTTTCGTGCCGTTCTGGTCCTTCCCATTGTTCCCGGCGGCCGCGACGACCACGATCCCCGCGTCCGTCAGGTGACGCACGGCCTGACAAAGAGGATCATCGAAATAGGAATCGACCGCGGGCGTGCCGATGCTGAGGTTCACCACGCGGATGTTGTAGAGGTCGTGATTGGCCAGAGCCCAATCAAGCGCCGCCAACACATTCGAGGTGGCCCCCGAGCCCTGCGAATCCAGGACGCGAAGATTGATGAGCTTCGCGTTCGGCGCAATCCCGGTAAAAGCGCCATTCGAGATCTGATTATTACCCGCGGCAATCGAAGCTACGTGGGTTCCGTGACCATAAACATCATCGACGCGATTCTCACCAGTGAAGTCGCGGCTCAGAATCACGCGGCTCAATCCAAGTTGATCACGGAACGCGACATGGGCTGCGTCGATGCCGGAGTCAACGAAGGCGATAGTGACACCCGAACCGTCGTAAGTCGTCGACGTCGTTATCAACCCGCCCGGCGCTGTGGTCGTCTGGACCCGGGCGTCCGCGGTGCCGGTGGTCGTCTCGACGTGACCAAAACTTGCGATTTGACGATCGGGCGAAACGAAGCGGACCTGTTTCAGTGACGCCAGCGCGGCCACCGCGCCCAGCGGCAAATCCAGCGCGCGCATGTTTAGCGCGTTCAGCCGGCGCGTCACTCTGGCGCCCAGCGTATTCAGGATTAAGTCAATGAGCGTCGCGGACGATGGTTTGAACTGGACGATGACGCTGACGCGTTTATCGTGGCCGTGTTGAATTAAATCGGGCGAAGTCTTGGATCGTGAGTGAGATGAATCTGCGGCGAACAGTTGCGCGCCGGGCAGCCCGACAATGACAAGCGTGGCGGACAGAACGAATCTTAAAAGTGTGGTTCGCTGGCGCATATGAGAATCTTTCCGCTCTCTCGGCGACTTTCGCGACGCTCTCTTTTTAATTTTCGGGGGAAACACGCAGTGCAACAGTCATACCTCGTATTTTTCGCCGCTCGTGTGAAACGTCCCACACTTCAAGTGAAATCTTCACCCTGGGCTGCGATGTTGTTGAGTGCAAAGCGAAGCTGATTGATTTCGCCGGCGGTCTCGATCGATTTGGCTCGCAACGCCTTGCGGCGGTCACACACCCTCGAGCTTCTGACGATTTCTGCACGAGCGGTCATGCCACCGCAGCAAAATTCATCGCGGCTTCCTGCAAGACCCAGAAATCGCGTCGGTTTGCGCTGCGTCAATTCAATGGCACTGCTGTTGCCGAGTGCCCCCGTCCCAACGAAAGGTTTGATATGAACGAAACAAAACCCCGTGTGCTCATCATCGATGATGATGACGAGATCCGGGACATCCTTAACGAATTGTTGAGCGCAGTCTATGACTGCACGACGTGTAGTTCAGCGGCAGACGCTTTGGCGGTGCTGGCGAGTGATTCGTTCGACGTAATCCTGAGCGACATCAACATGCCTGAAATGACGGGACTCGAGATGATTCCTTATCTGGCGAACGTTGCGCCGAGGTCCGTCGTCGTCATGATTAGCGGGCAGTTGATGATTGAATCGGCAATCGATGCCATGCGAGCCGGCGCGTTCGACTACATCACCAAGCCGTTCGACTTGCCACAGGTGAAGACCGTGGTTTCGCGCGCGGTCGATCACGGTAAGCGCCTGCACAGTCCGATGCTGGGTGGCAATTTGAAAGACAAAGCCGTCGAGCGCCTGGAGCAGGCCTTAAAGGACGGCGCCTTTGTGGTTCACTATCAACCGCAGGTCGATATCCAATCCAATAGCGTCGTCGGCGCCGAAGCGCTGGTGCGTTGGAATGACGAATGCCGCTTGCGTCTGCCCGGCGAATTCATTCCCCTGGCCGAAGAGACCGGGCTGATCGTTGAGTTGGGCGAGTCAGTCTTGCGCGCGGCATGTGCGCAAGCCCGCCGATGGCACGACTCGGGGCTGGCCGGCTTTCGGGTGGCGGTGAACGTTTCGCCGCAACAACTTCAGCACGACGATTTCCCTGGCACGGTCGCTGAAATTCTCGAGACGACTGGTCTGCCGCCGCGGAATTTGGAAATCGAAGTCACCGAAACGTCACTGATGCAGGACCCCGAAGCCGGCATCCGCACGTTGCATGCGCTCAGAAAAATGGGAGTAAAAATCGCGATCGATGATTTCGGCACCGGCTATTCTTCGCTCGGTTATCTGAAGCGCTTGCCGATCGATTCGGTCAAGCTGGATGCGTCATTTGTGAAAGACGCGACGCGACATCCCGATGACGCGGCGCTGGTGATGGCGATCATCACCCTCGCCCATAACCTGCGAAAGAAAGTGATCGCCGAAGGAATCGAAAGCGAAGATCAACTGGCGTTTCTGCGTTTGCTGCGGTGCGATGAAGGCCAGGGTTATTTCCTGGGTCGTCCGGGCAGCTCAGATGAAATGGGACTCAGGTTAGAACGCCGTCAAGACGACCTCGGCCACGTGCCCCAGACAATGTTCAGGACGTCACTGGCCGCGCACGATTACGCGGCCGCGTAACGCGGAACTAGTTCGACGCACTCTTCGCTGAAGTGGACGCGCCGAATAATCTTTCGAGCGCCGGCCCCATCACTTTTGTGCCGTACTCGCCCGCGGCGCGTGGCACGTTGATGATATTTCGTTTAGACGCCGGACTTGTCCGGCGGCGCACAAGTGCGCCGGCTAATCGATCAGGAGTTTTTCGGAGATCATCTTGCGGCAAAATCATGACGCGGAACGTTGTCCTTGAATGAATCTGCGCGAACGGGTAGTCTTAAGGTGCTCAAAAACAATCGAATTACTTTCAAGAAGGAGAAATCGATTTCATGCCTCAAGTTGGAGATATGGCCCCGGACTTTGAATTGAAGAGTCACCTCGAAAAAGACAAAAAGGTGAAGCTCTCGGATTTCCGCGGCCAGAAAAATGTAGTTATCGCATTTTACCCGCTCGCCTGGACGCCAGTCTGAACGGCCCAGATGCCCGCGTACGAAGCGGATCTCGACCGCTTCCGCGAGTATGATGCCCAGGTCCTGGGCATTTCAGTCGACAGCGTCCCGTGCAACATCGCCTGGGCCAAGAGCCTCGGCAATCTTTCCTACGATCTTCTCAGCGACTTTCATCCTAAAGGCGAAGTAGCCAAAGCGTACGGCGCTTATCGTGCCAACGACGGCATCAGCGAACGCGCGCTCTTCATCGTCGATAAGGAAGGCAAGCTCGCCTACGTGGACATTCACAACATTTCCGATCAGCCGGACAACGAAGACTTGTTCGCAGTGCTGCGGAAGCTCTGAATAATTCTCTGTGTCCTCTGTGGTAACTTCTTAGTGTCACCACAGAGGACATAGAGGAAGACACGCCAATGACCATTTCCCGCAAGTGCGTCCCGTTCACACCATTCGATCTCGAACTGTCGAAGACGACGATTGCAATCGTGACGGCCGGCGGCGTGCACCTGAAGGATCAGGAAGGATTCAATATCGCTGATGAGCTGGGCGACTTGACCTATCGCGAAATTCCGCCCGAGGTAGATTCGACGCAGTTGATGGTCACGCATCATCATTACGATCACTCGGACGCTGATCAGGACATCAACGTCGTGTTTCCGATCGACGTGCTCCGCGATTTGGAGGCCGAGGGTTTCATCGGCGGCATCGCGAAAAAGCACATCGGCTACATGGGCTACACCATGCAGCTGAAGGCAATGTACGAAGGCACGGCGCGCGAGATCGCTAACGACATCGACAAAGGTTCGCGTGCCGACGCAGTCGTGCTCACCGGCGGTTGACCGAGCGTCTGTCACCGGACGGTCGTCGCGGTCCAACGTGAAATTGAAATGAAGGGCATTCCGACGGTGCTGATCA
>Ga0105242_10004100_pt1 | contig 11330 bp, 10 predicted proteins | sample KBSM24metaG_FD_81521 | JGI IMG/M metagenome (GOLD analysis project Ga0105242, IMG submission 81521) | Miscanthus rhizosphere microbial communities from Kellogg Biological Station, Michigan, USA - KBS M2-4 metaG | ecosystem: Host-associated > Plants > Roots > Rhizosphere > Soil | place...
AGAGCGGACAGAGCGGCTGCTGCAAGCAGCTGCGAGAGGGGGAAACGCATGGGGTATCCGTACAAGAGAACGAAGCCGCAAGCGTAGAGAGAAGCCCGTATGGAGTGCGTAAAGAATGCGCCGTCCGGCGTAAAGCTTGCGATAGCCGGGTTCGCGGCCTGCCTGCTTCGTCGATTGCGGCATCGGGGCGAAAGCTGGCGCGCAGCAGGTGAGGCTTGGTGCAGCGGGGCATGGCGGTGAAGGCAGGGGGGGGAGTGCGGTGTCCCGGTGCTATACCTGAGCGAGTTCGCAGGGTGGGGGCGCACGCGTGCGCCGACGTCAATCCTGCCGATCCAGCGCCTTGACCAGGAACAGCTAGCGCACCTCATAGCCCAGCTCTTCGTACAGGTGAAGCGCATGGGCGTTGAAGGCCCAGACGTTCAGGCGCACTTCGGCCCCTCCGCGCTGCAGCACCCAGTCCTGCGCGCGCCGCATCAGTTCGCGGCCGATGCCCTGGCCGCGCCGGCTTTCCGTGACGCCGACGCTGCCCACCCGGCCGAAGCGCATGGGCTGCAGCAGCGAGTGCGATTCCGAGACGATGCTGACCGTGACGAAGCCGGCCAGCGTGCCCGAGGCATCCTGGGCCACGAAGGTGGTCGCGTCGTCCTGGGCGATGCTGCCGCTCCAGTGGCCCGCATCCCGGTCCGCATCGCCCGGGCCGGCGAAGATGTGTGGAAAAGCCGCGTGGTGGACCGCGTTCACTTCCTCACCGAGGGCGCAGATCGCGCGGAGATCGGGTGCGGTGGCTTCGCGGTAGGTGAGCATCGGGGAATCCTAGCATCGGCGATGGCGTGGCCTTCACCGCCGCCGCTGCAGCGCGCTACTCGCTGGATGCATGCATGCAGGCATGCATGCGCTGCCTCGCGCGCCGCATGCCGGCTCCGCGCTCGCCTCACTCGCCCTGCGATCCCCGTCGCGCCCAGCCCGTGGTGTGCTTTTCCAGCACGCTGAAGAGCTCGTACATCACCATCGCCATCGCGCCCACCACCATGAGGCCGGCGAAGGCCAGGCCCATCTGCATCGACGAGCCCGCGGAGATGAGCAGGTAGCCGATGCCTTCGTTGGCGGCGGTCATCTCGCTCACCGTGGTGCCCACGAAGGCCAGCGTGATCGCCACCTTGAGCGAGCCGTAGAAGTAGGGCAGCGAGCGCGGCAGGCCGACCTTCATCAGCACGTCCCAGCGCTTGGCGCCCAGCACGCGCAGCACGTCTTCCAGCTCGGGCTCCAGCGTGGCCAGGCCCGTGGCGATGTTGACCATGATGGGAAAGAAGCTGATCAGAAAGGCGGTGAGGATCGCCGGCCCCGCGCCGATGCCGAACCACACCACCAGGATGGGCACGAAGGCGGCCTTCGGGAGCGCGTTGAACGCCGTCATGAGCGGATAGACGGCCGCGTAGGCCAGGCGCGAGGAGCCGATCAGAAAGCCCAGCAGCACGCCCACCACGATGGCGATGCCGAAGCCCGCCATGGTCACCCAGAAGGTGCGCCAGGCATGGCCGGCGATGATCCACTTGAATTCGACCAGCTGGCTCCAGATGGCGCCGGGGCTGGGGAAGATGAATTCCGAGATGCCCAGGCCCGAGCAGATGACCTGCCAGAGCACGATCACGGCGAACAGCAGCACCCAGGGCGACCAGCGTTCGATGCGTTTTCTATAGGCCGCGTTCTTCATCATGCTCGTCATTGCGTGATCTCCCCGCCGGCCTTGCGCAGCGCCCCGATGTGGCCGCGCAGCTCCAGCACGATATCGGTGAATTCCTTGGTGTAGGTCAGTTCCAGCTCGCGCGGGCGCGGCAGATCGATGTCGCGCCTGACGACGAAGCGGCCCGGGCTTTTGCTCATCACATAGACGGTGTCGGCCAGGAACACGCTCTCGCGCAGGTCGTGCGTGACCAGGATGACGTTGAATTTCTGCTCGGCCTGCAGGTCGCGCAGGATGCACCAGAGCTCCTCGCGCGTGAATGCGTCGAGCGCGCCGAAGGGCTCGTCGAGCAGCAGCATCTTGGGCTCGTGGATCAGGGCGCGGCAGATGCTCGCGCGCTGCTGCATGCCGCCCGAGAGCTGCCAGGGGAACTTGTCTTCGTAGCCGCCCAGGCCCACCTTCTGCAGCAGGGCGCGGGCGCGGGCCTCGTATTCCTTGCGGCGGGCCTTGAACTGGCTGCGGTGGGGCTCCACGATCTCCAGCGGCAGGAGCACGTTGTCCACCGTCGTGCGCCAGGGCAGCAGCGAGGGCGCCTGGAAGGCCATGCCCGAGATCTTCAGCGGCCCGGTGACGGGCTGGCCGTCGATGCGGATCTTGCCGATGGAGGGCATGCGCAGGCCGGTGGCCAGCTTCATGAAGGTGGACTTGCCGCAGCCCGAGGGGCCGACGATGGCGATGAATTCGCCCTGCCGCACCTGCAGGTCGATGGCTTCGACGGCGAAGTGGTTCTGTGCGAGCAGCTCGTCGTTGTAGGCGAGCCAGACATCACGGAAGTCCACGAAATAGGGGGCTTCGGCCTGCATGAGGTTGTTCGTGTGGAATATGCCTCCGGCGCAAGTGGAGCCTGCGCCTTCAGCTATTGAAATGAGAGCGGCCGGCCAGCTCCCCACGCGAGGGGCGGGTCCGGCCGGCCGGGCGTCGTTACTTGCGCGGCAGGATGTTCAGCTCGGCGGCCGTCGGCAGGAAGCTGCCGTTCCACACCGTCTCGGGATTGACCCGCGTCTTGGTGCTGTAGGCGTCGGACACCTGCGATGCCATCAGCGATAGGCGCTGGGGCTTGAGCTGGCCGAAGCCTTCGGCACGGGCGTCGGGGCTGTTGACCACGGTGTCGATGGCCAACTGCAGGCGGCGCGTCTCGAGCTGCGTGTTGATGATGCCGTCGCGCTCCTTCACGTAGGCGATGGCGGCGGCCGGGTTGGCGATGACTTCCTTGGCGCCGCGCGTGAAGGCCTTGAGGAAGGCCTTGATGGCTTCAGGGTTCTCCTTGAGCAGCTTGGGGTTGACGATGATCACGTTGCCGTAGAGCTTCACGCCGAAGTCGGCATAGGGCATGACCACCACGTCGCTGGCCTTGGCGCCGCGCGCTTCCAGGCTCAGCAGCGAGGTGAAGGTGAAGCCGGTGATGGCATCGACGTCGCCGCGCATCAGCATGGTCTCGCGCAGCGGCGGATCCATGGCCGTCCACTGCACGGCGCCCACGCCGTTGGCCTTGGCGAAGATCGGGAAGGCCCGGCGGCCCGCGTCGAACACCGGCGCGCCCAGCTTTTTGCCCGTGAGGTCGGTGGGTTTGGCGATGCCGCTCTTCTTGAGCGCCATGACGGCGGCGGGCGTGTTGTTGTAGACCACCATCACCGCGACAGGGCCGTTCTTGGCGTCGGGGTTGTTGGCGTGGAATTCCATCAGCGCGGCCATGTCGGCGAAGCCGATGTCGTAGCTGCCCGAGGCCACGCGCTGCACGGCGCTGCCGGACCCGTTGCCGGCATCCACCGTGACGTTCAGGCCAGCGTCCTTGAAATAGCCCTTGGCGGTGGGCAGGAGGAAGAAGGCCGAAGGGCCTTCGAAGCGCCAGTCGAGCTGGAACTTGATGGGGGTCAGCGTCTGGGCGGATGCGGGCAGCGCGAATGCGCCGGCCATGGCCAGGGCGAGTGCGGCTTGCAGCAGGGAACGTTTCTTCATGCGGGACTCCGTTCGGTCAAGGAAGGCGTGGGCAGGAACGGGCGGCAGGGCGAGCTGCGCGCGCGTCTGGCCCTGGAACTGCAAGATTGATGCCCGCCATTTGTATACAAATTCGGGGCGGCACGGAACCGGAACCGAGGGGATGCCCCATCGTGGTGCGACAGCAGGTTTCAAGAGCCGATCCACGATCACCGCGTTGCCTTCCGTCTGCGAGGCTCTCAGCCCGCCAGCGACACCAGCTGCCACAGGGCGAAGCCTGCAAGCACCGCTGCGCTGGCCCGGTGGGTCGCGCGCTGCCAGCGCTGGTCGAAGTGCCCGCGCAGCCGGCCCACCAGGGCGCTGAGCAGCAGCCACCAGAGCGCCGACCCGGCCAGCACGCCGGCCACCATGGTGCCTGGCGACGTCACGGCCGAATGGCTTGCCTGCGCGCCGAAGATGGCCACGAAGGAAAGAATCGTCGCCGGGTTGGACAAGGTCAGCGCGAAGGTTCCCAGGAAGCTGCGCAGTGCGCCACGCGCCGGCGCCGCAGCGGTGGCCTGCCCGCCGCCGGGCGCACGCAGCAGTTGCCAGGCCATCCACAGCAGGAAGGCCGTGCCGCACAGCGTGAGCGGCACGCGCAGGCCGACCAGTGCCTGCGTCAGCCAGTGCACGCTGTAGGCGCCGACGGCGCCGTAGACGGCATCCGCCGCGGCGGCCCCCAGCCCGGTGGCCAGGCCGGCGCGCGGCCCCTGGTCCAGGCTGCGCTGCATGACCAGCAGCCCGATGGGGCCGACGGGCGCGGCGATCGACAGGCCGATCAGCAGCGACGAAAGGAAGAGGCGCAGGAGCTCGGAGGAATCCATGCCGTTCATCGTAGGCAGCGGCCCGTCAATCCTGAAGCGTATTTTTACGGCGTAGCGGGCTTGCTGAAAGAATCTTTATGGACAATGGTCCGCATGACCGAAATCCTGCATCTGGACGACAAGGCCTGGAAGCTGATCGAGGCGCTGCAGGCCGACGGCCGTGCGCCGCTCAAGACCCTGGCGGAAGCCAGCGGTCTCTCGATCGCCGCGACGGCGGAGCGCCTCAAGCGGCTGCAGGCCAGCGGCGTGGTGCGCGGCGTGCATGCCGATCTGGACCCCGCCCGGCTGGGCCTGCCGGTGCAGGCCGTGATCGGCATCACGGTGGCGCAGCCGCACAAGCAGGCCCTGCTGAAGGCGCTGCGTGCCCGCGCCGAGGTGGTGGAGTGCCACCACGTGACCGGCGCCGATTCCTACCTGATGACTGTCGCCGTGGCCGATATGGTGGCGCTGGAGGCCTTCCTGGGCGACATCAACCGCTGGGGCGAAACGCGCACGGCCATCGTCATGTCAACGCCCATTGCGCGGCGCGGCCCGCGCCGGCCGGCCCCATGAAAAACGCCGCGCTGGGCGCGGCGTCTGCAGGGTAGTGCGCAAGGGCGGTCAGCCAGCTTTGGGAGCCTTGGCGGCGGCTGCGTTGGCCGCGGCCAGCGCCGTCATGTTGACCACGCGGCGCACGGTGGACGACGGCGTCAGCACATGGGCCGAGGCCTTGGCGCCCAGCAGGATGGGACCGATGGTCGTGCCGTGGCTGCCCGTGGTCTTGAGCACGTTGAACAGGATGTTCGCGGCGTCCAGGTTGGGGCAGATCAGCACGTTGGCCGAGCCGGTGAGGGTGGATTCGAGCAGCGCGTTCTTGCGCACGCTTTCCGAGAGCGCCGTGTCGCCGTGCATTTCGCCGTCGCATTCGATGTGCGGCGCGGCCTGCGCGAACAGGTCGCGCGCGGCGCGCATCTTGCGGGCCGAGGGGCGCGTGGACGAGCCGTAGTTGGAGTGCGAGAGGAAGGCCACCTTGGGCGGCAGGCCGAAGCGCTGCACCTCGTCGGCGGCCATCTGGGCGATGCCGGCCAGCAGTTCGGCGTCGGGCTCTTCGTTGATGTAGGTGTCGGCGATGAACAGCGTGTGCTGGTCGAGCATGAGCGCGTTCACGGTGGCGAAGCCGGGCACGCCTTCCTTCAGGCCGATGACCTGGCGGATGTGGTCCAGGTGGCTGTCGAAGCGGCCCACCAGGCCGCACAGCAGCGCGTCGGCATCGCCCAGGTGCACCATCAGCGCGCCGATCAGCGTGTTGGAGCGGCGCACGGCGGCCTTGGCGGTCTCGGGCGTCACGCCGTCGCGGCCCGTCAGGCGGTGATAGGCCTCCCAGTACTGGCGGAAGCGCGGATCGTCCTCGGGGTCGCAGATCTCCACGTCGCGGCCCGGCTGGATGCGCAGGCCGGCCTTCTTGATGCGCATCTCGATCACGGCGGGGCGGCCGATCAGGATGGGCTTGGCCAGGCCGTCATCGACGGCCACCTGCGCTGCGCGCAGCACGCGGTCGTCCTCGCCCTCGGCATAGGCCACGCGCTGGGGCGCGGCCTTGGCGGCGGCGAACACGGGGCGCATGAACATGCTGGTCTGATAGACGAAGCGGGTCAGGCTCTCGCGGTAGGCGGCGTAGTCCTCGATGGGGCGCGTGGCCACGCCCGATTCCTGCGCCGCCTTGGCGACGGCCGGCGCGATGCGCAGGATCAGGCGCGCATCGAAGGGCGTCGGGATCAGGTAGTCGGGGCCGAACGAGAGTTCCTGGCCGGCGTAGGCGGCGGCCACTTCGTCGCTCATCTCGGCCTTGGCCAGGTCGGCGATCTCGCGCACGCAGGCGAGCTTCATGGCCTCGGTGATCTTCGTGGCGCCGCAATCGAGCGCGCCGCGGAAGATGTAGGGGAAGCACAGCACGTTGTTCACCTGGTTCGGGTAGTCCGAACGGCCGGTGGCGATGATGCAGTCGGGGCGGATGGCCTTGGCCAGTTCGGGGCGGATCTCGGGCTCGGGGTTGGCCAGCGCCAGGATGATGGGCTTGTCGGCCATGGTCTTGACCATGTCGGCCGTCAGCACGCCGGGGGCGGAGCAGCCCAGGAACACGTCGGCGCCGCTGACCACGTCGGCCAGGGTGCGGGCCTCGGTCTTCTGCGCGTAGCGGGCCTTGGATTCGTCCAGCGGGCCGCGGCCTTCGTAGATGACGCCCTTGGAGTCCACCACATAGATGTTCTCGCGCTTGACGCCCAGGCCGACCATCACGTCCAGGCAGGCGATGGCGGCGGCGCCGGCGCCGGAGACGGCGACCTTCACGGCGCCGATGTCCTTGCCCACCAGTTCCAGGCCGTTGAGCAGGGCGGCGCTGGAGATGATGGCCGTGCCGTGCTGGTCGTCATGGAACACCGGGATGTTCATGCGTTTGGAGAGTTCACGCTCGATGTAGAAGCACTCGGGCGCCTTGATGTCTTCGAGGTTGATGCCGCCCAGCGTGGGCTCCAGCGCGGCCACGATGTCGATGATCTTGTCCGGGTCGCGCTCGGCCAGTTCGATGTCGAACACATCGACGCCGGCGAACTTCTTGAACAGGCACCCCTTGCCCTCCATCACCGGCTTGCCGGCCAGCGGGCCGATGTCGCCCAGGCCCAGCACGGCCGTGCCGTTGGTGATCACGCCGACCAGGTTGCCGCGCGAGGTGTATTCCGCCGCCAGCGACGGATCGGCCTGGATGTCCAGGCATGGGTAGGCCACGCCGGGCGAATAGGCCAGCGACAGGTCGCGCTGGTTGGACAGCGGCTTGGTGGGCGTGACGGAGATCTTGCCGCGCACGGGGCTGCGGTGGTATTCGAGCGCGGCTTCGCGCAGGGCCGCTTCGGCGGCGGAGAGTTTCTGGGTCATACGGTTTCCCGGGAAAGAGCGAGATGCGGAAAGGCTTTGCGTGTCGAGCTTAACGCCGTGCCGGCGCGGTCCTGGCCATGTCGCATGCGTTTTGTGCATGACCTGTCCCCGCAGCGGGCAGCAGGCGCCATCGGGCAGCGGGCCCCCGGTAATGGGGCTCGCTGAAGGTGCGGGCCGGCGTCAGTGCGCGTCGGCCTGCCGGGCAGCGTCCACGGCCGCGGAGGTGTCGCGGCTGGCGCCATTGAAGAAGACATTCAGGAGCACGGCGGTGATCGAGGCGAGCAGGATACCGGATTCGATCAGCGGGTGGATGGCGTGCGGCATCCACTGCCGGAAGCTGGGCGCCACCAGCGGCACCATGCCCACGCCGATGGAGACGGCCACGATCATCGCGTTGAAGCGGTTGGTCTTGAAGTCCACCGCGCCCAGGATGCGGATGCCGGTGGCGGCGACCATGCCGAACATCACCAGCCCGGCGCCGCCCAGCACCACGGTGGGCAGGGATTCGACCAGCGCCGCCATCTTGGGCAGCAGGCCCAGCAGGATCAGGATCATCCCGCCGGCCACGCAGACGAAGCGGCTCTTGACGCCCGTGACGGCCACCAGGCCCACGTTCTGCGAGAAGCTGGTGTAGGGGAAGGTGTTGAAGATGCCGCCGATGAGCGTGCCCAGCCCGTCGGTGCGCAGGCCGCGCGTGAGGGCGGCCTGGTCCACCTTGCGGCCGGTCATCTCGCCCAGTGCCAGGAACATGCCGGTGGATTCGATCATCACCACCACCATCACCAGCGTCATGGTCAGGATCAGCACCGGGTCGAAGATCGGCAGGGCGATCTCGAAGGGCAGCACCAGGTCGAACCACTGCGCCTTGGCGACTTTCTCGAAGCCCATCAGCCCCATGGCGGTGGCGGCCACGCCGCCGATGCAGATGCCCAGCAGCACCGAGATGTTGGCGAGAAAGCCGCGTGCGAACTTGGCGATCAGCAGGATGGAGAGCAGCACCAGCGCCGAAATGCCCACGCCGGTCAGATCGCCGTAGCGCGGGTTGGGCACGGTGGGCACCACCGCGAAGCCCTGGGGCACGGGAGGCAGCGATGAGCCCGGCGCGCCGGCTGCGGCCTGCGCCTCGGCCAGCCATTTGACGTGGTCGGGGTTGACCACGGTGGGCGCCGTGGGGCCCACCGGGTTGCCGAAGATCCAGTTGATGCCCACGCGCATCAGGCTGATGCCGATGACCGCGATGATGGTGCCGGTGACCACGGGCGGGAAGAAGCGCAGCATGCGGCTGATGAGCGGCGCGATGAGGATGGAGATCACGCCCGCGCCGATCACCGAGCCGAAGATCAGCCCCGCACCGGCCGGCCCTGCGGTGGACTGCGCCATGGACACCATGGGCGCCACGGCCGCGAAGGTCACGCCCATCATCACCGGCAGCTGCACGCCGAACCAGCGCGTGGCGCCCAGCGCCTGGATCAGCGTCACCAGGCCGCAGCAGAAGAGGTCGGCCGAGATGAGCTTGGCCACCAGGTCGGGCGTGAGGTTGAGCGCCCGGCCGATGATGAGCGGCACGGCGACAGCGCCGGCATACATGACCAGCACATGCTGCAGGCCCAGCGCGGCGAGCTGGGGCGTGGGCAGGTGCTGGTCCACGGGGTGGACGGCGGGGACGATTTCGGGCGGGCTGGCGGACATGGGGCGGTTCCTTGGTGCGAGGCAATGCACACAGCGGTGTATGTAAAAAGTGTATGCAAAATGGATGCCACAGCCACGGTGGAAACCCGGGCGCACCGGCGCTGGCGGCGGCGGTGCCGCCCCTCGCGAGACGGTCAGGCCAGCAGCGCCTTGACCAGATCGAGCTGGCGGTCGGCCCGCCCGGAATCGAGATCCAGGCTGGATTCGATGCGCGCCAGATGGTCCACCATGCAGTGGACCGCCGCCTCCGCGTCGCCGCTGCGGCAGATGCGCAGGAAGTCGGCGTGCTCGTCCGATGCGCAGTGCGCGTCGTTGGACGAGTGGTAGAGCATGGCGATGAGCGAGCAACGCGCCACCAGGTCACGCACCAGCTGGGCCAGCGTCTGGTTGCCGGCGATCTCGGCCAGCGCGACGTGGAAGTCGCCCAGCAGCTGCTCCTGCACGTGGCCGGCGGCGGCGCTGCCCTTGAGCGTGGCGCGCTCGAAGTGGATGTGCTGCTCCAGCCGCTGGTAGTCGGCGCGCTTGCCCCGGGCGACGAAGAGGCGAACCACCTCGCTCTCCAGGATGCGGCGCACGGCGAACACCTCGCGCGCCTCCTGCACGCTGGGGCGGCTCACGAACGAGCCCTTGTCGGGAATGGTCTCGATCAGCCGGTCCTTGGCCAGCATGACCAGCGCGGCGCGGATCTTGGTGCGGCTGACCGAATAGACCCGGCCCAGCGCCTCTTCGCGCAGCCAGGTGCCGGGTGGCAGGCGCTTTTCGACGATGGCGGTGGCCAGGTCGCGGGCGATGCTTTCGATCGAGGCCTGTGCCGGTTCGGCCGTGCCCTCGGCAGCGGGCTGGGCCTCTGCGGGCAGCGCGGCGCTGCGGGCGGCGCGCTTGCGGCGGGCCGCGGGCGCCGGGGCGGCTGCGGGTGCAGTTGCAGGTGCGTTGACGGGGGGCTGGGGTTCAGGTCGGGCGCGTGGCATGGTGCGATTATTGTGGTTGCAGGCCGAGCGCCGCCGTTTCAGCGCTGCGGTGCGTCCAGCGTGAAGCCGGCCAGCGCCCCGGCCATGGCCTTGGGCAACGGCCGGGCCAGCTCGCCGTGCTTGCTGGTGGCCAGGCGCAGCGTCACCAGCGATTCGATCAGCGTCGTGGCCGCTGCCACGCCGTCGATCACCGGTACGCCCAGCACGCCGCTGATGTGCTCGCACAGGTCGGCCATGCCGGCGCAGCCCAGCACGATGGTGTCGCAGCCGTCCTCGGCCAAGGCGCGGCGGCATTCCTCGGTAATGCGCTCGCGGGCGTTGGAGCCGGGCACTTCCAGCTCCAGCACCGGCAGCTCGCAGGCGCGCACGTTGGCGCAGAAGCGCTCCATGCCGTAGATCTCGGCCAGGTGCCAGGCCTGGCCCATGGTGCGGCCCAGCGTGGTGACCACCGAAAAACGCGAGCCCACCATGCTGGCCAGATGCATGGCGGCCTCGGCGATGCCCACCACCGGGCCGCGTGCCAGCTCCCGCGCGGCCTTCAGGCCCGGGTCGCCGAAGCAGGCGATCACGTAGCCATCGACGCCTTCGGCCTCGCCCCGGGCGATCTCCTGCAGCAAGCCGGGAACGGCCAGCGCCTCGTCGTAATGGCTCTCGATGGAGGCCGGCCCCATGGCCGGACTGGCCGCGATGACCTCGGTGCCCGGCCGCGCCACGGCGCGTGCGCAGGCTCCGATCTTCTCGGTCATGCTCCAGGTGGTGTTGGGATTGATGATCTTGATACGCATGGGCGCTGCACGCTCCTTCTGAGGCTAGTTTTTCTTGCGGTTCAGTGCCAGGTAGATGACCAGGCCCAGGCCCATGCCGATGAACCAGGCATAGCTGGCCACGCCGCGCCAGCTGGGCACGATCACGCACAGGATGGGCACGAGCGCGGCGGGCACCATGGTCATCACGGCGCGCGGGTTGTAGCCGCCATGGTACCAGTAACGACCTTCGGGCTTCATGGTGTAGAGGTCATCCACGTCCACCTGCTGGCGGCGCACGAAGTAGTAGTCGGCGATCAGGATGCCGAACAGCGGGCCGATGAACGAGCCCAGGATGTCCAGCGTGTAGTGGATGACCTCCGGGTTGTTGTAAAGGTTCCAGGGGGTGATGAAGATCGAGCCCACGGCGGCGATCATGCCGCCCGTGCGCCAGCTGATGTGCTGCGGCGCCACGTTGGAGAAG
>Ga0105242_10004102_pt1 | contig 11328 bp, 9 predicted proteins | sample KBSM24metaG_FD_81521 | JGI IMG/M metagenome (GOLD analysis project Ga0105242, IMG submission 81521) | Miscanthus rhizosphere microbial communities from Kellogg Biological Station, Michigan, USA - KBS M2-4 metaG | ecosystem: Host-associated > Plants > Roots > Rhizosphere > Soil | place: Michigan...
CCTTGTTGCTCAAGCCGGCGGTGACGGTGATCCGCTCCTGCCCCGAGAACGACGCGCGCGCGAAGGTTACCGAGGGAACCGCCAGGTTGGCGACGTCTGGAGAGGCGACCGACACGGTGCTGACCGTGGTCGTGTCGGGGAAGCGCACTTCTTCCGATCCGCTCCAGCCGCTGCGCTGGAAATCGCTGATCAGGACCGCCTCGCGCCGTTTGATCGGCGATCGGCTGAGGATGCTCTCCGCGAGCTTCAAGGCGGGACCGTAGCGGGTGGCGCCGGAGCCGACCTTGGCGGCGTTGATTGCGCCCTCGAGCCGCGTGCGATCCGAGGTCGCGCGCATGTTCTCTTCGGCGTTCTTGTTGAAGACGACGAGCGTGGCGCGATCGTCGGCGCCGAGGCCGCGGACGACGTTGCGCGCGGCGTCCTTGGCGCGGGTCCAGTGATCGCCATAGCCCATGCTCGCCGACTGGTCGAGCAGGATGACGATCTCGCGCGCGCCGCCGCTTGCCGCCGCGGCGATCGCGCCCTGGCGCAGGAACGGACGCGCGAACGCCGCGACGATCAGGGCGATGGCCGCCGCGCGCATGAGCAGCAATGCCCAGTGGCGGATCCGCCGCCGGCGGACGGACTGGTACGGGATCCGGCGCACGAACATCAGCGACGGAAACTCGACGACGTGCTTTTTCTCGCGCTGAATCAGGTGGATCAGCACGGGAATCGCGATCGCGCCCAAGCCCGCCAGAAACAGGGGTGTGAGGAACGACATCAGGCGAGCCTCGCGCGCATCATCTCACTCTCATCAGCCGCTCACGGGCGGACAGGTAGCTGAACAGCGCGCGGTCGAGCGGTTCGGAGGTGTTGAGCACGGTGTAGTCGATCCGGTGTTCGGAGAACTTGGTCGTCAACGACGCGATGTGCGCCTGGATCATCTCCCGGTATTCCTTGACCAGCGACTGGGGCACGACCGGCACCTGTTCGCCCGTTTCCAGATCCTGAAAGCTCGACGCGTCCTCGTAGCCGAAGTCGATCTCGGCCTGATCGAGCACGTGAAAGACGATCAGGTCGTTGCCGAGGAACTTGAGCGGGCGGATCGCCTCGAGGATCGCTTCGGGCTCCTCGTAGAAGTCCGAGATCAGCACGATGATGCCGCGGCGCTTGAAGTGCTCCGCCATCTTGTTGAGCGGCACCGTCAGGTTGCCCGGACGCTCCGCCTTGACCTTCTCCAGGGTGCTGAGCACGACGTTGAAGTGCTTCGCCGACGGCGGAATGTGCGTGACGATGTCGTCGTCGAAGGTGATCATGCCGACGCGGTCGCGCTGGCGCTGCGCCAGGTAGGCGAGGCAGGCGCCGACGTAGCAGCCGTACTCCAGCTTGGGGATGCCGCGGCTGGCGAACTTCATCGATCGCGAGATGTCGAGCAGGACCGACAGGTTGGTGTTGGTGTCGGCCTCGTACTGCTTGACGTAGAAGCGATCGGTCCGCGCATACAGCCGCCAGTCGACGCGGCGGATGTCGTCGCCGGCCACGTAGCCGCGGTGCTCGGCGAAGTCGATCGACGCCCCGAAGAACGGCGCCCGGTGGAGGCCGTTGATGAAGCCCTCGACGACGTTGCGCGCGAGCAGCTCGAGGTTGCCGACCCGCATCAGCACCTTGGGGTCGACGAAGCGTGCTCCCGGAATCGCTGGTGAGTGCATATATATTCCGGAAAAAACCGCAAAGATCGCAAAGATCGCGGAGAAACGTTTCTCGGCGTTCTTCGCGTTCTCCGCGGTTTTTTCCTGTTCTACATTCCGCTCTTCGGCACCGGCACGGCCGTCAGCAACTCGTCGATGATCGCGTCCGACGTGACGCCCTCGGACTCGGCGCGGAAGTTGGTCAGGACGCGATGCCGCAGCACGGGATGCGCCAGCGCGCGGATGTCCTCGTAGCTGACGTGATAACGGCCGTGGGTCAGCGCCCGGGCCTTGGCCCCGAGCACCAGATACTGCGCCGCGCGGACGCTGCCGCCGAACGCGACGAACTTCTTCACCAGTTCAGGCGCCTGCGGCGACTTCGGCCGGCTGGTGCGGACGATATGCAGCGCGTAGCGCATGACCGCATCGGCGACCGGCACGCGGCGCACGAGGCGCTGGAACGCCACCAGGTCGGCGCCGTTGACCGGCTGCTGGTAATGCGGATCGATGATCGCCGTGGTGGCGCGCACGACGTCGAACTCCTCGTCTTCCGGCGGGTGCTCGATGACGATGTGGAACATGAAGCGGTCGAGCTGCGCCTCGGGCAGGGGGTAGGTGCCTTCGAGCTCGATCGGATTCTGCGTCGCGAACACGAAGAACGGCGCGACCAGGTCGTAGGTCCGCCCCTGGATCGTGACGCGGTGCTCCTGCATCGCCTCGAGCAGCGCCGACTGGGTCTTGGGCGGGGTGCGGTTGATCTCGTCGGCGAGCACGATGTTCGCGAAGATCGGCCCCGGCGCGAACACCATCGCGCGCCGGCCGCCGGCATCCTCCTGGATGATGTCGGTGCCGGTGATGTCCGACGGCATCAGGTCGGGCGTGAACTGGATGCGGTTGAAGCGGAGGTCCAGGACCTTCGCGAGGGTCGCGACCAACAGGGTCTTCGCCAGCCCAGGCACGCCGACGATCAGGCTGTTGCCGCCGACGAACAGCGACAGCAGCAGCAGCTCGATCACGTCCGACTGGCCGATGATCCGCTTGCCCAGCTCGGCGATGATCTGCTGCCGGCCGACTTTCATCTTGTCCGCCAGCGCGATGTCGTCGGCTGACTCGAAGTCCACGGTGTCGATGCTCACAGTGCGCCTCTCTCAGGGAACGGAGGGGACGGAGGAAGCGGGAACGGAGGGGATGGAGGAACGGGAACGGAGCGGACGGAGGGAACCGAGTTCACAGGAGAAGCAGAGAAACGGAGAAAGAACCGAGAAGACAGTTGTTCTTCAAGATCGATTGATCTTCAAGATCGTGTCTTCTCTGTTCGTTTTCCGTTCCTCCTGTGAACTCGGTTCCCTTCGTATTCTTCGTTCCCGTTTCCTCCGTTCGCCCCGTCTCCTCGCTTTCTCTGTTTCCTCTAGTGTGTCATACCGTAAATGATGTAGTTCACGCCGAGCTTATACGCTTCGTTCGACTCGTCGATCGGTTTGAGGCCGGTGTCCGACCATTCCCAGAACTCAGAGATGTCGGTGTTGTAGTTGATCATGACCAGGATCCGCTTGGCCGGATCGTTGTCCTCGTAAATCGCGCGGAAGATCGCCGGCGGCGGATCGTAGTACTGCGGCACGTCGAGCGTCTTGATCTCGAAGAACGAATGGAAGATCGGATCCGCGATGTTCATGTCGTAGATCCGCGCCTCGGGCAGCGCCCGCATGATCTGCGACTCGAAGTTGCCCCAGTGCTGAAAGCGGAAGTCGTCGACGATGACGAAGCCGCCCTTCTGCAGGTAGGTCCGGAGGCTGGCCGCTTCCTGATCGCTCAGCACCCAGCCGCCGGGCTCGCAGAGATACGCCACCGGGTACTTGAACAGCTGCGGATCGTCGAACGTCAGGATGTTGGTCTCGGCCGTGTGCGGGTCGAGCAGGCTCAACTCGTTGACGATCTTCATGAAGTGCTGTTCGCCGGTCGGGTAGTCGTGCGACCACGGCAGCCGCTGCGACGCGAAGCCGTAGTCGGGGCCGTAGCGGACGCGCACGAACGTGAAGCGGCCGTCATAGGTCGCATTCGGCGCAATCGGGATCTGGCTGTTGCGGCCGCCGCCGCCGAACCCGCCGCGGCGCTGGGCCAGCGCGGTGGCGACGCTGGTGAGAATGAGGATGGCGATGATCGGCGCCACCACGACGGTCCGCCTCACTTTTTTTCCTTTTGCGCCTGGAGATCGCGGATCGCCTTGGTCTTGATCGCGAGGTCGGTCAGCAGCTTTTCGAGCTGCGCCTCGTATTGCGCCTCGTCCATCGCGCTCTTCTTGAGCCGCAGCGCCGCGATCTGCTGATCGAGCGCGTCCTTCTCGTCGGCCAGCTTCTTCATCGCCGGATCCGAGGCGTCGATGGCCAGCGTGCCCTCGGCACGGCCGGTGCCGAGAAACAACTGCGCGGCGAGCCCGGGGCCGCCGCCCTCGTCCATCTGCGCGTGCTCGGTCAGCAGCAGCCCCTTCTGCTGGAACGCCTGCACCACCTTGGCCTTGGCGTATTCGAACGCTTCGGCGAGCGAGACGTGGCCGTTGCGGTCGCGGTCGGCGCCGGGGTCGCTGTAGGCAGCGACGAAAAACTCGGGGAACTGCGTCTCGTTGCGCTCGCCGCCGGTCTTGGTGGCGGTGATCACCACCCGTCCCGGCGCACCGATCGCCGGCAGGAACGCGCCGCTCGAGCTCGTGGTGTCGACGAAGGCGACGTGCTGAGACGGCAGCCTGCCGAGCAGCTTCGTCCATTCCTCGACGCTCAGGTCGGGGCCGAAGTGGTTGAACGCGGCTGTCGTCCCGTTGAAGCTGCCATGTCCGATCAGCAGGACGATCACGGCATCGGTCGGCTTGGCCTTCGCACCAAGGTCGGCGAACGCTTTTTCGATGCCGGCCTTGGTGGCCTGCTTGTCCACGAGCAGCGTCACGTTGGCGGCCGGCACCGCGTCCTTCGTCTTCGCCGCCTCGATGAAGCTGGCCGCCAACTTCTGGAACTTCTCGGCGTGCTCCTCGTCCCCCGGGGAGCCCGTGATCACCAGCAGATGCGTCTGCTGCGCGAACGCCGGCGAGACCGGGATCACACTGCAAAAAAACGCGACAAGAAGAAACCGCAGAGACCGCAAAGGCCGCAGAGAAAAACATTTCTTTGCGCTCTCCGCGGTTTCTTCCGATCGTGTTCTCATGCGAGGCCTCGCATGCGGCGATAGCCCCACTCCGCGGCGACCAGGCCGACCAGCATCAGGAACAGCGCCGGCATGTCCCACAGCTCGCGCTCTTCGACCACGGTCACGCCGCGGCCGCTGTAGCTGATCGCCTCAGGAAGCGACGCCGCGTTGGCCGGCGTGAAGAAGCGGCCGCCGGTGTCCTCCGCGATCCGCTTGAGCAGCGGCGCCCGCATCCCGGCGTCGAAGTACTCGGCGTCGCCGGCCGACACCCGCACGTGCATGTCCGCGACGCCGAGATCCTTCTGGTCCCGCGCCGCGGTGATCTTGATGTCGTAGATCCCGGCTTCGTCCGGCGTGAAGCTCGCGCGGTAGTCGCCGTCCTTGCTGACCGTCCAGTCGACCGGCACCTCGGTGGTCTTGCCCGACGGCGACGTGACGCGCGCGACGACGCGGCTGTCGTTGACCTCGACATACGCCGAGTCCAGCACTTCGGCCGACAGCTTGATCGCTTCGCCCGGCTCGACGCGATCGGTGGTGGTCGACACGTTCACCTGCTCGGGCACGCCGTCCACCAGCCAGCGGATCAGGCGGCGCCAGAACATCGCGTGGGTCGTGTCGGTGACCGGCGTCTTCGGATCCATCTGCCACTGCCACGTGTCCTGCACCGGCAGCGCGATCGCCTTGCCGCGGCCGTAACGCTGGTAGGCAAGGACGATCTGCTCCTGCTTGCGGCCGTCGCTGCCGGTCAGCAGCGTCGTCGCGCCCGGCTTGACCTCGCGGATCGCGTTGACGCTCGACACCGGCGCCATCTGCGTCCATTTCGCGCTCGACGCCTTCTCGTCGCCGGCGATCTGCAGAACCGGGAAGGTCGCGCCTGCCCGCGTCGGGTGCGGCTGGAACAACTCGGAGAAGTATTTCGGGTTCGCGTTCTCGAGGACGACCGGCAGCACCTCGCCGACCGGCGTGCCGCCCCAGCCGCCTTCGGCAAACGATCGACGGCCGCCGAGCATCAGCAGCCCGCCGCCGCGCTTGTTGACGAAGTCGGCGATCATCCGCAGCTGTTCCGGCGTGAACGACGCCGCTTCAATGCTGCCGAGAATCAGGCCGCGATACGCGAACAGCTCCTCGCGCGTCTTCGGGAAGCCGCCGATCAACTCGTCCGGGTGTCCGGTGGTCAGCGATTGACGGTAGTACTTGTTCTCGGCCGTGCGATCGAGCGAGACGACCTGGAGGTTGGTGTCGCCGGCGACGCCGGCGCGCAGGAACTTGTACTCGAACCGCGGCTCGCCCTCGTAGTACAGCACTTTCTCGGTGCGATCGTTGACCTGAATCAGCGCGTCGCGCGCGTTGTTCTGCGTGACCTGCTCGCCGGTCTGCGTCGGCACCTTGAACTTGAACGTGCGCGCACCCGCCTCGCTCGCGGTGAAGCGCACCTTCACCGTCGCCGACTCGCCGTCGGGGGGCAGGGTGACTTCCTGCGTGCTCACGATCCGGCCGTCGTCCTCGACGCTGAGCGGGATCGTCTGCCCGCCGTAGCCGGTCTGCGACAGCACGACGTCGACGACCAGCGCCGTGCCCTTGAGCACGCTGCGCGGCGTCTCGACGCGGGTCACCTGCACGTCGTGCGCGAATCGTTCCTGGCCGACGCCGACGGTGAACACCGGAATCGAGCGGGCTTTCATGCTCGCCAGGGTCTCGTCGAGCGCGGCGTCGGACGTGTCGGCGCCGTCGCTCACCATCACCAGGCCGGCGAGCGGCAGACCCGAGAGCTCGTCGCGCGCGCGGTCGAGCGCCTGCCCCAGGCGTGTCGCCGTGCCGTTGAACTTCAGATCCGCGGCGGACGCGACGCGATCGGATGAGGACGCGAAGCTGAAGAAGCGGACGACGAAGCGCTGCGAAAGCGCCTCGAGCAGCTTCGCATTCGGCCCGGTGAGCTGCTGCTGGATGAAGGTGCTGCGGGTCTGGCCGTTCAGGTCGGCGATCGACATGCTGCGCGAGTCGTCCACCAGCACGCCGAGAAAATTCTGCTGCGGGACCGCGGCCTTGAGCACCAGCGCCGGGCGGACGAGACAAAAAAGGAGGACGGCGAGCGCTGCGAGGCGCAGGCCGACCAGGACCACGCGGTCGCGCATTCGCTCCGACGCCGCTACTCCCCGATAGGTGAGCAGCGCGAGCAGCGCGATCGCCGCCGCCGCCGCGACCGCCAGCAGGACCGGGCGCGAGAGGCCCCAGGTGAAGTCCCCCTGCTGGAACATGAGGGGCGGATACTTGAACAGGAGCCGGAAGATCTTTTCCACCACCAGGCGCTCATTCTAATACTGGAGCGCCGGCGAACGTGTGGAACGTCTATGACGTGATTTTGTTGAACCGCACTCGGAGCCTGGCGTAGGCGAGCAGCGCCACCTCCGCGAGGACGAGGCTGCCGAGCATCCAGTCGCTCAGCCTCGGCGGCGCCGGCCGCGGCGGCGCCGCGGGCCGCGCCGGCGGCAGGAAGGTGTCGATCTCGCAGTTGGCGGCCGCAATGGCCGGCTTGAATGCGGCGGCGGCCTTGTTCTCGTGCCAGGCCCGCTCGGCGACGGCGCCGATCAGCTTCTTTTCGCCCGCCACTTTCTCGCCCGGGTCTTTCCCATATGGGGACGCATGTTCGATTTCGGCATTGAGCTCCGCGCCGACCAGCACCGCGAGCGCAGACAGGTAGAACCACAGCATGAGGACGATGACGCCGCCGATGGTGCCGTAGGTCGCGTTGTAGGAGGCGAAGTGCGAGACATAGAACTTGAACGCCAGCGAAATCAGCAGCCACAGCGTCGTCGCAAAGAGGGAGCCGGGGGTGATCCAGATCCATTCCTGGACGGCGTCCGGGGCGTAGTAATAGATCAGCGCGACGCCGAGCGTGACCAGCGCGAAGATGACGGGCCACTGAAGGACCTTCCAGCCCAGCGCGAAGGCCGGGCCCATGTGGGCCCAGTCCGCGACTTTTTCGCCGAGCGCCGGACCGACCAGCACCAGCGCGAACGAGATCACGATGAAGATCGCGAGCGCCACCGTCAGGCCGAGCGCGATCAGCTTGACCCGCCACCACGGCCGCGCCTCCTGGATGTCGTACGCCTGGTTCAGCGTGCTGATGATCGCGTCCAGCCCGGATGAGGTGCTCCAGATCGTCCCGAGCATGCCCAGGGTGAGCAGCCCGCCGTTCTTCTCGTGGGCGATCTTGAGGATCTGATCCTGAATGATCGAGAGCACCTCACTCGGCGCGACGCGGGCGAGGTTGCCCGTGATCGCGTCGAGCAGCCCGGCGATGGGAAGAAAACTGACGACCGCGACGAGAAACAGCAGCGCGGGGAAGAGGGCCAGGAAGAAGTAATACGCCAGCTGCGCCGCGAGGCCCAGGCAGTCGTCCGCGAGGACCTCGCGATAGGTGCGCTTCGCCAGCTCCGTCCAGGAGATGGGGATCTTCAGCGCACCGAGCATCAACGGACCCGCGCGCGATCGCTCAGGCCGGTTCCGACGGTGGGCGTCCAGGACGGCGCGTCGCTGGCGGGAAACGACTCGGCCGACTCGTCGTGGACCCGATCGTCCGACCTCAAGCCGGCCCGCTCGAGCGCGCTGCAGTACCAGCGGCGGACGTCCGAGAGATCCCCTTCGCCGGTCAGCGCCCACCACGCCAGACTGCCACCGAGGCCGGCGAGCAGCCATCCGGGAACCGAGCGCTGACGAATGCCCTGCACGGCGAGCGCGCCGCCGCCGATGCCTACGAGCCACCGGGTCACGGCGAGCTGCTCGCGTGTCCCGTCCCACCCACTGCGCTCCCAAACGCTTTCCACCTTGCGGTGGGTTGTCAGATTCAGTCCGTGCGTGTCAGTCATGCCGCGGATCAGATGCAAGTTTGGGGACACGTCCTTGCGCCGAGCCGCTGATGTGAATTCCTACACCCGGCGTCGTGTACCCAACAGGATTCAGTCGCGATCTGAGCCGCAGCCACGGTCGAGCTTCGACGCGGACGAGCGATCGCGCCTGTTTTTATGCACGAGATGGCAGTCGTCCGCACCCGGTCTTGAAACGTCGCTGGCATATGCGTTGCTTTTTTGACAGGTATTCCAGCAACTGTCTGATGGAGGTAGGTAGACGATGACGCCCGAGCGAAACCGACCGACCGAAGAAGAGCTCAGGCGAGTCCAAGGCGAGTTTCTCGAGATGCCCGGATTGCGCCTGACGGGGGCGCAGGCGCAGCGACTGTGGGGGCTCGATGCCGTCATGTGCGAAGCGCTCCTTGGCGCGCTCGTTGACGCAAAGTTTTTGTTCAAGACCCGCGATGGCGCGTTCATGAAAGTGGACCAGGCCGCGCCGTTGAGGGCGTCGCTCTCGAAACACTACGCGGGAGCGGCCTGACTGTCGTCGATCAGCTAGCTTCCCCGCGCCGGCTGGGCAGTAATTCTTGCCATTGAGCCAATCACCAGCCGGCCGATCTGCCTTCCACATTCCCCGGGCGGCCGACCTTCGGGTCGCCGCCCGCGGCCAACCTCTCTCACGACATTCAACGCAGAGCTCGCGGAACTTGCAGAAAAAACGAGCGTTTCTCTGCGTGTTCGGCGGCTTCTGCGTTGATCGTCGTAGACTCCTGTCGTGGAACGGCTCCTGGTGGCGACGACCAACGCCAACAAAGTGCGCGAGATCCGTCAGTTCCTCGCCGGCATTCCTTTCGACATCGTGACGCTCGACGGTTGGCCCGGCGTGGCCGCGCCCGAAGAGACCGGCAGCACGTTCGAGGAAAACGCGCGAGCCAAGGCGTTGTACTACGCCGCCGCCACCGGGGAGTTGACGGTGGCCGAAGACTCGGGACTGTCGATCGACGCGCTCGGGGGCGCGCCCGGCGTGGAGTCCGCGCGTTTCGGCGGCGTGACGCTGCCGTATCCGGAGAAGTTCGCCTTGATTGACGCGGCGCTGCGCGAGGCGGGCGATCGCGAGAGCACGGCGCGTTTCGTCTGCGCGCTCGCGCTGGTGCGCGGCGATCGCGTCCTGTTCGAGGCGCGCGGAACCGTCGAAGGGCGTATCTCGCCGGAGCCGAAGGGGCAGGGCGGCTTCGGCTACGATCCGATATTCTTCTACCCGCCTTACCGCCAGACGCTCGCGGAAGCCGGCGACGCCAAGGCGGCGGTCAGCCATCGAGGCCAGGCGTTTCGCGCGCTGCGCACCTTTCTCGAGTCCGCGTGAAGCTTTCGCACTGGCGGCGTCGGGCGCTCGCGGTCCTTCTGGTGCTCGCGTCGGCGACCGCGGCGCCGGCCGCGCCGGTGTTTCCGGTCCGGTCCAGCGCGAATCATCGCTACCTGACCGACTCCAGCGGCGCTCCCTTTCCCATCCTGGGCCGCACGGCGTGGTTCGTCCTGTCGCTGACGACCGACGACTACCGCCGCTTCATCGACGACACCGCCGCGCGCGGCTACACCACGATTGAACTGCATGTGGTGAACCACGACCCGCGCGGCAACCGTCCGCCGCTCGACGGCAACGGCAATCCTCCTTTCCTCAAGCGCCTCGACGGGACCGCGTGGAATGGCGCTCTCTCCGGCTACGGCAACATCAGCGCAGAGGCGCCCGACTTCACCACGCCGAACGAGCAGTACTGGCGGTTCGTCGACGGCTTCCTCACGCACTGCGAGTCCAGGGGCCTTCTCGTCTTCATGTTTCCGTCATACGCGGGAACCGGTGGCGGCGAACAGGGATGGATGCGTGAGATGGTGGCGAACGGCGCCCGCCGGATGCAGACCTACGGCGCCTGGATTGCCGCGCGGTACCGGCATCAGAAGAACATCGTCTGGATGATGGGCGGAGACATGGGCACGAGCCGGGACGTGTTCAACCCGCCGCAGGCAGACGCGGAGCGCGCGCTGCTGACGGGCCTCACCAGCGTGCCGGGTCAGCAGTCCACGCTCTTCAGCGCGGAGTGGGCGACCGAGTCAATCGGCACGGATCAACCGGCGTTCGGCGCTGTCATGACGCTCAATGGTGCGTACTCCTGGACGGGCGACGTGGTCGCCCAGGGCCGTCGCGCATACGCGCGCGATCCAGCCGTGCCGGCGTTCCTGCTGGAGGAGCCGTACGACGAAGAAGGGCCGGATGGCAATCGCGTGAACGGGAACGCGGTGCAGCCGGTCCGGCGGTTTCAGTGGGCCGGCTGGCTCTCGACCATCGGCGGCGTGATTTCGGGCAACGGGTACGTCTGGCCCTTTCGCGACGCGACGTGGCGTGATTGGCTGACGGCGATTCGCGCTCGCCTGCATGCGCCGGGTCATCTCTGGCAGATCCCGGCCCCGGGCTGGCGCGATCACCTGGATTCGGAAGGTGCCCGCGACACGTCGAGGCTGAACGCGTTCGTCGCGTCGATCGCCTGGCATGAGCTGGTTCCGTCCGGCCTGGGCGGAATGCGGACGCTGGTGACGCCCGGCGGTTCGTCGGTGAGCGCCCCCGACTACGTCACCGCGGCCGCAAC
>Ga0105242_10004103_pt1 | contig 11327 bp, 10 predicted proteins | sample KBSM24metaG_FD_81521 | JGI IMG/M metagenome (GOLD analysis project Ga0105242, IMG submission 81521) | Miscanthus rhizosphere microbial communities from Kellogg Biological Station, Michigan, USA - KBS M2-4 metaG | ecosystem: Host-associated > Plants > Roots > Rhizosphere > Soil | place...
CGGGATCCTCGTCGCGATCGTCTACCGCATGAGCCCGGCGGTGGCCGCGCGGGAGTACTTCACCACGGCGTACAAGCTGCGCTGGGCGTTCCTCACCGTGGCATCGGTGCTCGCCCTGGCGTACGTGATGAACCAGTCCGGCCAGACGCTGACGATCGGCAACTGGATCGCCGCGACCGGCGCGTTCTTCGCGTTCCTGTCGCCAGTCCTCGGCTGGCTCGGCACCGCCGTCACCGGGTCGGACACGTCGGCCAACGCGCTGTTCGCCACCCTGCAGCAGGCCGCCGCGGAGCGCGCCGGGTTGGACCCGACCCTGCTCGTGGCCGCCAACACCAGCGGCGGCGTGGTCGGCAAGATGATCAGCCCGCAGAACCTCACGATCGCCGCAACAGCCGTGGGCATCCCGGGCCGCGAGGGCGACCTGTTCCGGTACTTGATCCGGTGGAGCCTCGGAATGATCCTGTTCATGTGCGTGCTCGTGTACCTGCAATCCACCCCGGTGCTCGGCTGGATGCTCTGAGGCGGCAGGGCGACGGCTAGTGGGAGGTGCGCATGGGCCTGGGCAGGAAAGTGGTCGCCGAGCTGAAACGCGTCGTCGGCAAGGACCATGTCCGCACGGGACGCGGCGACGTCGAGCCGTACGCCCGGGACGCCACGCCGCTCTTCCGGGGCGTCCCCGACCTGGTGGTCTGGCCCGGCACCGCTGAAGAGATCGCCGCGATCCTGCGCCTGGCCACCCAGCGCGGCATCCCGGTGGTGCCCCGCGGCGCCGGCTCGAACCTGTGCGGCGCAACGGCCGCGTTGACCGGCGGCATCGTGCTGGTGCTGACCCGGCTGAACCGGATTCTCGAGGTCAGCGCCGAAGAGTTGCTGGCCCGGGTGGAGTCGGGCGTGACGACCACCGCGCTGACCAACGCCGCCGCTGCCCGGGGTCTGCTGTACGCCCCGGACCCGGGCAGCCGCACCGTCTCCACGATCGGCGGCAACGTGGCGACCTGCGCAGGCGGGCTGCGCGGGCTCAAGTACGGGGTGACCCGCAACTACGTCCTCGGGATCGAAGCGGTGCTGCCCACCGGTGAGGTGATCCACACGGGCGGCCGGCTGTGGAAGGACGTGGCCGGGTATGACCTGACCCGGCTGCTCACCGGGTCGGAGGGCACGCTCGCCGTGATCACCGAGATCACGCTGGCCCTGCTGCCCATGCCGGCGTCGACGAACACCGGGGTCGCTTACTTCGCGGCCCTCGCCGACGCCGGCCGCGCCGTCGCCGCCGTGATCGCCGACGGGATCGTTCCGGCCACCCTGGAGTTTCTCGACGCCAAGTGCATCGGCGTGGTCGAGGAGTACGCCCACCTGGACCTGCGCCTGGACGCCGGGGCGCTGCTGCTGTTCGGCGACGACGGGCCGGCCGACGCGGTGGACCGCAACCTGGCGCGCATAGCCGAGCTGTGTGCCGCGAACGGGGCCATCGAGGTGGCCCTCGCGGAGACCCCCGCGCGGTCGGAGGCGCTGCTCGCCGCTCGCCGGGCGACACTGCCAGCACTGTCCCGGCTGGGGTCGTTGACGATCCTCGAGGACGCGACCGTTCCCCGGCCGCGGCTGGCGGAGATGGTGGGCCGGATCGACGAGATCGCCGAACACTACAACGTGCCGATCGCCACCTTCGGGCACGCCGGCGACGGCAACCTCCACCCGACCTGCGTGATCGATCAGCACGATCACGACGCCATCGACCGGGCCCACAAGGCGTTCGCGGACATCTTCACCGCCGCGATCAACTTTGGCGGCACGATCACCGGCGAACATGGCGTGGGCGCCGCGAAGCTCCCGTTCCTGGAGGCCCGCCTCGGCGCGGACCAGGTGGCGCTGCTGCGCCGGATCAAGACCGCGTTCGACCCCGCGGGCATCCTCAACCCGGGAAAGCTCGGCTCATGACCCCCGTCGACAACCAACCCACCGCTGCGGCGCCGCGCGGTATCTTCGACCCGCAGCTGCTCGACCGCTGCATCTCGTGCGGCTTCTGTCTGCCGGCCTGCCCGACGTACGCGCTGTCCGCCGACGAGGGTTCGTCGCCCCGCGGGCGCATCACGTTGATGCGGGCCCTGGAAACCGGTCGGCTCGAGCCCGACGACGCGCGCCTGCGCGAGGAGTCGTCGTTCTGCCTGGGCTGCCGGGCGTGCGAACCGGTCTGTCCGGCCGGGGTGCAGTACGGCGAACTGCTCGAGGAGTGGCGTGACCACCAGTGGCGGGGCCGTCGGCGGCCGCCGGTGGCGCAGACGCTGATGCTCGCCGTGTCGCGCCCGTGGACGGTGCGGATGCTGGGGTTGTTCCGCCGGCATGCCCGCGGTCGGCCGCCAGGCGCCGACGGTTATCTCATGCTGGGCTGCTTCGAGCGCATGCTGTACCCAGAGGTCAGCCGGGCCGCCCAGCGGCTGCTCCCGGACCTCGCCGCCCCCGCGGCCCAGGGCTGCTGTGGTGCGCTGCACGCGCACAACGGCGAGTCCCGGAAGGGCAAGGAGATGGCCCGGCGGCTCGGTGAGCAGCTGCCCGGGCTGATCGTGACCACCGCCGGCGGGTGCGTGGCACACCTGGCCGGGGTGCTCGGCCCGGAGCGGGTGCGCGAGTTGAGCCAGCACCTGGTCCTGACCGGAGCGATCCCGCAGGGCGAGGTGCGTGTGGACGGCCGGCGGGCCCGGGTGGCACTGCAGGACTCGTGCCACCTGCGCAACGGCCTCGGGGTGCACCAGCAGCCGCGGGCGTTGATCGCGGCGGTGGCCGAGTTCGTGCCCGTGTCCGGGGACGACTCCTGCTGCGGGTCGGCCGGCACCTATTCGCTGCTGCGTCCCCGTGACAGCGCCAGGATCCTGGCGCCGAAGCTGGATGCGGTGGAGGCGGCCGGGGTGGACTACCTGGTCGCGGTCAATCCCGGCTGCCTGCGCCAGATCCGGACCGGGCTGCGGCGCCGCGGCAGCCGGATTCGCGTCGTCCACCTGGCCGAACTTCTCGCGGCCGCGGCGGACGGGTCGGCGCGGCCGCCTGAAGCCTGAACATTTCCGCAGGACGTCAACGTTCAAGGGAGGTTGTCATGGCCAAGTATCTGGTGGTGGCGCACGAGACGGTCACCAACCCCGAGTTGCTCGACCAACTGCGCGCCATTCAAGAGGACGACCAGCAGGCGGAGTTCGTCCTGCTGGTGCCGGCCACACCAGTGCGCCACCTACTGCGGCGCGGTGACGAGCACGACGCGGAGGTGGTGGCGGCCAAGCGGGCGGACAGGGCACGGTCGATGTTCGCGCGGGAGGGCGTCCACGTGGCCGGTACCCGAGTCGGCGCGGCGTCACCGGTCGACGCCGTCGACAACGAGCTGCGGGACAACCCCGGGTACGCCGGGGTGGTCATCTCCACCTTGCCGAAGGAGAAATCCCGGTGGCTGCGGATGGACCTGCCGCGCACCGTCGAATCCCGGCATCGCCTACCGGTGTACCACGTACAGGCGCGGCCCGAGTGGTCGTTCGGCGACTTGCCCTGACCGCCGCGTCGATGGCCGGGGCGGCGCTGTTGGGCGCAGCTCAATCGAGCAGGGCCACCGAGGTCGGCGCGTGCTCGCGGTGCTCGGCCAGCTCCTCGAATTCGGTGATGTTGTCCAGCTCGGTGCCCATGGAGATGTTGGTGACCCGCTCCAGCATGATCTCGACAATGACCGGCAGCCGGTGCTCGGCCATCAGCTTCTGCGCGGTCTCGAACGCCTCCACCATCTCGGCCGGCTGGTACACGCGCAGCGCCTTGCAGCCCAGCCCCTCGGCGACCTTGGAATGGTCGACGCCGTAACCGCCGAGCTCGGGCGCGTTGACGTTGTCGAAGGACAGTTGAACGGCGTAGTCCATGTCGAAGCCGCGCTGCGACTGCCGGATCAGCCCCAGGTACGAGTTGTTAACCACGATGTGCACGTACGGCAGGTTGAACTGGGCGCCGACCGCGAGTTCTTCGATCATGAACTGGAAGTCGTAGTCGCCCGACAGCGCGACCACGGGAGTGTCCGGGTCGGCCGCCACGACGCCGAGGGCGGCCGGAATCGTCCAGCCGAGCGGGCCGGCCTGCCCGCAGTTGATCCAGTGTCGCGGCTCGTAGATGTGGAGGAACTGGGCGCCGGCGATCTGGGACAGCCCGATCGTGCTGACGTAGCGCGCGTTGCGGCTGAACGCCCGGTTCATCTCCTCGTACACCCGCTGCGGCTTGACCGGCACGTTGTCGAAGTGGGTCCTGCGCTGCAGGCTGCGCTTGCGCCGGTCACACTGGCTGACCCACTCACTCCAGTCCGGCAGCCGCCCGCCCGCCTTGCGCTCGCGGGCCACATCGACGAATAAGTCGAGCGCCGCGCTCGCGTCGGAGACGATGCCGTAGTCCGGTGGGAACACCCGTCCGATCTGGGTCGGCTCGATGTCGACGTGGACGAACGTGCGTCCCCGCCGGTACGTGTCGAGACCGCCGGTGTGCCGATTGGCCCACCGGTTTCCGATGCCCAGCACGAAGTCGGACTCGAGGAACGTGGCGTTGCCGTAGCGGTGCGAGGTCTGCAGCCCGACCATCCCGGCCATCAACGGATGGTCGTCGGAGATGGCGCCCCACCCCATGAGCGTCGGGATGACCGGCACGCCAACGGTTTCGGCGAACTCGACGAGTTGCGGCGCCGCGTCGGCATTGATGACGCCGCCGCCGGCCACTATCAGCGGCCGCTCGGCCGCGGCGAGCATGTCTAGCGCCTTCTCCACCTGGGCCCGGGTGGCCGCCGGCTTGTACACCGGCAGCGGCTCGTAGGTGTCCGGGTCGAACTCGATCTCCGCCATCTGCACGTCGAACGGAAGGTCGATCAGCACCGGCCCGGGGCGCCCGGACCGCATCAGGTGGAACGCCTGCTGGAACACACCCGGGACCTGGCCCGGCTCCAGCACCGTCATCGCCATCTTGGTGACCGGCGCCGCGATGCTGGCAATGTCGACGGCCTGGAAGTCCTCCTTGTGCAGCCGGTCCACGGGCGCCTGGCCGGTGATGCACAGGATCGGGATCGAGTCCCCGGTGGCCGAGTACAGCCCCGTGATCATGTCCGTGCCGGCCGGGCCGGACGTGCCGATGCACACACCGATGTTGCCGGCCTTGGTCCGCGTGTAGCCCTCGGCCATGTGCGCGGCGCCCTCGACGTGGCGCGCCAGGATGTGCTGGATTCGGCCGTGCCCGCGCAGGGCGGCGTAGATGGGGTTGATCGCGGCACCGGGCACCCCGAACGCGTGGGTCGTCCCCTCGCGTTCGAGGATCGCGACGGCGGCCTCCGCGGCTCGCATCCGGGTCATGGAATGTCCTCCTCGCTTGGGTTCGCTTGGGTCAGCCGGAGCGGCGTCCGGACAGCTGCTCGACAAGCAACAGCAGCGCGGAATGGTCCAGACTGCCGTGGCCCTGGGCCCGCAGCGACGCCACGAGCAGCGACACCAGGGCGCCGACCGGAATGACCACGCCGGCCTCGCGCGCCGCCGCCTGCACGATCCCGAGGTCCTTGTGGTGCAGGTCGATCCGGAAGCCGGGGTCGAACCGGCGGGCCAGCATGCCTGCGGCCTTCCGATCGAGGATCGCGTTGCCCGCCAAACCACCGGCGAGGACCTTGATCGCGGACTCCATGTCGACGCCGTGTGCCTCGAGGAAGACGATCGCCTCCGAGACGAGCTGGATGGTGCCGGCGACGATGAGCTGATTGGCCGCCTTAACGGTCTGGCCCGCGCCGGGCGGGCCAACGTGGACGACAGTCTTGCCCACCGCCTCCAACACCGGCCGGGCCGCCGCGAAGTCCTCGGGCGACCCGCCCACCATGATCGATAGCGATGCGTCGACCGCCCCCTGCTCGCCGCCGCTGACCGGGGCGTCGACGACGCGGATGCCGCGCTTGGCGCCCTCGGCAGCCAAGTCGGCCGACACGGCCGGGCGGATCGTGCTGCCGTCGATGTACAGCAGGCCGGGTTTGGCGTTGGCGAAGACGCCGTCCTCGCCGAGCGCCACGGTCTGGACGTCGGGCGAGTCGGGAAGCATGGTGATGACGACGTCGGCACCGGCGACCGCTTCCGCGACATTGGACGCGCCCCGGCCGCCCGCGGCGACGAGCCGCTCGATCGGCTCAGGACGCCGGTTGTAGCCGACGACCGCATGGCCTGCCTTGACGAGGTTGGCCGCCATCGGGCCGCCCATGATGCCAAGACCGATGAATCCCATTGTGGTCATGCGCTGCCTCCCATCGTTTCCGGCGTCGGACACCGGTCAGTCGGAAAGTCCCCGGTTGGAGCCTGGGTCGGGTGCCGCCCGCTGTTCGGGCGGCAGCCAGCCGAAGCTGTCGGCGCTGGCCCCGCTTGGTTTGTATTCCAGACCCACCCAGCCGTCGTAGCCGGCCTCCGCGAGCTGCCGCAGGTAGTCCTGGATCGGAAGCTGACCCGTGCCGGGCTCGTTCCTGCCCGGCGCGTCGGCGATTTGCACATGACCGATGCGGCTGAAGTAGCCCGAGATCGCCTTCGGCGGATCATCGCCGTTGACCGCAAGGTGGTACAGGTCGCACAGGAAACGCAGGTTGGTCGCGGCGGCGGAGCGCTCCACCCGCTCGATCACCCCGACCGCGTCCGCGGCGGTCAGCAGCGGATACGCCGGGGCGCCGCTGACCGGTTCGACGAGCACCACGCCGCCGATCCGACCGGCTGCCGCGCCGGCCAGCGTCAGATTTTCCACCGCGAGTTCGTCCTGCCGCTCAGGCGTCGTGTCCGGTACCCGGTTGCCGTACAACGCATTGAACGCGCGGCAGCCCAGCTGTTCGCCGATGGAAACGGCGACGTCGAGGTTGTCGCGGAACTCGGCGGAGCGCCCCGGCCACGACACCAGACCCCGGTCGCCGGCCGGCATGTCACCGGCGAAGAAGTTGAGCCCCACCAGGCGTACACCGGCATCCCGGAGCGCGCCGACGAAGTCGTCGACCTCCGCGTCCGGCGGCACGGCCACGCTCCACGGCCACCAGAACTCAACCGCCGTGAAACCGGCCGCCCGAGCGGCGGCCGGGCGTTGCAGGATCGGCAACTCGGTGAACAGGATCGAGCAGTTGACATCGAACCGGGCCATGGATAGACCTTCCGCCTGGTGCGCTTGCCTTGCGGCCACCCGCACCACCCCGGATTGTCTCTCAGGCCATCGGACCGTTCAACCCGCCATCGGCATAGCTACTGCGATCTCAAGAACTCTCCATAGACGTGATGGCGGTGAGCGGGGGGCGGTCGCGTGTGGCTAGGGCGGCTGGGTGTGTTGGTTCATGCTGCGAGGGCGCGATCTTGACCAGGTCGTGGGCGACGACGCCGTGGCCGCACCAGGTTCGAGCGCCATCGATGCCGGTGAGTTCGGTGCGGTTCCAGCCGTAGCTTCGTTTGAGGTGATTGATTCGGCCTTCGGATACGATCCGCCATTTGATCTTGTGCGCGGAAGGCTCGCCGGTGTTCGTAATCGCGATGCTCCTGCGCGGGATCGCCACGCTGCGCACGCCGAGCGCGTTCACTCATAAGGTGCCCTGGCAGCGCAAGCTTGCTTCCGACGCTATGGCTTCGGCTCACTCCACGAGAAGAACATCGAGCGTGCGGGGTCCGTGCACTCCCTCGACGCGCTCGAGTTCGATGTCGCTGGTCGCGCTTGGTCCCGAGATGAAGGTCAACGGTCGTAACGGGTTCAGGTTCGCGAAGGCTTGCGGCACCGTGTTGACGATCTGGTCGGTGAACACGACGCAGATGTGGTGGTCGGGAATTAGCGTTAACACGCGGCGGCCCTGCGTCTTTCCGGCGTCGAGCACGATGGTGCCCGTTGCCGCGATGCCCACCACGCAGCCGGTGACGACCGCCGCTGCGGTCTCCAGTTGTGTGATCGACAACGGGTCTGCCGGATTGTCGGCGAGCGTGTCAACACCTTCGACCCAAGCGGCCGGCAGGTCGCCGGGTATCACCACGAGCCCGCCCGTCGGGACTAGCGATGCGACGGTGGCGGCGATCGCCGCGGAGTCAATCCGCGTCACCTGAGCGCGGTATTCAGCGACGGTCTCGGCGAACCGCGCGACATCGCCACCGCCGCTAAGGGGTTCGCGGTCGTAGTCGCGCGGAACGACCACCGCGGCGGGTGGCGCGGCGGCCAACGCTGCCCGGATCCGTCCAAGCACGGCGACTCTGGCCTTGTCGTGATCGGTCACCGTGGTCCTCCGCCGTGCGTCTTCGCCCACCATTGCCGGAAGGTTTCGCTGGGTGGTTCGGGCAGATCACGACTGGCGGTCCACCTTGAGCCCGGCCAGGGCAACGCGGTGATGCGGTGATCGGAGTTGGCAACGATCCGGCCGACAGCCAGCGCCTTCTCGGCCATCGCGAAGCGTCGAGGTGAGCGCATCGCCCACGCGGCCGCTTTCATCGCCAGATCCTGCCCGCTGGGCGCACCGCCGCGTTCGGAATCGACCTGCTTGGCGCGCAGGTGGACCAGGATCGACGGGATATCGATGCGGACCGGGCAGGCGTCGAAACACGCTCCGCACAATGACGAGGCGTACGGCAGCGAAGCATTTGGGTCGTGATGTCCATGGGTGCCGGTCAGCTGCGGGCTCAGGATTGCCCCGATCGGTCCGGGATACACCGATCCGTAGGCGTGACCGCCGGTGTGTTCGTACACCGGGCACACGTTCAGGCACGCACTACACCGGATGCAGTGCAGCGCGGCGCGGCCCACCGAGTCGGCGAGCACCTTGCTGCGCCCGTTGTCGAGCAACACCAGGTGAAACTCCTCGGGCCCGTCGCCGGCGTGCAGACCGGTCCACATCGACGTGTACGGGTTCATCCGTTCCGCCGTGGAGGACCGCGGCAGCAGCTGCATGAACACCTCGAGGTCGGCGAACGCCGGCACGACTTTCTCGATGCCCATCACGGTGATCAACGTTCGCGGCAGGGTCAGACACATCCGGCCGTTTCCCTCGGATTCGACCACCGCAAGCGTGCCGGTTTCGGCGACACCGAAGTTGGCGCCGCTGACCGCAACCCGCGCCGAAAGGAATTTGCGCCGCAAGTGCTCGCGTGCGGCCATCGCGAGGACCCGCGGCTCGTCGGTCAGCTCACCGACCTCGGGCATTTCACGCATGAAGATGTCCCGGATCTCGGCTCGGTTGCGGTGTATCGCGGGCACCAGGATGTGGCTGGGCCAATCATGGCCGAGCTGGATGATCAGCTCGGCGAGGTCGGTCTCGATCGCGGCGATGCCCTCGGCCTGCAGGTGCTCGTTGAGGCCGATCTCCTGGGTCGCCATCGACTTGACCTTCACCACTTCATCGGCGCCGGTCGCCCGGATCAGGTCGGTGACGATCCGATTGGCGTCGTCGGCGTCGCGCGCCCAATGCACTACTCCACCGCGCGCCGTGACATTGCGCTCGAGCTGCTCAAGCAGCTCCGGCAAGCGGGCCATCACATCCTGCTTGAGCGCACTGCCGGCGAGGCGCAACTGCTCCCAGTCGGCGCATTCACTCACCGCCGCAAGCCGTTTGGCTCGAATGGTGTGGGTCGCGTGGCCGACGTTGCGGCGCATCTGAGTGTCACCCAGCGCGCGGCGAGCCGCACGCGGAAACGGCTCGGCGCCGCGCAAGTTACCGATACCGGGAGTGCCCAGAAACGTGGTCATCGCGCACCCTCCGCCACTACCTGCTCGGCTCCCTCTGTGGCAGCAAGGATTTCAGCCAGATGCACCGTGCGTACCCCTGATCTGATCCGCCCGAGCCCGCCACCGATGTGCATGAGGCAGGACGAGTCGCCGGCAGTACACACCTCCGCCCCGGACGTGATGACATTGGTCATCTTGTCGGCGAGCATGGCCGTCGACGTGTCGGCATTCTTGATCGCGAACGTTCCGCCGAAGCCGCAACACGAGTCGGCCATCGCCAATTCGACCAGAGTGATGCCCCGCACGTGGCGCAGAAGTTCCACTGGCTTATCGCCGACCCGCAGCATCCGAAGTGAGTGGCAGGTGGGGTGATAGGTCACTCGGTGTGGGTAGTAGGCACCGACGTCGCGCACGTTGAGCACGTCGATAAGCAGTTCGGACAACTCGTAGGTGCGCGACGCGACGGCCTCGGCACGCTTTGCCAAGGCTTCGTCACACGCTCGCCTCGCCACCATCGCGTGCTGGTGGCGAACCGAGCCGACGCACGATCCCGATGGTGCCACCGCGGCCTCACAGTCGGCGTCTTCGAAGACCTCGACGTGATGCCGCACCAGCGCGGTGGCCTCCGCTAGATAACCCGTGTTGATATGCATCTGGCCGCAGCACGTCTGCCGCGCAGGGAAAACCACCTGGTGACCGAGCCGCTCAAGCAGTTTCACTGTCGCAATGGCCGCCTGCGGGAACAAGGCATCCGCGAGACAAGTGACGAACAGGGCAATGCGCATCGAAACTCCGATCATGGGGCAGTGAGCGGGCTGTGGCGTGATGTGGTCTGGCACGCTACGACGAGTCATTCCGCAGGTCATTGGAGACCAAGTCAGACTGAGAGCCCACTGCAGCGGGACATCAATGCATGCCACGATTCTATTTGAACGGGAGTGACCCTGTCGCTAGATGAGTCGATGGCTTCGGCGATGGACGGCAGGACGCGGCCGGGTCAGTAGGAATACTTTTCGACAGCCGCGACGGGACGTCGAGCTGCTAAAGACAAGGATCGCGTCGAGCCCAGCCTCGATGCCTTCTGGCTGACAACAACCACTTACCCGGTCGTCCTGACCTCGTTTCTGTCTCGTCCACTTGAAGATTGCGCGGGATGTCCCGCGCTTGCTGGAGTTCGCAATCTTGGTCTGGACGATCCCAGCGCCGGTTGTCCAGATTCACATTGCAATTCCGGCGACCGACGCATTCGGGCGTGTCGAGCGGCTGCACCACTCAGCCAATTCCCTCAAGCGGGGCCCGCCTGCTTTAATTCTGAACCTGAACTTCCCGGCTTGTCCGTGTGGTCAATTTCCCGCCGTCTGACACTCCTTCGCCATTTCTGGTGCACGCCGGGCATCACGCTAAGCTCAACGCCCAGCCCGCGGAGACGCTTCAGTCGAGGTCACGCACGCCGATCACGCTGGCGCTGAAGAAGTGCCCGGGTCGACGAGCTGCTCGCCCACCTCGCCGGAATGCCGTTTTGAGCTGCGCGGCCGGCGGACCGCACGACGATGTCGTCGATGGGCACCCCGGTGGCCAGAGCAATCATCTGCCGGGCTGTCCATTCGGCTTCGCCTAATGGTGCGGCCCTGCGCGGGTCC
>Ga0105242_10004104_pt1 | contig 11327 bp, 10 predicted proteins | sample KBSM24metaG_FD_81521 | JGI IMG/M metagenome (GOLD analysis project Ga0105242, IMG submission 81521) | Miscanthus rhizosphere microbial communities from Kellogg Biological Station, Michigan, USA - KBS M2-4 metaG | ecosystem: Host-associated > Plants > Roots > Rhizosphere > Soil | place...
ATGTAAACACACCACGCGATGAATCGGTCGTTGTGGGAGCGCACCTTCTGCAGCTTGCCGAGCGTCTCACCGCTGCGCTGATCCTCGAAGGTCTGGAAGGGGAGCGCGAGCGAGTGCCGGATGCCGTCGGAGTACAGGTCCGCCCCGACCCGCTGCACGACGACGTTGACGAAGTAGTCCTGGAAGTTCTTCGCGACGCGCGAGACGAAGGCGACGCCGACGGCCATGCTCAGGAGCAGCGCGACCCCGCGAAAGAACTGCGCCCTGCTGTACTTGTCGTACTGGGTAGCGTAGCTGTCGATGACGTGCCGGAAGATCAGCGGATCGAGCAGCGAGAAGATCTGATTGACCGCCGCCAGGAAGAGCGCGAGAACGACGAGGCGCCAGTACGGGCGCAGATAGCGAGAAAGGGTCCGCATGAGACCAAGCTAACTCTGGGCCGGTTGGGTGGGTTCCCGTGCCCGATGTTGGGGTCAGAGCCTGGGGCGCAGCCCCAGGCTCTGACCCCTTCGCGCGTCGGAGTCAGACTCCCGGTCTAACTCCTTTACTCTGACCCTTTTTACTCTGACCCTTTTTACTCTGACCCCACTGACTCTGACCCCGTGGGGTCGGAGTGGCCGTTAGAAGCGCCCCTCCACGTACATATCCAACCGCCACTGCGCCGTCGGCTTGATGCCACGCGCGACGTCGAAGCGGAGGAGCCCGTCGAGGATTGAGAAGCCGGCGCCGGCGCCGGAGATCGGGACGCCGACGGCGCTCCAGTTCTGGCGGTCGCCGGCCCAGCCGATGTCGCCGAACACCACCGGGCGCACGGCGCCGACGCCCTGAGCGACTTCGGCGCGCGCGAGCCAGAAGGCGTTGCCCATCGCGGTGCCGGGACGCTGGCCGCGCACCGTCTGCGAGCCGCCGAGGAACCAGTCGCGCTGCAACGGCATCTCGCCGAACGAGGTGCCGCCGGCGACGGTGAGCGCGGCCGCACCATTGAATAAGCCGTGCGACGCGGTCACGTCGAGCGCGGCGCGGCCGTACGTGCCCGTGTCGCCACGCGCCGCCTCGAGCCGCAGATCGTTGAACAGGCGGAAGCCCTGAGGATTCTCGCCGATCGATTGCGTGAGGCGCGTGCGTCCACCAACCCACATCGCGCGCTGCGTCGTGATGTTCGGCTCGAACTGCGAGCCGCGCATGGCGCGGGCGAACGAGAACGTCGTCTTCTGCTCCGCGTTCCGCTCCTGCTCGACGAACAGCGACCAGCTGTGATTCAGCGAGCCGCCCTGGTTCGGCGCGCCCGACAGCTCGACGCCGGTCGCGCGATAGTAGAACCCCTCGTCGCGGCCGAAGAGGAGTGCGCCGATCGAGCTGCCCGTGCTCAATGGATTGCCCCAGTCGCTCACCGACACGAGCCGGTTGTACGCGGTGAGTCCGAGCGTTCGACGCAGATCGCTTCGCGCGCCGGTGACCTCGAGGTTCGGCTCACGATCGGCCGTGCCGATGCGTCCAATGGCGTGCACCGCGTACCCCGCACCGAGCTGCTGATCGAGCACGCCTCCTCCGCTCAGCCCCTCGACGCGATTGTAGCGCAGCGGCGCATAGTCGAGTGCGATCTTCGTGGGGGCGAATCCCGCCTGCGCCCCCATGGAAAGCGCCGACGCCACCAGCGCATCGACCTCGGCGGAGGGCACGACCTCCTCTCCCTTGTCGTAGATCGAGGGCGGGAGGTCGGGCGAATGCGCCAGCTTTGTGCTGTCGCACGGAATGCTCATCAACACGAGCATTTCCCCGTCGTTGCGATCCCGGACGCGCGTGCGGTTCCCCGTGCTGTCGCAGCGCATCCGCGCCTCACGTCTCGCCTCGCGGCGCGCCTCGCGCGCGGAATCGCGCTCGGCCTTCGTCTTCGGCGGCCCGCCCACGGTCACCTTCACGTTGACGTCGTCGCGTGTCGAGTCGGCGTTGCGCATCGTCGAGTCGACCGGGATCGGAGCGAGTGGCTCACCTGCGTTCACGTGCTCGTAGCTGAACTTCTGCTCCAGCTTGAAGGGCACGCGCACGAAGCCCATCTGCCCGCCCCCCTGCGCCACCTGCAGCCGCGGCAGCCAGAAACGGCCCTGATACAGCCCGTACTCCACACCGATGGCGCTGATCTCCGCCTTCATCGGGAAGAGCAACGGCTTCATCACACCGGGCACTTCCTTGAACGAGTCGGGATCGTCCTCCTCGGCGACAGCCTTGATGTCCATCGGAATGCTCATCCGATACGCTGCGCGAACGAGCTGCCCGCCGCTCATGTCGAACCAGAGCGACCCGACGGCGAGGTTCCACTTCGGTACGCGCGGCCGGATCTTCAACTCGCGGAGGCGGATCGTCTTGCCGTCCGGGAGACGGAAGGTCGCGGAGTCGCCGCTCTCGAACGTGTAGTATGCCTCGGCACCCGTCGCGAGCGGATGGACGATCGCTTCCTGCTCGTCCACGTCCTTCTGCGTCAGGCTCGCGCCGATCCAGAGCGTCTCACTGCCCGGGAAGTACGGCACCGGCGAGATCCCCGCATCGATCTCGGCGTCTCCCGACTTGCCGGCGATTGGGACGACCGCCCGGGAGCCGGTGACGTTGACATAGGCACCGATCCCACGCCGCCACCGTACGCGCGTCGCCTCCTCGCTCCGGAAGGCAAGCCTGTCGCGACCGAGCTTCGTGAGCGCGAGTCCCGCCGAGATGCGCTGATACGTCGTGGCGTCGTACGAGCGGAGGGCAGAGTCCTGGCGGGTGCGCGCCTCGCGCGCGAGGGCGAGGATGGAGCGCGCGCCGGGATCGCGGAACGCGGTGGCGAGGTGCTCGGGGGTCACCGCGATCCGCTTCGGTGGCTTCTTCCTGTCCGGATGGTATCCGGTCGTCGAGTCGCGCTCCGGCGGTGCGGGCGCAGGCGCGGGTGCCTGCGGCTGGTCGGGCGTGACGGCCTGGAGGAGGAGGGCGGCAACCAGAGAAACGAACATGCGAGACTGCCCTTGATGGAGGGGTGATGCCAGTGCGTACGACGGGAGGCGACGAAGGTTTCCCGTCGCGACTCCAGCAGTCGGAGCGTACCTTCTCCTCCGCCCTTCCCTCACCCGACCTCATGCGCACGCTCCGCCGCCTCGCCGTCCTCCATCTCGCGCTCGCTTCCGCGCTCTCCGCGCAGGGTCGCGCCCCCGAGCCGACGCGTCCCATCGACTGGGCCGCGATCGAGCGCGAGGGGGCGACGCTGATGCGCGACTACCTGCGCGTGAACACGACGAACCCGCCCGGCAACGAGCTTGCGGCGGCGCGTTTCCTCCGGGACTTCCTCGCGAAGGAAGGAATCGAGGCGCAGATCCTCGACACCGCGACACTCGCCCCTGGTCGCGCGAATCTGTACGCGCGCGTGAAGGGGAACGGGAGCAAGAAGGCCATCGCCCTCGTGCAGCACATGGACGTCGTTCCCGCGACGCCGAGCAGCTGGAGCGTTCCTCCCTTCTCGGGCGAGCTGCGCGACGGATTCATCTACGGGCGCGGCGCGCTCGACATGAAGGGATTGGGTGTCGCCCAGCTCATGGCGCTCGTGGCGATCAAGCGAGGGGGCGTCCCCCTGAACCGCGACCTGGTGGTCATCGCCAACGCAGACGAGGAATCGGGGAGCACCGGAGCGCTGACCTTCGCCGACCGGCACGCCGATCTCCTGAGCGACGTGGAGTTCCTGTTCACGGAAGGAGGCAGCAACACCGTCCGGAACGGCTCACTCCTCTACTACGGCGTCGGAGTCTCGGAGAAGCGCACCTTCTGGCAACGGCTGACCGTGCGGGGAATTCCCTCCCACGCGTCGCGACCAACGAAGGACAACCCGGTGCCACGCCTCATCGCGGCGCTGGACCGGCTGGCCAGATACGAGACACCGCTGCACGTGACGCCGGGGGTGAACCGCTACTTCCGCGACATCAGCCGGAACTACGCGGGCGAGCAACGGCGGTGGCTCGAGCAGGTCGAGCGCGCCTTGGCCGATCCGCGCGCCCGCGCCTGGATCCTGAGCGACGTGTACTGGAACGCGATCCTGCGAAACACCATCTCGATCACCGGGCTCCAGGGGTCCAACAAGACCAACGTGATTCCCCCGGAGGCATCCGCGGAGGTGGACATCCGCCTGCTGCCGGACGCCGACCCCGACTCCGTGCTGGCTACCCTCAAGCGGATCGTGGCCGACACGGCGGTGCACTTCTCCCCCCTGATCGTGCCGAAGGCGCCCTTCGAGAGCCCGACAAACACGGACTTCTTCCGGGCTGTGGAGCGGGCCGCCCACGAGCGCGATCCGGAGGCGTTCGTGACCAGCTCGATGCTCACCGGGGCCACCGACCGGCCGATGTACCGGCGGCTCGGGATCCTCGTCTACGGGCTCGATCCCTTCCGGACGGATGACGCCGACGAGCAACGGGGGGTGCACGGAAACGACGAGCGAATCTCCCTGGCGAACCTCATTTCCGGCATCCGGTTCACCTACGACGTCCTCCGCTACGCCCAGTGAAGCCAGCGGGAAAGGCTGTTGCGTGGACGCAGCCATTTTGTGACATGGGTCGCACATAAACTACCGTTCCGGCCGCCTCCGTGGGGCTTTTCCCTGGGAAGCGGGCTCGAACGCACGGCACAGGACTGGCAAATAAGCCGGCTCGACGGTCGAATAGGCCGTCGCCGTAAGTGGGTGAACAGCCCAGTACACGTACCGGGGGAGGAGCACCATGAAGTACGAAAAGCCCGCTGTTCAGCGCTTCGGATCGCTGCGCGAGCTCACGCTCGGCAATGGCCCGCGGCTGGGCGGGGATGCTGTGAGCCTGTACCACCGCTCGTAAGCTCCCCAACGACAGTGCGGAGAGGCCCCAGGGGATGACTCTGGGGTCTCTTCCGTTTTTCCGGGGTGGGCTCATGCCGGCGCCGTCCACCAAAGATCGGGCTTGACGGCAGGTGCGCTGCGGCCCTATCCTGCAGCCGTGAGCCAGTCCACGCGCAGCTACTACTTTAGCAGCTTCTTTTATTACGGCTTTCCCTACGCGGGCCGTGACTGGAGACGTACGCGCGAGTAAAACGAGCTGACCGCTCAACCGCACACGACACCAGACGGCCTGTGGAAAACTCCACCGGCCTTTTTTGTTGCCGTCGATCCAGGGACGGCGCCTTCACACCACCCCCAGGCCTCCAATGATCATCATCACGCGCTACGACATCACCGACGAAGAGCTCGACCACATCCGGGAGCGGGTGGAAGCGGCCGGCCTCCACACCCATCTCTCCCGCGGCGAGCGGCGCACGATCATCGGATGCATTGGGGACGAGGCCAAGCTCCAGGAAGTGCCCCTCCGGTCGCTGCCGGGCGTCGAGCAGGTCCTGCCGGTCCTCAAGCCCTACAAGCTGGCGTCCAAGGAGTTCGCGGCGAACAACACGATCGTTCGCGTCGGAGCGAACGCGAGCATCGGGAGCGACGTGCTCACCGTGATCGCCGGCCCCTGCTCGGTCGAGAACCGGACGATGCTGCACGAGACGGCGCACGCGGTGCAGACCGCAGGGGCGACGATCCTGCGCGGCGGCGCGTTCAAGCCACGCTCGTCGCCGTACAGCTTCCAGGGGCTGGGCAAGCAGGGCCTCGAGCTGCTGGCCGAGGTGCGGGCCGAGACGGGGCTCCCGGTGGTAACCGAGGTGATGGACACGCGCGACGTGGACATCGTGGCGGAACACGCGGACATGATGCAGGTTGGCGCGCGCAACATGCAGAATTTCGCCCTTCTCGCCGAGCTGGGACGCGTGCAGCGTCCGGTCCTCCTCAAGCGCGGATTGTCCGCGACGATCCAGGAGCTGTTGATGTCGGCCGAGTACATCATGGCGCACGGCAACCATCAGGTCGTGCTGTGCGAGCGCGGGATCCGCACCTACGAGCGCGCGACGCGCAACACGCTCGACGTGTCGGCGATTCCGGTGCTGAAGCGCGAGACGCACCTCCCGGTCATCGTGGACCCGAGCCACGCCGGCGGCATCGCCGATCTCGTGGCACCCCTCTCCTTCGCCGCGGTGGCGGCCGGCGCGGACGGGCTGATCATCGAGGTGCACCCGGATCCGGAGTCGGCGCTGTCGGACGGCGACCAATCCCTGAACCCAGCCGCATTCTCTACGCTCATGGATAGGATCGGTGCCTTCGCGGCCGCCGCGGGCAAGACGTTCGAGGTTCCCGCCGTTGCGGGCGGGCGGGGCGTGTGATCGCCGTGGCCGATGAGGTCGAGCGCCGCGTGAGTGACCCGCTGGCGGAGTTGGCGAACTGCCGGACCCACATCGAGGAGATCGACCTGAAGTTGGTCGCTCTGCTGGCCGAGCGCATGGCGCTCGGCCAGCAGACGGCCGGATTGAAGCGCGCGGCCGGCTTGCCGATCCTCGACCCGCGACGCGAGGCCGAGGTGATCCGGCGCGCGGTGGTCGCCGCACGGGAGAAGGACCTCCCGACCGAGCCGGTGCGCCAGATCTTCTGGCACATCGTCGGTCTCTCGCGGCGCGCGCAGGAAGAGACGGAGTGATGCGCGCTGGACGCGTCAGCGTCGTCGGGTTGGGGCTCATGGGAGGATCACTCGCTCGCGCGATGGCTGCGCGGGGAGTGCAGGTCGTCGGATACGACCGCGACGCGGAGTCGCTCGCCGCTGCGGTGAAGGAAGGGATCGTCCACGAGCCGCTGGACGACACCCTCGCGGGGGTCGAGAAGTCGGATGTCGTCGTGTTCGCGACGCCGGTGGCCGCGACCGCGAAGCTGCTGACGCGGCTCGGGGACCGGCTCGATGGTCCGTCGCTCATCATGGACGTGGCGAGCACGAAGCGGAGCATCGTGGCCGCGGCGGAAGCAGCCGGACTCGGCCCACGCTACGTCGGTGCGCATCCGCTGACGGGAAGCCATCGATCGGGATGGGGCGCGTCGCGCGCGTCGCTGTTCGACGAGGCGCGCGTGTTCCTCTGTCCCTGCGCGACGACGACGACGCATGCACTGCGACTGGCGGAGTCGTTCTGGCGCGCGTTGCGTGCGGGCGTGGAGGTGCTCGGCGCGGCGGAGCACGACGAGCAGATGGCGTGGCGGAGCCATCTCCCACAGGCGGTATCGACGGCGCTCGGGCTGACGCTGCGCGAAGCGAACGTTCCGCGCTCAGCGCTCGGTCCTGGCGGACGCGACGTGACACGCCTGGCCGGTGGCGACCCCGACCTGTGGACGGGGATCATGAGCGACAATGCGCCGGCGATCCTGCGCGCGCTCGCCGAGATGGAAGAGCAGCTCCGACTGTTCCGCGAGCGTCTCGCCGCAGGGGAAGACGGCGTGCGCGAATGCTTCGCGGACGGTCGTGACTGGTTCGACGGACAGCCGACGCGCACGCTCACGCCGCGCGAGTCCGCCCCCTAACTTCCAGAAATGACATCGACAACACCACGCGCGGCGCTCACCACGGGCGCCGACGCGGGGCGTCCGGCACTTCGCGTCGTCGGACTACGGAAGCGTTACGGCGACGTCGTCGCGGTGGACGGGCTCGATCTCACGGTCGCGTCGGGAGAGTGCTTCGGTCTCCTCGGACCGAACGGTGCGGGCAAGACGACGACGATCGAGATCTGCGAGGGGCTGACGGCGTCGGACGACGGTACGGTGGAAGTGCTCGGGAGACGCTGGGACGACGACGAGCACGCGCTGCGCGAGCGACTCGGGATCCAGCTCCAGGAGACACAGCTCGCCGAGAAGCTCACGGTGGAAGAGACCGTGCGGCTGTTCCGCAGCTTCTATCCGCGCGGCCGGAGCGTGGACGAGGTGATCGACCTCGTGCAGCTCGGTGAGAAGCGCAATGCGCGCGTCGGGAAGCTGAGTGGAGGACAGAAGCAGCGACTCGCGCTGGCGTGCGCGATGGTCGGCGACCCGGAGCTGATCTTCCTCGACGAGCCGACGACGGGACTCGATCCGCAGTCGCGCCGGCAGCTCTGGGATCTCATCATCGAATTGAAGGCGAGCGGCCGGAGCATCGTGCTCACGACGCACTACATGGACGAGGCGGAGAAGCTCTGCGATCGCGTAGCGATCGTGGATCACGGCCGCGTCATCGCGTTGGGCACGCCGCGAACACTCATCGCGAGCCTGGGCGCCGAGCATGTGGTGGAGTTCTCCTCGCCGGGAAGCGAAGAGGTGCTGCGCGCCGAGGAACTGGAAGCGCTCGACGGCATTCAGTCAGCCCGGTTGCACAATGAAGAATGGGCGCTCGAGGTCACGGAGCTGGCGCGTGCGGTGCCGGCGCTGCTGCGCGAGCTGGCGCGACGCGGGCTGCCGCTCGAGGAGCTCGTGACGCACTCCGCGACGCTGGAGGACGTGTTCGTGTCGCTCACGGGGAGGCAGTTGCGCGATGGCTGATCCGATGCGGGTTGCCGATCGGCCCACCACGCCTGATGGGAGGCACACGCAGCTGCGCGCCGTGAGCGGAGAGCGACTGCCGTGGTACGAGCGTTCGCTCGCGCAGCTCACGCTCGTGCGCTTTCGCGAGTTCATTCGCGAGCCGGAAGCGGTGTTCTGGACTTTTCTCTTTCCGGTCGTGCTGGCGATCGGGCTGGGGATCGCATTCCGGAACAAGCCGGCGGACACGATCGCGGTGGGGATGGTGCGCGGCTCGGCGGCGGCCGACACGCTCGCGGCGCGGCTGACGCGCGCGGGAGGGCTGAAGGTCATCGCGTACGCGGACACCGCGGCGGCGCAGACCGCGCTGCGCACCGGCGACGTGGCGCTCCTCGCGCTGCTCACGGCGGGCGATGGAGTGGAGTACCGCTTCGACGACACGCGGCCCGAGGGACGTTCGGCCCGCTTTCTCGTCGATGACGCCGTACAGCGTGGCGCCGGCCGGCGCGATCCCGTGGGCGTGGCGGAGGTCAAGGTGCGCGAGAAGGGCTCGCGCTACATCGACTTCGTCATTCCGGGACTGCTCGGGATGAACATCATGGGCGGCGGGATCTGGGGGCTCGCGTTCGCGATCGTCGATGCGCGCCGCAAGAACCTGCTGAAGCGGCTCGTCTCGACGCCGATGCGGCACACGCACTACCTCGCGTCGTTCGTGTTCTCGCGCTTCTCCTTCCTGCTCATCGAAGTCGTCGTGATCGTCGGCAGCGCGGTGCTGATGTTCGGCGTGCCGGTGCGCGGCTCGCTCCTGCAGCTCGCCGTCATCTGCGTGGCGTCGTCGCTGTCGTTCGGCGGGCTGGGGCTGCTCATCGCGTCGCGGGCGCGGACGACGGAAGGGGTGTCCGGGCTGACGAACCTCGTGATGATGCCGATGTGGGTGCTGTCGGGAGTGTTCTTCGCCTCGACGAACTTCCCCGCGGCGGCGCAGCCGGTCATTCAGGCGCTGCCGCTGACGGCGACGATCAACGCGCTGCGCTCGACGATGCTCCAGGGGGTGGGCTGGTCGGCCGTGCTCCCCTCGATCGCGATCGTCGCGACGTGGGGGATCGTGTCATTCGTGGCCGCGCTAAGGATTTTCAGGTGGCGGTGAGGACACCATCCATTTCACCACTTCACTACCTCACCAATTCACCCCTTTGACTCCCCGCGCGGCCGCAGGTGCTTCTTGTAGCGGCTCTTGCGCGGCACGGCCATCTCGGTGGTATCGGTCAGCTTGATGTCCGCCCCGCTCAGGACGTGCGCGGTGCGCTCGGCGATGCGGCGACGGCGGCGCATGAAGAAGAGCGTCGCGATGAGCACGATGGCGATGAAGCCGAGCCGGACGTCGTAGCGGCTCGTGAAGCCGAGGAAGGCCAGCGCGGCGCCGCCCGCCTTCCAGCCGAGCAGGACGAAGAGCGCGGACCAGAGCCAGCAGCTGATGCCGCTGGCGAGCACGTAGAGCACGAGCGGAAGCCGAGCTGCGCCGCACGCGATCGGGACGGGAAGCCGCAGGCCGTACGCGAAGCGGATCGCGAGGGAGGCGCGCCACGGATGACGTCGCACGATCTCGAGTGCGCCATCGAGCAGCCTCTGCTTGTCCGGCCAGCGCGCCCTCACCCAGTCGACGCGCCAGCGGCCGACGAAGTAGAACGCGATGGACGGAATCCATGTGCCGATCGCGACCGCGGCGATCACGCCGGTGAGGCCGAGCCTGCCGTGCCGCGCGGCGATGCCGCCGAAGATCGGGTTCGCTTCCTCGAACACGATGCTCGTGAGCCCCAGCACGACGTACTTCCACAGCCGCTGGATGGGCGACACGTACTCGGCGTACCGCCCTGCCGTTGCGGCGGCTTGGAGTAGCAGAGCTAGGATACGAGCAACCCTCCGATCGGCGGCATGGACCAAGAATCTACGGTGCGGGCTCGGGGGCTTGCCATGGGCCCGTGCCACTCTTCCTTTTCGCAACCATGGTGCTTCGGGTCCTGCTCTCTCCCCTTCTGGTCGGTGCCTTTGCCCTCGCCCATTCGGTGGCGCCGCAGGCGCCGCCGGCTCAGGGCCTGGCCGATACCGTCACCGTTCGCAGCGACAGCGTGCGGGAGTATCGCGGGCTGTACGAGACCGGGTTCGAGGTGAGCTGGTTCCACGCGTGTGACGCCCAGGCCGGCGACGACAGCTGGTGGGTGACGCTGACGAACGAGGCACTCGAGCAGCGCGACAGCCTGACGAAGGCCCTGACCGGACATCCACGCAGGCTGTTCGTGCGGTGGCGTGGGACGGTGAGCCCGAAGATGCCGATGGGGGCGGGGCACATGGGGCGCGGGTCGCGCTACATGCTCGTGTCGCAGGTCATCTCGGTGCGTGCCTCGGACGAGCTGGGTTGCACGTCGGCGTGAAGAAGCCCAACGCGCTCGCGTCGCTCGAGCAGGTCTACGTGCCCGATCGGGCGGCGTGGCGGCGGTGGCTCGCGAAGCAGCACGGGCGCTCACCGGGGATCTGGCTGGTGTTCGACAAGAAGTCGAGCCGCCCCGACCGGCTGGCGTACGGCCACGCGGTGGAGGAGGCGCTCTGCTTCGGGTGGATCGACAGCCTCGTCAAGCGGCTCGACGAGGAGCGCTACGTTCAGCTCTTCACGCCGCGCAAGCCGAAGAGCACGTGGTCGCGGAGCAACAAGGTTCGCGTGGAGCGACTGCTCGCCGAGGGGCTCATGGCCGCGGCCGGCCTCGCGTCGATCGAGCTGGCGAAGGCGAACGGCTCGTGGGAGAGCCTGGACGCGGTCGAGGCGTTCGTGATGCCGGACGACCTGACGAAGGCGCTCGCCGCGGTACCGGGCGCGGCGGAGAAGTTCGCGGCCTTCGCGCCGTCGCAGCGGAAGGCGTATCTGCACTGGATCAGCCAGGCGGTGCGTCCG
>Ga0105242_10004105_pt1 | contig 11326 bp, 9 predicted proteins | sample KBSM24metaG_FD_81521 | JGI IMG/M metagenome (GOLD analysis project Ga0105242, IMG submission 81521) | Miscanthus rhizosphere microbial communities from Kellogg Biological Station, Michigan, USA - KBS M2-4 metaG | ecosystem: Host-associated > Plants > Roots > Rhizosphere > Soil | place: Michigan...
AAGGCCGCGACCACGCGATGGACCCTGGCGGTGCCGCCCTCGAGCGACACCTCGGCCACCTGCGCGCACACGCTGTTGAACGATTCGTGCACCGCGATGCCGCGCGCCCTGCCCTTCGGAAGCGCGCTCCCCCACCCCGCCTTGGAGGCGGCGAGGTCGAGCGTGGCGAGAACGCGCGGGCTCTTCGCGAGCATCGCGCGGCGGTAGGCCAGCGGGTCCAAGCCCCGCGCGGCGGCGAGCTCGTCGATCATCGTCTCCATCACGAACGCCGTGTGCGAGTTGCCCACCGAGCGCCACCACAGTACCGGGACGCCGGCCTTCACCGAGTGCAACTGCACGTTCATGTTGGGGATCGCGTACGGCGTGTCGGCCACACCCTCGGTCGACGTGGAGTCGATGCCGTCCTTCACGAGCATCGGCTCGAACGCCGTGCCCGCGAGGATCGAGGGACCGACGATCGCGTGGTTCCAGCCGACGATCGCGTTCTGCGCGTCCAGGCCCACCTCGACGCGGTGGACGTACATCGGCCGGTAGTAGCCGCCCTTGATGTCGTCCTCGCGCGTCCAGACGACCTTCACCGGCACCTTCACCTGCTTCGCGATCTCGCAGGCCTCGACCACGTAGTCCGAGGCGGGGTTGGCGCGGCGACCGAAGCCGCCGCCGGCGAGCATGGTGTTGAGCTTCACCTTCGTGGGCTCGATGCCCAGCGCCTTGGCCGCGGCCCCGGCATCGACGGTCTGGAACTGCGAGCCGACCCAGAGCTCGGCCGAATCGCCGCGAAGCTCGACGGTGCACGAGAGCGGCTCCATCGCGGCGTGCGCGAGGAACGGCACCTCGTACTCCGCGACGATCGTCTTCGCGGCCGCCTTGATGGCCTCGGGGTTGTCGGCCTTCTTCGCGGCGAGGCCCGGCGTCTTCGCCGTCTCGCGGAACTGGGCGGCGAGCGCGTCGGTGGAGAGCTTCGCGTTCGGGCCCAGGTCCCACTCGACGGTGAGCGCGTCGCGCCCGGTCTTGGCGGCCCAGAAGTTCTTCGCCACCACCGCGACGCCGTTGCGCGTCTCGATCACGTGGGTGACCCCGGGGACCGCGCGCACCTTTTCCACGATGAACGTGTCCACCTTGGCACCGAACACCGGGGGGTGCGCCACGACGGCGGTGTGGAGGTCCTTGCGCTGCACGTCGAGGCCGAACATCGCCTTGCCCGTGACCTTGTCGTGGGAATCGAGGCGGCGCGTGGGCTTGCCGATGATCCGGAAGTCCTTCGGATCCTTGAGCTTCACCTGCTGCGGCACCGGGAGCTTGCCCGCGGCGTCGGCGAGCTGCCCGTAGGAAAGCTTCTTCCCGCCGGGGCCGAGGACGAATCCCTTCTCGCACTTGAGGTCGCCGGGCTTCGCCTTCCATTGGTCGGCCGCGGCCTGCACCAGCATCGCGCGCGCCTGGGCGCCGACGGTGCGCAGCTGCTCGTAGGAATTCCAAACGCTCGACGAGCCTCCGGTCATCTGCATGCCGAATGCGGTGTGCGCGTATTCCGGCGCGGCCGGTGCGAGCTCCGCACGGACCTTCGACCAGTCGCAGTCGAGCTCCTCGGCGACCAGCATCGGCAGCGACGTCGTGACGCCCTGGCCGAACTCGAGGTGCTTCACGAACACGGTGCAGGTGCCGTCCTTCGCGATGCGAAGGAACGCGTTCGGCGGGATCGGCGTCTTCGCCTGGGGTTGCGCGTGGGCGAAGCGGCCGCGGCCGGCGGGCAGGAAGAAGGAGATCACCAGGCCGCCGGCGAGCGTGGCGGAGGCTTTGAGGAACGTGCGGCGAGTCGTCGTCATGGCGGGCCTCACGCTTTCTTGAGCGACGCGCCCGCGGCGTGGATCGCCTCGCGGATGCGCTGGTAGGTGCCGCAGCGGCAGATGTTGCCGCTCATCGCCTCGTCGATCTGCGCGTCCGAGGGCGTGGGGTTCTTCGCCAGCAGCGCGGTCGCGGCCATCACCTGCCCCGACTGGCAGTAGCCGCACTGCACCACGTCCTTGTCCACCCACGCGGCCTGCACGGCGCGCGCGACCTTGCCCTGGGACGTGTTCGGGATTCCCTCGATGGTCAGCACGCGCTTGCCTTCGAGCGCGGCGACCGGCGTCACGCACGAGCGCGTCGGCTGCCCGTCCACGTGCACCGTGCATGCACCGCATTGGGCCATGCCGCAGCCGAACTTGGTGCCGGTGAGCTGCAGGTGGTCGCGAATGATCCAGAGGAGCGGCGTGTCGGCGGCACCGCGGAAATCGACCTGCTCGCCATTGACGTGGAACTTGGCCATGGAATCGCCCGGAAGGTAGTGAAGGGGAAGGCGCACATTATGCGCCCTGATATGATGCCGTCGCCTTACGCGATCACTACAAAATGCCGCCCCGCCGCAGCAAGCTCTTCCCCACGCCCGAGGACGCCGAGACCGCGTTCTACGAGGCGTTCGAACGCGCCGACCTCGCGGCCATGATGGCCGTGTGGGCGGAGAGCGACGACGTCGTGTGCATCCATCCGTCGGGCCCGCGGCTCACCGGCTTCGAGGCGGTGCGCGAGAGCTGGGTGCAGATCTTCTCCAACGGCTCGCAGCTGCGCGTGCGCGCCACCGAGTCGAAGCGCTACGACGGCCAGGGCGTGGCCGTGCATTCGGTCGTCGAGGTGCTGACCGCCCCGGGCCAGCAGGGCAGCGCGCAGTCGGTGCTCGCGACCAACGTCTACGAGCTCGGCGACGCCGGCTGGCGCATGGTGCTCCACCACGCGACCCGCGTCCCCGAGGCCGCCCCGCCGGCCGACGAGCCTCCCGCGCCCACGCACACGCTGCACTGAGCTCGTGTTCCAGCGGCGTACATCGGCGGTAGGCCTCTTGCTGTTGGCCGCCGCGCTGTCCGCCCATGGCGCCGACATGCGCAAGGTCATCCGGACGGCGGAGACCAGCGCCGAGCGTGGCTTCGACTGCGCGCGCGAGTCGGACGAGTTCACCGGCAACCTCTGCGACAACATCTTCGACTCGCTGCTGCAGTACGACCACCTCGCGCGCCCGATCAAGCTGCAGCCGCGCGCGGCGGCGGCGATGCCCGAGGTCACCGACGGCGGGCGCACGTTCACCGTCCGCATCAAGCCCGGCATCTACTTCACGCCGGACCCGGCGTTCAAGGGCAAGCGCCGCGAGCTCGTCGCCGCCGACTACGTCTACAGCTGGAAGCGATTCGTCGATCCCAAGGTGCGCGCGCAGTGGGCGTTCCTCCTCGAGGGCAAGGTCGTGGGCCTCGACGCGCTCGCCGAGGAAGCGAAGAAGACCGGCAGCTTCGACTACGACAAGCCCGTGGAAGGGCTGCAAGCCCTTTCCCGGTACGAGCTGCGCATGAAGCTCGTCGAGCCGGACTACAACATGCTGTACATCCTCGCGATGCCCGCCACCGCGGCGTTCGCCCGCGAGGTGGTCGAGAAGTACGGCGACGGGATCTACGAGCACCCCGTGGGCACCGGCCCCTACAAGCTGGGGCGGTGGAAGCGCTCGTCGATGGTCGAGCTCGTGGCGAACCCCGATTATCGCGAGGAGTACTTCCACACCGTGGGCGGCGAAGGCGAGCGCGACGCGGCGATCGCGAAGCACCTCGAAGGCAAGCGCCTCCCGCTGGTGGGCCGCATCGAGGCCTACGTGATCGAGGAGCACCAGCCGCGCTGGCTCGCCTTCCTCAACAACGAGCACGACTACATCCGCCCGGTGCCGGTGGAATTCATCGACAAGGCGATGCCCGGCGGGAAGCTCGCGCCGGACCTGGCGCGGCGCGGCATCGAGGTGCGGCCCGACGAGGTCGCGTGGATCACCTACACGACGTTCAACATGCGGGATCCCGTCGTCGGCGGCTACACGCCGGAGAAGATCGCGCTGCGCCGCGCGATCGGCATGGCGTACCCGATCGACGAGGAGATCGCGATCATCTACAAGAACCAGGCGCTCAAGACCCAGTCGTACATCGCGCCCGGCATGGCGGGGTATCTCCCGGAAACGACCCCCACGCTCGAGTACAGCCCCGCCAAGGCGAAGGCCCTCCTCGACATGTACGGCTACGTCGACCGCGACGGCGACGGCTGGCGCGAGATGCCCGACGGCTCGCCGCTCACCATCGACCAGGCGACCGTGCCGGGGCAGCGCGAGCGGGAGCGCAACAAGCTCTGGGCCCGTGCGATGGCCGACGTCGGCATCCGCATGACGTTCGACAAGGTGGAGAAGCTGCCGGACCTGCGCAAGCAGGCGCAGCTCGGCAAGGTGCAGTGCTTCACCTACGGCTGGATCGCCGACTACCCGGACGGCGAGAACTTCCTGCAGCTGTTCCTCACGAAGTCCATCGGCGGGGCCAACTACACGCTCTTCAGCAACGCGGAGTACGACGCGCTCTACGACAAGGCGAAGGTCATGCCCGACTCCCCCGAGCGCACCGCCATCTACCAGCGCATGGTGCACATGCTTTGGGTGTACGGACCGTGGCGCGTGAACTCCATGATGCGCAACACGATCATGATCCAGCCCTGGGTCATCGGCTTCAAGAAGCACCCCTTCCAGCACGACCCCTGGCGCTACCTCGACGTCGATCTCGACAAGCTGCCCAGACAGTAAACTGGAGGGCATGGCCGCCATCACCCCGCCGCCCGAACGCACCGGCGCCCTCGGCACGATCGTCGTCGTGGCCCTGGTGCTCGTGCTCGCCTACCAGCTCGCGTACTGGACGTGGGTGTTCGTGGCGCCCCCGCCGCGCGCCGCGGTGCCCCAATCGCGCGGCGAGGTGGACTTCGATGCGATCGCGCGCCTCTTCGGCGCCTCGCCGCCCGGCGCGGGCGCAGTGGCTTCGACCTCGGGCCTGCGCCTGAAGGGCGTGATCGCACCGACGCCCGGCGTCGAGGCCTCGGCGATCTTCTCCGCGGGCACCGGCAAGGACATCGCCGTCTACCTGGAGGGCGAGGTGCAGCCGGGCGTGAAGCTCGTCGAGGTGCATCCCGATTTCGCCGTCGTCACGCGCGCCGGCGTGCGCGAGCGCATCGACCTCGAGAAGCCGGCAACGCGCGTCGCCACCGGCAGCGTGCCGGCGAATGCGCGCGGCGGCCGCGCCGGCGGGGGCTTCAAGCTGAACGTCTCCAAGTCGGGCTCCAACAGCTACACCATCTCCCGCAAGGAGCTCGACACCGCGCTCTCGGATCCGAACCAGCTCAACTACCTCGGCGTCCTCGGCCCGCCGGTGAAGGACGGCGTGAAGATGGAGGCCGCGCCGCCAAACAGCCTCGCGCAGAAGCTGGGCCTGCAGCCCGGCGACATCATCAAGAGGGTGAACGGCCAGAAGATCGCCTCCACCGGCGACCTCGCGCGCATCTACACCCAGTTCGGGACGACCTCGCTCATCCAGGCCGAGGTGCTGCGCGGCGGCGCCACGGTCCAGCTCTCCTACTCGATCCAGCCCTAGAAGGTTCCCATGCCCCGCATCCCGTACGCCGCGCAGGACGATCCGCGGATCGCGCCGCTCGTCGCCTCGATCCGCGCGCGCCGCGATGGAAAGCTGATCAACCTCGACCGCATGTTGCTGCACAGCCCGCCCTACGCGGAAGGGTGGAACTCGCTGCTGGGCGCCGTGCGCCGCAAGCTCGACCTCGACGCGCAGATCCGGGAGCTCGCGATCTGCACCGTGGCAAGGATCACGGGAGCGAAATACGAGTGGTTCCAGCACGCGCCCGAATACCTCGCGGCCGGCGGGCCGCAGGCGAAGCTCGACCTCCTCGACGATCCGGCCGCCGCCGCGAAGGACTCCCGCCTCACCGACCGGGAGCAGGCCGCGGTCGAGCTCGCCCTCGAGATGACCCGGTCCGTGCAGGTCTCGGACCCCACCTTGAAGCGCGCCCAGGCGCTCTTCGGCGACCGCCCGCTGGTGGAGTTGGTGGGCACTATCGCGGCCTACAACATGGTCGCCCGGTTCCTGGAGGCCCTGGGCATCGACGAACGGGGCGAATAGGGATATGCTTTGGGGGGCAAAAGCTCCTATAAATCAAAGCTAAAGCTACAAAACGTGACAAAGTTTCGAGAATTCAAGATCGGCCCTTGGCTGGCCTGCGCGCTGCTGTGCGCGGGCCTGGCCGCGCCGTGCCTCGCCGCCCCGCAGGCCGCGGTGCAACCGGAGGACGAGAAGATCACCGTCAACTTCGTCAATGCCGACATCCAGTCGGTGATCAAGACGATCGGCCAGCACACGGGCAAGAACTTCATCCTCGACCCCCGCGTGCAGGGAACGGTGAACATCGTTTCGGACAAGCCGGTGTCGAAGGACATGCTCTACCAGATCCTCCTTTCCACCCTGCGCGTCCAGGGCTACGCGGCGGTGGAGGACGGCAACTTCGTGAAGATCGTCCCGGAGGCGGAGGCGAAGACCAGCGCCGGGCCCACGGGCGAAGCCGCCGCGGCGCGCGTCCCCGGCGACCGCATCGTGACCCAGGTCTTCATCCTCGCGAATGAAAACGCGGTGCAGCTCGTGCCGGTGCTGCGCCCGCTGGTCACCGCCAACAACTTCATCGCGGCCTACCCGAACAACAACGCGATCGTCATCACCGACTACGCGAGCAACGTCCAGCGCATCCAGCGGATCATCGAGTCCATCGACCGGCCCTCGGCCTCCGAGGTGCAGATCCTCACGCTGCACAACGCCTCGGCCATCGACATCGCGGGGATGCTGCGCACCGTGATGCCCGAGACGGTCGCCGCGCCGAATACGCCGGGTGCGACGCCCAAGGTCGCCGTCGCCGTCGACAGCCGCACCAACAGCCTCATCGTGCGCGCCGAGAACCAGGGGCTCATGAACCGCGTGAAGACGCTGGCCCTCGGGCTCGACACGCCCGGCGCCGGCAACGGGAACATCTACACCGTGTTCCTGCGCAACGCCGAGGCCACCAAGATCGCCGAGACGCTGCGCGGCCTGCTCTCCGGCGCGGACTCCAGCAAGACGACGACCACGGTCACGACGCCCTCCGGCAACACCGCCACGTCGACGCAGACCACGCAGAACAACCTGGGAAGCGCCGCCTCGCTGGGGGGTGCGGCGAGCGCCGCGCCGAGCTCGGTGATCCAGGCGTATCCGCCGACCAACTCGATCATCATCACGGCGTCCGAGCCCGTGTACCGGGCGCTGCGCACCGTGATCGACTCGCTCGACCAGCGCCGCAGCCAGGTATACGTCGAGGCGCTTATCGTCGAGGTCTCCACGGGCCTCGCGGCGGAGTTCGGCGTGCAGTGGAATGCCGGGAAGGACATCGGCAACGGCCAAACCGCCTTCGGCGGAACCAACTTCAACACCACGCCCGGCAGCAACATCCTCGGACTCGCGACGGCGACCACCGCCGCCGGTGTCGCGGCCGCGATCCAGCCGGGACTGAACCTCGGCATCATCAAGGGCACGATCACCATCCCGGGCACCAACATAGAGATCGCGAACCTCCAGGTGCTTGCGCGCGCCCTCGAGGGCGATTCGAACGCCAACGTCCTCTCGACGCCGAACGTCCTCACGCTCGACAACGAGGAGGCCAAGATCGTGGTGGGCCAGAACGTGCCGTTCATCACCGGCAGCTACCAGACCGCGAGCCAGGGCTCGGCGGCGAACCCGTTCCAGACGATCGAGCGCAAGGACATCGGCATCACGCTGAAGGTGACGCCGCAGGTCTCCGAGGCGGGCGCGGTGAAGCTCAAGATCTACCAGGAGGTTTCCAGCGTCACGCGCGACAAGTCGCTCGTGCAGTCCTCCGACATCATCACCAACAAGCGCTCGCTCGAATCGACCGTGCTGATCGACAGCGGCCAGATCGTGGTGCTGGGCGGCCTCATCCAGGACAACCAGAACGCCACCCAGGACAAGGTCCCGCTGCTGGGCGACATCCCGTGGATCGGCGCCCTCTTCCGCTACGAGTCGCGCAACCGCACGCGCACCAACCTCATGATCTTCCTGCGTCCCGTGGTGCTGAAGGACGAGAAGTCGGCCGCGACGCTCACGCAGGACCGGTACGATTACATCCGGGGCCAGCAAGGCGGCGTGGTGCTCCCGCCCAGCCTCATCCTGCCGAAGCAGACCTTCGAGCCGATGCCGCCGCTCGAGCAGCAGATGAAGCAACCCCTGGGCATCCAATGACCGCGCCCCTCGAGAGGACCGTGAACCCCCAGGACCTCGATCCCCACACCGTGAGGCTGCTGCCGTACCCCTTCGCCAAGGCGAAGGGCGTGCTCGCCGCGCGCACGCGTGATGGCGCGCTCGAGGTGTGGATCCGTCCCTATCCGCAAGCCTCGACGCTCGCGGAGGTCCGCCGCATGACCGGCAAGCCGCTGCGCGAGGTGCTCCTCACGCCGGAAGAATTCGAGCACTGCCTGGCGCTCGCCTATACGCGCGAGCCGTCGGCGGCCGAGACGATCGTCGAGGACATGGGCGAGTCGGTGGACCTCGCCAAGCTCACCGAGCAGTTGCCGGAAGTCGCCGACCTGCTCGAGGCCGAGAACGACGCGCCGATCATCCGGCTCATCAACGCGCTGCTCACCCAGGCCGTTCGCGAGGGCGCATCCGACGTGCACCTGGAGATCTTCGAGTCGCGGGCACTCGTCCGCTTCCGCGTGGACGGCGCGCTGCGCGACGTGGTCGAGCCGCGCCGCGGCCTGCACCCGGCGATGGTCTCGCGCATCAAGGTCATGGCCTCCCTCGACATCGCGGAGAAACGCCTGCCCCAGGATGGCCGCATCGCGCTGCGCATCGCCGGGCGCGCCATCGACGTGCGCGTGTCCACCATCCCGACCAACAGCGGCGAGCGCGTGGTGCTGCGCCTACTCGACAAGCAGGCGGGCCGGCTCACGCTGGACGCGCTCGGCATGCCGGGCCACACGCGCGACGCCGTCGACCAGCTGATCCAGGCGCCGCACGGCATCTTCCTCGTGACCGGCCCCACCGGCTCGGGCAAGACGACCACGCTCTATTCGGCGCTCTCGCGGCTCGACCGCAGGACGCGCAACATCCTCACGGTCGAGGACCCGGTCGAGTACGAGCTCGACGGCGTCGGCCAGACGCAGGTGAACCCGCGCATCGAGATGACGTTCGCGCGTGCGTTGCGCGCGATCCTGCGCCAGGACCCGGACGTGGTGATGATCGGCGAGATCCGCGACCTCGAGACCGCGCAGATCGCGGTGCAGGCCTCGCTCACCGGCCACCTCGTGCTCGCGACCCTGCACACCAACGACGCGCCCGGTGCCGTCACCCGGTTGATCGACATGGGCATCGAGCCTTACCTGCTCGCCTCGACGCTGAACGGCGTCCTGGCCCAGCGCCTGATCCGCAAGTTGTGCCCGGAGTGCAAGACGCCATTCGAGGAGAACAACCAGCGCACCTACCGGGCGGTGGGCTGCGGCGCGTGCAACTTCACCGGCTACAAGGGCCGCACCGGCATCTACGAGCTGATGACCGCCGATGACGAAATGCGCCACCGCATCCACGACACCTCCGCCGAGAGCGAGCTGCGCGAATACGCGGTGCGCGCCGGCATGGTGCGGTTGCGCGAGGATGGGTTGCGCTGGGTCCGCGAGGGCGTGACGTCGCTGGATGAGGTTCTGCGCGTCACGCGCACCTGATGCCCGGCTTTCGTTACCAGGCCTACAACGTCGAGGGCAAGCTCCACAAGGGAGTCCTCGAAGCGGACAGCGCGCGCCAGGCGCGGTCGCTGCTTCGCGACCAGGGGCTCACGCCCTATCGCGTCGAGGTCATCGCCGCCAACGATCCGGCCGCCGGCGCCCGCTTCCGCCCCGTCTCGCTCTCGGCGACCGAGCTGACACAGCTCACGCGCGGGCTCGCTTCGCTGCTGGAAGCCGGCCTCACCGTCGAGCAGGCGTTCAACGCGCTCATCGAACAGGCCGAGAACGAGCGCACGCGCCAGGTGCTGGCGGCGTTGCGCGGCGAGGTGATCGCGGGCAACACCGTCGCCAAGGCACTGGCGTCGTTCCCGCACGTGTTCTCGGAGCTCTATCGCACGCTGGTCGCCGCGGGCGAGTCGTCGGGGCAGCTTCCGCGCGTCCTCACCAAGCTCTCCGACTACCTCGAGGAACGCCAGGCGCTGCGCGCGAGGCTCGCGCTCTCGCTGGTGTATCCGTCCATCGTGCTCGCCGTCGCGCTCTTCGTGGTCGGGGCGCTGCTGGTCTACGTGTTGCCGCAGGTCGTGCAGGTCTTCCAGCACGCGCACCAGAAGCTGCCGATCCTCACGCGCGCGCTCATCTGGCTCTCCGGGTTCCTCCAGGTCGCGTGGCCCGCGCTGGTGGCGCTCGCCATCGCGGCCGCCGTCGCGCTGCGCGTGGCGCTCAAGCGCCCGTCCTCGCGCGCCGCGATCCACCGGCTGCTGTGGCGCGCATTCGGCATCGGCCGCGTGCTGCGCCATCTCGACGCCGCACGCCTCGCCGCCACGCTCTCCATCCTGGTGGGAAGCCGCGTCCCGATCCTGCAGGCGCTGGACGCCGGTACGGGCGTCATGACGCTCGTGCCGATGCGCGAAGCGCTCGCCACCGCCGCCCGCGGCGTGCGCGAGGGCATGCCGCTCGCTCGCGCCCTGGGCGCGACCAACGCGTTTCCGCCGGTGATGGTTCACCTCATCGCGAGCGGCGAGACCAGCGGCCGCCTCGACGAGGCGCTCGAGCGCGCCGCGCGCCAACAGCAGAACGACATCGCGACGCGGCTGGCGGCCTTCGCGGCGATCTTCGAACCGCTGATGATCCTCGGCATGGGCGTGGTGGTGCTGGTCATCGTGCTGGCGATCCTGCTGCCGATCTTCCAACTCAACCAGCTGGTCGGAAAATGAAACCAAAACCGGGTTTTACGCTGTTGGAAGTCCTGGTGGTGGTCGCGATCCTCGGGATCCTGGCGGCCCTCGTGGTGCCGCGCATCATGGACCGCCCCGACGAAGCGAAGCGCTTCGCCGCCAAGGCGGACGTCGGCGCGCTGGTGCAGGCGCTCAAGCTCTACCGACTCGACAACGGCTTCTACCCGTCCACGGACCAGGGGCTGCAGGCGCTGGTGACACGGCCGACGACCCAGCCCACGCCCAGCAACTGGAAGCAGGGCGGCTACCTCGAGCGCCTGCCCAAGGACCCGTGGGGTGGCGACTACCAGTACCTGAGCCCCGGGGTGCACGGGGAGATCGACGTGTTCAGTTTCGGCGCCGACCGGGCGCGCGGCGGCGAAGGCAACAATGCCGACATTGGGAACTGGGACTAAAACCGGGGACAGACCCCTTTTCCCGTCTGCAGGAACAAGAACGGTTCCCGCAG
>Ga0105242_10004117_pt1 | contig 11315 bp, 9 predicted proteins | sample KBSM24metaG_FD_81521 | JGI IMG/M metagenome (GOLD analysis project Ga0105242, IMG submission 81521) | Miscanthus rhizosphere microbial communities from Kellogg Biological Station, Michigan, USA - KBS M2-4 metaG | ecosystem: Host-associated > Plants > Roots > Rhizosphere > Soil | place: Michigan...
CACCATCGAGCGACGTAAAAACGAACTGTACATTCGGGCGAATTGAGCGTACCTTCGCCTGAAAACCGAACAGACCGTCACGGAGGCGTCATGGGTCCGCTCCGCGAACTGCTCGCGACCGATCGGCGGCAAGCGCTCGAGTTCTTTTTTCTGGGACTGAAGGATGTATCCGACCCCACAGTCGATCGGCGCGAGCTCCTCTATAACGCGAGCGTGCTGGCGCATTACGCGCAGGTCTCGACTCATGCTGAGGTCGACTGGCCGGCACCAGCGAACCTGAGCGCAGTCTTCGATCACTTCGTCGCCGACACGACACTCCGGCACGACAGCCTCATGATGGAAACGGCGGGCGCGCAGTGCCTGCTGCTGACCGGGTTCTTCGAGAATCAGATGCGGGGACGCCACAACATCCGCTGGTATGCGGACATGGGCGCGGGCTTCTTCGCGCGCGCCGCGCTCAACGAACCGTCGCTGCACAAGGCGCGGCTGCTCGATACGATCGGCCGGCGGTTCGAGACATGGCGCCGCTGCCACGCGCGGCTGAGTCACGAGTTGCGCGATCAACCGTACCTGGTGGTCCCGCCCGAACCGCCGTCAAGAATGTCCTAGAGACTGGTCGTGCCACGAAACTCACGAAACTCACGAAACTCACGAAAACGTTTTGGTTTCGTGTTTTTCGTGTCTTTCGTGGCGGTTTCGGATTCCGGTACTGAATCAGCTGTGACACCGCACTAGTAGTTCTTCCGCAGGTCCATTCCCGCGTACAGCGACGCGACCTGATCGCCGTACCCGTTGAACGGCAGCGTCTTGCGCATCACGAACTCTCCCAGCCGTCGTTCGACCGACTGATCGCGGAACGTCGAGGCGGTCGCGGCGGGGTTCACGTTCGCGTAGAAGCCGTAGTAGTTCCGCGCTTCCTTCATCCAGGTGCTCGTCGGCTGCTTCTCGACGAACCGGATCTTCGCGATCGACTTGATGCTCTTGAACCCGTATTTCCACGGCACGATCAGGCGCAGCGGCGCGCCATTCTGATTCGGCAGCACCTCGCCGTAGAGGCCCACGGCGGCCAGCGTCAGCGGGTGCATCGCCTCGTCCATGCGCAGTCCTTCGTTGTACGGCCACGGAAGGAGCGCGAGCCATCGCCCGCGCTGCTCCGGCATTTCTTCCGGCCGCAGAACGGTGACGAACTCGACGAAGGCGGCGCTGCCGGCCGGCTCGAAGCGCTTGAGCAGGTCGCCCAGCGGGAATCCGATCCAGGGCACGACGATCGACCAGCCCTCGACGCACCGGTGACGATAGATCCGTTCCTCGAGCGGGTGTGGCTTCAGGATGTCTTCGAGCCCGTACACGCCGGGCTTGCCGCAAGCGCCTTCGACGGCCACCGACCACGGTTTCGTCGTGAACGCCTTCGCATTTTTGGCGGGATCGCCCTTGTTGGTGCCGAACTCGTAAAAGTTGTTGAAGGTCGTGACGACGCTGTAGGGCGTGACGGGATCGGTGGTCGTCACAAGCTTCTTCGTGACCGCAAGGCTGTCGGGCGACGCGAAAGCGTCGAGCGGCGCGGACGCGAGTCCAGCGAGCGCGGCACCGGCCGACGCGAGAAACTCACGACGCCCCACGAACGTCTTCAGCGGCGTGACATCCGAGTAACGCAGATCGGGCGCTTCCTTGATCAGCACCTGATGTCAGTGTCGCACACGTCCGCCTTCAGGCGGACCCGCAAGAGTCCGGCTACCGCCTTCGCGCGGAGCGCTTCGGCGAGTCTCGCCGTAGCCTATGGCGGAGGCGGAAAGCCGGACACTACCTGGGGACGGAAACTCGTTTACGATGGGCGGAGAGGAGTCGACTCACACATGACACAGACGAGATTGAGACGCCGGTTCACGGAATGCCTGGCTGCGGGATTGTTGTCGGTGACGGGCGTCGCAGCGGTGGCGGCGCAGACGCCGCCGGCACAGCCGCCGGCCGGAGGACGCGGTCCCGCCAATCCCCCGCTCATCATGACGACGACCGCATGGGAAGACGGCGGCGTGATCCCGAACAAGTACACGCAGGCTGCCGGAACGGCCGCGGTATCGCCGGAGCTGAAGTGGTCGCAGGTGCCCGCGGGCACGCAGAGCTTCGTCCTGCTCATGCACGATCCGGAGCCGGTGCTCGCCAAGGGGTCGAAGATGGACATCACCCACTGGCTGATCTGGAATATTCCGGGAACGTCGACCGGTCTGGCGGAAGGGGTGGCCTCGGGCGAGTTACCGGACGGCAGCCGTCAGGTCAGCCTTCGCGGCAACGCCTACATGGGGCCCGGCGCGCCGGCGGGACCGTACCACCATTACACGTTCGAGCTGTACGCTCTCGACACGAAGCTCGAAGTCCCGCAAGGCACGCCGCAGGAAGCCGCCGCCACGCGCAACGCCGTCGTCAACGCGATGGACGGGCATGTGCTCGGCAAGGCGGTGCTCGTCGGGAGGTTTCACAGGTAGACACCTGGATTGGGTAAGCGGGTAATCGGGCAATCTGGTAATTGAATTGATCGATTGTCCCGATTACCCAATTACCAGATTAACCAATTACCAGATTCGTTTACTGGGCTGTTGACGTCGCTGGTTTCTTCCCGTTGATGTGCGAATCGTACCATGCGAGATAGCGCTCGTACCGATCGCGCACGTAGCTCGGCCTGGTGATGCCGTGGAATTCGTTCGGGTAGATCACCAGCTGCGTGTCGACGCCCAGACTGCGCAATGCCTGGTACATCTGCTGCCCACCCTGAACCGGCACGTTGAAGTCCTTCTCGCCGCCGAGGAACAGCGTCGGCGTCTTGATCTTGTCCGCGTGCAGGAACGGATAGGAGATCTTCTGATAGGTCTCCCACGCCTTCGGATCCCACGGCGGACCGATCTCGTAGTCGTACTGGATGATGTACTGATCGGTGCCGTAGAACGCGACCGTAAAGGCGGTTCCGGCGCCGCTGGTCGCCGCCTTGAAGCGCGTGTCGCTGGCGATCATGTAGTCGGTCAGGATGCCGCCATAGCTCCAGCCGCCGACACCGAGCTTGTTCGGATCCGCCACACCCATCTTCACGACCTGGTCGACCATCGCCTGTAGATCGTCAACCTCGTAGTGTCCCCAGTCAGCCCAAATCGACCGTGAGTACTTCGCGCCGCGGCCGGCGCTGCCGCGGTAATTGACCGCGAGCACGGCGTAGCCATTGGCCGCGAACCACTGACGCTCGAAGGCGAAGCTGTGCTGATCCTGCCCGTTCGGGCCGCCGTGAATGCGCAGCAGCATCGGGATCTTCGTTCCCGCCGCGTAGCCGGGCGGCGTCGTCAGCAGCCCGTGGACCTCGGTGCCGTCCTTGCTCTTCGTGCTGACTTCCTGCGTGGCCCCGAGCTGCAACTCGGCGAACAGCGCGTCGTTCTGATGCGTAAGCTGCTGGAACTTCAGCTTTCCGGAGGCGGCGGTCGCCGAATAGATTTCGCCCGGACGGCTGTCGTCACCGGACATCGCCACCGCGCACGATCCCGCGCTGTGTCGCGGTCCGAGCACGATCGGCTTGTCGGTGATCACGGCAGCGTTCCCCTTGCCGATCGGGATCCGCACGCCATATGCCGACATGTCGTCGGTCACGATCGCGTAGATGCTCTGGCCGTCCTCGCTCCACCGCGGCTGAGACACGCCGCGATCGAGCGCCTCGGCCGCCGCAACGCGCAGAGGATCGCCGGAGCCTTCCGCCGCGACCAGCGCAAGATGCTCCATGCCGTAGGCACCGAACTTCTTGTCGTCGCCCTCGAGCAGCGCGATCCATTTCCCGTCGGGGCTCCACTCCGGCTTACCGCGGCCGCCGTTGCTCGTCGCCGGCGTCAGCGCTTTTTCCGTCGACTCTTTTTTCGCCTCGACGACGAAGAGCTGGCTCGAGGGCTCGCGATCGGGATCCGGGTGGCGGTTGCTCATGAACGCGATGCGCGTCCCATCGGGTGACCACGACGGCGACGACTCGTCGGCCTTCCCCTTCGTCAACCGATCGAACGACTTGCTCGCGATGTCGAACAGGTAGATGTACGAGTGCCGGCCGGACAGCAGGTAGCCCTGGACGTCCTGCTTGTACTTGTAGCGATCGATCACGATCGGCTTCGGCGGCTTCTTCGGATCCGGCGGATCGGCCACGTCCGGATCCGGATCGCCGACAACGAGTGCGAGCCGCTTTGAGTCGGGCGACCACTCGAAGCCCTGGAGGCGTCCCTTGACCTCGGTCAGCTGGAAGGCTTCGCCGCCGCTGCGATCGAGCAACCACACCTGGTTGCCCTTCGCCTTGCCCGGTCGGGAGGAGGTAAACGCGAGGTACTTGCCGTCAGGGCTGAAACGCGGCGACGACTCGCTCTCAGAGCTGGACGTGATCTGCCGCTCGTTCTGGCCGTCGAGGCCGATGGTCCAGATGTGGGAGTTGCCGGCCTTGTCCTCCTTCACGTCGATCTGCGACACGACGAAGGCGACCGACTTCCCGTCCGGCGCGCATTGCGGATCGCGCACGTCCTTGATGCGGGCCAGATCGTCGAGCGACAGCGGACGCTTGCCGCCCTGCGCCGACGCGATGCCGGCTCCCGCGAGAACCACGACCAGCGCGCTGAGGATGCGTTTCATACCATTCTCCAACTGACCGGTTGACCCACTCACGATGTCCTCTGCTTCTCGTACGGACTGATGTGCTGCCACTCGCTCGCGTCCGACCGCGCCACGACCGCGACCACGGGCTCGGTGTCGCTGGCGTTGAACACCTCGTGCGGCACGCCGGGCTCGATGAAGATGAAGTCTCCGGCCGTATTCTCCACGACCTGCTCGAGCCCGTCACCATATTCGTGACGGACCCGTCCCTGCAGGATGTAGAGCATCACTCGAACCCGACGTGAATGTGCGCGGCGGCGACGCACCGGTTGAAGGGCACGACGGCATTTTCGTGGTGCTTTCAAATCCATCATCAGCTCATTTCAAAGGCGCCGCGCCACCCAGATCAGCATGGCCGCGCCGGCGGTGGCGGTGACCAGTTGTCCGACCAGTCCGTACCCGCGAAGGCCGAACAACGCGAAGACGAAGCCGCCAATCACCGCACCGACGAGCCCGAGCACAAGATCGAGCAGGACCCCATAGCCGCGGCCGCGCATGATCTGCCCGGCGAGGAATCCCGCAAGAATCCCGATCGCGATTTCCCAGAACAGCGGAATCATTTGGCGTTGTACATCACCCGCCAGATTTTTCCCTTCACGTCCTCCGTGATGTACAGCGAGCCGTCGGGTCCCACCGCGAGACCGCCCGGCCGGGCCACGGCATCGTTGGGCGCCATCAGCGGTGTCTTTCCAGCGAAGCCGTCAGCGAATACTTCGCGGGTGCCGGGCTTGTCACCCGTGAACGGCACGAAGGTCACGTTGTAGCCGGCCATCGGGAGCGGCGCGCGATTCCAGGATCCATGGAACGCGACGAACAACCCGCCCTGATATTTCTTCGGGAACTGTGTGCCGGTGTAGAAGATGAGATCGTTGGGCGCCCAGTGGGCCGGGAACGCCACGGTCGGCTGCGTGAACGCCGCGCAGCGATCGGTCGACTTCCCGTCGCCGCCGTACTCCGGGTTCGTCACCAGGTGGCCCTCAGCATTGTTGTAGAAACAGTATGGCCAACCGAAATTCGATCCGTCGCTGACCTTCAGCGCGTACTCGGCCGGCCATTCCGCGTTCTGCTCGGCCGTGAACTGACCAGGCCACAACGTGTCGAGGCTGTCGCGGTTGTGCATCGCCACCCACAGCGAGTTGTCGTGCCAGGTGAGCCCGGGCATCTGCCGCATTCCGGTCGCGTAGCGTTTGCCGTCGGCCTGCTTCTGTCCGAGCTTGTTTTCGTCGAATCGCCAGATGCCGCCGGAGATATCGAGCAGCTGACAGGGATCCTGTCCCTTGACCTTCGGCTGACGATCAGGCACCTGACACGCATTCGATGGCGCGCCGATGTTCACGTACAGTCCGCCCTTGCCGTCGAACGCGAGCCCCTTGTCGGCGTGCTGACGGCGATCGGTCAGCCCTTCGACGACGACTTCAGCTGGTGCATCGGGCGCGAGCTCACCGGCGCCGAGCTTGTAGCGGATGACCGAATTGGTCGTCGCCATGTAGACATAGCCGTTGCGCAGGGCGACGCCGGTCGCGCCGTCGGCGCCGAACTTCTCACGCGAGTCCATTTTGCCGTCGCCCTTCGTGCTATGCAGCGCGACGACCCCGCCCTTTTGACCGCGGCCGCCGTTCTGCGTCGACACATACAGATCGCCGTTCGGCGCCACGACGAGGTGACGCGCCGGACCGACGTTCTCGGCGACGACAGCCGCGCAGAATCCCTGCGGCAGCTTGAGACCGCCGTTGTCGGGGTCGCATGCTGGCCCCGCGGCGCCGGCGGTCAGCGAGAGGATCCACGCGGCGCCTGCAGCGGCGGCCGCGACCTGCATCGTTCGTTTCATGCTCATTGAGTAGTCCTCGTTGCGTGTGGTTCGCCCACGATCGTCTTCGCCCAATCCCAGCTCTCGAGCCCCCGCGTATTGACGGCTTTCACCGACACGACGCTGCCGGCGGTCAGTTGCGCCAGCGTCACGCGCGGCTGCGTCACCGTGATCCTGTGGCGCTGCGGATCGCCAGGCGGTCCGTAGGCGACCAGATATGCCGAAACGCCCTGCTCGCGGCTCGGGGTCCACGAGAGCGAAGCGGTCGTGCCGCCGTAGCTCTCCACTTTCAGGTTCGTCAGCCGCGACGGGCTCGATGCCATCAGCATCAGCGACGCGACAGTCGTCTTGCTTGTTTCGAGGATGAGCTGGTGGTTCTCGAATTCCAGCAGATCGCTCGCCTGATGGTAATGCGGACTGCCCAGTACCGGATAGGATCCGATCCCGCCGACGATATCGCCGTAAGCATCGTAGAAAGAGAGGGCGTCAGTGCCCTTGAAGTACAGCGCGTCGTAGGTAATCAAACGCGTGAACAGCATCGCCGCGCCGTGCTGAATGTCGCGGATGCCCGGATTCGAATAGCGGATCGTGTTGTCCAGCCGGCCGTCGTTGGTCCAGCCGATCATGTCGTTGTTCAACACGCCGGCGATGTGCAGGTTGGCGGCGCGCGCGCGACGGACGAACTCGCGGCTGCCGAGCAGTCCGCCTTCTTCGCCGGTGAAGGACGCAAACACCACGGTCGCCGGCAGCGGATGATTCGCCAGCACGCGGGCCGCTTCGAGCAGCGCCGCCGTGCCGGACGAGTCGTCGTCTGCTCCCGGCCCGGCCTCGACCGAGTCGTAGTGACTGCTGACGACGTAAATGACGTCGGGATCGGTGGTGCCGCGCATCGTGGCGACGACGTTCGCGGTCTTGCCGTCGAGGGCGTTCCGCGCGTCGAACCATTGATACTCGGGCTGGTATCCAAAGGATGCGTAAGTGTTGAACAGGAACTCCGAGGCCTTGCGATTGCCCGGCCGCGCGATGTTCTTGGAGTCGAAGTCGAACAGCGCCTTTTCGTAGTCGAAGATGCGGGATGCCGACTCGCGCGCGAGGATCTGCCGGATGTCCGCGGCCATCGGCTGGAACGTCCGCGTCGCTGACGCCTTCAGCGTCAGCTCAGACCTCAGTTGTGTCCGTAATCGCAAGATGAGCTGATTTTTCGTGATCCTTTTCTGCAAGTCGACGAGGTACACGCCGCGCTCAGGCGACACAGTGTTCCCGTCGCGCTCCGCCCCGATCAGAATCTTCGTACCGTCCGCGCTCACGGCCCACTGATATTCCGGCGCGATCGTCCTCACTGTATTGTTATGAAACAGCCTCTTCGGGCTCCGGCTCAGACCTGGGTCAGACCCGGGTCTGACCTGGGTCTGACCCAGGTCTGACCCCAAATCGTAAAGATACGACCGACGATGACGCGGTTCGCCGATGACGGCGAGCAGGCGGTCGGGGCCGACGAACCGCGGGAGCAGGTCGTGCTGGATTTCGTGGGTGATCTGACGCTCGTGTCCTCCGTCGCGATCGGCGACGAAGATCTCCCAGTCGTCGCGCGGCATCATCTGGAACGCGACCCGGCTCCCGTCCGCTGACAGCGACGGCGCGTCGCACCTCAGCGTCGTGCGCTTGACGGCGACCGGCTGTCCGGTCGTCGGCCCGACCATGACGCTGTATTCCGCACCTTCGCGCGCGACGTATGCCAGCGTCCGCCCGTCAGCCGACAGTGACGGTGCCGTTCCGGCGATCGTCGACACATGACGCGTGGCGATGTCCACGATCGCGAACCGGGTCGGCACGTTTGCCTGACCGCGTCCGCCGCCCGCCTGCCCCCCAGCGCCGGCCGACTCACCAGCCCGTCCCTCGCGCCCGCCCGCTCCAGGATTGCCGCTCCTGCCGGCGCGACCGGCGCCAGTCGCCTCGTTTGCCGCGGCCGGCCGCCGAAACGGATTCTGCGCCGGTATCACGTACAGCAACACATGGCCCGCAGGATCCACGATCGGCGTGCTCTTGAGTCCGCCGGCATCGACGGCGAGCACCGGCTTCGGCGCGTTCTCGCTGATCGTGTAGATGTCGGTGCGATCGGAATCCGACTCACGAGCGCCAAGAAAGTACAGCTCTCGTCCGTCGGCGTTGAACACCAGGCCCGTCTTGAGCAACTCAGGTGCGGGCAGTTCCATCTCGCGGCCGTTGCGCAGATCGCGTGTCACGATCGCCGCATGTCTGGCGATGAGCCACGTCAGCTCCTGCGTCAGCTGATTGCGATTCTGCGCCGTCAGCGACGCCTGCGCGAGAGCCGCCGAGGCACGGCGGATCTCCTCGTTGTCAGGAATTTTCAGATAGGCGACCTGGTTGAGCGTTGACGAGAACGTCGCCGAGATCCCCGGCAGATCGGCGACCAGCGTCATCTCCGCCGCCGGTCCTGAGCTCGTCGCCGCGCGGAGGATCTGCGTGCGTCGCGACGTCTCGAGTCCGGTCTCGTAGACGATGTATTTGCCGTCCGGACTGAATCGCGGCGCGCGTCCGTCAGTGGTCAACTCGCGCGTCTCGAAGAGCTCACCGGTCGTGAGCGCGATCGGCTCGATGAACGCGTCACTCCCCGGTGCCGCCAGGACCTGAAGGTAGCCGTTCAATGCGGCGGCGTAGTCGCCACGCTCCCACGCGTCCGTCGCGGTGTCAAACGGCCCCTTCAGCGCGTGAACGGACGCACCGAGCCGCAGCGTCGCGACCGACAGCGATATCAGGACCAGCAGTGGCGCGACACGTCGCATGACGTCCTGCTACCTCGATCGACGGCGCGTCGCCGCGCGACGGTGGTTCATGCGGAGCCTTACGGCTTGCACACGAAGTTCTCGGCCTGATCGGTGCTTCCGGTGCCCGTATAGACCGCGTGCTGCGGATACGCGCACAGCGGCCGCGTGCGCGTGACGTTCGCCCCCGTGCCTTTCTGCGCGATGATCCGTTCCGGCGCCTTCCCGCTCTCGACCCAGTTGTCGATCGCCGCCGCCCAGTCAGCATTGTCGGGCCCCGGTCCGCCGGCGCAATGCAGCACGCCCGGCATCAGGAACATCCTCACGAATTCATCGGCTTTCGGATCGCGCTTCTTCACCTCGTCGTAGTACTTGATCGTCGCGAGCGGCGAGAGGCCGGCATCCGACCATCCGTGCCACAACAGGAGCTTGTGCCCCTTGCTCTTGAACGCGCTCAGGTCGGGGTTCGTAGCGTTGATGGTCGCCGCGGCGCGCTTCGTGTCCGCTCGCCATGTCGACAGGTCGTACTTCGTGTAATCCCAGTCGGGATTGTTGAAGACCAGATACTTGAACAGTTGCGTCCCGAAGGAGTACCGAAGGCTCGGTGATGGCGGCTGCCCTTCGCGCACCGCACCGGAAATCCACGCCGGCCATCCCGCAGCCTCGCCCTCGCCGCCGAACGGCTGTCCCGGAAACACCGTCTCGGCGCCCGCGTGGGTCGGCGCGTAGATGGTCTTGAGCGCGGACTTCTGATCCGCTGTCAGACCGGTCAGCGTGGAGACGTCCACTTTGCACTGCCGCGGATCCTCCATCACGCCGTCTTTCACCTTGTCGATCGCGTCGCACTGCTCCAGAATCTGCGCCGCGACCGATCGCATCGTCTCCGGCGACAGCAGCGGCGTCAGGTTCTTCGGATCGGGGAACTGCGCGCGCACGTCCTTGATGAACTGCGCGCCGATTCCGATGAAGTCGGCCGCCGGAGCGCCTGCGACGACGCCGTCGAAGTCGTCCGGATAGCGCTGCGCTTCCATCAACGCCTGCCGGCCGCCATTCGAGCATCCCGAAAAATACGAACGGGTCTCGTTGGCGGAGTAATAGCTTCGGAGAATCAGTTTCGAGGTCTCGGCCGTACGGTGGACGGCCAGATAGCCGAAGTTGGTGACGCGCTCCTCGTTGTTGAGCGCCCAGCTCGCGTCGGTGACGCCGCCGGTGTGACCGGTGTCAGTACCGACCGTCGCATAGCCGGCATTGACGACGAACTGCGCCTGATTGTCGATGTGACCGACAAAGCCGCCGCCGCCGCCCATCAGGAACTTGCGATTCCAGTCGTCGGGCAGCAGCAGCGAGAACTTGATCTCGGTTCCGATGACGCCGGCGACGCGGCAGTGCGGCACTTTGATCGCACCGGTTCCCGCCGGAACGGCCACCGCTTCGGTGATCTTCACGTCCGGCAGTTTCAGCTGGGTCAACTGCGCGCAGTCGCCATGGCCGGCGGCCATCACCGGGCTGGCCGATGCGGGCGCGGCACGCTCCGACTCGAGAAAGGCCTGCGCGACTGGCATCGACGCAGGAACGGCCGACACGGCGACAGCGGTCAATGCTCCGGCGAGGAATGTGTTCTTCATGACCCGACATGATACAGAAGCGCGGCGCCGGGAGGGCACGAACGTCGTGAATTCCCGGGACGGCCTTCAGGCCGTGTTTTCGTGCCCGCGAACCGCTGCCATCGCCGCCTCAATCACCTGCGCGGGCGTCCATCCTTTCGCCCTCAGTTCGCGGATTCCCGTATCGCGGTCCGACTTGCTCAATTTCTGGAGCGGTGACTTCATGATGAGCGCGTGATGCAGAAACGCTGGCGGCTCGCCGCGGCCGAGCAGACGGGCGAGCTGAATCTGCCGGCCGGTGGACGCAAGAAGGTCGATGCCGCGAATCACCAGCGTCACGCCTTGCACGTAGTCGTCGACGGTCGCCGCGAACTGGTACGTCCAGTTGCCCTCTCGGTCGCGTGCCAGCAGATCGCCGCACTGTTCGGATGGCCGCTGTTCCTGCGGACCGAGGCGCAGATCGAC
>Ga0105242_10004118_pt1 | contig 11314 bp, 15 predicted proteins | sample KBSM24metaG_FD_81521 | JGI IMG/M metagenome (GOLD analysis project Ga0105242, IMG submission 81521) | Miscanthus rhizosphere microbial communities from Kellogg Biological Station, Michigan, USA - KBS M2-4 metaG | ecosystem: Host-associated > Plants > Roots > Rhizosphere > Soil | place...
AGAGATCGGGGGCTTAGAAGTCCATTGGTTTTGCATCAGACTCCCGGCTTCACAAAGGGTTCTGACGGCAGTTGATCGGTGGGTGAGCAATTTTGACCAGTTCTTTGTAGGGCTTCCCATTACCCTTCAATTGCAGCCCACATCGTTCTCATCGGTAGTTCCCCCCGTCTAGCCGAAGATGTGGTCCGCTTGGTGCCGGTATTCCCTCCCGGCACGCGCGCGAAAAACGGGCGCAGTCATTCACCAAAATGATTGGGTAACATCAGTAGGAGGTTACAATGGGAGTGTTCGACAACCCCATCACCATCTTCGTGCTTTGTGTGGCTGTGGCCATGGGGGCGGCGAGCCTGTTTCTCTAGGCCGCCGTGCGCCCCCGATATAGGAGCCAGACCGGCGAGTTTCGGTGGTCCTCATCGAACGTTGGGCCTTAGCAAAGGCCCCGCCACCAGCCAGAAGCAGCACAGCGCGTAGTGGCGCGAACACCAGGACCTGGTGGTCGAGACATAAGCCGTGTTCCCGCCCGTAACCGCGTGGAGGGAGGCGATGACCCCTCAAAATCCTTTCAATAATCCGAAACTGCTTATTGAGTTAGCGCAGGCTTTTGAATCTATCTGGTTGGTAATGGAAGCGCATGAGCCGATTCTTGATCCGATTCTTGATGCGGACAGAGCTAAGGAGCTTAGTAGCGAGATCAGTCGGAAGCTGGTCGAGCTTGCCGCTTACGGTGTGACTGATCCGGCTCAGCTTCGGAAACTTACCCTGGAGAGTCTGCCTCTCTCCCCGGCACACTAGCCCGAGCTGTTCGTCGTACTGCGCTTGTTTTGCCCGCAGATGTTTAACGACGGATAACAATTAAGTCGGAGCAAATACTTCGGGGGGTAGCTCCGGCAATCGAGGGAGAGGCCGCTCTGAACCAACCAGGGGCGGCCTCTCTTAGGGCCTCAGGATCGCAGCCCTGAGGCCGTTTCTTTGTCTTTGACGTGACCCGATTGGCCTTCAAGGCGTTCCACCAACTTGGTGAGCCTTGGCGGAAGCTCGTTCGGCGGCTCGCCGTAGCGAGTAGTCTTCAGGGCGCGCGCCACTCCGGACAAGATTGCATGGACATCTTTGACCGCGTGCGACATTTGGGCGGCTCCAATTTTCACCGCCCCCTCTCAGCCGAAACGGTCGCGTTTGAGAAAGGTTCCTGGGGGGGGGTAAGGTCCTCATGCCTTTGGGGTAGCGCCCAAAGGCCCGTCTTGACTGCGGAGGTTCCGAAGAAGAAGCCCGGACCCGCGGTTGGCGTGGCCGGAACTCCTTCCTACTCAGTACGCTGCGATGTGCGCTTTCCAACTCTCAGACAAAAGCCTGCGACGAGCGTGACCAAGGTCCGCGCACAAGTTATGGTCCGTGGCTATTGCCTCTCCGAAGATGAAGAAGACAAAAATGGATGGGCGTCTCCGGCAAAATGCGCCGCCGCCAATCGCGAGCTTATCGCCCTCCACCACAAACTTACCGCGCACTGCGTAGCTTCTAACTTTAAGTCAAAAGCCTGCGACAAGTACGAGCCGATTGGCGCGCAAGTTATGGCCCGCGGCTATTGCCTCGACGACGATAGCGCCACCGGATGGGCATCTCCGGCAGAATGTGCCGCCGCTAACGCCATGCGCGAGCGGGACGAAGAACTCTACCGAAATCGAAACAAGGGTAGCCATTGAACTCGGCGGTGCGGAGTCGCTTCGACCTCCAATCCGGCGCGCTCAATTCCAAGCCCGCCTACACAGCTCAGCTTAGCTTCCTTTCAGCGTTGCTCGTTTGGGGGGGCGCGCCGCTCCCGGAATTTCGCTCGCTTCAAAACAGCAACCGGGCGCGCATTATTTGTCTATCCTATGCAAGGGCAAACACTCGAACAACAAAACGCGGGTCGCGCCGCTTGCCATGACTGGGCAGTTGCCCAGACCGGGTTTGATCCCTCTCTCGTATATGCAGCCCAGCAAGCCGGGGTACCAACGCGAACCATCACCAATGTTACGCGTAGAATGGTCACTCCTGGCGGGATAGGCGGAGCCAGGGGGAACGCTGAGGTCCGCCGCATCAATGACCTCTATGACGCGTATCTCAGAGCCGGACAGGTCTGTTTAGAGGCCCGAGGCTATCAGGTTTCAAGATAGGAGCGGCCGATGCGAATCTCGACCTCTAAAGTTTTCCTGTGGCTCGCCTTTTCATGCATCGTCCCCGCTACTGGCTTCACTGAGGAGAAGTCTTACCTCTGCGCGATAAACGAAGTGTATGAGTGTGTGGCTGTCACCGGCTGCAGCCGCATTTCTATCGATGACGCCAATTTGGTGGGGGGTCGTGATCATCGACATGGAAAAGAAGCAGCTGCGCACGGCCCCCTTAGGTGGAGAACATCGCGCGGACGACATCGACAGTGTGGCGGTGACCGATAAGGCCATCGTCCTTCATGGTAGTGGCATTAAACAGATGGACAGAACCTGGAGCGCCGTCATCTCATTGGAAACGGGCAACTTAACCGCCGGCGTATCCACACTCGATTCATCGCTTTCCCTGTTGGGGAAATGCACAGCCCAACCTTGAATGCTTTGGACGAAGGCGCAGCAGGGCACCAGTGCCCACTCCGGGCCGGTAGTGGCTGTTAAAGGCAGCAGAGCGGAGTTATGGAGGAGGCAATCACATGTCGGTGTTAGGTGCCATTCCTAGCGCGGGAAGGGCAACAACGCCAAACTGCCGGAACTGCTCAAACAGTCTTAGAGGGTCGATGTCACGCGGAATTAGGGCCGCCTACTTTTGCTTGCGCTTCGCATATACCTGCTGCATTGGGCCCAGCTCTTTCCGGTCACTTTTTCGCACCACGCCTGAAACTCATCTTCGTCGATTTGAGACTTCGCCCTCAACATCATCTCGCCGATCCTGCGGTTATAAGGGGCCCTCGCTTCTTCGTCGGCTATATTCCCCATTTCGATTTCCTCTTTAATAAGATTGGCAAGCTCGTCTGGAGTCGGAATAGCCTGTTCCGCTCCTTCTCCGTACATCCACGCCCAGCTCGCCATGTCGCTAGCAAATTGATTGGCGCGATACGCTAGATTGTATGCAGTGCGACCATATCCGCGCTGACGCCGACCAAAGACCGTGGCTACCAGGGCCGCATGGCGCTCGTTGAGCGGTTCGTTATGCGGAAGAAGGGCGGCGACCTTAGGAAGGTCATAGGGGTCGTATGTTCTTCCGTCGACTACCACTGAGGGGCGGTGGCCCGTCGCCTCTGTCACTTGCACAGCTTCCACCAGCAGGTCGATCAGGTTGTGGTAATCCGTGTCATCGAATTTGAGCACTGCCACCATTACTCCTGTTTGAGGCGGAAGCGTCCCAACTCAATGTTGGGGGTTGGGAGACGTTGCCGGGAGGGAATACCGGCACTAAGCGGACCACATCTGCGGCTAGACGGGGGCCTACCGACGTGCGATGCGGCCGCTCGTATAAGCTAATGGGAAGCCCTACAAAGAACTGGTCAAAATTGCTCAGCTACCGATTCGTTCGCCGCTCGATTGGGCAGCGTTCGACGAAAAATAGATAAATAGACGAAAAATAGATAAATTCATGATGAATGCGAGCGATGCTGCGGACAGCTCGTCGAAATCGACCACTATGGCGAGCGGCTAACAGGCTGCCCGACGTGCAACCGGTGGAAGCCTCAATGGCGAATGGTGCCGGACGACATTGTCGCGTTGCGCGCCGAACATCGGCTAAGCTCGCGACATTATCCGCGAGGCGGAAGCTGGTTCTAAGCTGGGCAAAACACAAACAACGTATTGACTTGCCCTGAGCGAAGGAAAAGTCTGCAAAAAGTGAGTCGTGGAAGTGCAGCGACATCAATACCTAATGGGAGGAAAACTATGGCGACGACAAGACGCACCGCGCGCAAGACGGCACGCACTGCCCGCAAGACTGGACGTAAGGTGGCGCGCGCTACTCGCAAGACGGGACGCAAGACTGCGCGCACTGTTCGCAAGACGGCACGCACTGCCCGCAAGACTGGACGCAAGGTGGCACGCACCGCCCGCAAGACGGGACGCAAGGTGGCGCGCACTGCCCGCAAGACGGGACGCAAGGTGGCAACTGCCCGCAGAGCAAAAGCGACCCCTACATTGCCAACTGCTAGCTGACTAAGCGAAGAACCCCGGCCTTACCCGCCGGGGTTTTCCTTTTGTCGTCGGAAACTGCCGCACCAAGCTCCAGGGACCGCCGTCCGCTGATCCGAACCGACCATGGGTCGACATACCCGGCGAACTAGACGATGAGACTCGTATAAGATTCAGACCGAACTCCAAGCGGCGGTAGATCGCGCCGAGCATCGGCGTAAGCTCGCGAAGAAGACGCCTGGCGCCCCAAAAACCCGCGCAACCTGACGTTAGTTTGCGATCTTGACGACCGGCGGCTTCCAGGTGCGTCGAGGATGGCGTGGTAGTGACTTTTGAGATCGCCGATGCCGGGGGTCTCGAACCGGGGCCATTAACAAAGTTACCGCCAGCCTAAGCAGATTTGCGATAGGCTCGCTGATCACACCCTGTATCACGTCCGTAGCAAGCAGCACGAAGGCAAACTCCACACCTTGGCTGAGCACGGAGCCGAGCCGCCGAGCGGTATCACTATTCAGCCCCCAACAGCGCTCGAGCAAATATGGGATGATGGCCCTGCTTGCTCTGAGGATGATCATGAGGCGCATGGTTGTGTCTCCCTCTTTTCGGAGCGCGGTCTCGACCGACCTTTTAACCCTTCTCCCTCTGTAATCACGTCGAACGAGGCTTCGTGAAATCGACACGTCTAACGAATTTTTTTGGGAGGTATTGCGGGGAGACAGCGATACCGCCCGCGGGAAACATCCCTACCCGGATGTGCCCGCTACAGCCGGGGTTCCTGGAAAGACTGCTTAGCGCGCGGTAGCCGTAGGCCTCGAGAATTTCAGAGTGTGCAGCCCGACCCGATGAAGCCTCTACCCAAGCCCGCGGCCGAGACACACTCTGAGGGGGCCCAAAAGAGGCGTCAGCGGTCGCGACGCTCCCGTTTCTCGCGGGACGCTAACCACCCAATACCGGACCCTCTAAATGTCCGCTTTGGGTCGAAAGCGGACTCTCTTCACAGCGTCACTCTATGTCCGCTTTGCCCCTGAAAGTGGACATTCACACCACCGGACAGCATGTCCGCAAAGTGCCATAAGCAGACTCTCTCACGCGCTTGCAAAGCAGCACCTCGGCGCAGCGACCAACGTGATCCAGTTAGAAGGCCAGCATTGCCCCCTGGTGTTCTAAAGCACGCCATGCGGAGACGGCAACCAGCAGTCTTGCGCTCCTAGCATGCGATGGTGGTCAATTGGACCGTGCAAACCACGATTGGCCAGCGCGCGCGAAAACAGATTTTGCGTTCAGTTGGCGCCGGCGTTCATTTCATCAGGGCCAGATTTCGCCAAAAGTTCTCCAGACTGTCCGTGCCGCCGAAAAGCGTGGTGAAGTTCGTTGAGTCCACGAGGACGATGTCGCCGGCGCGCTGCTCATTAGGCGCCACCCAGAGGAGACAATTGAACTCGGTGTTACCCGCTGCGGTGAAAGGATGCGGACGGTCTAGATCTATAGGCTGGCGTGCCAGCAGTTGCACCGACTTGCCGTTCTGGTCGGAAATTTCGTAGTGCGGCAGGTGGGGATGAAAATTGAGCGTAGGGACGTTTGCGAGGAGGCCGATCTTGTCAAGGTCCCTAAACGCATTGAGCGGGGCGATCTCATCCGTGCCTTTGGTACGTGCCGGACGAAGTCCCCACTTGTTGTGCACTGGCACGTCGAGCCCTTTCATCAACGAGCGGGTGTATTGCCCAAAGCGCTGCTGGCGCGGCACTAGGCGGTCTCCGTGGTGGCGGTATTCCATCTGGCGCTGGTTTAGGTCGTCCGTGAAGCCAACATCATGGTGCGGCGCGAGCAGGAGACATGTGCCTTCTCGCTTGAGCCATTCGCGGATAGCTAGGACCTCCTCCGGGGCGGCCTCCTGTTCGGAAAGCAGGTGATCCAGCCCGAACACTAGCAGGGTGTCGGTGTCCGCAAGTATCCGCTCGTCTATTGGGAGCTTGAAACCCGCTTGGTCGATGCGCTGGAATACGGCGACTGGATGCTCGGTCACCTCTCCTGCGATTTTCTGAAAGCTGAGTGTAGATCTGTGAAAGAGCTCAAGCGTGCCGGCGATTCCTTGAAGGAATTGTGCCGCACTCCACTCGGGCTTCTCATACTCCGGCCACAACACGTTGCGGACTTCGGTCATCGTCGAGAAGCGATTTTCCATCGCCGCGGGGTCCCGCTGGGACTCCCACGGGTAACTCCACGTCCAATAGATGCTCAGGCGGCGCTTGCCGGGCGTGTATTTGCGGGGAATGTGATTTTGGTTGTACGTGCGCGCTGGAGCCAGGGTGCTCATAGCTGTTCCCTTTCCTTTGACGTTCGATCTCAGAGCCTAGGCTATCGGGTATCGGTGAGTGCCGCGAGGTATCGAAGCGCCTTGAGACCAGGGAGGAAGAAATAGGCCCCGCCTCTGACCGTAGTGAAAGCCGGAAGGCCCGTGATTGTTTTGCGAATTGGACGCTTGGGAATCTTGAATTCGAGCGTGCCGTCCTGCGTGCCGATGATCGGATCGCGTTCGTTGCCAAGCTCATGGAAATTGCGGTCGTTCGCCCAGACATTTTGCGCGAACTCAAACTGGCGGATCAGGCTCGCACAGATCAGGAAGGCCGCGATGCCGCGGTCGGTGCCATCGTCTGGAGCATCTTCCGGCAAAGGCAAACCATAGGTGGCGCCGCGGCGAATCATGCGTCGCCGGTTTATGTTCGCTGCCGTGTCGCGGGGGTTCATGCGACGCATGTGCGACCCGAGCGGCACAGCGTATCCATGCGGATCCATCTCTTTGTAGTTGAAGTTGTTGTTTCGCTGCATGTCGGCCCCTAAGGCTGGATCTGCCTTATCCGGGGCTAGCACGAGTGGAGCGCCGCTCCTCCATCGACCCATGAGCTTTGCCGCCACGAGTTCCTGCTCCTCGGGCGTCTTGCCATGCTGGCGCAGAAAGTCACGAAACCTTCCGACATGCTCCTGGAGGCGCCGATAGGCCATATAGCTGCCATTTCGAGACAAGATTTCTGGTTGCGGTAGGTCTCCCGGCGGTCCCTTCTCGTCGGGGTAGCCAAGAATAAATTCTCCTGGCTTGAGTGGCTGCCCGGAGCCGGGCGTTGGTACGTCGTTAGTGCCTTCGATGACTGGCTGAGAGAGCCGGTCACGGTAACCGAAGTGGTCGTGTGCGGTATCAAATGGCGGGATCGCTAGGAGGTCCAGAGAGGATAGCACCTCAACGCCTTCGCAGTCCGCCAGGAGCCTTTGGTGCTCTGTAGTGCAACGCTCCCGCTCGCCTTCATTGCGGGCAAATAGAATGGCGATGGCGTGAAGATCCGAGCTGGCGAGTCCCCCTACCCAGTTGTCAGGATGATTCGCACCAGTGTCACCGAGGATTTCTGCGCGTGCGGCAATGCCTTGCTTGAACTCCTCCGGGAACGTGGCGAGCGATGTTTCGTCCACGCCTAGAGCCTTGAGCCCATTCCAAGTGAACGCCACCGTCACCCAGCGCTTGTCCTCATCGATCGAATCCAGAACATCCGCCGCTGACTGCACTGTCTTGAGAATCTCGTTCAGCCACGCCCGGCCGCCCGAAGCGCTGCGAAACGACAGAAACTCATATCGTCCGGTGAGTGCCGGAGTGCGCGTCAGCAGAATGTGCTGAATGTCGTCAAATTCGAGCATGTCGCTACCGAGGAGTGCCTTTCGTCCAGGCCCAAGCCACGATGTGCCACGCTTCAGCGAGGTTGCGTAGTGCAACGGTAAAGAAGGCGCCGGATTGCGTAATCTGCTTGCCGCCCACGTTGAACGTCATAGTCGCTGGAACAACCACATACGCGCTGTCATCAGTGACGTTGTTGTGCAGCGGCTCACCCACAGTGACGAAATAATCTGACGCACCATGTTGCTTGCCTTCAATCAACACGTCTCGATACCAATCCTGAGCAGCTGTTGGCCCCTGCCACAGGTGTGGCGCCATGCCGTCCAGGATCGACCCCGGCACAGCGAAAGTCTCCGCCATCACCTTTGCGTCACCTTTGTTAAAGCCATCGATGTACTGGCGTACCGCCGCCATCGGATCTTTCGTGCTTATCTCGTCACTCCCTTCTTCGTTGGCGCTCGCAAACAGAAATGCCGATGATGCCCTGATGTCACTGCATCTGGTCGAGCATGTTGGAGAAGGCGGCCTTGAGCTTCAGCGCCTTCTTGATCTCGTCGGCACTCACATAGGGATATTCCCCATATTCGAGGAAGCTCGGGACCTGATGCTCGCGGACAAACTTGACGAAATCCTCCGGCTTGGTTTTCCAATCTTTGGGAAAGCCTTCGAGGTTTTCGAAGACAGTATCAATGCCGGTGGCCGAGAAGAGAGCCACAGCATCCTCGGTGTACTTGTCGAAGTCCGTGTCGAAGATGCCCTGATACATGAAGTAGGTCTCCCCGTTGATCGGAAAGAGGACCCAGCGCAGGTAGTGCAGCTTGAGCACGGCGAGACAGTCCGGCTGAGACGCTACGGTCTTCTCGATGTTTTTGGCATACTCGTAGAACACCTCCTCCCGACCGGGGATGATTTTCGCAAGAATCGAAAAGCCGTAACAGGCTGGACTCTTGGGAAAGATCGGGCCGTATCTGCCCTGTTCCACCTTATCCTCGGCGAATCCTCCTTTGGGAATCGCCATCGCCGCCGGTTTTGTCCAGTCTTGCTGCTTCGATGCGTCAGACATAATCACGTGCCTTTCTTTGATCGGTGTCTGATTGCTGCTTCACTTCACGATCAACCATCTCGGTCACCTCGATCATCGCGCCGGGAACAGGAAGGTCATCCCAAGCCGGCCGCCGAAACCATGGGGACCCGTGTCGGGAGAGTCGATCCAATAGCGCACGCCGCCGACGATGCTGACTGGCTGTCCCCCAACCTTGACCACCTTGGAAACTAGGAAGTTGACCGGTGCCAACCATTCGCCAGTCTCCCAGTTGTAGGTATCTTCGCCCTGCAGCGTAAAGGTCCACGCCCGCGATGTCGTATAGGCGAGGACGGGCTGCAGGAATGTTTCGTTGACATCGGCGTGGTCGGCGTCGCCAGCGAAAGACCAGTTGTGCCAGGCGAGAATGCCCACCGTCCAGCCACTGCCCTGCCAGACGACAACCCCGGTCGGACCTGCGCCCCATTTCCCGGCGCCAAGCAGTTCATCGGTTCCGGTCGGCAGCAGAAAGATTGGCCCCGCTCCCAAGGTGAAGCCATTGAATGTTCGGCTTGGCGAAAAATAGAGTCCTTCCGTCGTGTCGCGCAGACCGGACTGCGAACCGGAGCCGGGGAAGAGGCCGTTCTGGCTAAACATTACGGGAAGGATTGTTCGCGAGATCACATACCAGTCAGGATTGAGCGTGAACGGTACTACTGGTTGGATGTTCACGAACCATTGGGAACCCTCTCTCTCCGAACCGACTTCCCCGTTGTAGTTTCCGAAGAACGGTACGCTGATGAGGGCGGCGAGCGGGTTGGCGAGCTCTTCGGCCAGAGCTTTGCTGTCATCCTGCGCAAGCGCGGCTCCACCCCACCCAAAGAGTGAGGCAACCACGGCTGAAGCAACTAGCACAGGCTTCGGGTCGGCCTTAGGCGGCCCGTTGGCTAAATTCGAGGCGGTCACGGCCCCACCCATTCTCTGGCCATCAAGCAAGCACTATGTAAGGCTCGAGTCGACCATTTAATGGCTCGTATAATCGACTGGGGTGCAGCGGAGCTGGCCGCCGCGTGCTTATCTTCCGATAGAGGAAGAAGGGGGACTCATTGCGCGCCTTTTTCACATTTGCAATCGTCGTCACCATGGTGGCGGTCGACTTGGAGGGTGCTTTTGGCATCACGAGCAGGCGGTGCAGACGCAACCTCTCGAATAGGCGAATACCTCAATCTCTCCATTTCGCAGTTGCATTACTCGGTCGAGTCTCTCGACCGGGTTTTTCCATGCTTACCTGATCTACGAGCAATTTATGAATGGACCCAAGCGGCCTCGGGACGAGCCTCCCGGGGCTTTTTGCGAGAGCAATATTGCCACACGGCGTAATCAATGCACGATCGTGACCAATGAACCCACCACCACCCAGGTTAGATACAAAACGTTGGACAAATACGCCACGAGGGATGAGGCCAAAGCAGCTTTGGACTCCATGATCGGACAGGCCTGGCCAAAACTGTGACTGTACCCGTGCAAAAATCGCCCGGTTCTGAGTGCAAACGCCTACATGCCATAGCGCACACTGTGTAGGCTCGGCGGACATGGCGGGTGGTGGTTCTGGGACGTGGACCTCAATAGCCGCTGAATGCTCGCTGCAGCAAGCTAGCCATTACGGTGCGGCCGCGGATGGGCTTTGACGTTACGGGCTTGACACGGGTTGATTGTTTCGAAGAGCGAATGGTGTTCGCGTAACGCTTGACCGGAATGGCTTTCGCGTAACGCTTGACCGGAACGGCGTTCGCGTACCGCTTAACTGGAACCGAGACCTGGTCAATGGGGCTTCGCCCTTGCGCTTCTTGCGACACGATTTTGGTCTGCTCGGAATCACTAATCGCGCCTAGGTATTTTCGATAGATCCAGCCCGTTTTCGAGGTGCTTGGTTCGATAATTTCGAACCAGTCGTGCTGATAGCGGGTGGCGCGGAGCGGTGTTCCAACCGGGTAAAAATGGCTGGTCGGAGTGTCAACCGAAGGACCGGTATGAACCCTGGCGGGAAGTAACACCATCACCCAAGTCGATTCATGGTAGGGCGTTTCAGGCAAAACTGCAGCAGCAGGCTTTTCAATTGTCGCCAGCGGCTTGTTTGGAACTTCATTGGAAGGGTGAACCGAGCTCGTCTGCTTTGTGCGCGAGCTAGAGTCCTCATCAATTTCCTCGCGGTTGGCAACAGAGGTTGGAATCTTTAATGCAACACGCGACCTGCCGAGGTCATACACAATAGGCGACGCGATATATGACGCGACGGCGACATATGACGCGACGACAAGACACGGTACTAGCGCGAGCCTGTTCACGGCATCGTTTCACTGACTCCCCCGTCCTGAAAATGCCTAAGCGGGGTTCGAGTCATGCGCCCACTTGTCAGTGGCCGCGCCAGGCGTGACTTAAGGGCTCAGCACGCCAGCAATCGTGGACAAACGATCGCGCGAAAATAGGCCGCGGAGGTTA
>Ga0105242_10004120_pt1 | contig 11313 bp, 10 predicted proteins | sample KBSM24metaG_FD_81521 | JGI IMG/M metagenome (GOLD analysis project Ga0105242, IMG submission 81521) | Miscanthus rhizosphere microbial communities from Kellogg Biological Station, Michigan, USA - KBS M2-4 metaG | ecosystem: Host-associated > Plants > Roots > Rhizosphere > Soil | place...
AGCTGCCGTTTCTGCTCGTCGCGATAACCGGCCACCAGTGCAGTGGCGATCAGTTCGGCGAAGCGGCGGATGTGGACCTCGGTGTCGGCTGGCATAGGGCCAAGCTGCTGGGAACCGAGAGCCGCTAGGCCCCATACGCGTCCATCAACGATGATTGGCACCCCCACCGCCGCGCGCACGCCCACGCCGCGCACGCGAGCAGCGATCGACCCGGCGACGTTGTCGTAGCTGTCGATCCGTGCGGGCCGGCCGCTGCGTTGCACCAGCGCCGCGAGGGTGTTGCCTTCCACCGGAGTTCGGGTGCCCACCGGCCATCTCGCCTGCGCCTCAGGATCGCCAGCGGTGGCCACGAGGGTAATCTCGCGATCCGATTCGAAGCGCCATAATGCGGCGGTGTCCGCAGGCACGCATCGGAGCATCTCGTCGACCACCGCGCCAAATACCTCCAACGGCTCAACGTCGTGCGCGACGAGCGTGGCCAGCCGGCGCAAGGCGGCCTGTTCGGCGGCGAGCCGGCGATACTCGGCGTACAACTTGCCATCGTCGAGGTTCTCGTCGAATTCGGCAGCAAGTTCCTCGGCGGCTACGAGTCCGTCCACTGCATCCTGATCAATCGTCAGGTCAGAGTGAAACCCTGCGCTCAGTTTGCCACCGTTCGCGGGTCTTGCTTGCGCGTCGGGATCGACAGTGCTACCTGCTGATCCGGCGAACGGGCTAGGCGAGTGTGCAGTCATCGGGACATCCAAGCGTTGCACTGAGCATCGTTGGCCCTTCTCTCGTCCGCTCACCGGCGCGGTGTGTGGCTTCGCCTCGGCCGTCGTTCGAGCCGCCGCTTACTTGGTGCACACCGATCGCCGTCACCAGCGCCAGTGCGGCCGTCGACGCAACCACGAAAGGACTCACACTCGCTCCATCTCGCGTGCCATTTCCGGGTGGTCCGGAAACGCCATGCGGGATTGGTAAGGACGTCGCTTCGGGTGTGATTCCTTCGGCGCGGCCACGAAAGATCCGGGTCAGTAGCGCAACCACCGACGGTCCTTCCGTCGCACACCCATTGCTGCCACAGTGCCGAGGGCCGCCTCTGCCTCGGTGATCGGAACCGTCGTGTCACAAGCCTGGTCCTGCGCCTGACGCCGTCCTGCTGCAATGCGTCCGGCGGGTCGGACGCAGGCGTCTCAGGCGCTCCCGTTATCTCGATCGTCATTTCTCAACCTTGTATTTCGATGTGTGCCGGCAGTGCTTGACCTAAGCCAACAGCGCGGGCAAGTCCTTCCGGAGCGGTCGCTTCGGATACGGCTCCGTTCATCGCCACGCTGCTCGGCACCCGCCTTCACCGAGTTATGATGCATCGTATCGTAACGATGTACCGTAACTGTGTCAAGGCTTTGCTGCTGACTCCTGTGCGCGTCAGTTGTTAATTGGTAGTGGTAGGCAGAAGTGTGGCTGCCCGGTCACCCGAGCTGGGTTTGCTGAAACCGTGGACGACGGTGCCGATGGCGGCGCGCCAGACGGACTCCTCGGTGCCTTCGGGCATTATGCCGAGCTTCTTACCCCGAAGCTCAATATTGGCCAGACCTTCGCACATCGCGGCGTACTCGATCACTGCCTGCGGCATCGTCTTGCTGCCCAATAGTTCAGCATCCTTGAGTCGCTGCAGGCGCTCCTGCATTCGGAGGACGGCGCCGCGGCGCGCATCCCTCATTTCCTGCGTGACCTGCATACTTGGCACGACACGCTGGTAGGCGATCCGGTACAGCGAAGGGTGGCGCAGGACGAACGGGCGGTACACCGTGACCGCCAACTCGATGAGATCCTGAACCGGGTCGTCGGTACGGGGAAGCCGGTCGATCTCCTCATCGAACAGCCGAAACGTCTTGCTCACCAAGGCCGCGACCAAGCCATCCTTGGATCCGAAGAGGCTGTAGACGGCCCGGACGGTGGTGTTAGCTTCATCCGCCACGGTCCGGACCGAGATCGCGTCCGGACCAGCCGTCACCATGATCCGTTCAGCGGCGTCGAGAAGCGCTCGCGCCGTCAGCTCATCGTGCTCCCGAGGCCGCCCCACGGAGGTAGTTTATCGTACGACGTTTCAAAACACCTGTCCGGATTCACAGTCACCAGACCGAACCGTTCGGTGCGGACAGCTCTGCTGGCGCCAAGCACGGCGGTCTTTCATAGAAAATAGAGAATATCCGTCTAACAAGTGCGCCGGCTTCGTTATCATGCTGTATAGCAGGCTATTTCGAGATCCATTGCAGTGCCGATAATATACGGTGGATGTGTTGTTAACTCTCCCAGCGGTTCTCAAGTCGGTGACATGATGTACATCGGCCGCACGGTGAGCGGTATCAGCAGGTAGTGGCGATCTTCGCCGTTAGAGAATCAGCCCATGAAGGAGACCGGAACCCGTGCATATCGGCGTTGTGTACCCCCAGATCGAACTCGGTGGAGATCCGAGCGCTGTTCGTCGGATCGGAGAAGCGGTCGAGGACTTGGGGTTTGACTACCTACTGGCCTACGACCACGTCCTTGGGGCGGTGCACGCCGATCGAACGCCGCAACTATCCGTTCCCTTCACCGAGCACGACCCGTTCCACGACCCGTTCGTCATGTTCGGCTACCTCGCCGGCATCACCGAGCGGATCGGTTTCGCAACCGGAGTACTTGTCCTACCGCAGCGCCAGACCGCGCTCGTGGCACGCCAAGCCGCCGATGTCGATCTGCTGTCCGGCGGACGGCTGCGCCTCGGTGTGGGCGTCGGCTCAAACCCCGTCGAATACGAAGCCCTCGGCCAAGACTTTCGCACCCGTGGCGCACGCGAGGAAGAGCAGATCGACCTCCTGCGGCGACTGTTCAACGAACCCGTCGTCGACTTCTCGGGACGGTTCGACCGAGTCGACAGAGCCGCACTGATGCCCAAACCCACACGGCCCATCCCGATCTGGCTCGGTGGATCAGGCGAGAAAGCGTTCGAGCGGGCCGCCCGACTCGCGGACGGCTTCATCTTCGTCGGCACCGGCGGCATCGACCACGCCGTCGACGCCTGGAAGTCACTGCGCGAACGAGTCAGCAGCCACGGCAGGTCAGTCGAGGACTTCGGCGCGGAGTACGTGGCGTTGAGCCAAGGCGTAGACGACCTCTGCGAGGACGTCGAAACATGGCGTGCCGTGGGCGGTACCCATCTATCAATCGCCACGATGGGCTTCGGGTTGGATTCCGTCGACGCCCATATCGACTACATTGCCTCGGCAGCAAGTGCGCTCAGATTGTCATGATCATGAAGTCCTACAACGCCCGGTCGCATCGACGGGCGGTCCGCAGTCAGTCCGCAATAGAACTGGCGCCAGCTCTTCGTAACCGTCACAGCCAATTGACCGATCTCTTCGATGGGTGCCAACGCTTTTGGGTTAGGGCGTCGGTTCTTGGCGAAACGTCGAGGGCCCCATGCTCGTATTCCGCGCCGGCTTCCTACGGTGGATCGATGAGGTTCCGGAAGCTCTCCGCTGGGTAGACGGATGCACCCGCGGCATTCACGGGATTGATGAGCGTGTTATCCGAAGTCACGACACGGATCTCCTGCGGTCGGGCATCGTCGCGCACCAGCCGCACGATCTCATCGTCGGCCGAGTTGGCGGCGGCCTTAGGCGCATGGACGACCATGATTGACGATGGTTTGGATTGGCGGGGATGGCGGTCGCTTGAACACCACTATCGGCGGCAGGCGTTGCGAATTGGTTCATGTTGTGCCGCAGTAACAACTCACGGGTCCTCCAGTCCTACGCCTTGGAGAATTTCAGACCTGGCGACTGGGTCCAAACGCAGCGAGCTGCCTTCGTGGACGGTTCACTTGATGCCGACCGTCAACGCCGACTTGAGAAACTACCCGGCTGGACTTGGTGCTGTTCTCACCTCGGGCTCTGCCGCGCCTCCTGCATAGGCTGTTGCGCGACGGTCCGCCGTCTTCAGCGATCGCGATCGGCCTCTAGAGCTTCACTGTTGCGATCTGGTGTTGACCGTGCAGTGGCGGCAGGTTCTAGGGTTTCGCCGCTAGGCCGCGGCCTGAAATTGGACATCTGGATGAGACGGATCACTGTGGTCAACGGTGCTGCGCGAGATGCGTGCGAGCTAGGTTCACTCCGTCGTCTCGTCACTCTCCTCAGAAGGCTCGATAACGGCATCTACGAACAGCGCATCGACGTCGCCCGTCCTGCGTATGCGTTCGTATCTGACCAAACTGTCATCGCGGTAATCGGTCATGCTAGAAGGAATGTCGCGGCCCGTGAGGATTGCTTTTATCGTCTCGTTCAGGCATCGATGGCCGAGCCAGGATGCAAAGGCATAGACCGATTGGCAACCGGCTTCCGAGAGCGGTCCGCCATGAATTGCGGAGTTGCGCAGGCGCTTGAGGCGATTGAGCTGGCGGTCGAATCGCCGACCCTGATCCTCAAGCTCCTTGTACATGCTGGCGGGTGTGGCCAATATGCGGTCGAGTTCTCCGAGTCCGCGTGCGAGCCAGTGAGCGAAATAGACTTGATGAACGACAGAGACGTGGTCGGCGGCCAGGCGACGGTTGTGCATCTCATGCGGCCAAACGAACTTCTTTATTTCGGAACGAATTTGGTTCACTTGTTGCTGCGCGGCAGTGTCACCGTGGAGATCGCCGACGTGGTGAGTGATGGCTCTCACCGTGTAGTAGTCGATCAGGTCGATAATCCGCATCCGGCTTTTGGTCTTCTTGAAGTAGTGGGAAGCGAAGTCGGCCCAGTACTTCTTGCCGTTGGTTGTCCAGACGTTGACGTGCTCAATGGCGCGAACCGCCGCCATGACGGTGGCCTGCGGGCTCTCGGCTGTGGCGAGCGTCAGTGACGTGCTCATGCCTATGGCGCCTTGAATGTCATGGAGCGACTCGGCATTAAGCAATCGGTTGTTCAGCACCATCAGTTCGATATCTCGACCCATCCGGTCGTTGTCCGCATAGAACATCTCAGGCATGTCTTCCTTTGGGCCCCAGGAAAACAACGAGTGGCGATTGCCGTTGATGAACAAGATCGATCCGTTTAGCAGTCGCCACGTGTTCTTGTCGGCATGGTTGACCGCGACCAGCGCCTCGACCAGCGCTCTGGCAGTTGCTTCTGCCGCGTGAAGCTCAACACCGCGCAGCTCTACTCGCGCGTAGGCCATGTTCCATTCGTCTTCCCACTCCTCTTCACCCTCTTGAAGCACCGGATCTGTGTCCGGAGAGGTGGCCAGCACTTCCATCGGCTGGACCTTGAAGCGATCCGCGAGTTCAGGATGGCCGACGAAACCTCTCAGATATGATGCGTTGTAGAACGTCACTTGCCCGTGGGAAACTTCGTACTGCGGCAACGAAGTTGGAGCGAGGCGGAGCCAGACGATGCAGTCTCCTCGAGCCGGCTCGCGGATTAGAACGTTCTCGCAGAGCTGTAGGCGTCGCCAGGCCGGCACTCCGCTGGGAGTGTGCTGCGGCGGGAAGATGGGCGCATGGTCGCGACCAGCTTCGTTGTCTAGCTCCTGCTGGACTGCATCAGGCACGTCGGTGAGCAATCTGCGCAGGTCTGCGGAGACACCGAAGGGACCGACGGTGTCGAGGTTTCTGCGCTCTGCGATGGCATACAAGGTGTCGCGGCGATAGGCCAGCTCATCTACGGTGCGATTTAACTTTTCGGCGGAAGTGACGAGGTCTCTCCACGCCTCGATGATTGCCGCGTCGGCGGCTAGCTCGGTGTCAAGCTGTTCAAGGTGTTGCTTGACGTCCGTCCGCACGATGGGATCGATTGTGTACTCAGGGGTCACGTCGGAGCCCGCAGTTTGTGGCACGACTTTCTGCAGTAGCGATTCGATCGGTTGAGCGATTCGATCAGACGTTCTGCGCGGCAACGCTTTCTGTAAGAACTTAGAAATGGGTGATCTCGGCGGTTCAGGGATGAAAGGTGAAATCAGTCTGTCCAACAGCGACTCGATCTGCTTCGTGGTCGGCGCGACAAGCCTCCTGAGCTTCGGGCCACTCTCCTGGACGCTAGCGCCGAAGTCGTCAATGAAGCATCCAGTCGGCAACTTGCTTCGATGAGAACTCACGTTCATCGGTAATCCAGTCCCTGAGGTCCGATGCTGCGGCCGGGAGTGTCATAACGGCACCGGTACTCGTGATCGAATTCTTGTACTGCAGCTGGATATTGAGCTCTTCCACCCAGCGTTCGTGTTGAGGGTTCAGCAATCGCCTATTCCTAAGTCGTCCTGTACGGCCCGCCGCTCGACAAGTAGTTCATCAGCATGATGGCTAGATGCCTGGCCACCGTGCTACCGGATCGACCAGCGCATTGTCGCTAGAAGCTGCAGTTCCGCGTCTATCGTGTCGAGGTCGCGCATGGTGCAAGCGTAAGACGGTATCCATCCTCGTCCCGTCACTTCCTCTTCTTCCGTCGCGTACTCGTCCTCTGTTGGCGCCTCGATTTCAATTTCTTCAATACGCCCACGAGATAGTCGTCGTCTGCCATCGGGCGCGGCGGGCATCCATGGCTCCAAGCGGGTTGCTTTGGTCGGTCATCGCGGAGTTCGCCGGTACCTCCGGGGTCTTCAGGCCGCCACCCTAACGAGGAGCTGACGAAGACTGCGGGTGCGTGATGCCAGGAACCGACGTGACCAAGGTCGTGGGGTTCAACCCTGCAGCTGACACAACCGTACGGTTATAGGATCCGCCACGAAGATGAGAAGAACACGTCCGCCATCTTGATGAGAATTCTGCAAGGCCGCAGCTAGACGCATCGCGATCCGCCACGCAGAGCGAGACCCTACAACAAAAGTCGGTTTCGGTGCCCTCAAAGCATCTCTCGAGAAGTCCTGGACACCGCGGAGGGACGCAGAGATGGGCGGTCCATAGTTGCCGCGGGCCATCGGCGCGACGGCCAGGCCCGCTCCACCGCCTTGTCTGTCCTTTATCCCAGCGGGAGTGCGCAGCATTTCGATGACGACTTCGCGAGCGGGCAGGTGGCACCGGAGGTGTGACGCTCGGGCCAGACAGCGGCGATGCTGCACGGCGCGGACTGCATTCGCGACGGGGCGGCAACCGATGCAGGTGCCAGCGCGTCGATTAATGTCGCCAATCCGATTGCGGTGCTGAGGCAAATCGAAACCAGCAACATCACAATCGTGTGCATCCTTGTCGCCGTTCGCGGCATGCTGGGGTCGTTGATCTCTTCCATAGGTGAACCTCCGGCTTGGGGCCGGGGCACCACCGCCGTCGGCCATTACCAGCTAAGACAACGCAGGCCGCGAGTTCGTGACGTGATTTAGGACACGTCTCCCGACGTGGGCAGCAGCTTCGAAATGGCGTGCAGCTTAGCGGGACTCATCACCCACATCAGTTGGTCGATCCCCTGGTCCGAGGCGCTGATCGCGAGAAAAGCAACGACACCCGCGTCACGCGAGACCAACACCGATGGCCGCCCGTTGGCCTCGATCCAGGTTAGTTTGGTGTCCTGCCACCATCGGGGCGCGACTGCCTTGAGGAAGTGTGCGACCACCGACCTGCCGACGACGGGGATACGAGATGCGCCGCGCATGCCGTTGCCGTCGGTGTAGCTGACCACGTCGTCAGCGAACAGTTTCTCGAGCGCTTCGACGTCGCCCTCCTGGGCTGCCGCGACCAATGCCTCGAACAGCCGCTTCTGCTCGGCTGAACCCGTCTTCTCCCGGCGTCCTGTCGAGATGCGCTTGCGCGCGCGGGTGACGAGCTGCCGCGCGTTCTCCTCCCTGACTTGGACGATGTCGGCGATCCTCGCGTACGGATAGTCGAAGGCCTCCCGCAGAACGTAGGCGGCGCGTTCGGTGGGCGGCAGTTTCTCCATCAGCATCACTGTCGCCAGCTCTAAGGCTTCGCCTCGCTCGGCGCCCAGATGCGGATCGGCGCTGGTGTCAACGGGCTCGGGAAGCCACGGGCCGACGTACGTCTCGCGTCGCGCGCGCGCGGATTGCAGGGCATTGAGGCAGAGGCGGGTGGTGGTCGTCGCCAAGAATGCGGCCGGATCGACGACTGCGCTGCGATCGGCCATCTGCCACCGCAACCAGGCCTCCTGAACGATGTCTTCGGCCTCCGCGCAAGTGCCGAGCATGCGGTACGCGATGCCGAACAACCGGCCTCGTACCGCGACGAACTGCGCCGTCGCCTGCTCGAGGTCAGCCGACAAGGCGTCGCCCGCAGCCACCCAGCAATCCAAGCACAAACGGCGCGCGACGTCCCGAAGTCTTAGGGTCCTAGTGATCCTGTGCGTGAGCAGGCGCTAATGGCCAGGTTGAGGTTCGAGTCCCCTTACCTTCACTCTATAACCGCAGCTCAGCAATGCGGCGCCGTCTTCGAGGCGCACCATGGTGGGCGAAGATTGCGTGTGGTTGCGCTTGCTGGCCCTGTTGGCCCGGGCGGAGACTGGTCTAGTTCGTCGTGGTCGATCCCGATGCCTCAGTGGTGCCGGTGAGCCTGTAGGTCAGCATGGTGGCGGAGGGCTTCCGCGGGAACCGTGGATTGGTGCCATCGAGCCCGAGCGTCAGACTTTCAATCAGTCCCGCCTAGTCGCCTGTGAGCTTGTAGTCGGCAATGATGCGCCCCCGCTCCGCGTCGCCGCGCAAATGCCAAGGCCACCAATAGGTTCCGACGGCGCGCCCCAACAGCGGCTTGTCCGCGGTATAAGTCTTGAAGTGGCCGCGTACCTTGTGCTGCCGCACATCCCGATGTCCGCCGGCACCCTCACCGCCGCCACCGGGGCTGGGCAGCACAATGACGTGATAGTCCAGCTTCGGCGACTGCTTGCGCTTCTTGCGGTCGTGGATGTTGCCGGTGGAGCGCAGCTCGGTGTGGACGTTCTTACAGTTCATCAGCCCGACAGCCAGCGCGGCAGGCTTGAGAAGGGATAGCCCAAAGAGGGCATCGGCGTCGGGCCCGATTGCGCCGAGGCCGTCCAGGAAGTTACCGCCCTCGTCGACCATGCCCAGCATGTGGCCCCGCTCGTTGATATTGGCGGTCAGCATCCCGGCTTGGACCATGACCAGGTCGTACTCCATGGTGGACGGCTGCACCTCCCGCACCTTCATGAGCGGGGTGCCAGCTGTCACCAGCCATCCTCCTTCGACGCGCAGAGCCGTGACAGTGCCTTCCGGGCACGGACGGTCCTGGTAAGGAAGGTAAGCCCGCGACGGGTCCACTTCCTGCACGATCGCGAAGTAATGGCTTGGAGACTCATCTGGGGAGTCACGTGTCCACTCAATCCAGATGAGCGGCAACGGCGCGCGAAGCGGCGGATAATCCGCTGACTTTTCCAAGGTGTCGGCGGCCAACAACAACATGTCGGCCGCGGGCTGCGCCTGAACGAACGTTGCCTCCCTGACCCACGCCCGGACAACATCGGAGCGATCTATGTCCGTCTTCTTAACGGATAGATCGACAATCCTGGCTCCGTTGATGATCGCCGCCGCCACGGGCATCGGGAGAATATTGCTCATGCGAACCCCCTGATAGCTCCGACCAGCCGACGCAGCCGCAGGCGAAGCGCCATCGATCTCGACCACGTCGCCGGCGCTCAGCAGGTTTAGACGCCGTTCAGCAGTCCGCGCTCGATGAGGTCGAGCACCTGCCCCCGCGAGAATTTGATGGCTGCGGCGCTGGTGGGTAACGGCCCGTCGAGCAGCAGGCCGGCTAGGCCGTGGACCGCTGACCAGGCGGCAATCTCTGCGCCCGGCCTGCGGCGTGGATCCAGTAGACCGGCGGCTTGGGCTTCGTCGAGTACTTGGCCAAGGACGTCGAAGGGGTCGGCGCCGGTGGTGGTGTGTGCTGGGTCCTCAGCTGCGGGCGCTGGATTGTGCTCTGCGTCGCGGGATGTGGCGGGATGCGAGGTGAACGCGGTACGAAAAAGTCCGGGTTCGGTGAGTGCGAAGTCGATGTAGGCCGTGCCGACCGCTCGCAACCGGCGGCGGGGGTCCTTTGCCCGCTTGACCCGTCGGCGCATCTCGGCGGCGAGCTCGTTGCGCGCAAAGCGCGACACCTCGGCCAACAGCGCCTCGCGGTCGGCGAAATGGCGGTAGGCGGCCGAATGCGACACTCCCGCCGCCCGGGCGGCCTCGCGCAGGATCACTCGATCCGGTCCACCCGCGCGGGCCAGCGCGATGCTCGCCTCAACCAGGGCCGAATGCAACGCACCGTGATGGTAGGGCTTCTTGTCGGGGGAGTCGGCGCGGACGGAGCTCATGCCATCACAATCCCACGCCAGCCGGCATGTTGACAACGGTCACATCCGAATCGCATACTGGCCGATGTAACCAGCGGTCACATTCGACCGTCCGACTAGGAAGGAACTGCGATGGCAACGACTCGCGTGCTTGTGACTGGCGCTACGGGCAAGATCGGCGGCGCGGTGGCCGCCCAACTACTGGAAAAGGGGATCACGACCAGGGCTCTGGTGCATGGTATTGATGGGCGCTCCGAGCGTTTGCGGGCGTTGGGCGCTGAGATCGTGGTCGCGGATATGTTTGACATTCAACAGGTTGTCGCCGCGGTGGACGGGGTGGACCGGCTGTTCTTCAACCTGCCGTACCACCCGCATGCTCTCGACAGCGCGGTCACCTTTGCCGTGGCTGCGCGCTGCTCGGGTGTGCAGGCGGTGGTGGCATTGGGCCAGTGGCTGGCCAGCCCCGAGCATCCGGCTTTGATGACCCGGCATCACTGGTTGGCCGACAAGCTGTTTGCATTGATGCCCGACACCGCCCACATCGCGGTTGATCCTGGGTTCTTCGCCGACAACTATCTGCAAGTTCTGCCGATTGCCGCCCAACTCGGGGTGTTGCCGGGGCCGACGGGGGGGCGCCGCAACGCACCTCCATCCAACGAAGACATCGCCCGGGTTGCGGTCGGTGCACTGCTCGACCCGCACCGCCATGACGGACGGGCCTACCGCCCGACTGGGCCAACGCTGTTGTCTGGCACCGACATCGCCGACGCGGTCGGTGAGGCGTTGGGGCGGCGGGTGCGCCACATCGATATCCCCCCGTGGATGTTCATGCGAGCGGTACGCGTGGGTGCCAAACGGCTAGGCACCGACCTGTACTTCGAGTCGGGTGTGCGCCACTACATGCCCGAGAACGCGCTGGGAACCTGGGAGGTGGGCGGCCCGACCACGCATGTTCGTGATGTCGCCGGGGTCGAACCAGAGGATTTCCTGACGATCGCTCGCCGCTACGTCAACGCCGCGGACACCCGGCGCACCGCAGGCAATATACTGCGCCAGATCTGGGAGTTCATGCTGATCGGGG
>Ga0105242_10004121_pt1 | contig 11310 bp, 7 predicted proteins | sample KBSM24metaG_FD_81521 | JGI IMG/M metagenome (GOLD analysis project Ga0105242, IMG submission 81521) | Miscanthus rhizosphere microbial communities from Kellogg Biological Station, Michigan, USA - KBS M2-4 metaG | ecosystem: Host-associated > Plants > Roots > Rhizosphere > Soil | place: Michigan...
AGCGAGCGGCACCCCGGTAAAGACGAGCAGCGAATCCTTCACGCTCCCGAACGCCATGAAGAGCAGGACAAAGATCAGGAGCAACGCAATTGGCACCACGATCTGAAGCCGTTTCGTTGCCGATTGAAGCTGCTCGAACTGGCCGCCCCACGTGATCCAATAGCCCGATTCGAGCTTCAGTTCGTCCCGGATTTTCGCCTGCGCTTCCGCGACGAAAGAGCTGATGTCGCGTCCGCGGATGTTGCACGTCACGACGACCCGTCGCTTGCCGCTCTCGCGACTAATCTGATTCGGCCCTGGTTGTTCATCGAGCTCCGCCACTTCACCGAGAGGGATAAAGGCGAGCCGCTCCAGCGAGGTATTCCGCAAGCCGTCATCCGAATTATCTGCGCGCGTCAAAGCGATCGGCAGGCGGCGCAACGCGTCGATGTCGCTCCGGATATTTTCTGGTAACCGGACGACAATTGGGAAACGGCGATCGCCTTGGAATAGAACCCCCGACTCTTTTCCGCCGATGGCCGCCTGAATCACGTCCTGAACTTGCGCGACGGTTAGTCCATAACGCGCCATCGCCGTGCGCTTCAGGTTCACCGTCAACATCGGCAATCCCGTGACCTGTTCGACCTTCACCCCTTCACTCCCTTCCACGGTTCCCAAGATCCGGGCGACCGCGTCCCCGTTTCGCCGGAGCACCTCCATGTCGTCTCCAAAAATCTTGACGCCGATATCGCTGCGCACGCCTGAGATGAGTTCGTTGAACCGCATCTGGATCGGCTGCGTCACTTCGTAATTACTGCCCGGAACCTCCGCGGCGGCGGCGGTGAGCTCGTCGACCAGTGCGGCTTTCGTTTTGCCGGGGTCGGGCCATTGGGCTCGCGGCTTCAACATCACGTAACAGTCCCCCGTGTTCGGCGGCATCGGGTCGTTCGCCACCTCATCCGTTCCGATCCGGGTGAAGATCTCCTGGACTTCGGGGACTTCGAGCAAACGCTTCTCCAGAACCGCGGACATCGCGACCGATTGGGTCACGCTTGTCCCCGCGATGCGAATCGGCTGAATCAAAACATCGCCCTCGTCCAGGCTCGGAATGAACTCGCGCCCCATCGTCGAGGCGAGCAACAGAGCCAGTCCCACCAGCACCGCGGCGCCCACCCCAACGACTCGAGTCGAAGCGAGGGCCCGTCTCAACAGCGGCTCATAGATTCGACGAGCAAACCCGATGGCTCGATTCTCTTTCTCCGTAACTTTTCCGCTGACGAAAATCGCGACCGCGGCCGGCACGAACGTCAGCGCGAAAATCATCGCCCCGCCCAGCGCGAGCAAAACCGTGAAGGCCATTGGTGTGAACATCTTTCCCTCCACCCCGGTCAGCGTCAGGATCGGCAGATAAACCACCATGATGATGAGTCCGCCGAAGATGCTCGGCGTAATCACTTCCCGAGTGGCTTCAAAGACGATGCGGAACCGCTCCTGCGGCTTCAATCCCGCACCGACTGCATACTGCGCCATGGCCAGCCGCCGCATACAGTTTTCCACAATGATGACCGCGCCATCGACGATGATTCCGAAATCCAGGGCGCCGAGGCTCATCAGGTTGGCGCTGACTTTGTTTGTCACCATCCCGGTGATCGTAAAAAGCATCGAGAGCGGAATGATCGCCGCCGCGATCAGCGCCGCGCGAAAATTGCCCAGAAGAGCGAACAGAATCACCACCACGAGAACCGCTCCTTCGAGCAGGTTCTTCTGAACCGTGGCAATAGTCGCGTCGACGAGATTCGTTCGGTTATAGACCGTGCTCGCCGTCACGCCATTCGGCAGCGTTCTGCTCACCTCGGCCATGCGATCGTGCACGCGGCGAGAAACGGTTCGGCTGTTTTCCCCCATCAGCATGAAGGTCGTGCCGAGGACACACTCGTGGCCGTTGTGCAGGGCGGCGCCGCTCCTGAGCTCGTGCCCGATCGCAACCTCTGCGACGTCGCCGATTTGGACCGGCAAGCCTTTCCGGTTCGCGACGACGATGGCGCGGATTTCTGCGATGTCTGCAACCTGGCCGGGCACGCGGATCAGGTATTGGGCGCCGTTTCGCTCGATGTAACCGGCCCCTACGTTCGCGTTGTTCCTGGCCAACGCTTCCATCAAGTCGTGGAAACTCACGCCGTAGGCCACCAGCTTCCTTGGGTCGGGAGTCACGTGGAATTCCTTCTCGAATCCACCGATGGAATTGACCTCCACCACGCCGGGCACATTCCGAAGCTGCGGCCGGATCACCCAATCCTGGATTTCGCGCAGATCGGTCGCGGTATACGCGGAGCCATCGTCTTTTTTCGCGCCCGCCTCGGCGTCCACAGTCCACATGTAGATTTCACCCAGGCCAGTCGAAATAGGGCCCATGTGCGACTCGATGTTCGTAGGCAATTGGTCCCTGGCCTGTTGGAGGCGCTCCGCCACCTGTTGGCGCGCCCAGTAAATATCGGTCCCGTCCTGGAAAACCACGGTGACCTGCGAGAGGCCGTAACGGGAAAGCGATCGCGTGTATTCCACTTTCGGAATTCCGGCCATCGCCGTCTCGATGGGAAAAGTTACCCGCTGTTCGGATTCGAGCGGTGAATAGCCCGGCGTGCTGCTGTTGATCTGCACCTGGACATTTGTGATGTCGGGCACGGCATCGATCGGCAGGCGCTGATAGTTATGCAATCCCAGGGCGCTCACGCCGAGCGCGGCCACCATCATGAGCCACCGGTGTTTGATCGAGAATTGGATGAGCCGGTCGATCACTTGCTAGTCCTCGTGTTCCGCTTCGCTCTTCCCCAGCTCCGCCTTGATCACGAAACTATTTTCCCCGACGTATTTTTCGCCCGCCTTCAACCCGGCGAGGATTTCGCAGCGCTCGGTATCACGAACACCAAGCCGCACCACTCGCGGCTCGAACGTGGCGCCATCCGCCACGAACACCACGGTCTTCCCTTCGAATTCCTGGAGTGCCGTGTTCTTTACCGTCACCGCAGCGTCCACCTGGCCAGTGACAACTTCTCCATCCACATAAAGGCCGGGACGCAGGATGCCCTCTTTGTTGGGGACCACGCAGCGAGCCAGCATGGTTTGCGAGCCTTCGCTGCCGAAGGGCGAGATGTAGCTGACCGTCGCGTGGATGTGCTGCTGCCCGGAGACGTGTCCTTCCCCCGTGTGAAATTCCACCGGTGAGCCGACTGCGAGCGCGCCGAAGTCTCGCCGGAAAATGCTCAGGTCGATCCAGACCGTGTCGAGGTTCGCGACCGTGAAGATGGTTTTGTCGTCCTTGACCAGCTCGCCCAAGGTCACGTCCTTCTGGATCACCGTGCCGGCGACTTCGGAGGTAACGTCATAAGTCTTAAGGCTCTCGTTGCTCTCGACCTGTGCGAGCGCTTCGCCTTTTTCCACTTTGTCGCCCAGTCGTTTCCGGACGGCTTTAACAATTCCGGGAAAACGAGGCACCACGCGCGCGAGTGCTTCTTCGTTCGCCGCTACTTTTCCGTAAACCGCCACCATGGTCTTGATCGTGGCCGGTGTTGCTTCTTCGATCTGTAGTTGCGCGTTCTTCAGCTGTTCCGGCGTGAGCTTCACCTGCTCTTCGGCGTGCGCGTGTTCCGCTCTTCCTTCATGCTCCGCCTGGGATTGGTGCGCTCGTGACTTGATAAATTGCCACGCCGCCAGCCCTGCCAGGACGAGCGCGATCAGGACGACGATTTGAGTTCGTTTCATAACTTTCGCTTCACGGAAGATTGTGGGCGCGCGGATCGGCGGTAAGCGCTTCGACCGCATGGAGTGCCTTGTGAAAATCCGCGATAGCTTCGAGGTATTGGATGCGAGCAGCGCCCACGGTTCGGCGCGCTTCCACGACATCGAGATAACTGAAGCGCCCGGCTTCGTAGCCTTCCGTTGTCGCTTTCAACGCGTCGTCCGCGCCGGGCAGCACGTTCGCGCGCAGGATGCCGATGGCATCACGCGCCTGCTGTAATTTTTCGAAGGCTTCCGTCAGTTCGGTCATCAACCGCACTGCCGTCGCCGTTTGTTCGGCATCTGACTGCGCGATACGCTCACGGGCCGCGCGAATGTTTCCCTGGTTCCTGTTCCAAAGCGGCAGCGGAACCGAGAAACCAATTACGGCCGTCGTATCATCATGTTCGTTAATGCGCCGGGCCCCGGCTTGGAGCGTGACATCGGGAATCGCTGCCGCCTTTTCCCGCGCGAGCGCGGCCTGCCGCTGCGCGGCCTCCGTTCCAAACCGAGCCAGTCGCGGGTTCGCCGCCAGTCTGCGCGCGAGAACATCAAACGCCGCGATAGCCGGCGTCGCGTCCAGATTGCCCGTCACCGATGCGAATCGCGGTTTGAGCGACCCCCAACGGCTGCTCAGACGCTGGCGGGCCGCGGCCAGGTCGTGGCGCGCGCGCTCCAGATCGATGCGCGCCGAACCGATGGCCACATCGAAGCGCGTTTTCTCCAGGGTCGACGCTTTGCCGGCCTCGATCCGCTTCACGACATTCGGCACGAAATCGTTGGCCAGCTGAACCAACTGTTCGTTTACCGCCACGCGCCGCTGCAGGGCGAGCACGTCGACGAAGTCCTGCGCTGTTTTTAGAAAAACTTCCCGCTTTTTGGTTTCGTAATCGAATTCAGCCAGGTCGCGCCCAAGCGCTGCTTCCCGAATTCGCGCGCACCGCTTGCCGCCGAGCTCGATCAGCTGGCCGAGGAGCAGTGTGTTTTCCGCGCGGCGGCCGTCGGAGTACTCCCCGGTTCCGGCAACGTTCTCACCAGTGTACTCGAGTTCCGGATTCGGAATCAGTTTCGCCTGGAGGATGCGCGCATCACCGATCCGAATGTCATAGCTCACCGTGGCGAGCTCCGGACTTCGGGTGAGCGCCAGGGCCAGCGCTTCGCGCAACGTCAGCACGCCGCTCATCTCCGGGACATCGGTCGCAGGACCGGCGAGGCAGAGAAGCGCGCTGGCTAATAAAAGGCTGATAGTTGTTTTCAAAAAATCCGAGGCATGGGCTGAGGTTGAACTGCGCAGCCCGCGCAGAGTTGTTGGACGAACCCACTACGAGTGGGCCGACACGAAGAGGCCGTTCGCAACGTCGCCGCGCCACCAGGGCACGACGGTACGTAACAGCGCTAAACTAGTTGAGGCGGATGATCGATTGAGACCGCCAGCCGCGGCGGTATCGCGGCATCGAAGCCCGGTAAGTAACTTTCCGGTTGCTGACCCGCTTCAAAACGCATCGCAAAATCAATCGCGATCACAGCCTGCGCGTGAGTAGTGCAGATGCACTGGCACGGTCCTTTTTCGTGCTCCCGGGGCGATTGCGAGCTCTCCGCCCCACAGCGCAATTCGCAGACATTCGCGAGGGAGTCGGCCGCCAAATCTCCCACAAAGGCGAACATCGCAAACAAGGCGAAGGCTCTTAAGAGACGAGCGCGACGCAGGGCGGACATGAACGAAGGAATAATGCCCACCCCCTCGGAAGTCAACGCAAGGGAGCAAACGGTCTCTTACGGAAGGCCGCCCGGAGATCGTACTTGCACGGGCCAGAGGACCGACGCACACTCGCGCACGGATGAAAGAGAGCGCTCGATACGGGCGAGTATCTGCCTGGCAAGCATTCGTGGCCGCGGGATGCATCGTGGCGGTCCTGTTCGCGCTCGTTCTCTCCGCAGTCCCGCAGTGGCACGAACGCGTTCACGACGCGACGACCACGGCCAACCACGAGTGCGCGGTCACGCTGCTAACGTCGGGTAACTACCAGCACACCGTGACGGTCGCGATCTCGATCGCGCCCCCCGCGCCGCCCGCTCTTTTCGTTCACGCCTCCCATTCTCTTTTCCTCGCCGGTGCTCACCTCGAGTTTTCTTTGCTCGAGCACGCGCCGCCGGCCCTTTCCTGACCATTGGTGCTCCGCCTTCCGGCGGACAGTGACCTGCTGCGCGCGTTCCGCAGGACGCTGATCCAATGCGCGCTGAACGCGGATGATTCGTTCAGAACCGGTGGGCTCTAATGCCCCCAAAGAAATTAGTCAGGAAAAATGAAAACATTTATTTATGCAGCGCTGGCCAGCTGCGCTTTGTCCGGCGCTTTTGGGCAAAACGCCGAGCCGGCCATCAATTCTCCGCCGCCGACCGCTGCGGAGGTTCAGGCGCTCCGGGAACAGGTTGAATCGCTCAAGCAAATGGTCCAGGCGCTTCAGCAACAGGTAGCGGCGCAGCAGCCGTCCTCCGACAAAAAAGATTCGTCCCCGACGGCGCTGCCGGAAAATCCGGAAACGCAGACCGCAGCGCAATCACCCGGCCCATCGCCGAGCGCACCGCCTTTATTCCTAACGACAGATAGCTCCGTGGTTTCCTCAGCGCCGGCGGTCAACGCCAACGGCGCGCTGTTTCCGACGACCGACGATTCGGTCACCACTTCGGCGGCGAGTGTCGCCACGTCCAACACGTCGTCTTCCTCGACCTCGTCGTCGCTTACGCAGCCGATCCCGATCCTTGGCGGCGGGAACAAGAATTACATGAACATCTCGTTCGATTCCTTGTTCAGCCTGGCGGCATCGAGCGAGCGGCATCTGGACCAGCTCGAAGTGGGCGATCACGATCCGCAGCAGCGCGGCTTCAATGCGCGCAACTCCGAAATCGCACTGAGCGGCGCGGTCGACCCGTACTTCGAAGGCTTCGCCAACATCGTGCTCAAGCTCGATAACGACAACGAGACGGAGATCGAACTCGAAGAAGCGTTTCTCCAGACGACCAGTCTGCCGCACGGACTTCAGCTCAAGGCCGGTCAGTTCTTCGACGCGTTCGGTCGGTTGAATTCAACCCATCCCCATACCTGGGAGTTCGTCGACGCTCCGATCGTCAACGGCCGTTTCCTCGGGCCCGATGGTTTGCGCGGTCTCGGCGCGCAGGTCGCCTGGACCCTCCCCACGCCGTGGTATTCGCAGCTCCTTTTCGCCGTCCAAAATGGGCGCGGCGGCACCGCCTATTCGTTCCGAAACACCGGCGACGACGGCGTGTTCTACGACCGCATGACGATCGATCGCGACGCCAGTGCGCTTCACGATCTCCTTTACGTGCCGCGGCTCGAAACTTCGTTCAACCCAAGCGACACCCAGACCGTGCTGCTCGGTGCGTCCGGCGCATTCGGCATGAACGACACCGGCCCGGAAACGCACACGGAGATGTACGGCGCCGACCTTCTTTACAAATGGAAGAGCGCGCACGCCGACGGCGGATTTCCCTTCGTGAAATGGCAGACCGAAGCGATGTATCGGCGTTTCGAAGCGGGACGCGGCGTCGATGACCTGTTCCCAGTCAGCGAAACGTTTAGCGACTGGGGGATGTATTCCCAGGTCTTGTGGGGGTTCAAGAAGGGATGGGTCGCCGGGCTGCGGGGTGATTATCTCCACATGCAGGATTCCGCATACACGAACGACGCAACGCGACAGTCTCGTTCCCGCGTCTCAGCCAATCTCACCTGGTATCCGACTGAGTTCTCCAAGATCCGGCTCCAGTACAACCACGATTTTCTCGAGGCGAACGATTTCTTCGCCAGTCGCGACGTCGACTCCATTTTCCTCCAGCTCGAGTTCATCCTCGGCGCGCATGGCGCCCACAAATTCTAACCATGCAATGTCATCCTGAGCGAAGCGAAGCGGAGTTGAAGGACCTCTAATTATATGAAACGAACATTTCTAACCCTATGCCTGCTCGTTGGCTGTGCCTTGAGCTGTCACGCAAAAATCAAAGTCGTTGCCACCTTGCCCGATCTCGCGTCGCTCGCGCGTGAGATCGGCGGCGACAACGTCGAGGTCACAGCGATGGCGAAACCGACGGAGGACTCCCACTTCGTCGACGCCCGGCCGAGCTTCGTTGTGCAACTGCGCGATGCCGACGTCCTGATCGACGGCGGCGCGGAACTCGAAGTGGGCTGGCTCCCGCCGTTGCTCCAGAACGCGCGCAATCCAAAGATCGACGTAGGCAAGCCCGGCCGTGTCCAGGCTTCGCAAGGCGTCAAGCTCATGAATGTGCCTGACAACGTGAGCCGCGCCGCTGGTGACGTGCACGTCCTCGGTAACCCGCACTTTGTCGTCGACCCGATCATCGCGAAGACCGTCGCGCTGCACATCGCGCAATCATTCGGCGGCGTCGACCCGCCGAATGCCGCGGCTTACAGCGCCAACTACAAAAAGTTCGAAGCGACCATCAACGCGAAGCTCCAGGAATGGGGCACCGCCATGCTCCCGTTCAAAGGGCAAAGCGTCGTCGCTTACCACGATTCCTGGCCCTACTTCGCCCACCGCTTCGGAGTGAACATCGACACCTTCCTCGAGCCCAAGCCCGGCATCCCACCCTCCCCCTCGCACCTCTCCGAAGTGATTGAGAAAATGAAGTCGCAGAAAATCAAAGCGATCATCGTCGAGCCCTTCCACGACCGGAAAGTCGCGGAGAAAGTGGCCAGCGCGACCGGCGCCAAAGTCGTCAACTTCGCCCAATACCCCGGCGGCCTCCCCGGAACCGAGACTTACGTCAAACTTATCGACAAGCTCGTCGCAAACCTATCCGCCGCTCTCAAATGAAATCCGCAATTCTGGGGAGCGCACGCGCCTCGCGTGCTGTTTTCGGCGCCCTCGCCGAAAACTTCCCATGGTCTAAATGGCGTTCGGCGGGGCGCCGAGCGCAGCACGCGAGGGCGCGTGCGCTCCCCGGATCGGAAAGAAAACATCATGCTTGAAGTAATGTTCTGGCCCATCGCGGCCTGCATCCTATTGCCGTGGCTCCTCGTCTATCTCGGCCTCCACGTCGTCCGGCGCGGGATCATCTTCATCGACATCGCGATGGCTCAAATGGCGTCGCTCGGCATTTGTGTCGGCGTTCTTCTCGGATACGAACCCGAAAGCGTCATGTCCTACGGGATGGGAGTTGGCGTGACGCTGCTCGGCGCCGCGATCTTCTCGATGTCCGCCAAGCGTTCCAGCCAGGTGTCCCAGGAAGCGATCATTGGGATCGCGTACGTCGTCGCCGCCGCGGCAGCCGTGCTGCTCCTGAGCCGGTCCGCGCACGGCAACGAAGAGATTCGCAACATGTTGGTCGGCGACATCACCGTCGTCAGCGCAGTGGAAGTCTGGAAATGTTTCGCCGTTTTCGTCGTGGTCGGCATCGTCCATTTCATCTTTCGCAAGAACTTCCTGCTCGTCTCCTTCCAGCGCGAAGAAGCGTATCGGCTCGAATGGCGGGTTCGCTGGTGGGACTTTTTCTTCTACGCCACGTTCGGGATCGTGGTTACGATCTTTGTCCGCGTCGCCGGCGTCCTGTTGGTCTTCAGTTACCTGATCGTCCCCGCAGTCTGCGCCGTGACCCTGGCCCGCCGCAATACCGCCCGCCTATTCATCGGCTGGGGAATCTCACTCCTCGGCGGCATCGCCGGCTTGTTTCTCTCGTTCTGGGGCGACTTCCCCTCCGGCGCCGCCATCGTCTGCACCTTCGGCGTCCTGCTCATCGTAGCCGCCTTGATCAATCTGCTCCGCAGCAAACGTGTAACCACACCGGACTAGCGAACGGCGCCACACAACGATCTTGCGTTCAGTAGCCCCTGGTCGCTCCTGAGACCGCTGGTCGACCAACATGCCGAGATTCTAGGACTGACCCCGGTCTTCCTTTCTGCGAAGGGGTGCCTACCGCTCTTCTTCGCAAGGCCACGGATGCAGGTGGTTAAGAAATTCCTGCTCAGATAATTCGAAGGCCTGATCTCCCGAGAGCGTTTCGCAGCTAAATAATTGAGCCTGCGACCAATCCGCAGCCTCGCGGGTCTTCCGAACAATGACCGCCGCATGATACACAGACTCAAACGCAGTAGTAACCTCGGCAATCAGTTCGATCCCAGCGTAGTCATTGCCTCCAATAGTTCGTTGCCGTACTTTACTTACGGATACGATCTTTTTGGCGTGAAAACAACGAAGAAGAAGGGACTCGGTTGATGGGGGGATAGCCAATTGACAACCACTCTGGATTACCGTCAGTCCAATAATAGCTCCTAAGATGAGCGGTCTCATAGTCATAGAAAATCTTCCGTTAGCACGTCGCTTGAGAATCAGTTGCTAAGTCCAGACGGATTTAAACGATACATTCGATCCCAAGCCATAACCGCTGCTGCTTGCGAGTCAGAGGCGTAAATAGTCCCGTTATAAAATGCTCCCGGATTTTCAGGTCCTAATCTACCCGAGTCTTGTTTCATGGCGTGAGCTACCGAGCGCCAAAAGCGTCCCGCCGAATTCGGAGAGTTTGAACGGACGATCGTGTCAACTTGGTCGTCCGTGAGCGACGTGCCGCCTCGTCCTACCATAAAATTATTTGAGTCGACGCCTGGCAATGCCATTGGTTTTCCGTCGGGGCCTGGTTTATATCCGCCATGAGCTCCAGGCACATAAAGGTCTTTCAAGCCAAGTAGATGAAGAGTTTCGTGGGAGGCAATATAGCGAGAGGAAGCGCCTGGGAACAGTTCCCCAAGGTGCCAAGTTCCGGTGTCCCACTTCGTCACCGAGGTTCCCACGCTCCTATCTACTGTGACGTAGCTTGATCCAACTGACGCGTCTGTGATATGCGCGTTTGTTTGAAAGGTTCGCCCACGATCCCCAAACTTCCCGCTAAGCTCTGCGTCGATATCACTCACAATCTGAGGGCCCAGCGCCGAAACATTCCCTGTCGAATCCCGAAAAACAAAGGGAATGTCTAGCCTGACGATGTTATCCATCTCTTCAGCCGTGGGTTGCAGTCCCATCGGATCGCTCAAATCCACCGGATCATTCCCGCAATATCGGTAGAGATTCGCCGCGTCGCCCTTGAAACGAATCGGGTCCGTCTGGAGGAATCGTCCCAGGCCCGGATGATAAAACCGGTTCCGTAATCGTAGATGGCCCCTTCCTTTTGATAGTCACGGCCCTGAAACAAAAACCGGTTCGCAACAATCGATTGGGTCCGGATGGAGCCGTTCGCGTCCATGATCCTGGGTGCGCCAGCCAGGTCATACGTGTAACGTTCGACCACACCGCTGTAGTCGAAAAGGTGGGATACGTTGCCTCGTCCGTCGTAGGCATACCACGTGTCGCCATACGCTCCGCCCCAGCGCACTACGATCTCGTCCATCTTTGCTCCGTTGAGATAATTTTGGAGCGTCCCATCATTCACATCCCGTTCCTCCAGCAGGTTCCACCCGTCCCAAACGCTCCGGGTAATGGTCCCGTTGATCCGGCGCGCGATCTGCCGGTTCATCCCGTCATACCAAAACTCCAG
>Ga0105242_10004124_pt1 | contig 11309 bp, 9 predicted proteins | sample KBSM24metaG_FD_81521 | JGI IMG/M metagenome (GOLD analysis project Ga0105242, IMG submission 81521) | Miscanthus rhizosphere microbial communities from Kellogg Biological Station, Michigan, USA - KBS M2-4 metaG | ecosystem: Host-associated > Plants > Roots > Rhizosphere > Soil | place: Michigan...
CTCGTGGAGCCGGCGGACATCCGCGGCGACCTGCACCTTCACAGCGACTGGAGCGGCGACGGCAAGCACTCGCTGCTCGACGTCGTCGAGGCCGTGCGAGCGCGCGGGCACGAGTACATGGCGATCACCGACCACTCCGGCGGCGTGGGCATGGGCATCGGGCTCGAGCCCGACGACGTGCGCCGGCAGATCGAGGCGGTCCACCGCGTGCGCGAGACGCTCGACGGCTTCGAGCTGCTTGCGGGGTGCGAGGTCGACATCATGGGCGACGGCTCGCTCTATCTGCCCGACGACGTGATGGCCGAACTCGACTGGGTCGTCGCCTCGCTGCACGTCGCGCAGCGGCAGGGCGCCGACCGCATCACCAAGCGGCTGATCGCCGCGGCCGAGCATCCCTCCGTCGACGTGATCGGCCATCCGTCCGGCCGCCTGATCGGCAAGCGCGACGGTTACGACTTCGATATCGAGGCCCTCGTCGCGGCCTGCGCGACCCTCCCGGGCTTGCGCAACGCGGCCAGCTCGGCGAGCGGGCGGGCATTGACGATGTCATCGCGCGTCGCGCCCGCACGCCGCGCCATGAAGACGCCGAGCTCCTGATAGTCGAGCGCGCTGAGGCGGTGGGCATCGGTGGAGATCACGAGCTTGACGCCCGCGGCGAGCGCGAGCCGCGCGTGCGCGGGACGGAGGTCGAGCCGGTGCGGCTGCGAGTTGATCTCGAGGAACGTGCCGTGGTCTGCGCAGGCCTCGACGAGGGCCTCGACATCGAAGTCGTAACCGTCGCGCTTGCCGATCAGGCGACCGGAGGGATGGCCGATCACGTCGACGGAGGGATGCTCGGCCGCAGCGATCAGCCGCTTCGTGATGCGGTCGGCGCCCTGGCGCTGAGCGACGTGCAGCGAGGCGACGACCCAGTCGAGCTCGGCCATCACGTCGTCGGGCAGGTAGAGCGAGCCGTCGCCCATGATGTCGACCTCGCAGCCCGCCAGCAGCTCGAAGCCGTCGAGCGTCTCGCGCACCCGGTGCACGGCCTCGATCTGGCGGCGCACGTCGTCGGGCTCGAGGCCGATGCCCATGCCCACGCCGCCGGAGTGGTCGGTGATCGCCATGTAGGAGTGCCCGCGCGCCCGCACGGCCTCGACGACGTCGAGCAGCGAGTGCTTGCCGTCGCCGCTCCAGTCGCTGTGGAGGTGCAGGTCGCCGCGGATGTCGGCCGGCTCGACGAGCTCCGGCAACTCGTTGGCGCGCGCCAGCTCGAGCTCGCCGTTGTCCTCCCGCAACTCGGGCGGGATCGGCTGATAGCCGAGGTGGCGGTAGACCTCGTCCTCGTCCGGCGTGCGGAAGACCTCGCCGCTCTCGGTGTCCTCGATGCCCCACTCCGAGATGCTCATGCCGCGGCGCTGAGCATCCTCCCGCATGCGCACGTTGTGGCCCTTCGAGCCCGTGAAGTGCTGCAGCAGATTGCCGTAGCTGGCCAGCGGCACCACACGCAGGTCGAGCTGCACACCGTTGTGGGTCAGGATCGAGGCCTTGGTCGTGCCGTGGCCCAGCACCTCGGCGACGAACGGCTGCTCGATCAGCCACGCGGTCAGCGCGGGCCCGTCGGTCGCGGCGGCGATCACGTCCACGTCGCCCACCGACTCCGCGCGCCGCCGCAGCGAGCCGGCCTCGTCGGCTCGCTCGCAGGCGGGATGCGCACGCAACGGCTCCAGCACCGTGCGTGCGAGCTCGAGCGCCTGGTCGAGGCGGAAGACGCGCTTGCGCGGCGCCGCACCCGCCTCGAGCTGGGCGAGCAGCTGCTGCTCCTTGCGCTCGCCGAAGCCGGCCTGGCCCTGCAGGCGGCCCTCGCGCGCGGCGAGCTCCAGTTCGGCGAGCGTCGTGATGCCGAGCTCCTGCCAGAGACGGCGCGCGGTCTTCGCACCCAGACCGGGGAGGCGGACGATCTCGACGAGGCTCTCGGGAACGCGGCCGCGTAGCTTCTCCAGCGCCGCCATGGTGCCGGTCTCGCGCAGCTCGCCGACCTTCGTCGCGATCGTGTCGCCGATGTCGTCGAGCTCGGTCAGCCGGCCCTGCTCGGACAACGTCCAGACCGACTCGGCGGTCTCGCGAAAGCGCTTCGCGGCCCGGCGGTAGGCGAGCACGCGGTACACGACAGCACCGTCCAGCTCGTAGAGATCGCCGAGCAGGTCGAAGAGATCGGCGATCTCGCCATTGCGCAGGGTCACGCGCAGGATCGTAGCTGCCGCTGCATGGCAAATAATGGAGGAGTGCCCGCGCCGACCCGCTTCCTGGTTTGCCTGCCCACCTACGACGAGCGCGAGAACCTGGAGCGCATGATCGAGGCGCTGGACGGTGTGCGCGAGTCCGGCGGTGCGAGCGGCGAGGTGCTCGTGATCGACGATTCCTCGCCTGACGGCACGGGGCAGCTCGCGGACGAGCTCGCAGCCGGCAGGCCATGGCTCCATGTGCTTCATCGCCCGCGCAAGGAGGGCCTGGGCCGCGCCTACCTCGACGGCTTCCGCTGGGCGCTCGCGCGCGACTACGAGTTCGTGCTCGAGATGGACTGCGACTTCTCGCATGATCCGCGTGCTCTGCCCTCGCTGCTCGCGCCCGCGCGCGGCGGCGCCGACCTCGTGCTCGGATCGCGCTATTGCCCGGGCGGCCGCGTCGAGAACTGGGGACGCGCGCGGCGACTGATCTCGACCGCCGGCTGCCTGTATGCCCGCACGCTGCTCGGCGTCCAGGTTCGAGATCTCACGGGCGGTTTCAAGTGCTTCCGTCGCGGCGTGCTCGAGGCCATCGAGCTCGACGCCGTCGATGCGCAGGGCTACCAGTTCCAGATCGAGATGACGTACCGGGCCCTGCTGCTCGGCTTCAGCGTGGTCGAGGTGCCCATCACGTTCGCCGACCGCGTCGCCGGCGGATCGAAGATGTCGCGCTCGATCGTCTTCGAGGCCATGCGGCGCGTGCCGCTGCTGCGCCTGCAGGCCGCGCGCGGACGCCTCCCGCGCGGCGCCGGCGTCGCCCCGTCCGACGGCTGCTAGATTCAACCGATGCGGCCTCGGAGCCTCGTGATCGGCGCGGCCGCGGGCGGAGTCCTGATCGTCGCTGTGTCGGCGCTCGCAGCCTGGTCCTACGCCGAGCGCCCGCAGCTCAGCGGAACGCCGCGCCAGTGGTACCGGACGTCGGCGCCGCAGGTGCTCGTGCCGGTCGAGCACAGCGGCAATCTCGGTGACCTGCGCGCGCGGGTCGACGGGGAGGATGCAGCGGCGAAGCTGCGGTCCACGGGCGACGGGCTGGTGCTCGAGCTCGAGAACGTGCAGGACGGCACGCATCGCGTGCGCGTCCAGGGCAGTCCGAGCCGCGTCTTCGGCGACACCGTCGACGAGGCCTTCACGATTCACGTCGACACCCACCGCCCGGCGCTGGCGCTCGACCAGGTTCCGTCCGGCTGGCAGTCGGCGAGCGAGCTCAGCGGGCGCGTCGAGCCCGGCTCGACGCTCGCGCTCTCCTACTCGGGCAAGCGGGTTGTCGTGCATCCGCGCAGCGCCGCGTTCGAGCTGGATCCGAAGCTGCCCGACGGCCGTACGACCGTGAAGCTGATCGCGAGCGACCGTGCCGGCAACCGCTCGGTCGTGACACGCACCGTTGCGGTCGACCGCACGTCGCCGCGCCTGCACATCGACCGCGTCCCGGCCGTGCTCGGCAGCGCGCATCCGACGCTGCGAGGATCGATCGACGACGCCTCCCCGGTGTCGCTGCAGGCGCTCCTCGACGGCACCTCGGTCGCGCTGCGCGCTCCCGACGGCAGCGCGCTGCTCGGCCCCGAGGCGAAGTCGGGCCGCTTCTCGCTCCCGCTGCAGCGCCTCGCTCAGGGCGTCCACACGCTCTCGATCACGGCGACCGACAGTGCCGGCAACACGTCGACGGCCACCGCGGGCCCGTTCACCGTCGACTCCACGGAGAAGCTGCGTAGCTCCAGCGTGCTCTCGCTGGGAGCCCGGGGGCGCGACGTCGTGCAGCTCGAGCGACGGCTCAAGGCCTTCGGCACCTACCACGGGCCCTTCACGCGTTTCTACAACGCTCGCACGGCCGCTGCGGTGAGCACGTTCCAGCGTGCGCACGACCTGCCGGTCACGGGGATCGCGACACCCCAGGTGCTGCAGCTGAGCGCCGAGCGCATCGTCGTGCACCTGAGCAAGTTCCGCGTCTTCCTGATCCGCGACGGCAAGCGCGTCTTCAGCGCGCCGATCGCGATCGGCCAGGCCGCGTACCCGACGCCGACCGGGCACTACGAGATCATCGCCAAGATCAAGAATCCGACGTGGGTGCCGCCGAACTCGCCCTGGGCTGCCGGGCTGGAGCCGATTCCGCCGGGGGCGAGCAACCCGCTCGGCTCGCGCTGGATCGGCACGAGCGCTCCCAACATCGGCTTCCACGCCACGCCGCAGGACTCGAGCGTGGGGCACGCGGCCTCGCACGGCTGCATGCGCATGCACCGCGCCGACGTGGAGCGCCTCTACGATTTGATTCGCGTCGGCACGCCGGTGGACATCGAGGTATAAGCCCCTCTGATCAGGGAATCCGCGGACGGTGAGCGGCGTTTCCCCAATGGCGAACCCTCTCTCTCTTTCCAGGAGCTTTCACATGAGCGCAGACATCACGCACGTCAGTGACGCCGACTTCGATGCCGAGGTCACCAACAGCGATCGCCCCGTCGTCATCGACTTCTGGGCGCCTTGGTGCGGGCCGTGCCGTCAGATGGAGCCGGCCTTCGAGGAGCTTGCCGCCGCCAATCCTTCCCACAAGTGGGTCAAGGTCAACGTCGACGACAACCCCGCGACCGCGGCCCGTTTCCAGATCCTCGCCATCCCGGCCTTCGTGGTCGTCGAGGGCGGGCAGGAGACGAAGCGCATCGCCGGCGCCAAGCCGAAGGGTCGCTTCGCGGCCGAGCTCGGGCTCGGCGTTCCGGCCTGATCGCACAGCTCGTCGACGTCACGTACGCCCCTGGGAGCAAGCCGCTCCTTGCGGGCGTGACGTTAGCCGTCCACGAGCGTACGAAGCTCGCGATCGTCGGGCCGAACGGCAGCGGCAAGACAACCCTGCTGCGCCTTCTGTCCGGCGATCTCAAGCCCGACTCCGGAGAGGTCGTGCGCAAGCAGGGGCTCGTGCTGGGTCGCCTGGCGCAGGACGACCGCGACCTGTTGCGGCTCGATCCGACGGTCGCGGACGCTCTCTACCGCTCGCCTGCGGAGCTCGAGCTGGAGCGGCTCGCGGCTGAGCTGGCCGAGGCCGCGCACGATCCCCACCGCTTGCACGGTCTCGAGCGCGCCTATGACGACGCGCTCACGGCCCTGTCGGCGGCCGAGGAGCCCGACAGGTCGCTGATCGCCGACCTACTTGGCGAGCTCGGGCTGCGCAGCGTGCCCGAGTCGCGGCGCATGAGCGAGCTCTCGGGCGGGCAGCGGCGGCTGATCCTGCTGGCCCGCGCGCTGGCCTCGGATCCCGACCTCCTGGTCCTGGACGAGCCCGAGGCGCACCTCGACCTGCGCGCACGCGGGCTCGTGGCCGAGCGATTGCGTGCCCGCCGCCGCGCGACCGTGCTGGTGAGCCACGATCGTGCCCTGCTCGACGTCGCCACCAAGGAGACGCTCGACCTCTCCGACGGGAGATGCGATCTGTACGCGGGCGCGTACACGTACTACCTCGAAGAGCGGCCCAAGCTCATGGAGCGCCTGCAGGGCGAGTACGAGCGAGCCGTCGCCGAGGTCAAGAGGCAGGAGCAGGTCTTCTTCCAGTACCGCGAATGGGCGCGCCTGAATTCGAAGTTCGCCTCGCGTGCACGTGCGCGCCTCACGCTGCTCGAGCGCGCGCGCAGCCGCGTCGAGCGCCCCGAGAAGCGCCGCGACCGCACGCTCTCGGTCTCCTTCGCGTCCGATGCGCGCGGCCGCGTGATGGCCGAGGCCACCTCCGCCGAGGTCACCTACAGCGAGAGCGTGCGAATCGGCCCCGTCGACCTGGTGCTGGAGCGCGGCGACCGCGTCGCGCTGATCGGCCCCAACGGCGTCGGCAAGTCGACGCTGCTCCGCCTGCTCGCAGGCGAGCAGGCCCCGACGGCGGGCCGGGTGCGCGTCAAGGACGGCGCCCGCGTCGCGCTGATGACACAGGAGAGCCTGTCGGTCGACCTGGCGCGCTCGCCGCTCGACGTCGTGCTCGACGAGCGCGCGATGGGACGCGACGAGGCCGTGCGGCGGATCTGCGCGCTCGGGCTCGACTACGACCACTGCCTCGCTCCGCTCGGCCGGCTCTCGGGCGGCCAGCGCGTGCGAGTCCACCTCCTGCGCGTCTCGCTGCAGCGGCCGGACCTGCTGCTGCTGGACGAACCGACGAACTACATCGACACGCACTCGGCGGAGGTCGTGCAGAGTGAGCTCGAGGCCTTCAGCGGCTGCGTCGTGGCCGCGACGCACGACCGCTACTTCCTCGAGACCTTCGCGACGCGCATCGTCGAGCTCACGACCTCTTCCAGGGGCACCCGCGTCGACGAGCGCGAGGCGCTGGGAGCGGCCTCGTGAGCACTGCTCTGGAGGAACGCTACCGGGCGCGGAGCCTCTGGCTGGACGGCCTCGAGGAGCCGCTCACGCCGCGCCCGGCGCTGGCCGGCGATCGCGATTGCGACGTCGCCATCGTCGGCGCCGGCTTCACCGGCCTGTGGGCGGCCTACTTCCTGGCCTCGCTGCAGCCCGACCTGCGCATCGCGATCGTCGAGCGCGAGATCGCCGGGTTCGGCCCGTCGGGGCGAAACGGCGGCTGGGCCTCGGCCGGCCTCGCCGGCAGCGCCGAGCGCTACGCGCGGCTGCGGGGCGACGACGCCGTGCGCCGCGGGGAGCGCGCCATGGCCGATGCAGTGGCCGGCATTGGCCGCGTGATCGCCGAGGAGGGCATCGAGTGCGGCTGGCTGCACGGCGGCTCGCTGCTCGTGGCGACGAGCGCGCCGCAGCTCGCGCGCTTGCACGAGTCAGTCGAGCGCCGTCGGGCGTTCGGCATGGGCGAGGACGATCTGCGACTGCTCGAACCGCCCGAGATCTACCAGCGGGTGCGCGTGCGCGGCGCGCGCGCTGCATCGTTCACCCCGCACTGCGGCCGCCTCGATCCTGCGCGGCTCGCGCGTGGGCTGGCACTCGCATGCGAGCGGCGGGGCGTCGTGATCTACGAGGGGACGACTGCCGAGAGCATCGAACCGGGCCGCGTCCGCTGCGCGACGGGCACCCTCCTCGCCGGGTCCGTCCTGCGTGCGACCGAGGCCTACACGGTGCAGCAGCCCGGTCAGCGCCGGCTGTTCATGCCGCTCTACTCGCTGATGATCGCCACCGAGCCGCTGCCCCGCGAGGTCTGGGAGGAGCTTGGCTGGGACGGCCGCGAGACCGTCTCGGACCTGCACCACCTGTTCTTCTACGCCCAGCGCACCCCCGATGACCGCATCGCCATCGGCGGGCGCGGCGCGCCCTACCGGCTGGGCTCGCCGATCGAGGAGCGCTACGAGCGCAACGACGCCGTGCGTGCTCGGCTGCAGCGCGCCATCGCCGAGCGCTTCCCGGCCGCCGCGGGCGCCGCGATCACCCATCACTGGGGCGGTCCGCTCGGCGTGCCGCGCGACTGGTGCTGCTCGGTCTCCTACGACCCGGCCACGGGCTTCGGCTGGGCCGGCGGGTACACGGGGCACGGCGTCGTCACCAGCAACGTGCTCGGCCGCACGCTGGCGGATCTCGTCCTGCGGAGAGACACCGACCTGGTGACGCTGCCGTGGGTCGGGCACACGAGCCCGCGCTGGGAGCCCGAGCCGCTGCGCTTCCTGGCCTCACGGGCGATCGTGAGCACGCTCGGCAGCGCCGATCGCGCCGAGGACAGGCGCGATCGCCCGGCCCGGCGGACCCGGCTCGTCCGCCCGTTCATGCAGGCTCGTTCGTAGCGACACTTCGGCGTACGGTCCCGCTCCCTAGCCACTAGCCTGCGGAACACATGAAGAAGCGCGAGGGAGACCCGTGGATGTCGCCGCCAGACTACGGGCGGTCACTGCGCGGTCTCGGAGTCAACATGCTCGTGAGGGACACGGCGCGCGCCGCCGCATTCGCGCGCGACGTCCTCGGTCTGACGGTCGTCTACGCCGACGCCGACCTGGCCGTCCTGCGCCACGGCGAGCACGAGTGGATGGTGCACGCCGATCACACCTACGACGCGCACCCGCTGCTTCCGCGCACGCGCGTCGCGGCGCTGCGCGGCGGCGGCCTCGAGTTGCGCGTGCACGGGGTGGATCCGGACGAGGCCTCGGCCGCCGCGCTGAAGCACGGCTACGAGGTGCTCGAGCCTGCGACCAACAAGCCCCACGGGCTGCGCGAGGCCTACATCCTGGACGGCGACGGCTACGTCTGGGTGCCGGACGTGCACTCCCTCAGCAAGTGGTCCGTGTAGACGGCTCTCGCTCGGCGGCGACCATCTAGCCTGCCCAGCACATGGGCACCGATCCGCAGCACGTCGCGTACCCCGGGGCGGAGGGCTCGTACACCGAGGAGGCTGCCGGCCGCCTCTACCCGTCGGCGCGCCAGTCGGCGTTCGCGACCTTCGACCTCGTGGCCGAGGCGCTCGTCGCCGGCGAGGTCGACCGCGGCGTGCTGCCGATCGAGAACTCGCTCGCGGGGCTCGTCCCCGACACGCTCGCGATCCTCGAGGAGGGAGCCGTCTCGGTCGTGGCCGAGGTCGCCCTGCACATCCCGCATTGCCTCGTCGGGGTGCAGGGGGCGACGCTGGAGACCGTGCGCGTCGTGCACTCCCACCCGATGGCGCTGGCGCAGTGCCGGAGCGCGCTCAACGGCCGCTACGAGCGCGTCGCCGCTTCGACCACCTCCGAGGCGGCCCGCACCGTCGCTGCGCTCGGCGACATCAGCGTCGCGGCCATCGCGAGTCCCCTGGCCGCCAGGACGCATGGCCTCGCGATCCTGGCCGACGAGATCTCCGATCACCCCGAGAACCTCACCCGCTTCGTCTCGCTCGCGCGCTTCACGCGGCTCGACCACGACGCCCACACGGAGTGGCACACCGCGCTGCGCCTGATCACGAAGCACGAGCCGGGCGCGCTGCACAGCGCCATCGAGCCGCTGCGCTACCACGACGTGCAGATGACGTCGCTGCACTCCCGCCCGATCATGGGCGAGCCCTGGCGCTACCAGTTCTACATCGACGTGGTGGGGCATCGCTCGGCCGCGCGGGTGCTGCGTGCACTCAAGGACGTCTCCGAGCGCAGCGCCGAGCTGCACGTGCTCGGCTCGTATCCGGTCAGCCGCGGGGTGCAGTGAGCGCCGTCGCCGCGGCGGCGCCGAGCAGGCTCGATCGACGCGGTCTGGGCGTCCTCTCCTTCGGCCACCTGAGCGTGGATCTCGCGCAGGGCACGGTGCCCGCGCTGATTCCGTTCCTCGTGCGCGACCGCGGCTACAGCTATGCGGCGGCCGGCGCGCTCCTGCTGTTCTCGAGCATCGGCTCGTCGTTCCTGCAGCCGCTGCTGGGAGCCTTCGCCGACCGCATCAGCGCCGGCTGGATGATGCCGGTCGGCACCTTCCTCGCGGCCACCGGCGTTGCGCTCTCGGGCCAGTTCGAGTCGTATCTCGCGACGGGCGGCGTGCTCGTGATCTCCTCGATCGGCGTCGCCATGTACCACCCCGAGGCCGTGCGCTACGCCAGCTACGTCTCCGTCGCGAGCGGCCGGCAGGGCACGGGCATGAGCCTGTTCGCCGTCGGTGGTCTGAGCGGGTGGGCGCTCGGTCCGATCCTGACGACGCCCGTCGTCGGTCTCGTCGGCCTCCGCGGGACTGCCATCGTCGCGCTCGTCCCTCTCGCGGCCACGATCGCGGTCGCCGCCAATCTGCGGTACGTCGAGAGCTACCGGCCGACGGTCGCGGCGGGGCATCCGGCGCGTGAAGACCTCGGTGAGAGCGACTGGCCGGGCTTCACGGTCGCTGCGGCGGCGGGCACCCTGCGCACGGGAGCGCTGTTCGGCTTCCAGGCGTTCGTGCCGCTCTACGTCTGGCGCAGCCTGGACTCGAGTGAAGGCGTGGGCAACGCGGCAATCGCAGCGATGCTGGCCGCCGGCGCGCTCGGGACGCTGCTCGGCGGTCGGCTCTCCGACCTGCACGGCTTCCGCCGTGTGGTCGTCTACTCGCTCGCCGCGACCGCGCTGCTCGCCCTGTTCATCCCGATCGTGCCGCTGCTCCTGCTGTTCCCGCTGATCGCGCTGATGGGCCTCATCAGCGAGATGAACTTCTACCCGCTCGTCGTGCTCGCCCAGCGTGCGCTGCCCCGGCACGTCGGCTTCGCCTCGGGCGTGACACTGGGGCTGAGCATCGGCCTCGGCTCCCTGGCTCCTCCGCTGCTCGGCGTCCTGGCGGACAACACGTCCCTGCGCGCCGCGGTCACCGGCGCCGCCTGCCTGGCGGTGCTGGCTGCTCTCGTCTCGCTCGTGCTGCCACGCGAGGCGACATGAGCGCCGCGGCCTTCGACGACGTGCTCGCGGGCGGGCGCGGCGAGGACGGCGCGCTCGTCTTCGAGAGCGGCGAGCCGGCTCGCCCGGCCGTGTTCGTGCCGTTCCCGGGCGACCTCGACCCGCGCGTGCAGTCGGCGCTGATCGGTGCCGGCATCTCGGGCCTCTACGGGCATCAGGCCGACGTCTGGGAGGCCGCCCAGCGCGGCGAGCACGTGTGCGTTTCGACCGGTACGGCCAGCGGCAAGTCGCTCGCGTTCACGCTCCCGGTGCTCGCGGCGGTGTGTGAGCGGAAGACGGCCCGTGCGCTCTACATCTACCCGACCAAGGCGCTGGCTCAGGATCAGGCCCGCGCGCTGCGCGCCTACGGGCTCGGCCTGCGGCCCGCGGTGTACGACGGCGACACGCCGCGCGAGCAGCGCCATCTCGTGCGCCGCTTCGCGAACCCGATCCTCACGAACCCCGACATGCTGCACGTCGGCGTCCTGCCCAACCACCGGCGCTGGGCCGACGTGCTGAGCAATCTCACGCACGTCGTGATCGACGAGGCGCACACCTATCGCGGCGTGTTCGGCTCGCACGTGGCGCTCGTCCTGCGACGATTGCGGCGCGTCTGCGCGCTCTACGGCTGCGAGCCGCAGTTCCTGCTCGCGAGCGCGACGATCGCGAACCCCGCCGAGGCCTGCGCCGCCCTCACCGGCCTCGACGTGCGCGTCGTCGACCGCGACGGGGCGCCGCGCGCGCCGCGCCGCGTGGCATTCTGGGACACGCCGTTGCTGGACGA
>Ga0105242_10004125_pt1 | contig 11308 bp, 12 predicted proteins | sample KBSM24metaG_FD_81521 | JGI IMG/M metagenome (GOLD analysis project Ga0105242, IMG submission 81521) | Miscanthus rhizosphere microbial communities from Kellogg Biological Station, Michigan, USA - KBS M2-4 metaG | ecosystem: Host-associated > Plants > Roots > Rhizosphere > Soil | place...
AATACCAACGGGACATCTATCGCTGTCGCATATCAATGCCTGGATGCAGCCAAGCGCAAACATCATCCCTCTGGAACTGTAGCAGGCATCTGCACCCAACGCCAATACTTTTGAAATATCAAACGCTGTAATCATTTTGCCGGATACAATAATTTTAATATGCTTTTTCAAATCAAATTCTTTTAGTGTGCTATTTGCAAAAACAAGTGCGTCAGTAAGTGCCATTCCCATGTAGTCAATAAATTCCAATGCAGCAGCTCCAGTTCCTCCTTCTGCTCCGTCAATGGAGATGAAATCAGGAATAATTCCGGTTTCAGAAATTGCCCGAATGATGTCTGTAAATTCTTCCTCTCTGCCTATACAGATTTTAAAACCTATGGGCTTTCCGTCTGACAACTCACGAAGTTTCCCCAGGAAATGAACTAATTCTATGGCATTTCCGAAAGCGGTATGTGCGGATGGAGAATGTACGGTTTTGTAAGGCTCAACGTGCCTAATTTGAGCAATCTCCGGCGTATTTTTTATTGCAGGCAACAAGCCACCATGACCAGGTTTGGCTCCCTGTGATAATTTCAGTTCAATCATTTTAACTTGTGGTAATAAAGCCTTACTTGCAAAAAGCGTTTCAGAAAAACTGCCATCATCATTCCGGGCACCAAAGTATCCGGTCCCAATTTGAAAGATAATATCCGCACCATGCAAATGGTATTCACTTATCCCTCCTTCGCCTGTATTATGCGCAAAGCCACCCTTGGCTGCACCTTTGTTTAAGGATGAAATAGCAGTTTTACTCAAGGCACCAAAACTCATGGCTCCGATGTTAAAGATGCTTGAATTATATGGATGCCTACATTGAAAGTTGCCGATTAAAACCCTGAATGAAGCGGGGTCCGCTTTTTTTGGATAAACTGTATGAGCCGCCCACTCGTAACCGATCCGGTTGGGGTCATCTTGCATACCGAATGAAATAGTCTGTTTCACGTTCTTTGCTCTCTGATAAACAATAGACCGCTGTCGTCTGTTGAAGGGTTTCCCGTCTAATTCGTTTTCAAAAAAATATTGCCTGAGTTCGGGACGAAAAGATTCTAATAAATAACGTAACCTGCCAATCACAGGGTAGTTTTTAAGAAGTGCACGTTTATTTTGAAATGTGTCGAAAGCAACTAATGCAAGCAACAATAAAGGTATGATTAGCCAAACAACAGCTATAGCACGATTAACAACCAAAAAACTGAAGGTAACGAGCAGAACAACTGTTACCAACCAAATCAAAAGAAATGGAATATGTAATTTACGCAAGCTCATTTTTAAAATATTTTTCTTCGTTCAGACATCCCGTTTATTTTACTCTGTTGTTACTCCGTCAAATTCAGCTTCATTTTTTTCCGCCTCTTCTTTTGTAGTCCTGACAATGCCATCTTTATGATGTGGAGGGGCATATATAGTATACATTTTCAATTCTGCTGTGTCATTGGTATTTATAATATTATGTTTTGCACCAGCAGGGATAACAATTACATCCCCATCCTTGAGATCATATTCATTTCCATCAATTACACATTTTCCGGCGCCGCTTTCAAAACGGAAAAACTGGTCATTGTCATGATGAATTTCTTCTCCGATTTCTCCACCCACTTTAATGCTCATTAGTACGAGTTGAAGATGTTTTCCTGAATACAATACTTTCCGGAAATTATTGTTTTCCAATGTGTCTCTTTCGATGTTGCTTTTGAACCCTTTCATTCTTTATTCAGTTTTAAGTATAAGTAAATCAAAGTTGAAAATGCTTTATACATTTCCATAAATATTCGATTCTCCACCATCTATTGCAATTGTCTGCCCATTAACATAAGAAGCATCTTCACTTAAAAGAAATGCAACAACTTTAGCTACTTCATGTGGTAACCCTAATCGTTTGGCTGGGTTACGTTGGGCATATTCTGTTTCCGCTGCTTTGGGGTCATCAGGATTAACTTGCTTGAAGGCTTCCGCAACCATTGGTGTAAGAATCGCTCCGGGTGCAATAGCGTTAGTATTGATTCCATTCCGTCCGTATTCAAGTGCTGCATTTTTTGTCATGCCTGAAACAGCATGTTTGCTTGCAACATAAGGGATTTGATTGAGCACACCCCGAATGCCGCCAACAGAAGCAACATTTACAATGCGGCCATATTTTTGATTTTTCATTACCGGAATAACATAACGCATTCCATAGTAAACGCCCATCAAGTTTATATCAATTACTTTTTTGAAAATACTGACATCATATTCAGTCATTCCGGCTTGTTTTCCTTCAATACCGGCATTATTGTATAAACCATCAATACGGCCAAAAGCTTTTACAGTTTCATCCACATAATTTTTTACTGCATTCTCATTCGAAACATCAGCAACAACAGTGATGATTTTGACAGCAGGATATTGATTATTAATTTCCTTCTTCGCTTCCTCCAAACTCTTTTCATTGTAATCTACAAGAGTAAGATTTGCTCCTCTTGAAGCCAGTTCCTTTGCTGATGCCAGGCCAAGTCCCATGGCAGCACCCGTGATTATGATAACTTTGTTTTTCATCTTGGTTTATTTAAATTTTATTATTTACCTTTTGCAAATTGAACTTCCGCGCTTATTCTCACTTCATCACTAAGCAGCACACCACCCGTTTCCAGTGCGGCGTTCCAGTTCAGTCCCCAGTCTTTGCGCTTGATTTTTCCACTGATTGAAAAACCTACTTTCTCATTTCCCCAGGGGTCTTTGTTGATACCCCCGAACTCCACATCAAGAGAAATTTCATTGCTTATTCCTTTAATGGTAAGCATTCCTTTCAACAGGTATTTTTTATCGTTCAGTTGCACGAATGATGTTCCTTCAAATAAAATATCTTTGTGATTTTCTACATCAAGGAAGTCGGCACTCCTTAAATGGCCGTCTCTTTTGGAATCATTTGTGCTAATAGATGTTGCGTCAATTGTTACTTTGATTTTTGATTTGATAAAATCTTCGTTATCTACTTCGACAAAGAAATTTCTGAATTCGCCTTTCACATTCGTAATCATCAGGTGTTTTACCTTAAACACAATTTCACTATGAATTGGGTCTACAACCCACTTAGTGGCTATTGTAGCTTCTGCTGTTTTCATTTTATTTTATTTTATTATTAATGAATTATTTGAGAACTATTTATTGTACCAAACCGATCCTTTGGAATTTAGTTAATAGTTGCTTTAACAAAAAGAGTAAAGCAAATCCTTCTGTTACAAAAGATATGTCACGAACAGCTGTAGATGTCATGGTTTTTATTTTACTATTTTTTATTGAGCCTATTGTCATAAGCCATCAAGATTAAGTGTTGAATATTTTGATAGGGTAATAGATTGTTGTCACGAAATACAAAAACGAAAAAGCCAATCTTACGACTGCACTTTTAATGCGATGGGGCTTCTGAAATGTTTAAAGACCTTGGGTTTTCTATAGCAAAATGCAGAAAGGAATTAACATGTATAAGGTATGAAATTTTGAGTATTATCCAATTAATTATTTCCGTTAACTTATAATTAATTGTATTATTTAATTTTTTCAGTTCGATTAAATACCGATTTTTTTTCCTTATCAATGAAATTTTTGTTTTGCAAGTTGTCTTCCTACATTCTCTCTTAATTCTTCGTTATGAATAGTTTTTGGGAGTGAGAAATGTTTTGATTATTTCCACTTCTTCAGGAATAAGCGGAACTTTTTCATTGAACTTTTTGAAAAACAATTCGTACATGTTATTATTAATATGTTTCAGGTCTATACACAGCATATGATACATTCCGTTTCCTGTAGTATGTTACACTATTTCAACCTCAACGATTTTGCATTAATCGCTACTATCACTGTGCTCAAGCTCATCAATACCGCACCCATTGCAGGACTTAACATGAAAAAAGGATACAATACACCGGCTGCTAATGGAATAGCCGCCACATTATACCCAATCGCCCATGCAAGATTTTGTTTCATTTTCCTGTAAGTAGATCTTCCAAAACTGATCATAACTGCAACATCTTTCGGATCGCTGTTCACTAAAATGATGTCTGCTGTTTCTGCGGCCACATCAGTACCGCTGCCTACAGCAATACCGATATCTGCCTGTGCGAGGGAAGGCGCATCATTTACACCATCGCCTGTCATTGCTACTACTTCCCCTTTTTCTTGGAATTCTTTAATCTTTTCCTGTTTCTGATGTGGCAGTATATTGGCGAAATAACCATCCATTGACAATTTGTTTGAAACTGAAGCAGCAATTTTTTCATTATCACCGGTAAGCAAATAGACTTTTATATTCATTTGTTTTAACCGGGCAATTGCCATAGATGCAGTCTCGCGGATCGTGTCAGCTAATGTTATAAAGCCTGCTGGTTCATTATTTATTAATATAAAAATGATTGTTTCGCTGTCCTGGTCAATTTCAGAAGGGATCTCAGGCAAAAGCTTATTTTCCCGGAAGAAATAATTTGGGCCTGCTGCAATTACTTTCTTCCCACGCACTATTGCAGATACACCCATACCCTGACTATATTGAAAATCTGTTGATGGCCATAAAGAAAGATTTTTCGTTTTTATCTTATGCATTATCCCTTTTGCAATATAATGCTCTGAATGTTGCTGCACTGACGCCACATATTGCAATAACTCATCGTTGTTATACTGCGGCGATGTTGATAATATCTTTTGAACTTCATGCGAACCTTTCGTTAACGTGCCAGTTTTATCAAAAAAGATCGTAGTTATATTTCTTGCATTTTCAAAAGCGGTCCGGTTCCTGATCAGCAAGCCATGTGTAGCTGATATCATAGTAGAAATAGCAACTACCAAAGGGATGGCCACTCCCAATGCGTGAGGACAGGCTGTTACCATAACCGTTACCATTCTTTCCAAAGCAAAGGAAAGATCATGATTGATATACCATATTATAAAAGTGATTGCACCCACTCCAATAGAAATAAAGGTTAACCATTTAGCGACACGATCTGCAAGGTTCTGCGAATTTGATTTTGCTGCCTGCGCTGATGCCACCAGAGTAATAACTTTATTCAGGTAACTATCCGCCCCGGTGGCTGTTACTCTTATTTTCAGTGACCCGTCACCATTGACTGCGCCTGCAATTAGCTTTTCATCCTTTCCTTTTTTTATAGGTTTGCTTTCACCAGTTAACATGCTTTCATTTACAAATGATTGGCCTTCCAGCACCCATCCATCAGCAGGGATCTTTTCACCGGGCTTTATCATTACTACTTCATCGTTCTTTAATTCTTTTATATCAATATCGGTTACTGTTCCATTTCTTTCCACATGCACTATTGAAGGTAATAATGCCACGAGTGATTGCAATGCATTGGAAGCAGCCATTTGAGAACGCATCTCCAGCCAATGGCCCAATAACATAATATCAATTAATGTAGCCAGCTCCCAGAAAAAATCCATACCAACTAATCCAAACACGACTGCAGCACTATAAATAAAAGAAACCGAGATAGCCAGCGCAACCAGTGTCATCATTCCGATGTTTTTGAATTTTATTTCGTTGGTCATTCCTTTAAAGAATGGCATACCTCCGTAGAAATAAATAACAGAACCCAGAATAAGAAGCACATACTTGTCCCCCCGAAAACTTAATTCAAAGCCAAACCATTGCTGTATCATGTGAGTTAAGGCTATTACCGGAACGGTAAGCACAAGACATACCCAGAATCTTTTCAGGAAATTCTCCGTGTGATGACCGGCATGTTTATCATATCCCTGCTGTTCCTGGTGATGATGCTTATGCGCAGGTTGTTGCTTATTTGCTTTTCGTTCAACCCGCACAAGGTCCATTCCGCATTTAGGACATTTACCGGGTGCTGGTTTGATCACTTCAGGATGCATTGGGCAAGTGTAACTTTGCTGATGATCCCTGTGATGATCATGATGTGTATGATCCATGATACTTTTGTATGAAGATTAACCGGACATTCACCCAATAAATTACTCTGCAATTTTTAATTTACTAAGCATTTCATTAGTTACTGGCTCAGTATAGATACCATAAGCATTTATCAGTATCCCTTTTAGCCCATATTTCTCGGAAGAAATAGCGTAAATGATACTTTGATCTGCGGCATCACTGCTGACATCAAACCTGAAATACTTGTCAACTATAAATTCATCATGAAATATTTGGTATTGCCTGTCGCGGCATTCCAGGCAGTGTTGTTGAAGATTAAAATCTTCAGCGTAACCTTCTTTCCTTAATCCATCAATGGCTTCAACAAGATTTGAATACTGTTGCATGTTACTATTTTTAAAAAATCAAGAGACCCAAATTTACCTTCTTTACTATTGGTGACCGATGATTTTATTTTTGCTCTAAATAGTGTTACAAAAGTGGTGAAACAAGTCGAGCTATCTTTTCGGTCAATTGCTTGTACCATGCACGTTTTTTCCATTTGTAAATATCAATTTGTTCTGCATCTTTCAGATCCTCGTAAAAAACGTTACTAAGAGCAGTTCCTATTTCCTGATCATAAACAATCGCATTTACTTCAAAGTTCAGATCAAAACTCCGGTGATCCATATTCGCTGTGCCCACCATTGCAATCTTTTTATCTGCCACCAGCGATTTGGCATGCACAAAACCCTTTTTATATAAATAAATCTCAACACCAGCAGATAAGAGATCATCGTAATAGGATCGGGCCGCAGCATTAACTATCTTAGAATCAGAAATACCTGGTACCAGCAGTTTTACAGATACTCCACCCAGCGACGCAATAATAAGTGCATCAAGTGTACTTTCTCCTGGAATAAAATAGGGAGTGGTAATAAGAATTTCTGTGCTAGCGAGATTGATTGCCTGCAATATAGAAAATAGAATAGTTGGTGTATCAGAATCTGGACCGCTGGCGGCAATCTGCACGATCTTGTTTCCTTTTGCGGGATAAGAAGAAGACTTAGGGAAATATGTCTCATTAAGCTGAACATTATCATTTGCACAAAAGTTCCAGTCACCCAGAAAAATATGTTGAAGGTGGAGCACACCCGGGCCTTCAATGCGAAGGTGGGTGTCCCGCCAATATAAATTCCCTTCTGTATTTAGTTTGTTGATATATCTATCGCTTACATTAATACCACCAACAAATCCAACTTTCCCGTCCACTACAATTATCTTTCGATGATTACGATAATTAATCCTGTTTGCTGCTACAATGAAAATCACTTTGTAGAACGGGAAAGCCTTTACACCCAACTTTTTCATGCGGGGCACCAATTTTCTGCGAACGGAACGGCTGCCAAAATCATCATAAATAAACCTTACAGTTACACCTTCCTGGGCTTTTTGGATTAGGATATTTTCAATAGCTCTTCCAATCTCATCATCTTCATAAATGTAATATTCAATATGAATATGTTCTTTAGCGCTGTGTAATGCATCTATCACGGAAGGAAATTTATTTTCGCCATTGATCAACAGCTTCACATCGTTATTTGCTGTTAACGGACTCATACTGTCTTTTACCAACATGAGTGCGAGTTCTCTTGTGAATTGAATTGCCGGATCTGCCTGTTCAAAATTTTGTTTGGAATATTGAAAGATATCCGCTCTTAATTTCTTCGCGACAGTCTCATCCTTGATCAGCTTTTTGCTGTATATTTTTCTTTTACGGTAGTTTGTGCCAAAGGACAGATAAAAGAAGATCCCAAAGAAAGGAAGAAATACTACAAGCAGCAGATAAGCCAGAGTCTTAGCATTGGTCCTGGTATCATAAATAATACGAAGGCAAACCAATACCACCACAATAATATAAACTATCTCGTATAAAAGAAGCCAATTCATTTAGAGATTTGAAAACGAGTCGAGTTATCAAGTATCTATTCAAAATGCAGCAACGCTCTCCGAGACAATTTCCACCTTGCATTGTTCCACTTTATGAAACCGTATTATTCTGACGCCTTCATTGCTTCTGGCACTATCAGCAAAGGCTTTTTAGTTACGTATGCCATGTGTTGTGTAAAGCTTTTTATAAAGAACCTTTCCAGGAAGCTTTTTTTTCGTCGTACCATTACCATTACGTCGTAAGGGAATTTCTTATCCAACCTTTCCATGGTCTCAGTGATTGAGGAGCTTTCCATCAAATCAAATTTCATTTTGGATTTATTAAATTGCCTTTGCAGAGAAAATGCGTAGGAGTAGAAATCATTTTTTTCCTTTGCTTTTTCTGATTCTGCAGTGTAAACGCTGAGGTAATGCAAGACAGAAATGTTTGCATTGTACAGCTTTGCCATAGCGGCAACCAGCGTTAAAGCCTGCTTGTCTGTTGGGTGATAGTTCGTCGCAAAAACGAAATGCTTGACTACTTCTGGTTTATATTTTTCCGGCACCAGCAATACAGGTAGATTTGATTTTTCCACTACCCGTGCCGCCACCGAGCCTATAATTGTCTTTTTCAAACCGCCTAATCCCTGGGTTCCCATAACAATCAGGTCAATATGATTATGCGCTGCAAAACCAAGCATATTGCCAATTAATGGCGAGCGACCGACGAAGGTAGAAACTGGGACTTCGGTAGCATCTGCCGTAACTTTTTTACTAAGGCGTTGGAGACGTTTTATAATATTTACTTCGTTTTGGGTATTATATAACTTTTTCGTTTTTTTTGTACCCACAAGGGTGCTCTTCACCCGTGAATAAGTATGGTAAAGGATAACCGTAGCTTTTCCCCTTTGCGCTAACTTCAATGCAAAGCGAAACGCTTTTTCGGCAGTAGGAGAAAAATCGGTTGGTACTAATATTCGTTTCATATTACAATCAGTTATAGAAGTATTGTATTTCGATTACCGCATTTCTCATTTTGCCGGAATGGTCGCAGAGGTATGTTTATATAATAATAGCTCATCTTTTGTGTTAACTCCCCCTGTTAAATATTTTTCAGCTCCTTTTTATGATTCTAACAGGCGCTTATTTATTGTGTGCAATGAACAATGGTGTATCTAACTCCTTCATCAATATATCAGCCATGCTGATTTTAAACAAGCGGCTCAGTTCACTACGGCGGTAGGCTCCGAGTACCACTAATTCATTTTCTTTGTGATTTTGCAAGTGGCTAACTATCTGTTCTTCTCCGTTTCCTTTAACAACCGTGTATGAGGCATTTGGGAAGTGCCGTTTTACAAACTCCCTCATCAATTTATTGTCGGGAACTCTCAAATTAGCCATATAGCGGTCTTTAACTGTAAATACTTCAACCGGCATATCCATAAAATTGCCAAACAGATAACTAAACATTTTTATGGCATACAGCGACGAAGGGCCACCGTCATACAGGAATACTATTTTGTCAATCGTCTTAAAACTGTTAGGCACGACCAACACCGGGCATTGTACATCAGCCAGTAGATCTTTCATGAATGTAGTTGGCGATTGCTCTCTGTATTTTGTGAACGTTTCAAACTCGTTTATCACCATCAAGTCAGCATACATGCTTTCTTTTTTCAGGTCAAGACTGGCAATGCCTTTATTCCGGTGTATGGAAAAATGAATACCCGCCTTATTGCATGCTTTCTCAAACTGCCGCGCTGCCTCGTCTCTTCTGATTTTATCTTTTGCATCCAGTACTTTTATTGCTTTTTCATAGTTCTCATGAGTCTTCATCACTTTTCCCACATTATAGCTGCGGTAAATAAACTCATCAAGGAAGACGCCTACCAGGTGTGCATCGGCCGCCTGCGTTAACTGTATGGCATAGTTGAGAGTGCTTTTGGCCATGTTGAACCCATCAAATACTGCTAAAAACTTTTTCATCTTCACGAGTTTTAGGGATGAGTTATGAATAATTACCCTCCACCTGAACCAGGCAAGGGAAAGGCAATTATTAACATGTCAACCCGTGAGCGTTAGGTTATTTCATTATTCTAATATAGCAATTTCCACCTCGCATTGTTCGAGTTTACGAAACAAATTGACCTCCCGTTTGAATGGACGCCACTCATATAAAAGACGATCGGCAGGTCGCCAAAGAGCAACCCATCCCAGGATAATAAGTATCTCCCGGAACGTAAGTGACAGCCCGCCTTCCGGCAATAGTTTTATGATAACGAGTGTCAACGAAATGAGGATGCCTAAGAATACAATTGAGATCAAAAGACTTTGCCATCCAAGTTGCAAAACCTTCTGTAATTGTCTTTCCGATTTTTTCTGTCGATAAGTAAAGTGTTGATGAATAGCAGTTGATATTTCATCCTTTCTGCTAATTTCATCCTTACGCAAATGAATCTTTAAATGGATGTGGGCATTCGAAGAAGCCATTGTCGCTTCTTCAATAATGACTTCTTCAGCATCAGGGGTCAGCATACGCTTACCATAAAACAGAGAATTAGGCGCAATCAGTAATTGGTCAACATCATCTAATTCAAGTATTATTTCTGAGACCCTCATTTGTTTCGGCGGATATGATTTCTCTTCAAGTTAGTTATTTCATGGTATCCTCCAAACAGTCTAAAGCCAACATCAGTATTTATTACAACAAGTTATCCATCTTCAGTCCGGCTGAAGGAACACAAAAAATCAGCACACCAGAAATCCCTGACCGTTGTACGTCATTGAATAGTGAGACAGTCAACATATAATTAAGATGGGACAAAGAAACAAGCCTTTAAAAAAAATATATTTTTACATAAAATGGAAAAGAAGGAGATTAAGCTTTTGCAAGGCATAGACACAGTAATTGTTCGGGTGAACGATATTGAGATTTCTAAAGTTTGGTATCAAAACAAGTTAGGGTTGACCTCGATTTGGGATGATCCAAAAATGAAACTTGTTGTTCTTGATAGCAACAGCCCAACCAGCTTAACTTTATGGCAGACCGATCAAAAAATAATCATAAATAGAGATACAGCCTCATATCCTATATTTAAAACGCAAGATGCTTCTGCACTTAGACAAGAACTTGAAAGCAGGGGTATAGAAGTTGGAGAAATAATTCAGGATGACTATGTAAAATATTTTTTCTTTTTTGATCCTGACGGAAACGTGTTAGAAGCCTGTCAGGTTCATGAATAAAACAACGAACCCACAACAGAGTATGCAATAGCAAGTCATGACATAGGAACAATCGGCAGCCTATCTTTATTCAGCTTAATACACATACAAAAACCTGCATTTTAATTACCTAGATTATAACTTGTTCCGAAAGTAGCTTTTTTGCAAATTGATAATTTCAATAAGTTCGTCGTTTGTCACCCCCTGTCTTTTTAATAGTTCTGCTTGCAATCTCATTTGAATTTCTAAGTACTC
>Ga0105242_10004128_pt1 | contig 11304 bp, 7 predicted proteins | sample KBSM24metaG_FD_81521 | JGI IMG/M metagenome (GOLD analysis project Ga0105242, IMG submission 81521) | Miscanthus rhizosphere microbial communities from Kellogg Biological Station, Michigan, USA - KBS M2-4 metaG | ecosystem: Host-associated > Plants > Roots > Rhizosphere > Soil | place: Michigan...
ATCCGGATCGAGCCGCGCCGTGTGGTCAACATCCGGATCGAGCCGCGCCGTGTGGTCAACATCCGGATCGAGCCGCGCCGTGTGGTCAACATCCGGATCGAGCCGCGCCGTGTGGTCAACATCCGGATCGAGCCGCGCCATGCGGTCAACCAGTCGGCCGCGGCGAACCACCCCACCGCCGCCGAGCACCCGCAATGCTCCGCGCAGTGAAATATCGCTCTGCCATCCCGACTGCCGCGGAGGGACCGACGGCCTAGCGGCTCGCCTAGACAGTTCGAGCCGCGCAGTGCCTTCAATCGGTCGTGCGCGGCGCACTATCTCTCCGCCGCGCCCGCACAGCTCCGCTGCACATCGATATCTTATTGTCAGCGAGCACGTGTTTCTACCTTTGCCGGGTCGCCCGTGGACGTACTTCCCCACCGCGTCGCCCGGCTCGGCTGTCCATCCTGCCTGCGGGCGGTGCAGCGAACGGCAGGAGGCACTTTCGGTAGATCAACGCGGTCATAGGTGGGCATACGTCAAGTGTGCACGCTGCATCAAGAAACCCCTATTTGGCCGACCGGAGAATGGTCTTGTCAACGTAAAGATCTCGCTTGCCGTCAGGCAGGACAAGCTTCACAAAATCCACGCTCTCGGGATTCTCAAGAAATGCCTTAAATTCCGCATCATCCCGAAAACGCGTGTCCTTCAACAAATCGTCCGTCACCAAGATCATGTTAATCTTCTCGTTCCGCCGAAAGCTGTCGAAAGGAACGTATTTGCTGGGATCGTTCGGATCTCCCGCTGATTTTTGCTCAATCCGGACTGCCTTCCAATTGCCGCAGCCAACCAAATCGCAGGGGTTTCCCCAATTTTCTCCTAGGTACGACGTGTAGCCCCAATCTTTACTCAAGAGGTGTGTCTCGGCCGTGATATCAAGTGTTCTAATAAATTCAATCGCTTCCAAAGTCGGCTGTGAGCGGGGAGGCGTTGCCAGCAAATTAGCGACCGTCGGTAACCCAACAGCCGGAAAATTAACGAGCCTGGGCGTGATTCCGACAATCACTAACGCGGCGCATAACGCGGTGACCACTGCATGGGACCACCTCACCTGACGATCCTTCAACGGATCCACCAGAACAACAAGAACAGCCAATAGCAGCGTTCCCAACACCAACATGTAGTGAGGGCGAGGGTAGATGATTAGGCACGACAGTATGATTACAGGACAAACAGCGCATACAAAAAGCAGGAACCGCTTCTCGGTCGGCATCGCAAGGCGCAGGCGCGACAAAATAGCTCTTCGACTCAAGAAGAGTAACCCGCCAAATCCTAAGGCGAGCAGGATATAGGCTTCGATGGGTCGCATATGAAAAGTCGCAAAGAAGTTGGGATTAAGTGCAAACGTAGAGACAAGCGCGCCAGGCAGATGAATGGCATTTGTGGCAACGTGGCGCGCGAACGCTGCCGGATTGTTCAACATCGCTTGTCCGATGCCTGACACTTGCCCAAAATTCATGTGCACGATTTGCCGCCAGTCGTCCCACGGTGACAATGAGGCGTCGTGCGTCCAAGCGTGCCAATTCAACGAAAAATGCTGACCAAAGGCGGTAAGACTGCGGTTGCCGCTGACCGGATTTCCGACAATCGTAACGGCAATAGCAATAAGCGCAAGCGACGCTAGCGCTGCAACGTGAAACAGAGTGCGCTCCCGAAGCAGAAACGATCCGACACTGATGGCAAAACAGAGAACGAAGGCAAAAAACATTTCCGGACGAATATAAGCTGCAAGCAAGCAGCCAAAAGCCAGGATCGCAAATCCAAGCGTCAATGATTTCGGGATGGCAGCGAGGATTAGAAATGCCAGCAAAACCATAAGTTCAAAGTGATTGACTTTCGGCCATACGTAAAAATTCGCGCTAGTCAGCAAAAGAAAGAGTGCCGAAAGAGAAGAAGTAAGTAGAGAAACGCGGTACCGGCGCAATAGTATATAGAACAAGACAGGGGGGAGGATGGTCACCATCCTGCAGTTCAAGTAGTAGAGTGCGATCGAGTCCGAGGATACTCTCGCCAGCAATGAGTACCATATACAATACAGTGGGGCGTCGCCCGGCGGAGGCAACGCGAAGTGGAGAAAACCAATGCCCCGAGTGAGAAAGCCGGTTTCGTCCCAAAGAGCAATGTCCAGAGCCCCGCGGATGCCGGAAGTGTATTTCCATCCGGCTATCAACAAAGCCCCGACTATTACAATATCATGGCTCCGGCAACGGGCGAGCCAGTACGAAGCACGCACAATTCGCCTTTCAATTTATGCCCCAGATCAATTAGCGGGCATCACAAGACCTCGTCGCTTGCCAGCGCACTGATCAGCCGCGCGGTCACGCAAAGGTGCCCGGCGCGGGTTTCGTCGCGAAAACCGTTCTATGAGCCGGGATCGCGGCCCTAGGCGCAAAGATCGCGATCGGCGACCCTTGGCCGCGGCGGGTAGAGGAAGCGGTGTCCCACTCTGGCCATCCCAGGCAACTTTCGGCGGCGTTCTGCTTAGGTCTGGATACCAACCCTGGCGGCAACCGCGTCGTCATGTCCTCACCTTCATGCCAGGCAAGCGTAATGCAGCGAAGTGTCCTAGTTATGGGGTTGATCTGTCATCCCTGAAGGGGCGCTTCCTGTCAACAGGTTGTTGACCATTGGTTTTGCTGGCTTTCGGCCTCCGTGCGGGCAGCGTTCGGTAAGGACCGGTGTCAAGACGGAGCGCCCGCAGCGTAGCGAGGACGGGTTGCGTCTTGACGCTGGGCCGGCCCGGTGCATGCTGTCGGGTGGATGCCGGAAGATCAGCGGCGGATTCTGTGGTTGTGGGGCCTTCTCCAAGCCGTCATGGCGCACCGACCCGGCTAGCCACGACAGCAGCCCGAGGTTGGTTTTCGGAGCGTTGCTTGACCGCGCGGCGCTTGTCTCGGATCAACCTAACCTGTTTCCACCTGCACTATGCATCTACAAGAAGCAAACATTGGTCGCTACTGCGCGAGCTAACCTCGGGCCAACTAGGGACTACCAACCCACCGGAGCACCCAAAGGCCCCAAACGGAAAAGTCCCGAGCCTAATGCAGGTTCGGAACTATTCCGATGTCCTGTCGGCCATGTCGAAAGCGCAGCTCGTCATCACCGCCGTCGTGCTGGAAGGACGCCGCAAGTGCGAGGTCGCCCGCGACTACGATGTGTCCCGCCAATGGGTACAGCAGCTGTGCAAACGTTGCCTGACAAGACGTGGTCTTCACCACCCCGCTGTCCGGTGGCAAAGCGGACGCATGAGGCCCGAGTCCGCCCCGGGCCCGACTCGAGACGACTGGGCTACGAGCGGTGGTAGCGGAGTACGACGTCAGGTGATTTCATCGCAGGTCATGTCCGTCCGCTGATACTTCGCCGCATGCGCGATCCCGGCAGGGACGGCGTTGGGTCAAAGCGATGGGGGTCTCATGGGGGCAGTCGGTCGGCAGGCCGTGGTTCTCGGTGGATCCGTCGGCGGACTGCTGGCCGCCCGAGTTCTCGCCGATTCCTTCGCCAGAGTCACGGTGATCGAGCGAGACGTTCTGCCCGACGGCGCGGCAACCCGACGAGGCGCCCCCCAGGCCCACCATCCTCACGCGCTGCTCACCAAAGGAGCGCACATCCTCGATCGCCTGTTTCCCGGACTGCTCAGTGCCCTCGTGGACCACGGAGCCCCTGTATGGGACGACGGGGACTGGTCGAAGCTCTACATGTCGATCGCCGGCCACGTCATGCTGCGCCACGGCCTGGCCGCATTCGACCACAACCAGATGGCGATGTACTTTCCCAGCCGGCCGTTGCTGGAAGCCGCCATCCGACGCCGGGTCGAGGCGGTCGACAACGTCGACATCCGCGACGGCACCGACGTCGCCGAATTGACCGTCACGGCTGATCGTCGGCGCGTCACCGGTGTGACGGTTACCGACGGAGACGGCACAGCCAGCCAAGACCTCGAGGCCGACCTGGTCGTCGACGCCATGGGCCGCAGCGCACACACACCGGCGTTGCTCGACAGACTCGGCTACGGACGCCCTGACGAGCTGCACGTCAAGTCGCGCATCTGTTACGTCAGCCAGCCATTGCAGCTCAAACACAACAGCCTTCACGAAATGATCGTCAACATCCATCCGGTTCCCGGACGGCCTACGGGAATGTTCCTGACCATCAACGAGAACGACACCGCCATTTTCACCGTTTTCAGTATCGGCGGGAACGAACCGCCAACCGACCTCAAAGCCATGATCGACTACGCCGAAAAATACACTCCCGCTGAGTTTTTCAACGCAGTGCGAGCCGCAGAGCCGATCGGGAACCCTCACCGGTACCGAATCCCCTCCAGCCAATGGCGGCGCTACGACAAGATGCGCCGATTCCCCGCTGGCCTGCTGGTGAGCGGGGATGCAATCTGCAGCTTCAACCCCATCTATGGGCAGGGCATGACCGTCTCGGCGCTAGAGGCCGTGGCGCTGCAAGACTGCCTACACAAAGGGCTGGACAATCTCGCACAGCGGTACTTCCGGTCGACCGCCAAACCCATCAGCACCGCATGGCAGCTAGCCACCACATCCGACCTCAACTTCCCCGAGACCGAAGGCGCGCGTACTGCCATGACCCGGATCGGAGCCAAGCTGACCGAACGCCTGCTGACGGTGTGTGAAACCGACCCCGTCGTCGCAGCCCAGTTCTTCAAAGTCAGCGGCCTCATCGACTCGCCGACCGGGCTCCTCAGGCCGTCGATAGTCCGCCGCCTAGCCCTACCGAAGTGGCGGCACTCGTGAGTCGCGAAAGCGCTTGTAATGGGCGCGAATTCGTTGCGGCCAATCGCCAGCGCAAGGAAGGACCGACGCTGATAGCGCGCTGACGAAATCTCGATCCTCTTCTGCGCGATGCGGCGGCGACGCCTGGCACGCTCGCCTTCATTGCGCCCTACGGGCCCCGGGCATCGGGCGCTTCTCGGCTCCCGGGATGTCGAGTTCGCCGGCCAGCCAAGGGAGCGCAGCCGCGAATCCGTCGCCAGCCGAAGGGAAGTCGTGCGAGCCCGAGTAACTCACCACCGAGCATTCGACGTTGTGTCCGCTCAGCAACGCACACAACTTGTCGGCGTCGGCGGCGTGCTCCTCAGAATACTGATCCCAGTCTTCGATGGCATCGGGATCCGGCGACGCATCGTTGGCTGGGCGATGCACTGGGGAGGTAGCGTCCGAAACGCCGAGCCACGCCGACATGTCGTCATAGCGGCCGTGTTTCTCGATGACAGTTTTGGGGTCGAACGCCGCCCATGCCTCAGCGTCCCCGCCGAACAACCGCGCAATGGTCTGTGGCTTCGTGCCGGCGTTGGGTCCGAGCTGACCGTCCAGAGAGACGAATGCGCTAAATAACTCTGGATACCGAACCGCCAGCACCAGCGCGCACGTGCCGCCCGACGACCAACCGACCAGACCCCAGTTGGCCGGGCTCGAGCTGACACCAAAGTGCGAAATCATATACGGTACAACGTCCTTGGTCAGATGGTCGGCAGCGTTGCCACGCGGCCCGTTGACACATTCAGTGTCGTTGTTGAACTTGCCGGTCGAGTCGACGAACACCACGACCGGCGCGTCGTCTTCTGCAGATAGCCGTGGAGGGTGGCCAGCGCCTCCGGCGTGGCGGGCCGTAGATCGTCCGGTGGTATCTGCTCAGCCAACGCGCTTCGCTGAGCGCTCTGGCATGACAGCAGCGCATCCCAATTCTGCTCGGCCGTCCCGCGCCGGTAGTCGTCGAGTTCGAGCTCGTACGGGTTCTCGTTTTTCAATGCCGCTAGAAACGCCACGTAGACCAGTTTCTGGTCGGGCGTGAGGGTGCCGGCCATGGCCGCGTCGGCGAGGCCTTCGAAATCAGCGATCGGGGACAGACTCGCCGTGGCAATCAGGTTCAGGCCAGATCCGTAGTTGTCCACGAGTTCGTTGGTCGCCCACGCCGCCTGCCCGCCTTCGAAACTGCCCAGCACCGCCCAGGAAGTCGATGTCGGGGCGGAAGACCAGTGTTTTCGCCGCCCGTACACCGTCGATGATGACGTAACCGGCTGTGGTCGAGTCCAAATAGGGGTGATAGACGGGCTTGCCGTCCGAGGGCTTGCCCAGACCCTGGTAATCAGGCACGAAGACGACATATCCCGCCTTCAGCAGCGCCGCCACATCGGCGGAACTGCCGAGCAGGTTCGGCGATAGCGACGCAGCGCAGTCGGCAGCGGTGCCTATCGTCTCAGGCGCAAGGGCCACAACAGGATAGCCACCCTCGGGAGGGTCGCCTTTCGGCACGAAAACCGAACCGGTGACGTGTGTGTTGTCGTCGTCGATTCCGGAGCGCGACCGATACGTCATACCCCTCGCCCACGACGACGCATCGTGCACCGACGGGTCGAGATTGGCCGGGGGAGCATCGGATACGATGGTGCCGGCCCCAGGTTCTCCGCCGGTATCACCCGACTGGTTCTTCGAAGACGAACCGCAGCCGGTTAGGCCAATAAGGATGACCGCAAGCAGCGCGACGGCGCGAATGACCGAATTTCCCCCAGTTCGTTGTGATTGGCGGCGGTTGGTCAGACGGCACTCGATCCCTCCAGACGCTGCAAGTCCCGAGGCGTGCCGCGCCGTCATCCTTTTATGCTTACACGAGCAATGCACAGCCGACGGCCGTCACGAGAAAACCTGCGCCGATCGCGCTTTCGAGTCCACGCTGCTGTCGCTGCGGTGACCACTACTGCCCAAGGTGAATATGGACGCCTTGACTGGCTAGTTGGTTGAAGGTGTAGATGAAGTCGCCGCGATGGCTCACGCTGACGACGTAGCGATCCTGACCCTCAGTGACCGGAAAGCTGAACGAAAACGTGCACGTGAGGTCGTCGCCATGGCCGTCACCGAGCGGCGTGGTGCCCAGGATTTCGCCCCTGCCATTCCTCACGATGACTTGAGTGTTGCGGTCGATATCGGAGTATCCGTTCACTCCGTGACATGACGTTCCGTCCGATTCTATCGAGCTGATATCCACGCTCGAATCTCCCCCGGTCAGCACGAATGTTCCTGTCACAGTGGCGGTTTCGAGAATATGAAACCCTTTGGAGAATTGAGGGCAGTAGGCGTCGACGGCGATCTTGTCTGCGTTCAGACCCTGCTGCGGTCCGCCGTCATCGAGCTGCCTGCACACCTGTTTGCCGTGGGCAATCGCATTGGCATCGGAGTTGAACTGGCCGGCCAGACCGGCGTCATGCAACGTGGCGAGGTAGTTCACGTCAGGCGATTCCGACTGCCCGCGGCGCGGCAGGTGCAGCGCCCAAAATACGAGCGCCACCATCACGATGATTGCCGCCGCCACGCCAGTGCCGAGCCACGACGATCGAATGCTCATCCTGCTGCGCGAGGGAAGGTCGACGTAGTCCGGCAGCATCTGGCCACCGGCAGGGTCGTTTGCCTCGGCTCTGCCATTGCGGACCCGACCGGTGGGGCGCCCAGCGGTGTAGTAACGGCCTTCATGGCGTGCCGTGGGGTCAGGGCGCCATCCGGTCAACCTGACGTCCTCACGCGGCGCGCCGCACTTCTCGCACACGCCGCTGCTGCCCACATCTGAACCGCAGTACGGGCAGACCATCAAGACCGCGCCCAAGGCCGCCGGACGGAAATCACGCTCACCTCGCCGAGAAGCATCACCGCCATTGTGGTCTGATCTGAAGCGTCCCGGCGGTTCATCCGAGTCCTCGACCGAAACACCGGCCAACTCATCCGCAAACTCGTCTCAGACCCCCACCGGGGTTGGGGCCCGTTGTGACTGTGGTTTATCGCCATGCGGGTTGGAAAGGCACGTTGATCTTGCCGCGAAGTGTCGGTTTAGCTGCGATCATGGCTGAGATAGGTGCGCGCCTGCGCCGACCGGGGGTGAAGCGTGTCGCGGGTGTTCTTGAGCCATTCCAGCCTGGATAGCCGCGAGGCGACGGCGGTTAAGGCGTGGTTGATCGAGCACGAGCCGGGTCTCGCCGAGGAGATCTTCCTGGATCTGGACCCGCACACCGGTATTCGGCCTGGGGAGCGCTGGAGGCAGGCATTGCAGCGGGCTAACAGCCGCTGTGAGGCGGTGATCTGCTTGCTGTCGAAGCACTGGGAAGCCTCCCGCGAGTGCCAGGCAGAGTTCCGGTACGCCGAGACATTGAACAAAACCATCCTGTGCGCTCGGCTGGAGCCGCTTGCCGACACCGGCATCACCTCGGAATGGCAGCGGTGCGACTTGTTCACCGGTGATGGCCTAGTCGCCGACATCATCGTGGACAACGGCGAACCGGTCCGGCTGGCCAGTGACGGCATGCAGCGACTGCTGGAGGCCTTGCGTGCCCTGGGGATTGGGGCAGAGCACTTCCCGTGGCCGCCTCCGGGGGATCCCGGCCGCGCGCCCTATCGGGGATGGGCACCGCTCACGGAGGCCGACGCGGCGGTGTTCTTCGGCCGCGACGCCCAGATCTTGCGCGGGTTGGATGTGCTGCACGGGATGCGGACGTCGGGGGTCGAGTCCCTGCTCGTCATCCTCGGCCCGTCCGGGGCGGGCAAGTCGTCCTTTCTGCGGGCGGGGCTGCTGCCACGGCTGCATCGCGACGACCGCCGCTTCCTTCCTCTGCCCATCGTGCGGCCCGAGCGGGCCGCGCTCACCGGGGAACACGGAATGGCCCAGGCCGTGCACAGCCTGCGCACCGATCTCGGGTTACGCGAGCCGATGCTGGGCGAGATCAAGAACGCGTGCCTGACCCCGCATGTCGAGCAATTGCGAGGTTGGTTGGAGGAGGCTCGGCAGGTAGCCCGCACCCGACTGTTCGATGTGGCTGCCGAGCAGCCCGCCCCCACCCTGGTGCTGCCGGTGGATCAGGCCGAGGAACTGTTCAACGCCGACGCAGGGCCGCAGGCCCCGCAATTCCTGGAGTTGGTCGCCGCCCTGGTCCAGCATGAGGCAGGTGTGACTCCGGCGATGATCGTGGCGATGACCATCCGTGCCGATCGCTACGAGCCGCTGCAAATCGCTCCCGAGTTGGCCGGGGTGCACAGCGCGGTGTTCGACGAACTCAAACCCATGCCCCCTGCAGGGCACTCCGAGGTCATCACCGGCCCGGCCCGGCGGGCCACCGCCGCCGGGCATCGATTAGTGGTCGAGCCGGCGCTGGTGGAGCGGCTGCTGACAGAGGCCGCCGAAGGAGCTGATGCGCTACCGCTGCTGGCGTTGACGTTGGAACGGCTATATCGCGACTTCGGGGACGACGGTGATCTGACGGTGGCCGAGTATGAGTCGATGGGCGGGATGGCCCAGGTGGTCCAGACCGAGGTGGACAAACTACTGGATAACGACAAACGGCACGCCCAACTCGACATGCTGCACGATGCGTTCATCCCGTGGCTGGCAACCATCAACCCCGGCAACGACCAGCCGATGCGCCGCCTGGCCCGCTGGGACGACCTGCCCGTCGCCAGCCGTCCCCTCATCCAGGCGATGGTGGAGAAGCGGCTGCTGGTCAAGGACACCCGCGACGGCCAGACCGTGGTCGAGGTCGCTTTGGAAAGTCTGCTGCGGCAATGGCGCGAGCTGGCGGCCTGGCTGCGGGACGAGGCCCAGAGCCTCAAAGACGCCGACAGCATCGAACGCGCCGCAGCTGACTGGCGGGCCAGTGGCCGCAACGAATCCTGGCTGCTGGAGGGCTCCCGGTTGGTTCACGCCGAAGCCCTTGCCGTCAAACCCGGCTTTCGCAGTCGGCTCGACCCCACTCGCGACTTCCTGCAGGCTTCCCGCACCCGCGAGAACGACCGCGTCGAGGCCGAACAACGCCGTCGGACAGCCGAACTGGAAGCCGCCCAGCGGCATGCGGCAGCGATGCGGAAGCGTTCAAAGGTACTCATCGCCGTGCTGGCGGTCACCGCGATCGTCGCGGTGATGGCTGTGATTCTGGGTATGCAGGCCAACACTGCGCGAAACCAGTCCGACGCGCGTTTCCGCGAGGCGACCAGCCTGCGATTGGTCTCCGAGGCGCAGTCGATGCTGGCCGGAAACCGCCCCGGTGGCGATGTGCGTGCCTTCGAGCAGCTGCTCGTGGGACAACAGCTTGCGCGTAGCCCTGACGAAGGCCCACTGCTAACCGCATTGGTGAAGCGGGTCAACACACTCAAGATCGTCGAGGCAGCGTCGAGAGTATTCGCACTGGCGGTCAGCCCCGACGGGCACCGCATCGTCTCCGCCGGAGATGACAAGACCGTGCGGCTGTGGGATGCCGACACCGGTCAACCAGTCGGCCAGCCGCTCACCGGCCACACGGACGAGCTACGGAGCGTGGCGTTCAGCCCCGACGGGCACCGCATCGTCTCCGGCAGTCGCGACAAGACGCTGCGGCTGTGGGACGCCGACACCGGCCAACCCATCGGCCAGCCGCTCACCGGCCACACGGACACAGTGTCCGAAGTGGCGTTCAGCCCCGACGGGCACCGCATCGTCTCCGGCAGTCGCGACAAGACGTTGCGGCTGTGGGACGCCGGCACCGGCAAGCCCATCGGCCAGCCGCTCACCGGCCACTCGAACGCGGTGTACAGCGTGGCGTTCAGCCCCGACGGGCACCGCATCGCCTCCGGCAGCGCCGACACCACAGTGCGGCTGTGGGACCCCGACACCGGAAAGCCCATCGGTGAACCGCTGACCGGCCACACGGACACGGTCTACAGCGTGGCGTTCAGCCCCGACGGGCGGCGTATCGCCTCCGGCAGCGCCGACACCACCGTGTCGCTGTGGGACGCCGAAACCGGGAACCCCGTTGGCGAGCCGCTCACCGGCCACCAGGACGTCGTGAATGGGGTGGTGTTCAGCCCGGACGGCACGCGGATCATCTCCGGCAGTTCTGACAGAACGGTGCGGGTATGGGGTGTCGACGTCGGCCGGCCGATCACCGGCCATGCGGATGGGGTGTGGAGCGTGGCGTTCAGCCCCGACGGGCGGCTCGTGGTCTCCGGCAGCGTCGACAAGACGCTGCGGGTGTGGGATGCCGATACCGGTCATCCCGTCGGCCCACCGCTTATCGGCCATATGGAGGCCGTGGACAGCGTGGCGGTCAGCCCCGATGGCCACCGCATCGCCTCCGGTAGTGCCGACAAGACCGTCCGGCTGTGGGACGCCGACACCGGAAAGCCCATCGGCCAGCCGCTCACCGGCCACACGGACACGGTGTACAGCGTGGCGTTCAGCCCCGACGGGCACCGCATCGTCTCCGGCAGTCGCGACAAGACGCTGCGG
>Ga0105242_10004129_pt1 | contig 11304 bp, 10 predicted proteins | sample KBSM24metaG_FD_81521 | JGI IMG/M metagenome (GOLD analysis project Ga0105242, IMG submission 81521) | Miscanthus rhizosphere microbial communities from Kellogg Biological Station, Michigan, USA - KBS M2-4 metaG | ecosystem: Host-associated > Plants > Roots > Rhizosphere > Soil | place...
ACGTCGGCCACGTGCAGGAAGGCCGCGCGGTCCAGGCCGATGTCGATGAAGGCCGACTGCATGCCCGGCAGCACCCGCGAGACCTTGCCCAGATAGACGTTGCCCACCAGCCCGCGCTCCAGCGTGCGCTCCACGTGCAGCTCCTGCACGGCGCCGTGCTCCACGACGGCCACGCGGGTTTCCTGGGGCGACCAGTTGATGAGGATGTCTTGTTGCATGGTGTGGGCGGTGGGGGAAGGAGAAAGGCTCGCTCAGAGAGCGAAGCCGGCCTGGCGCAGCAGCTGCGCCGTCTCGAACATGGGCAGGCCCATGATGCCCGAATAGCTGCCTGCCAGATGTTCCACATGCGCTGCGGCCCGGCCCTGGATGCCGTAGGCGCCGGCCTTGCCCATGGGCTCGCCGGTGGCGACGTAGGCATCGATCTGCGCGGCCGTCATCGGCGCGAAGCGCACCTGCGAGACCGAGAGCGCCGCCCGCCGCGGCCCGCCAGCGGCCTGCAGCGCCACCGCCGTCAGCACGCGGTGCTCGCGCCCGGCCAGGCGCGCCAGCATGCAGGCGGCGTCCTGCGCGTCGTCCGGCTTGCCGAGGATGTCGGCGCCCAGCGCCACCGTGGTGTCGGAGCACAGGATGGGCGCATCGGGCAGGCCGCGCCGCTCGCGCCGGGCGATGGCGGCGTCGAGCTTGAGGCCGGTCACGCGCTGCACGTAGGCATCGGGCGATTCGCCGGGCAGCACGGCCTCGATGGCCTCGGCGTCCTCGGGCTCGTCACCGGGCGCGTTGGGCAGCAGCAGTTCATGGCGCACGCCCAGCTGCTCCAGCAACTGGCGGCGGCGCGGGCTTTGCGAGGCGAGGTAGATGAAGTCGGCCATGGGGAATGAATCAGGAATTCAGGAAGAAAAGTGCCAGCAGCGCTTGATCCGCCTTCGCAGGCAGCTATCAAAAAAGGAGCGCAGGATCGGGCGGCGGCTGCGGCGCACGGCCGCGCGCGCGGCCTCACTCCCGATGGTACGGGTGGCCGGCGTTGACGGACCATGCCCGGTAGAGCTGCTCGATCAGCAGCACCCGCACCATGGCGTGCGGCAGGGTCAGGTCGGAAAGGCGGATGCGTTCGTGCGCCGACTGCCGGAAGGCCGGCTCCAGCCCGTCGGGGCCGCCGATGACCAGGGCCACGTCGTCGCCGCCCATCTGCCAGTCCTTCAGGCGCTGGGCCAGGGCCTTGGTCGTCAGGTTGGTGCCGCGCTCGTCGAGCACGACGATGCGGGTGCCGCGCGGAATGGCGGCCTCGATGCGCTCGCGCTCGGCGGCGTAGAGGGTTTCCAGCGTCTTGGAGCCGCGCGGCTCGGTCTTGACGGCCTTGAGCTCGACTTTCAGCTCGGGCGGAAAGCGCTTGGCGTAATCGTCATAGGCCGTCTGCGCCCAGTCGGGCACGCGCTGGCCCACGGCCACGATCAGGAGCTTCATCGGCTGGCGGGGGGATGGATCACGGGAAAGGGGAAACGCACGGGGCGCCGCCGTTCAGGCGCCCCGCGATGTGCCGCCGCGGGCCTCAGACCGCCTTCTTGCGGGCCGGGGCCTTCTTGGCGGCAGCGGCGGCCGGGCGTGCCGTGGCCCTGGCGCCGGACTTCGGCGCGACCTTGCCGGAAGCGGTCTTGGGCGCGGTCTTCTTCACCGCGGGCTTGACCACCACGGTCTTCACCGTCTTCACGGACTTGGCGGCCGGTGCCTTCGCTGCGGTCGTCTTGGCCGCAGTGGCCTTCGATGCCGGCTTGGCAGCGGTCTTCGCAGCCGTCGTCTTGACCGGGGCGCGGGAGGAAGCAGCCGCAGCCTTCTTCGCAGGCGCCTTCCTGGCTTCGGCCGGCGCAGCAGCGGCGGGCTTGGCCTTGGAGACGCCGGGCTTGCGTGCCGGCTGGGCCGGGGCGGCGGCAGCCGCCTTCTTGCGGGCTGGCTTCTTCTTGGCCGAGGCGTCTTCGCTGGCGACCGCGGCGGCGGGCTTGGGCGCACCCAGCTTCAGGCGCACGGGCTTGTCGCCCCAGATCTCTTCGAGGCGGTAGTACTGGCGGATGGCCGGTTGCATGATGTGCGCCACGGCGGCGCCGCAGTCCACGATGATCCACTCGCCGTTGTCCTCGCCCTCGGTGCGGGGCTTGGGGAAGCCCGCTTCGCGCACCGCATCGCGCACGCTGGAGGCCAGCGCCTTGGTCTGGCGGTTGGACGTGCCCGAGGCCACGATGACCCGCTCGAACAGCGGGGACAGGTGCTCGGTGTTGAACACCTGCACGTCTTGCGCCTTGACGTCTTCCAGCCCGTCCACGATGGCGCGCTGGAGCTTGGTCACGTCTTTCTTGGCGGCGGATTCCGATTTGCTGGAGGTGGTCATCAGGCTGTGTTCAGTGAGGAGGAAATAGGTTTATAGCGGGCTGGCGAAGCGCCGGCCAGTAGGACCGATCCCTCCACCTTCCGGCATGCAGGCGCCGGATCGGATGCTTTTCAGGCACTTGGCGCAATGGCTTCAAGCGCTGGCAGCTATCAAAATTATAGTTGATCGCCTTCGGAGGCACCCAGCCAGTCGCGGCGTTGCAGGAAGCGTGCCGTCAGTTCCGCCTCGGGCGAGCCCGGCGGGTCCTGCCGCTGGTAGGCCCAGCCGGCCAGCGGCGGCATCGACAGCAGGATGGATTCGGTGCGCCCGCCCGACTGCAGGCCGAAGTGCGTGCCCCGGTCCCAGACCAGGTTGAACTCGACGTAGCGCCCGCGGCGGTAGAGCTGGAATGCGCGCTCGCGCTCGCCGTAGGGCATCGATTGGCGGCGCTCCACGATGGGCAGGTAGGCGCCCAGGAAGGCATCGCCCACCGACTGCATCATGGCCAGGCTGCGCTCGAAGCCCAGCTCGGAGAAGTCGTCGAAGAAGATGCCGCCCACGCCGCGCTGCTCGCCACGGTGCCTGAGGAAGAAGTACTCGTCGCACCACTGCTTGAAGCGGGGGTATTTGTCGTCGCCGAAAGGCGCCAGCGCCTGCTGGCAGCTGCGGTGGAAATGCACGGCGTCTTCGTCGAAGCCGTAGATGGGCGTCAGGTCCATGCCGCCGCCGAACCAGCACACGGGCTCGGCGCCCGGGTGGCCGGCCGCGATCATGCGCACGTTCATGTGGACGGTGGGCAGGTAGGGGTTGCGCGGGTGGAACACCAGCGACACGCCCATGGCCTCGAAGGGCGCGCCGGCAAGCTCCGGCCGGTGGGCCGTGGCCGAAGGCGGCAGGCGCGGCCCGCGCACGTGCGAGAACCCGCAGCCGGCGCGCTCGAACACGCGCCCGCCTTCCAGGATCTTGGTGATGCCGTCGCCCTGCAGCGTCTCGCCCGGCGGCTTGCTCCAGGCATCGGCGAGAAAGCGCGCCCCGCCCTGCTCCAGCGGGCCTTCGACCTGTTCCAGCGCATCGGTGATGCGGGCCTGCAGGCCGACCAGATAGCCGCGCACCCCGGCGGCCACGCCACCGGGATGCAGGGGCTGCTGCGAAGGCTGCGGCTGGGAAGGCGCGCCGGCGTCCATCAGCTCTTGATGGCGCGGTGGCCGATGTCGCGCCGGTACTGCGCGCCGTCGAAGTGGATGCCACGCGCCACGTCGTACACGCGCTGCTGCGCCAGCTTGACGCTGTCGGCCAGGGCCGTCACGCACAGCACGCGGCCGCCCGTGGTGTGGGGCACGCCGTCCTTCAGGGCTGTTCCGGCATGGAACACCATGGCGTCGTCGGCATCGGCCGGCAGGCCGATGATGGCGTCGCCCTTGCGCGGGTCTTCGGGGTAGCCGTGCGCGGCCATCACCACGCCCAGCGCGGGGCGGCGGTCCCAATGCATCTCGACCTGGTCGAGCTTGCCGTCGATCGCGGCGCCCAGCACGTCCACCAGATCGCTCTTGAGGCGCATCAGGATGGGCTGGGTCTCGGGGTCGCCCATGCGGCAGTTGAATTCCAGCGTCTTGGGGTGGCCGCCCGCGTCGATCATCAGGCCGGCGTAGAGGAAGCCGGTGTAGGGGATGCCGTCCTTTTCCATGCCGCGGATGGTGGGCAGGATGATCTCGCGCATGGCGCGGGCATGGACGTCGGCCGTGACCACGGGCGCGGGCGAATACGCGCCCATGCCGCCGGTGTTCGGGCCCTGGTCGCCGTCCTTGAGGCGCTTGTGATCCTGGCTGGTGGCGAGGGCCGCCACGTTCTTGCCGTCGCACAGCACGATGAAGGAGGCTTCCTCGCCTTCGAGGAACTGCTCGATCACCACGCGCGCGCCGCCGTCGTTGTGGCTCACGCCGTACTTGTTGTCCACCAGCATGAAGTCCACCGCATCGTGGGCTTCCTGCGGCGTCATCGCCACGACCACGCCCTTGCCGGCGGCCAGGCCGTCGGCCTTGACGACGATGGGCGCGCCCAGGCGATCCACGTACGCGTGGGCCGCTGCCGGGTCGGTGAACGCTTCGTATTCGGCCGTGGGGATGCCGTGGCGCTTCATGAAGGCCTTGGAGAAGGCCTTGGAGCTCTCGAGCTGCGCGGCGGCCTTGGTGGGGCCGAAGATGCGCAGGCCGTGGGCACGGAATTCGTCCACCACGCCGGCCGCGAGAGGCGCCTCGGGGCCGACCACGGCCAGGGCGATCTTCTGCTCCTGCGCCCAGGCGCGCAGTTCGCGCACGTCGGTAATGGGCAGGTTCTGCAGCTTGGGGTTCAGGGCCGTGCCACCGTTGCCGGGGGCCACATAGACCTTGCTGACCTTGGGCGACTGGCTGATCTTCCAGGCCATTGCGTGTTCACGGCCGCCGCCACCAATCACGAGAATTTTCATAGGGCTGCGTTGTGATAGACCTCTTGCACGTCGTCCAGGTCTTCCAGGACGTCGAGCAGCTTCTGCATGCGGGCGGCGTCGTCGCCTTCCAGCTCGATGGTGTTTTCCGCACGCATGGTGACTTCGGCGATCTCGGGCTTGAAGCCCGCCGCCTCCAGGGCGTTCTTCACGGCCTCGAAGTCGGCGAAGGACGTCAGCACCTCGATGGCGCCGTCGTCGCCCGTCACCACGTCTTCGGCGCCGGCTTCCAGCGCCGCTTCCATGACGCGGTCTTCATCCGTGCCGGGGGCGAAGATGAGCTGGCCGCAATGCTTGAACTGGAAGGCCACCGAGCCTTCGGTGCCCATGTTGCCGCCATGCTTGCTGAAGGCGTGGCGCACTTCGGCCACCGTGCGCACGCGGTTGTCGGTCATCGTGTCCACGATGATGGCCGCGCCGCCGATGCCGTAGCCTTCGTAGCGGATCTCTTCGTAGCTCACGCCCTCGGCGTTGCCGGTGGCCTTGTCGATGTTGTATTTGATGCGGTCGGCCGGCATGTTGGCGGCCTTGGCCTTCTCGATCGCCAGGCGCAGGCGGGGGTTGGCCGACACGTCGCCGCCACCGGCACGGGCCGCCACCGTGATCTCACGGATGATCCGGGTCCAGATCTTGCCGCGCTTCTCGTCCTGCCGCCCCTTGCGGTGCTGGATGTTCGCCCATTTACTGTGTCCTGCCACGGGTGTCCTTTTTGCTTTTCGTGCTGTATTAACCTTCAGTCCGCGATTTTACTTTTGACTGTCCCTCCATCATGGCCGAACCCATCCTGATCGCCCGCTCGGGCACCGCCGAATGCCACCTGCTGCCCGCGCTGGCCAACCGCCACGGGCTCATCACCGGCGCCACCGGCACCGGCAAGACGGTGACGCTGCAGTCGCTGGCCGAGGGCTTCTCGCGCATCGGCGTGCCCGTCTTCATGGCCGATGTGAAGGGCGACCTCACCGGCATCAGCCAGACCGGCCGCATCGGCGAGAAGCTGGCCGCCACGCTGGCCGAGCGCGGCCTGCCTCTGCCCGAGCCCGTGGCCTGCCCCACCACGCTCTGGGACGTGTTCGGCGAGCAGGGGCACCCGGTGCGCGCCACGGTCTCCGACATGGGCCCGCTGCTGCTGGGGCGCATGCTGAACCTGAACGAGACGCAGCTGGGCGTGCTCAACCTGGTGTTCAAGATCGCCGACGACCAGCAGTTGTTGCTGCTGGACCTGAAGGATCTGCGCGCCATGCTGGCCCATGTGGGCGAGAACGCCAAGGACTTCACCACCACCTACGGCAACATCAGCGCCGCCAGCGTGGGCGCCATCCAGCGCGGGCTGCTGCAGATCGAGACCCAGGGCGGCGACCAGTTCTTCGGCGAGCCCATGCTGAACATCAGCGACTTCATGCAGACCGTCGATGGCCGGGGCGTGGTGAACATCCTCGCGGCCGACAAGCTGATGAATTCGCCCCGGCTCTACGCCACCTTCCTGCTCTGGATGCTTTCCGAGCTGTTCGAGACGCTGCCCGAGATCGGCGACCCCGAGGCGCCGAAGCTGGTGTTCTTCTTCGACGAGGCCCACCTGCTCTTCAACGAGGCGCCCAAGGTGCTGGTCGAGCGCATCGAACTCGTGGTGCGGCTGGTGCGCTCCAAGGGCGTGGGCGTGTATTTCGTCACCCAGAACCCGCTGGACATTCCCGACAGCGTGCTGGCGCAGCTGGGCAACCGCGTGCAGCACGCGCTGCGCGCCTTCACCCCGCGCGACCAGAAGGCCGTCAAGGCCACGGCCACCACCATGCGCCCCAAGCCGGGGCTGGACATCGAGGCCGCCATCACCGAACTGGCCGTGGGCGAGGCGCTGGTGAGCCTGCTGGACGCCAAGGGCCGCCCCAGCGTGACCGAGCGCGCCTTCGTGCTGCCGCCGGGCAGCCAGATCGGCCCCATCACGCCGCAGCAACGGCAGGCGCTGCTGGCCCAGTCGCTGGTGGCGGGCGTCTATGAACAGGCGGTGGACCGCGAATCGGCCTACGAGAAGCTGCGCGGCCGCGTGGAAGAGTCCCCCGGCGGCACCGCGCCGGCGGGCGGCAGCGCGGCGGCCGGCGGTGGTGGCGGCCTCATGGACGGCCTCAACGATGTGCTCTTCGGCACCACCGGCCCGCGCGGAGGCAAGCACGACGGCCTGGTGCAGACCATGGCCAAGTCCGCCGTGCGCACCATGGGCACCTCGCTGGGCAAGCAGATCCTGCGCGGCGTGCTCGGCAACCTCTTCGGCGGCAAGCGGCGATAGGGAATCCGCTTGCCTCCCGAAATGTTAATTTCGGCTACAAAGTGTTAGCCTAGGCGCCTGACGCCGCAGCCACGGGTGACAAGCCTGGGTGAACGCCGCCCAGGGCATGGCAGGCTGCCAGGCCCCGGCGGTGCTCCCGACCATAGCGAGCCTGCGACCCTCCTACGAGGCGACGCAGCGCCAGGCATGCCGCAGCAGATCCATACGGCCCGCAACCTGGAAATGAAAGCTCCTCCCATGAAAGTCTCCACCCGACTTCTCGTCTTCTCGCTCGCCGCCGTCCTCATGCTGGGCGCCCTGGGCGTGCTTTCGCTGTTCAATCTGCGCTCCTACGGCGTGAACGAAAGGCGGGCCCAGATCTTCAACATGCTGAGCATTTCGCGCACGCTGATCGGCCACTACCACGAGCTCGAAAAGAACGGCAGCCTGACCCGCGAGCAGGCGCAGGACGCGGCCAAGCAGGCGCTGATCTCGCTGAACGACAAGCAGCGGAGCTACTACTGGGTGCGCACGCCGGCGGGGCTGAACCTGGCGCACTTCAACCCCAAGGTCATCGGCACGCAGTCGTCCGGCAAGGCCATGGATGGCAGCTCCGACACCGACGCCTACATCAACGCCATGCGCGAGGGCGTCAACGGCATGGGCATCGCCAGCATCCGCGCGCAGTTGCCCTCGGGCGACATGGCCCCCAAGCTCAACGGGGTGTATGCCTTCGAGCCCTGGGGCTGGTGGGTGGGCACGGGCTTCTTCACGCAGGACATCGAAGAGGCCTTCTGGCGCCAGGCCCGCTTCATGGCGGCCATCCTGGCGGCGGCCGTGCTGGTGCTGGGCGCGCTCGCCTGGTACTTCGGCCGCTCCATCGTGCGCACGCTGGGGGGCGAGCCCTCCCAGGCTGCCGAGATCGCGCAGCGCATTTCCCGAGGCTATGTCGATGAAACCGTGCCGCTGCGCCCGGGCGACAGCGACAGCCTGATGCACAGCATCAGCCAGATGCAGCTCAACCTGGCGCGCATGGTGGCCGAGATCCGCACCAGCGCCGACGTGATCGCCCAGGGCGCGGACGAGATCTCGCAGGGCAACGTGAACCTGTCCGCCCGCACCGAAGACCAGGCCGCCTCGCTGGAAGAGACCGCCTCCAGCATGGAACAGCTCACCCGCACCATCGAGCAGAACGCCACCCACTCCGCGCAGGCCGACCGAACGGCCAGCGAAGCTGCGGCGCTCATGGAACAGAGCCGATCCGTGTTCTCGCGCATGGCGGACAACATGAACGTCGTGAGCAGCAGCTCGCGCAAGATCGGCGACATCACCAGCGTGATCGACGGCATCGCCTTCCAGACCAACATCCTGGCGCTGAACGCCGCCGTGGAAGCGGCCCGCGCCGGCGAGCAGGGGCGCGGCTTCGCAGTGGTCGCCTCGGAAGTGCGCACGCTGGCCCAGCGCAGCGCGACGGCGGCCCATGAGATCAAGGCGCTGATCGAGGATTCGGCCAACCAGGTGCGCACGGGCACCGAACTGGTGGACGAAGCGGGCAAGCGGCTCGAACAGGTGATGTCCGCCGTGGGCCGGGTCGCGCAGATGATGACGGAGATCTCCCGCGCATCGGCGGAGCAGAGCTCGGGCGTGGGCCAGATATCCGCAGCCATCAACCAGATGGACACCGTGACCCAGGGCAATGCCGCAGCGGTCGAGGAGCTGGCCGCCGTGGCGCTCAAGCTCAAGGAGCAGACCGAGGCCATGCGCAGCACCGTCTCGGTCTTCAAGACCGGCGGTGAAAGCCGGGCCGCGCAAGAGGCGCTGCGGATCGGGACGGCCGGCCCGCACGGCCGCTGAAGCACAGGCGGCGGGGCACGGCAGCCCCGCCCCGCACGAAAAAAAGGCTGCCGACGATCAGCGCGGCAGCCCCAACGCCGGGTCATCCGGCTCGCAATGAAAAAACGGGTATCAGCGCATGAGCGCAGGCTCAGAACGAATGGCCCATGCCCACGTACATGGCGCGCTGCGATGCGCCAGCGCCCGGGCCGTTGACGGTGACGTCGGCGGCGTAGTTGGCGGTGGAGCTGTTGTTCACGCCGCCCAGCGATGCGTACAGGAAGGTGCGCTTGGACAGGTAGTAGTCCGCACCCACCATCAGCAGCGTGGCATTGCCGTTGCCCCGGTTGGCGCTCACGTGGTAGCCCGCGCCGATCAGGGTCAGCGCCGGCGTCACGTCGTAGCGCACGCCCAGCCAGCCGTGCTTGAGCTTGCTCGGCGCGCCGGCCACGGCGTCCGGCGCCGAGATGGCGTCGTAGGCGGCGAACAGCTTGGCCGCGCCGATGCGGTAGGTGCCGCCCAGGATGGCCTCCTTGGAAGACGTGTAGACGTCGCTGTAGTTGCCGTTCGCGTCATGCCGGTTGTTGAACATGGCGCGCAGTTCCAGGTCGTTGGCCACGTAGGCCAGCGACAGGCCCTCGTTGCGCAGCTGCTTGTTGGAGCCCGGCTGCTCGCCCAGGCCCACCTGCACGTTGGCCGTGAAGCCGCCCCAGTTCGGCGTGGTGTATTCGATGAGGTTGTTCACGCCCTGCCAGTTGCGGCCCCGCACCAGCGTGGCGCTGCTCATGAACTGCTGGCCGGTCGGGTCGATGTTCCACACGTCGTTGCTGTTGAAGAGGTTCTTGCCCACCATCAAGGTCCCCCAGCTGGCGCTGCTCAGGCCCACCAGCGAACGGCGGTTGAAGAACGCGGTGCCCGTCGTGCCCTTGGTGGCGCTGAAGCCGCCTTCCAGGTTGAAGACGGCGCTCAGGCCGCCGCCCAGGTCTTCCTTGCCCCGGAAGCCGATCATGCTCGTGCCCCACTGGTTGTCGGCCGCGCGGGTCAGCGAATTGGTCTGGCCGGTGACGGGATCGGCGATCTTGTTGATGTATTCGACGCCGGCGACCACGCGGCCGTAGAGCGTGGCGGCGGACTGCGCCTGCGCGAGGGAAGGCAGCGCGCCCGCGGCGGCCACGGCGGCGGCCGCAGCCACCAGGGTCTTGTTGATGCTCTTGTGCATGTTCCTCATCTCCGTTGTAGTGAATCGTTCTGGATCATCGAATCGGGCCACGCCCGACACAGCCCCGACACGGCACGGGTCACGCGCCCTGCTTTCCGGCGCTGGGCCATGCGCCGGAAAGCCTGCCGAGGCAGATAAGCCCCGGCAGAAATTCATTGATGAACTTTTCATTCATCAGCGGACAATGTAAAAACTTGCAGCCCGCGGCGCCAATGAGGAGATACCCTGCTCCCGTGGCGCCCGGGCCACTGCCAAAGTGCCGGGCACGGCAACGCCCGATTGCCCGGAGAATTCCGCAGCTGCGCGTGCCGGGCCTGCCCGGCGCCGCCCCCTCATCCCAACGCCCCGCCATGACCGAAGAATCCGATCGCTACCGCGCACCCGCCCTGGACAAGGGGCTGGACATCCTCGAGCTGCTGGCCGGCCAGCCCCACGGCCTCACGCGGGCCGAGATCGTCAAGTCCATGGGCCGCAGCCCAGGCGAGATCTACCGCATGCTCGAGCGGCTGGTGGCGCGCGACTACGTCACCCGTTCGCCGCAGGGCGACCGCTACGCGCTCAGCCTCAAGCTCTTCGTGCTGGGCCACAGCCACCCGCCCATGGAGCGCATGGTGTCGCAGGCCCTGCCGGTGATGGAGGCCTTCGCCACCGCAGCGCAGCAGTCCTGCCACATGGGCATCTACGACCGGGGCGGCATCACGGTGGTGGCGCAGGTCAACGGCCCGGGCAACTGGGGCCTGTCGATCCGCCTGGGCGTGCGCGTGAGCCTGATCGACACGGGCTCGGGCCACGTGATGCTGGCCTTCCAGTCGGACGAACGGCGCGCCGAGATGCTGGCCGAGCACCAGGCGCTGGAAGGCGCGCAGGGCGATGCGCCCATGCAGCCGGCCGAACTGCACACCATCCTGGAGCGCATCCGCACCCAGGGCTGGTGGCAGGGCGACAGCCAGCAGGCCTTCGGTGTGATCGACATCTCCATGCCCGTGCGGGGGCCGAAGGGCCAGGCGCTGGCGGTGCTGACCTGCCCTTTCATCCGCCGGCTGGACCAGCCCCTGGAAGCCGACCTGCAGGCCGCCCGCGACCAGCTGGCGCAGGCGGCTGGGGCCCTCTCGACCCGCTGACGGGGAAGCGCGGCCCGCTCAGGGCTGCAGCACCAG
>Ga0105242_10004130_pt1 | contig 11301 bp, 12 predicted proteins | sample KBSM24metaG_FD_81521 | JGI IMG/M metagenome (GOLD analysis project Ga0105242, IMG submission 81521) | Miscanthus rhizosphere microbial communities from Kellogg Biological Station, Michigan, USA - KBS M2-4 metaG | ecosystem: Host-associated > Plants > Roots > Rhizosphere > Soil | place...
ATCTCGCTGGATGCCGCCAACCGCGCCTGGATGCACGGCGCGACCTACCGCGCGGCGGTCGAGGCCAACACGGTAATGGCGGGCGGCGGCATTGCCGAAGTGGTGTCGTCGAAGGCGCCGGGCTTGAGCGCGGGCGACATCGTCACCGGCGGCTTCGGCGTGCAGGAATACGCGCTGTCGGACGGCAAGGGCGTGAACAAGGTCGACACGCGGCTCGTGAAGCTGCCGACCTACCTGGGAACGCTGGGCATGCCCGGGCTCACCGCGTATTTCGGCCTGCTCGACATCGGCAAGCCGCAGGCCGGGCAGACGGTCGTGGTCTCCGGGGCAGCGGGCGCCGTCGGATCCGTCGTCGGCCAGATCGCGAAGATCAAGGGCTGCCGCGCCATCGGCCTCGCGGGCGGGCCCGGGAAGTGCAAGCTCGTGACCGGCGAGTTCGGTTTCGACGCCGCCATCGACTACAAGCACGAGGACGTGAAGGCGGCGCTCAAGCAGCATTGTCCCGATGGCATCGACGTGTACTTCGACAACGTGGGCGGCGAGATCCTGGACGCCGCGCTCGCTCGCCTGGCTCGCGGCGCACGCATCGTGATCTGCGGCGCGATCTCGCAATACAACTCGACCACCGGCATGAAAGGCCCCGCGAACTACATGTCGCTGCTGGTGAACCGCGCGAGCATGACGGGCATGGTGGTCTTCGACTACGCCGACCGCTATGGCGAGGCGCTTCGGGACATGGCGGGCTGGGTCGCGGCGGGCAAGCTCAAGGCGAAGGAAGACGTCGTGCCCGGCGGCGTCGCCGCATTCCCGGAAGTCCTGCTGAAACTGTTCAGCGGCGAGAACACCGGCAAGCTGGTGCTTCAGCTCTGAGGCCATGCGCGAGCTGCGCGCGGGCGAACTCCTGCTGGAGCCGTTGCGCGTCGCGCACGCCGAGGCGATGTTCAAGGTGCTGCGCGAGCCGAGGCTGTATCGCTACCTCGACTATCCGCCGCCGCCTTCGGTCGAGCACCTCCGCGCCGTCTACGAGCGGCTCGAGAAGCGCAAGTCGCCGGACGGAGCCGATCGCTGGCTGAACTGGGTCGTGCGCGAGAACGCCGGGCCGCCGATCGGGTTCGTGCAGGCGACGGTGCTCCCGGGCGGCGCCGCGTGGGTCGCCTATGTGATCGGAGTCGCCCGGCAGGGACACCGGCTGGGGACGCTCGCCACGGCGCTGATGGTCGACCACCTCGCGACGGACTACGGCGTGAAGCGGTACCTGGCGAGCGTGGAGGCGGACAACGAGCCGTCCATCCGCCTGCTGAAGCGCCTCGGCTTCGCGCTCGCGTCGTCCGAGGTCGCGAAGGAACACGACCTCTCGAAGACCGAGCGGCTCTACGTTCGCTAGGGTTTACAATCGGCCGCCATGAATCTTCCCGACGAGCAACCCGTGCTGCGCATCGTGCCGATGCCCGCGGACACGAATGCGCACGGCACGATCTTCGGCGGCTGGGTGATGGCGCAGGTCGACATCGCGGGCAGCATTCCCGCGTGGGACCGCGCGCAGGGCCCGGTCGTCACCGTCGCCGTGAACTCGTTCATCTTCAAGGAGCCGGTGTTCGTCGGCGACATCGTGAGCTTCTTCGCGCGCGTGCTGAAGGTCGGCCGCACGTCGGTCACCGTCGACGTGGAGGTCTACGCGCAGCGCGGACGGGCCGGCAAGAAGGACATCGTGAAGGTGACCGAGGCGCAGCTCACCTACGTCGCCGTCGATGCGAACCGCAAGCCGAAGGCGATTCCCGACGGCCCCGAGGTCCTCAGCGTCTAGCCTTCAGCAACGGCGCCAGCGCGACCAACCCGAGCACCGGCCCGGGGACCAGCAGCCAGGAGCTCTTCGCGCCCAGCGTCGCGATCCAGCTCGCCGCGAGGTCGATGGACACCAGCGTGATCGCGAATCCGATGCTGTTCTGGATGGCGAGCGCGCTGCCGACGATCTCGGGCGGTGCCGCGCGTGCCGAGAGCGCGGAGAACTGCGGCGAGTCGGCCACGACTGCGATCCCCCACGCGAGGAGGATGGCGAGCCCCACGTATCCCTCCGGAGCCAGGGGAAAGACGAGCCCGCAGAGCGCGGAGCCCGCGAGCGCCGCGGCGGCGACCGCGGCGCTGCCGAATCGGCGGCTCAGGTACCCGCCGACGATGCATCCCAGGCCACCCACGGCGATGACGGCGAATGCGCCGGCGCTCGCCAGCCGACCGCCTCCGGGCAGCGGATCGAGCGCGGCCTTCACCAGGATCGGGGTGATCGTCCAGAACGCGTAGAGCTCCCACATGTGGCCGAAGTAGGCGAGCGCAGAGGCGCGGAAATCGCGGATGCGTGCGACCGCGAGCGCCGCGCCCCACTGCAGGCGCCCGCGCGCGCGCGGCAAGTGCGGCCCATCGCCCAGCGTGAGGATCGCGCCGGCGGCGACGAGCGCGAGGAGCGAGGAGACGCCCGCGACGTATTGCCATGGCCAGCCTGCGCCCATCGCGCGGATCCCGTGCGGAAGCGCAGTGCCGAAAGTGAGCATGCCCACGAGCCATCCCAGCGCTTCGCCGGCGCGCGTAGGCTGCCAGCTGACGACCAGCTTCATGCCGAGGGGATAGATTCCGGCGAGGGCGACGCCGACGGCGAAGCGGCAGGCGATCGCGGCCACGAGGCCGTCGGCCCACCATGCGAACGCGGCATTCGCGATCGCACCCGCGACGGCGCAGGTGGCGAACACGCGGCTCGCGGCGAACCGGTCGGCCAGGCCCGAGAGCGCGAAGGCCAGCGTCCCGGCGATGAATCCGCACTGCACCGCGATCGTGAGCTTGCCCAGGTCGGGCGTCGCCAGTTGCCACGCGCGGGCAAGGTCGTCGAACGCCGCGTTGGCGCTGAACCACAGGGAGGTGCCGAGCAATTGAGCGACGACGATGGTCGCGACGGCCCTACCGGCGTGCTGCAAAGGCACCTCCGACGGCGAGCACCATGCCCACGACCTGCACCATGGCCAGCGACTCCCCGAATGCGAACACCGCGATGATCGCAGCGACCGGGGGCGAAAGGTAGAGCAGCGGCGCGACCTTCGATGCCGCGCCGCGCTTGAGCAGAACCAGCAGGATCGAGATCCCGCCCACCGACAATCCGAGCACCGCCCACGCCAGCGCGCCCCACAGCGCGGCGCTGTGATCGAACCGGTGGGCCTCGGTGAGCCACGCGACGGGCGCCACGAGAAGGAGCGCGCCCACGAACTGGATCGCGGCATTCACGCGAAGGTCCATCGCGGGCTTCGAGCGCTTCTGCCAGATGGTGCCGAGCGAGAGCGACAACGTCGCGACGAGGGCGACCGCGAGCGCGTGCAGCGGCACCCCGTGGGCGCTCGCGAGCTTCGGCTCCAGGATCAGCCCCACGCCGATCACGCCCACCGCGATGCCCACCCACTGTCGCGCGATGAGGCGCTCGTGCAGCAGCGGGATCGCGAGCGCGGCGGTGAGGAGCGGGCTGAGCGCGGTGACGAGCCCGGTGAGACCCGCGCCCAACCCCTGCGACACCGCCCAGAAGACGCCGCCGATGTAGATGCCGTGGAGGAGGATCCCGGCGACCATCGCATCGCGCCAGGTTCGCGCGTCCCGCGGCCACGGCGCGCGTACGGCGAGCGAGAGCCCGGTGAAGACGAGGATGCTGAAGAAGTGGCGCGCGGTGAGGAAGGTCAGCGGATCGGCGCGCGTGGATACCACGCCGGCGACGATGAACCCCGTCGCCCAGATGAGGACGAAGAGGCCCGAGAGGAGCTGGATCACCTACCCGGGCCCGCGCGGCTCAGTGCCGCGACATCTCCGTGCGGATCGCGCGATCGAGGTTCTGCACCCAGCCGTTGTAGTTGCTGTGGATGGTGCCGTTCATCTCGTTCAGCTTGTCGCTGCGCTTGTAGACGATGCTGTAGCTCCTGGCGCTGTAGGGGATGTCCACCACGGCGGTGTGCTCGCGCAGCATGAGCGTGCCCTCGAGCTTCCCGGGACCCGCATCGACGATCCGCCATCCGAGCGAGGTGCCGGCGGTGACGATCGACGAGCGGACCTGCGCGGCGGTGAGCGGCTTGCCGTCGGTCGAGGTGACCGGGACGTTCTCGAGGTTGAGGATCGGGGCGGTGCGTGCGCAGCCGCCGAGCGTGATGGCGAGGGCGGTCGCTGCCGCGAGTGCGGCGATGGTCTTCCTGGTCATGGTCTCCCTGCTTGGGTTGTTGGCGATGTCGCGCGCGAATGATAACGCGAGGCGAGCGTGAGGACGGTGATCCCGCCCAGCACCATCGCGGCCGCCGCGAGCTTCCACGGCGGCAGCGGCTCGCCCAGCAGCAGCGCCGACGAACCCATGCCGAAGACCGGGATCAGCAGCGCATACGGCGCGACGGTCGCCGAGTCGTAGCGCGCCAGCAACCAGCTCCACGCGGCATAGCCGAACAACGTATTGCCGACCGCTTGCCACTCGACCGCGGCCCACGCCCCGATGCTCGCGTGGGAGACGGCCTGCCAGTCCGCGCTGCCGCCCTCGAGGACCAGGCTGATGACGAGGAGCGGCGGCACGGCGAAGAGGCTCGACCACACCATGAAGCCCACCATGTTGAGCGCGCCCTTGGCCTCGCGGGCCGCGCGCTTCACCACGATGTTCGCGACCGCCCATCCCATCGCCGCGCAGATGACGATCGCCACGCCCTTGGCCGTCACGGTGGCATCCAGATGCCAACCGATCACCGCGAGGCCCGCGGCGGCGAACAATGTCGCGACCCACGTGATCGGACGCGCGCGCTCGCCAAATGCCCACATGGACAGCCCGATGGTGAAGAACACCTGGACCTGGATGACGAGCGACGCGAGGCCGGGCGAGATGTCCGCGCGCATGGCGTAGAAGAGGAGCCCGAACTGCCCCGCGCCCAGGACCACCCCATAGATCACGAGCCACCGCCAGGCGACCTTCGGGCGCTCGACGAAGAACGCGAAGGGGACAGCGCACGCGAGGAAGCGCAGCGCCGCGAAGAGGAACGGCGGCAGCTCCGCGAGGCCGTGCTTGATGACGACGAAGTTGGTGCCCCAGACGGCGACGATCAGGAACGCAAGGCCGACGTGGAGGGCGCTGAGGTGCTTGTTCAAGCCGGCAAGTCTACGCCGGCATCGGTGACGGCAGAGGTGCGCGTTCCTGCGGCGGGCGCTCGTCCATCATCCATTGCAGCGTGAAGGCCGCGAGGCCGATGAAGATGAGCGCGCCCCAGGCCACGTTGTAGTTGCCGAAGCGGTCGAACACGAGCCCGCCCATCCACGCGCCCAGGAACGAGCCCACCTGGTGGCTGAGGAACACGATGCCGTAGAGCGTGTTGAAGTGCGTGAGCCCGAAGACGCGTCCGATGATGCCGGTCACGAGCGGTGCCACGCCCAGCCACAGCGCGCCCATGGCCGCGGCGAACACCAGCGTCGAGGCCGCGGTCACCGGCACCAGCAGGAAGATCACGATGACGGTCGTGCGCAGCAGATAGATCATCGCGAGCAAATGCTTCTGGCTGTAGCGCGCGCCGAGCTGGCCGAAGGTGTAGGTGCCGATCGCGTTGAAGAGCCCGATGAGCGCCAGCGCCGTTGCGCCGACACCCGGCGCCACGCCGCAGATCTGCAGGTACGTCGGCAGGTGCGTGGTGATGAAGACGAGCTGGAAGCCGCACGCAAAGAATGCGAGCGTCATGAAGAGGTAGCCGCGATGGGACAGGGCGGACTTCGACGCGCCCCACGCGGTGTCCGGCGCATCGGCGCCGCGAGCGCGGGAATCCGCGGCCTTGTTCTCCTGGATGGGAATCGACAGCACCGCCATGGTCGTGGCGATCGCGGCGAAGCCCACCAGCGCCCACTTCCATCCCCAGCCGTTGATCATTCCCTGGCCGATGGGGGCCAGCACCATCGTGCCGAGCGAGCCCACGGCCGCCACGATGCCGACGGTCTGGCTGCGCTTCTCCTGCGGCACCGAGCGCGACACGGTGCCGATGAGCACGCCGAATCCCGTGCCCGCGGTGCCGACGCCCGCGAGGAAGCCGCCGATGTGCAACGCGGCCGGAAGATCCTTCGACGCGATCATCATCAACAATCCGGCGGCGTAGAGCAGTGCCGTGCCGATGAGGATGGGGCGCGGCCCGTGCTTGTCCGCGAGCGCGCCGACGAACGGCTGCGACAGGCCCCAGACGATGTTCTGCAGCGCGATGGTGAACCCGAAGGTCGCCGCCGAGATGCCGAGCTCGACGGTCATCGGGCGCATGAAGAGGCCCAGCGACTGCCTGAGACCCATGCAGATCGAGATGATCACGCCGCTCAGCACGAGCAGCGCCACGGTCGAGCGGCGGGAAGGAAGGGTCATGCTCGCATTTGAGCCGCGCCGTGGGCAAAGCTCAAATGACATTTCGGGGGCGGCTGCATGCGCCGCCGGAATGTCTCAATTCGGGGGGTGGTACTCCATGTACCGGGCCGTGTTCGCCGCCGCTTGCGCGCCGAAATAAAGGCCCACGATGTGCAGCGCCAGGTCTACACCTGACGTGAGCCCCCCGGCCGTGAACACGTTCGGGGCTCCCTGCACGAAGCGCGCGCCGCGATCGAGCTTCACTTTGGGGAAGCGCTTCTCGAACACGTCGAAGAAGTCGTGGTGCGTGGTCGCGTGCAACCCGTCGAGGAGACCCGCCTCGGCGAGGCGGAAGGCGCCCGTGCAGACCGAGACGACGGCCTGGTTCGACGGATCCGCGGCGACCTTGCGCAGCCATGCCGCGCGGCCGCGCGATGCACCCTGCGCCCCGACGAACACCAGCGCGGGCGGCGGCGCGTCCTCGAACGTGAAGTCGGGCACCACCGCCAGGCCCCCGGTCATCTTCACGGGCTTGCGCGCATCGCTCACGGTGTAGAGGCGAAAGGCGGGTGTCTCCGTCCCGGGCCACGGCGTGTCCTGGAGGACCTCCCAGGGCCCGGCCATGTCGATGACGTTCGCGCCCTCGGTGATCACGAAGGCCACGTCGATGGCGCCACTCGCCGGCGGCACCAGGCGCGGATCCGCCGAGACGACGTGGGAGAAGAAAAGGAAGGCGAGGAAGGCGACACGGGACATGGCGGCTCCTTTGGAAGAGGAGCCATGCTCGCCAATGCCGCGGCGCGCATCTCGCCGCTTTCGAAATCGGCGCGATTCAGCCGCGCGCCGCCGCCGGGATTACCCCACGAGCCATTTCGCGAACGACATCCAGGCGCCGGTCTGGGAAAGCGGCAGCCGGCCCAGCTGCGCCACGATGATGAAAATGAGACCCGCGATGAACGCCGGGTGCACCCGGCGGTTCCTGGCGGTGTCGAAGGCGATGCATCCGAGGATGATCACGTCGGTGAAGGCGAAGAATGCCGGCGGGCCGCCATCGCGCAGGAACGGGAGCCGCGCCACGGCCGGCGTGAGCATGGCGAGCGTCGCGAGGAGCATGAGGCGCTTGTGCCACGGCGAGCGCCTGCGAAGCGCGATCGCGCTCGAGAAGAGCATCGTGAACATGAACATCTCGGCCACCGGCATGATGAGGAAGACCAGCGGCGGGATCCCGGGCACGGGCGAGGCGCCGTTTCGCGCCGCCGCGATCGCGAGCGACATGCCCATGCCGACGACCGCCGCCGCGACGACGATCCCCGCGGTGCCGACCGTCCGGTGGAGGTCGGTGCGCCCCATCGCGACCAGCCGCGCCTGGACCAGGAAGAGCGCGAACCACGTGGTCATCACGGCGCCGTGGACCATCCGCATCCCGTCCAGTTCGGGCGCGCCGCCGAGGACGTGCTTGAGGTAGTACGTCGGGGCGAACCCCGCGAACATGACCAGCAAGGCGATTGCCGCGGCCCACGTGTAGACGCGCCGTTCGGTTCGCGCGCCGGTCAAGGGAACATCGAGCGGGGTGCTGGCCATGGTCGGTCCTTGCCTTGTCAGGGTGGCCCGTATTGTGCAGCGGCTTCCTTCAGCCGGCGAGAGATTTCGTCCCGAAGCGGCTTCGGCCCCACGACTTCCACCTCGGCGCCGTGCTTGAGGATGTCCATGGCGAGCTCCTTCTCCGAGGCGTAGGGCACCTCGAGCTGGTAGCGGCCGTCGGGTAGCCATTTCACCTTCTGCTTCGGGTGCCACTCTTCGTTCGAGACATAGCGCGCGCGCTCGGGCGTGAACTTGAGCACGGCCCACTGCACCTTTTCGCCCGAGAAGATCCCGTACCCGCTCGCGAGCACCTCGTCGAGGCGCGCGTCGGGCACGTCCTTCGCGCGCGCGTCGACCGGCTCCGCGGCGCGGATCGCGTCGACGGCGAAGCTGCGGATGTCGTTGCGGAGATGACACCACGCGTCGAGGTACCAGTTGGCGCGGTAATAGACGATCCGCTGGGGCGAAACGGTGCGCTCGGTCGTCTCGTCGCGCGTGCGGTTGAAGTAGCCGATCTTCACGCGCTGGCGCGCGAGCGTCGCGGACGCCACGAGGGAGAAATGCTTGGGCTCGTGGGGCCGCGTGCCGAAGGGAATGAGCCGGATGCGCCGCCGCACCTCGTCGATCGAATGGTCGCCCGTGGACAGCAGCGCGGTGAGGCGAGTCTTGAGCGGCTCCAGGTGCGGCCCCAGCAGCGACGGCTCCATGCTCTCGATCAGGTGCTCGAGGGTGAGGAGCGCCTGCGCCTCCGAAGGGTTGAACCAGAGGCCGGGCAGCTCGTAGCGCGCGCCGGCGCCCTTCGCCTGCTCGAAGCGGTAGCCGTTCGCGTCCCGGTCCCAGACGATCGGCGCGTTCAGGCGGTCGCGCATGTACTCGAGGTCGCGCTTGAACGTCGCGAGGGACACGCCCAGCGCGTCGAGGAACTCGCGGATGGGAACCGTGGGGCGGTTCTGCAGCAGCTGGTCGATCTTGTAGAAGCGCTCGGTGCGGTCCAAGGTGAGGTTCATGCCCGGGAATGATCCCGCAATGGTAGCTCACGCCATGAGCCTGCGCGGGCTCACAGTGGCGCCCATGACTTCCCGCCAACAGCGTCGGAACGATCGGAGGTGCTCCCGTGCCAGCCCCGGTGACCGCCCATGCCCGCGTGCGCATGCAGCAGCGCGGCATTTCCCCTGCCGTCCTCGACGCGTTGCTCGACTTCGGCCGGGAGCTCCACGACCGTCGCGGCTGCCTTATCGTCCGCTTCGACAAGCGCTCCCGGCGCCGCGCCGCGCGCGAATTGGGTGCCGACCGCTTCCGCCGCATCGAGCGGCACCTCGGCGCCTACGCCGTGCTCGGTCCTGACGACGCGGTCGTGACCGTGGGCCACCGCCATTCCCGAATCGGAAACCACCAATGACCCACAAGGACATCGCGACACCGCCGGAAGAGTCGCTGGAAAACCTCCTGCGGCGCGACCTGGACGCATGGATCGCGGCCAAGGCCGCCGTGGAAAAGGCTCGCCGCGCCCCGCAGTAGCGGTTTTCCGAAACCCGAGTAGAATTCAAACGCTCGTTTGAATTCCCTCGGACGCGGTAGCTGGACCGACGCCCCTCCGGACGCCGGCGCCTCCCCGTCCCGATCGCTCGGAGGCTCGCATGGTTGATTCCACCCTCGATTCGGACCTGCAGTTCAACAAGGGCGAGAAGATGGCCCGGGACATGGACCCGCGGTCGCTCGCTCCGGGCTGGCGGGCGGAGGACGACCGGCGCTTCCTCATCCGCAAGGCCGCGGTCCTCGGCGCGGGGGTCATGGGCGCGCAGATCGCCGCGCACCTCGCCAACGCCAACGTGAAGCCGATCCTCTTCGACCTGCCCGCGAAGGAAGGCAAGGACAAGTCGGCCATCGCCAACAAGGCGATCGCGGGCCTCGCGAAGCTCAACCCCAGCCCGATCTGCACCGCGTCGGTCGCCGCGCAGATCACCGCCGCCAACTACGAAGAGCACCTGGAGTGGCTGCGCGACTGCGACCTCGTGATCGAGGCGATCAGCGAGCGCATGGACTGGAAGAAGGACCTCTTCCAGAAGGTCGCTCCCTACATCGGCGCGAACGCGACTTTCGCCTCCAACACCTCGGGCCTGTCGATCACCGAGCTCTCGAAGACCATTCCCGAGGAGCTGCGCAAGCGCTTCTGCGGCATCCACTTCTTCAACCCGCCGCGCTACATGCGCCTGGTGGAGCTGATTCCCACGCCCGACACCGACAACGGCGTGATGGACCGCCTCGAGACGTTCCTCACCACCACGCTCGGCAAGGGCGTCATCCGCGCGAAGGACACGCCGAACTTCGTCGCCAACCGCGTGGGCGTCTTCTCGATGCTGGCGACGATGCACCACACGGTGCAGTACAAGCTCGCTTTCGACGAGGTCGATGCGCTCACCGGTCCCGCCATCGGCCGCGCCAAGAGCGCCACCTATCGCACTGCGGACGTCGTCGGCCTCGACACCATGGCGCACGTGATCAAGACCATGGGCGATACGCTGCCCGCGGATCCCTGGGCCGCGTTCTACCAGGCGCCCGAGTGGCTCTCGGCGCTGATCGCGAAGGGCGCGCTGGGACAGAAGACCAAGGCCGGCATCTTCACCAAGAAGGGCAAGGACATCCTGGTGCTCGACCTCGCGAAGCAGGACTACGTCGTGAGCGCCGGCAAGGTGGCCGACGAGGTGCAGGCGATCCTCAAGGAGAAGAATCCCGGCGACCAGCTCGCGAAGTTGCGCGCGTCGTCGAATCCGCAGGCGCAATTCCTGTGGGCCATCTTCCGGGACGTGTTCCATTACGTCGCAGTGCACCTCGCCGACATCGCGCACTGCGCCCGCGACGTGGACTTCGCGATTCGCTGGGGCTTCGGCTGGCAGCGCGGTCCCTTCGAGCTGTGGCAGGCCGCGGGCTGGCAGCAAGTCGCGAAATGGATCGACGAGGACATCCAGGCCGGCAGGACGATGGCCAAGGCGCCACTGCCCGCGTGGGTGACGGACGGGCGCCAGGGCGTGCACACGCCCGAGGGGTCGTACTCCGCGTCGACCGGCCGCCTGGTGCCGCGCTCGAAGCTCCCGGTGTACGCGCGCCAGCTCTTCCCCGAGACCGTCATCGGCGAGAAGCCGGCCGATCGTGGCACCACGGTGTTCGAGGACGACGGCGTGCGCATGTGGCACCAGGGCGATCGCATCGCGATCGTCTCCTTCAAGTCGAAGATGCATTCGCTCGGGACCGAGGTGCTGCTCGGGCTCAACCGGGCGATCGACGAGGCCGAGAAGAATTTCGACGCGCTGGTGATCTGGCACGAGGCGCCGTTCGCCGTCGGCGCCAACCTGAAGGCCGCG
>Ga0105242_10004132_pt1 | contig 11297 bp, 6 predicted proteins | sample KBSM24metaG_FD_81521 | JGI IMG/M metagenome (GOLD analysis project Ga0105242, IMG submission 81521) | Miscanthus rhizosphere microbial communities from Kellogg Biological Station, Michigan, USA - KBS M2-4 metaG | ecosystem: Host-associated > Plants > Roots > Rhizosphere > Soil | place: Michigan...
CATCGCTCACCGCTGAAATCTGGGGCGCCTATGGCTACACGCCCGACAAGGACGTCGTCCGCGCGCCGATGACGCTCGGGACGCTGCCGTTCTCGGTCGAGCTGCTCACCTGGGATTTCACCGACATGAGCGATGCCGGCGGCAAGCTGACGATCATGTGGGACAAGGCGGTCGCGACGGTGCCGTTCAAGATCATGTGAACCTTACCGGCTGGTCCTCGTAATACCTACGAGGACCAGCATGCTGCTTCAGGATCTCCGCTACAGCCTTCGACTGCTTCGCCGGACGCCGGGGTTTTCCGCCGTCGCCGTGCTTGTCCTCGCGCTGGGGATCGGCGCCAACACCGCCGTGTTTTCCATCGTGAACGCGCTGCTCCTGAAGCCGATGCCGGGCCGGGTCGGCGAGCTCGTCGGCGTGTTCAACAAGGACCGCACGAAGCCGGATCTGTACCGCGGCTTTTCGTACCCAGCCTACGCTGACATCCGCGACAGCAACGACGTGTTCGAGAGCGTGATGGCGCATACCTTCGCGCTCGTTGGGGTTCGTGACGGCGACACCACCCGCCGCACGTTCGCCGCGGTCGTGTCGTCGAACTACTTCACGGCGCTCGGCGTGCGGCTGGCCGCGGGCCGTCCCTTCTCCGCCGAGGAAGAACGTCCCGGCGCCGCGATCCCCGTGGCCATCGTCTCCGACGGCTTCTGGCGCCGCACCGGCGGCGACCGGGCACTGGTCGGCCGGACGATCACGGTCAACGCGACGCCGGTCACCGTCGTCGGCATCGCCCCGCCCGGCTTCACCGGGACGATGGCGATCGCGTCGCCGGATTTGTGGTTTCCGCTCGGCGTGTACGACCAGATGGTCACCGACATCTTCAAGCAGCAGGCCCAGGGGATTGACGACCGCCGGAGCGATGCGCTCCTGGTGGCTGGACGGCTGAAGCCGGGTCTCTCGCTGGCGGCGGCGGAGCCGCACCTGGACCAGATTGCGGTCCGGCTGGCACTGGCGTATCCCGAGACCGACCGCGATCGCGCATTCACGATCGCGCCGCTTCAGCGGCTGGGATCGAGCACGAACCCGCAATCGCGCAACCCTCTGGCGGCGGTGTCGGGGATGCTGCTCCTGATGGCCGCGCTCGTGCTGGGCGTCGCCTGCCTCAACCTCGCCAACCTGATGCTCGCGCGCAGCGCGGCCAGGCGGAAGGAGATCGCGATCCGCTTGGCGCTGGGCGGCGGACGAGCGCGGATCGTACGGCAGATGCTGACCGAGGGTCTCGTGCTGTCGGCTGCTGGAGCCGCGGCGGGGCTGATCCTCGCGTGGTGGACGACGAGCCTGCTCGCGGCGTCGATGTTGCGCGTGTTCCCGATCTCCGTCGTCATCGAGGCGGCGCCCGACGCGAGGGTGTTCGCTGCCGCCGGCGCCTTCGCGGTGTTGAGCACGGTCTTCTTTGCGCTCGGTCCCGCGTGGGCCGCCTCGCGCGCGGAGCTGGTGCCCGATCTGAAGGCAGACACCCGCGACGGCGCGGTCAGCGGTACGTCATCGCGTTTCGTCAGCGGCCCGGTCCTGGTCATCGGCCAGCTCGCCGTCTCGCTTGCACTCGTCGTCGCCGGCGGCCTCTTCGTCCGTGGCGCGTTGAATATCGCCGGCACCGATCCGGGCTTCTCGCTCGATCGACAGCTGGTCGTCGGCGTCGACGCCGGCATGGCCGGCTACGATGAGCTGAAGGGGCGCGCGACCTACCGCGCGATGCTCGATCGGCTGCGCGCGCTGCCTGGCGTGGATCACGTCAGCATCGCGTCGACGGTGCCGTTTGGCGACATGACGGAGGGACGCGATGCCCGTGTCGGCGACCGAAAGGCCAATCCTGTCTTCGTGATCGTCGGCGCGGACTACTTTAAGACGCTGGGGCTCCCGATGCTGCGCTGCCGCGAGTTCACGCCTCTCGAGGAGGTCGCAAGTCCGCGCGCCGCGTCCCTCGCAATCGTCAACGAGCCGTTGGCCCGCAAGCTCTTCGGTGATGCGGATCCCATCGGGCGCCAGATCCAGATGGGTGAGCGTGAGCACGGCACGGAGCGCACATTCGAGGTGATCGGTCTCGCGCCCGGCCTGCGGCACGATGTGTTCGACGCCGCGCCGGTGGCCCAAATCTACGTCGCCTCCGGTGGACCCTATCGCGGGACGATGAACGTGCACGTGCACGTCGCCGGCGGCACCGGTTCGGAGTCGTCGATGCTCGATGTGGTCCGCCGGGAGCTCCACGAGGTGGATCCCCGCCTGCCCATCGTCTCGATGCGGACGATGACGGAGCACCGCGACGTGAGCATTCTGTCGTGGAGCGTGCGCGTCGGGGCCGGCCTGTTCAGCGCGTTCGGCATCCTCGCGCTGCTGCTCGCGACGATTGGCGTCTACGGCCTCAAGGCGTACGACGTATCTCGCCGGACGCGCGAGATCGGGATCCGGATGGCGCTGGGCGCCACCAGCGGCGACGTGAAACGGCTGATGATGCGCGAGGGCGTGCGCACCACCACCATCGGCGTCGGCATCGGCGTTTTGCTCGCGGCCAGCATCGGCAAGCTTCTCAGCGGACTCCTGTATCGCGTCAGCCCGTTCGATCCCTTCGTGCTGGCGATCGCGGCCGTGATCCTGTCGACGACGGCGCTGCTGGCGTGTTACCTTCCGGCACGCCGTGCCACACGAGTGGTCCCGTTGGACGCGCTTCGCAGCGAGTAGCGCCGTATCGTGGTGCGGATTCCGTACCTACTAACCTCTGTATCCCAACCGTCGCTTCATCGCGCGCACCGTGCCTCCGGGATCGCGCGAGGCGCCGCGGCCGACCGCCCCGAGGAGCCGTGCGGCTTCGGTCGCGTTTCCGCCGCTCTCGTCGAGCGCGGCCGCGAGCGCCGATTGCTCGAGCGCCCGGATCTCGTCGCGCAGGTTCAACGATCCCGATCGCAGCCGCTGGCGTACCCGGCTGCCGTCCACTAGCGCTTCCCGTCGGGCCGGCGTCCGCAGCAGGCGCGCCGGGAGATCCGAGAGCAGGACCTCGCGGCCCGCGCGCTTGTAGACGAGCGTCTCGAAGATCACATTTCTGAGCTCACGAATGTTGCCGGGCCACGGATACGCGCTCAACGCGCGCAGCGCCTCGGGCCGGACCGAGGCGATCGGCTGCCGCCGGTTATCGTTCGCGAAGCGATCCAGGAAGTGGCGGATCAGCGCCGGCAGGTCCTCGAGGCGCTCGCGGAGCGGCGCGAGATGAATCCGGACGATCGCCAGCCGCTCGTAGAGGTCGGCGCCGAAGCGCCCCGCCGCGACCAGCGGTTCGAGGTCCCGGTTGGTCGCGGCGATGATGCGGAAATCCACCTCGTGCCAGTCGTTCTCGCCCAGCCGGCTGACCACGCGATCCTCGAGGACGCGCAGAAGCTTGACCTGCGTTTCGAGCGGCGTGTCATCGATCTCGTCGAGGAAGACCGTGCCGCCCGCGGCGGCCATCAGCTGGCCGTCGTATGCCTGCACCGCGCCCGAAAATGCGCCGCGCGCGTAGCCGAACAGCTCCGCTTCCATCAGATCGTCGGGAATGGCGGCGCAGTTGATGGGCACGAACCGGCGGTCGTGGCGCACCGACCAGGCGTGAATCAGGCGGGCGGTGACCTCTTTGCCGGTGCCCGTTTCGCCGGTCAGCAGCACGGCCATCGACGTCTGCGCGGCGCGGGCGGCCTGACGCACGGTGGCGCGCGAAGCGGCGCTCTCCTGAATCAGGTGATCGGCGGCAGGCAGCGGCGGATCCGGCGTAAGCAGTTCCTCGAGCCTGGCGACGATCGTCTCGATCGCATCGGGCGCGTCGAGCGCGATCACGTCGTAGGCACCACGCAGCACGGCGTCCGAGGCGCGCGCAGCCGGCACCGGCTGTCCTGACACCCAGATCCAGCGGCCGCGCTCCGCGCGCGGCGACGGCAATTTGGCCGCGGTCGCGGTCGCGACGACGATCGGCAGCCCCTCGCGCTCCTCGCGATCGAGGTGGATCTCCCGCGCGCGCAGCCGCTCAGTCAGTGCCCGGGACGGCGGTGGACCGATCCAGCCCACGGTATGCATATCAGTATTAGAACACGCAATGGATCGTAATTATTTACGGATGTCACCAGAAAACCTTTGGAACAAACCAGGAATCCGACGGTCCAGCTGATGCACTTTCCGGCCCTCAGCGAACGCAAGCATGTTCGCCACAAAGGACGGACCGATGCTGAACCTGCTGTTGGAACACTGGTGGATGACCGCGGTGGTCTCGACGCTCCTGCTGGCGATCGCCATCGTCGTCTTCTCGGGCACCTGGATGATCGCGGCGAACGAGTCGGGCCTGATCGTCAAACGCTTCGGCCCGCCGCTCGCGTCGGGACGCATCATCGCGCTGAATGGCGAGGCCGGCTACCAGGCACGCCTGCTGTCGCCCGGATGGCACTTCGGCCTGTGGCGCTGGCGCTTTCGCGTGGTCAAGGTGCCGACGACCATCGTCCGCCCCGGTGAAATCGCGCTGATTGTCGCCGCGGACGGCGCGGCGATGCCCAGCGAACACGTCCTCGGCAAGGCCGTGCCGTGCGACGACTTCCAGGACGCCGAGGCGTTTCTCACGCGCGGCGGCGAGCGCGGCCGTCAGCTCGCGATGCTGACCGCAGGCACCTATCGCATCAACCCTGCGCTCTTCGAGGTGGTGACGACGGCGACGGCGTCGAAGGCAGGGATGTCGGCCAACGATCTGCGCGTGCACCAGGTGCAGTCCGAACGCGTCGGCATCGTCACGGCGCTCGACGGCCGCCCGATTCCCGCGGGCGATCTTGCCGGCCCGACCGTCGCCGGCCACGAGAGCTTCCAGCGCGGCCAGGCGTTCATCGACGCCGGCGGCTGCCGCGGTCTGCAGGAGGAGGTGCTGTTGTCCGGTTCGTGGAACCTGAACCCGTGGCTCGTGCAGGTCGAGCAGGTGCCGCTCATCGAAGTGCCGATCGGCTATGTCGGCGTGGTCGTCAGCTACGTCGGGCGTGAGCATGTGGACGTGTCCGGCGACGCGTTCACCCACGGCGATCTCGTCGAGCGCGGCCGCAAGGGCGTCTGGATGGAGCCGCTCCTGCCCGGCAAGCACCCGCTCAACACCAAGGTGATGAAAGTCGAGCTCGTGCCGACGACGAACATCGTGCTGAACTGGGCGCAGCAGACCGAGGCGCATCACTACGACGCCCGGCTGTCGTCGATCGTCGTTCGCTCGAAGGACGGCTTTTCGTTCAGCCTCGACGTTTCGCAGATCATCCACATCGGCATGCGCAACGCGCCGCGCGTGATCTCGCGGGTCGGGTCGATGCAGAACCTCGTCGACCACGTGCTGCAGCCGACGGTCGGCAACTACTTCCGCAACTCGGCCCAGGAAGTGACAGTGCTCGAGTTCCTGTCGGCGCGTTCGGACCGCCAGCGCCACGCCTTCGAGGACATCCGCAAGGCGATCGAGGCGTACGACGTCGAGTGCATCGACACGCTGGTCGGCGACATCGCGCCGCCGGCGGAGCTGATGAAGACGCAGACCGATCGCAAGATCGCCGAGGAGCTCGAGCGGACGTACGAGGTGCAGCGCGAGGCGCAGATCACGCGTCAGGCGCTCGAGCGCGAGACGGCGGTGGCGAACCTCCAGGGCGAGGTCGTCCGCTCGGAGCAGATGGTGAAGGTCGCGCTGCAGAACGCGCTGGCGGCCGCCGAGCAGGCGCGCGGTGAAGGCAACGCGCTGGAACTGCGCGCGCAGGGCCAGGCGGCGTCGGTCCGGCTGGCCGGCGACGCGGAAGCCGCGATGCTCAGGGCCGTCGGTACCGCGAAGGCCGAGGCGTACAAGCTCGGCGTCGCCGCGGTCGGCGAGGCCGGTTACACGGCCATGCAGATCGCGACCATCCTCGGCGAACACCACGTCAAGGTCGTGCCCGAGATCGCCGTCAGCGGCGACGGATCGTCGGGGATGGCGAACGTCATGCTCGCGAAGCTGGTGAGTGCTTCAAGGGAGGCGCAGAAGTAGGGGCTGGGAGCTGGGAGCTAGGGACTGGGGGAGCATTTTCACTCAGGTGTAGTGCGGACCTTTAGGTCCGCCGTGAGGGGCAGGCCTGAAGGCCTGCACTACATCGCGGTGAAAATGCTCTAGCTCCCAGTCCCCAGTTCCCGGTCCCTGCCGTTCACTCTGCCCGCAGCGCCGTCGTCGGATCCACCCGCGTCGCGCGCCAGGCTGGAACGTAGCAGGCGATCAGCGCGACGCCGAGCAGCATGGCGATGACCGCCGCGAACGTGGCCGGATCCGTCGCCGTCACCCCGAACAGCAGGCCTTGAACCGTCCGCGACAGCGCCATCGCGCCGGCGACGCCGATGGCCGTGCCGATGAGCGCCATCGACAGCCCCTGCCGGACGACCAGCCCGAGGACGTGGCGCGGCTCGGCGCCCAGCGCCATGCGCACGCCGATTTCATGCGTGCGTTCGGTCACGCCGTGCGCGACGACGCCGTACAACCCGACAGAAGCCAGCGTGAGCGCGACCGTGGCGAAGACGATCAACAGGAGCATCGACATGCGCTCGCGCGCCATCGAGGTGTCGAGCACCTGGTCCATGGTGCGGACCGCGTAGAGCGGCAGATCCTTGTCGATCCGGTGGACGGCAGTCTGCACCGCGGAGATCATCGCCGTCGGCTCGGCCGGCGTGCGCGCGATGATCGCGAGCCCACGCGCCGATTCCTGGGTGAGCGGCAGGTAGACCTGCATCGGCGTGTCGACCGTGACGCCTTCGAATTTCACGTCGGCGACGACGCCGACGATCTCGCGCCACGTGCCTGGAGACTCCGGCCATCCCTGCTTGATCGATCGGCCGATCGCGCTCGCTCCCGGCCACAAGCGCCTCGCCAGCGTCGCGTTCACGATGACGACGTTCGGCGACGTCGGCGTGTCCTGCTGGCCGAACAGACGGCCGGCGACGAGCTTCGTGCTCATCGTCTCGAAGTAGCCGTCACTGACCGGCGAGAACGCGGCGTTCGGGAGCTCTGAGCGGGGCGGAATCGGCTTGTCCCGCACGATGAAGATCGAATTCCAGTTCGAGCCTTCGATCGGCAGCGAGAAGGCGAGCGCCGCGTTGGTCACGCCGGCCGTGCCGCGGACGTCAGTCAGCAGGTCGCGGTAGAACTGCTGCCGCCGCGGGTCGGTCCACTGTTCGCCGGTCAGCGAAAACCGCATCGTCAGCAGGTGATCGGCCTGAAAACCGGTCTCGACGCGCGTGATCTCCTGTAGCGTGCGCATCATCAGGCCGGCACCGGTCAGCAGCATCAGCGCCAGCGCCACCTCGATCGCCATCAGCCCGCGCCGCAGACGATGCGAGCTGGCCGACGCGCCGGCGGCGCGGCTGCGCGTCAGCGCGGCCTGGCCGCGGCGGCCGGCGGCGTGAAACGCGGGAAACGCGCCGAACACGACGCCGGAGAGCGCGGCCGCCCCGAGCGCGAACAGGCAGGCGGTGGTGTCGATGCGCACCTCGTCGAGCCGCGGCGTGCCCTCCGGCGCGACCGAGACCAGCAGCCGAAGCAGCCAGGCCGACAGCGCCACGCCGAGCACACCGCCGACCGCCGAGATCAGCGTGCTCTCTGCGAGCATCTGCAGCGTCAGGCGGATCCGTCCGCCGCCGAGCGCTGCGCGCACGGCGAGCTCGTGCTGCCGTGCCGAGCCGCGCGCGATGAGCAGGTTGGCGACGTTGACGCAGGCCACGAGCAGCAGGCAGCCGACCGCGCCCATCAGGACGAGGAGCGTGAGGCGAACCTGCGCCACCAGCCGGGCGGCAAGCGGCTCGGTGCGCACGTCGATGCCGGCGTTGGTGTCCGGATGTTCGCGCTGCAGATCCAGGCCGATCGCCGACATCTCGCGCGCCGCCGACTCGACCGTCACGCCCGGCCGCAGACGGCCCACGGCGTTGTAGCCCTGATGATTGCCGCGATCGTTCAGAAACCGATCGCCGACGATCGGTCCCATCGACACGAAGACGTCGTACGGGCGGAGATAGCGGAATCCCGGCGGCAGGATGCCGACGATGACGTGGGCGCGCGCGTCGAGCGTCAGGATCCTGCCGAGCGCGCTCGCGTCGCCGCCCAGATGTGTCTGCCAGAACTCGTGGCTGACGATCGCCGTTGGTTCCGCGCCGGCGCGATCGTCCTCGTCGCGGAACGTCCGGCCGAGGCGCGGCTCGACGCCGACCACGCGGAAGAAATTTCCCGTCGTCCGGCGAGCGCGGACGCGCTCGGGCTGCGTGAGGCCCGTGAGAGTGAGCGGCTCCTCCCGGGAGATCGCCAGCCCCTCGAAGGCGCGGGCACGCGATCGCCAGTCGACAAAGTTCGGCCAGGACACCGAGATCTGACCGCCTTTGCCCAGCTCGTTCAGGTAGACGAGACGATCGGCGTCCGGCAGCGGCAGCGGACGCAGCAGGATGCCGTTGACCATGGAGAAGATCGCGGTCGATGCGCCGATGCCGAGCGCCAGCGTCGTCAAGATGGCGAGGGTGAAGGACGGCGCTCGCAGGTACGATCGGCACGCGTAGCGAAGATCCTGCCGTAGGTTGTCCAACAACATTCCCGTTCTCCTGTCGCCGGCAACTGCCGGCTCCGTGCGCCGTTCGCGCCGCCAGGCGTAGCGCGCCGAGAGCGACAAGGCCTGGCGCCAGTACCAGGCCGACGCGCCGGCGGTTCCGCCACGCGCCCGCCATTCTTCGAGCAGATCGCCGCGCACGCTCTCGCCCCGCACTCCGGCAGGGAGCGCGTGGCGCAGGAGCCAGCACGCCATCCTGGGCGGTTGGCGTGCGTCGTTCGGCGTTCCGGCTCCGCCTTCGCTCACGGTGCCGGCTCTTTCAGCAGATGGTCGAGGCCACGCCACATGCGCCGCAGCGTGTCGCGGGAGGCGCGCAGGGCGGTGACGCCCGCTGGCGTCACCGAGTACAGCCGGCGTGGCAACCCGTTGCGCGCCGATGTGCCGGCGGCTGCCCTCCACCGGAGCAGCCCTTTGTCTTCGAGGCGGTCCAGCGACGTGTAGAGCGCGCCGCGTGAAACCGATCGGCCCGCGCGCGCCTCGAGCTCGCGCGCGATGTCCAGGCCGTAGGCCTCCGCCTCGAGCCGGAGCACGGCCAGCAGGAGCAACTGTTCGAACTCGCCGAGATAGGCCGGTATGGTCATGCGTCTACTATGTAGACTCGTTAGACGCACCGATTCCCCAAAGGGTTGGCGACCGTCTGGACCGCTTTTTACGCCGTCGTTGCAAGCTCGTGCGTATAATGCCGGCGCCATGACCATCTACGACCGCACCCTCGCCCGCTTCTCACGCCGGGAGCTGATGAAGATCGGCTGGACGCTGGGCGCCGCCGCGGTCGCGCAGCCGTTGCTGGGGCGCCGCCTCTTCGCCAAGCCGATCTTCGAGAGCTATCCGTTCTCGCTCGGCGTCGCGTCCGGCGACCCGCTGCCCGATGGCATCGTGCTCTGGACGCGCCTGGCCCCGAAGCCGCTCGAGGGCGGCGGCATGCCGATGAACATCGTGGACGTGGACTGGGAGATCGCCCGCGATGCCCGGTTTCAGAACATCGTGCAGCACGGGACCGCGCCGGCGCGGCCCGAGCTCGGGCACAGCGTGCACGTGGAGGTCGCCGGGCTCGAGCCAGGGCGCGAGTACTGGTATCGGTTCCACGCCGGCGACGAAGTGAGTCAGGTCGGACGGACGAAGACGGCGCCGGCCGCCGGACTGGCGGTCGATCGTCTGCGGTTCGCCGTCTGCGGCTGCCAGCACTACGAGGACGGCTACTTCACCGCGTTCCGGCGGATCGCCGAGGAACAGTTCGACTTCGTGTTCCACACCGGCGACTACATCTACGAAGGGCGCGCCGACGGCGGCAAGAACGACCGCCGCTTCCGTCAGCACAACAGCGACGAGATCTACACCCTGGGTGACTACCGGAACCGCTACGCCCTGTACAAGAGCGACCGCGATCTGATCGCGGCGCACGCCTCGGCGCCATGGGTCGGCACCTGGGACGATCACGAAGTCGACAACAACTACGCCGGCGACATCGACGAGAACAATACGCCGCCCGAGATTTTCGTGTTGCGCCGCGCGGCCGCCTACCAGGCGTACTACGAAGCGATGCCGCTGCGGGCGAGCGCGCTGCCTTCGGGCAGCCACATGCGAATCTACCGGCGGCTGCAGTTCGGCAGCCTCATCGATCTCAGCGTGCTCGATACGCGGCAATGGCGCTCCGATCAGCCGTGCGGCGACGGCTCGCGCACCAACTGCGCCGGGCGGCTCGCGCCGACCCAGACGATGATGGGGACCGAGCAGGAGAAATGGCTGTTCGACAACCTCGGGACCGTCAAGGCGCGATGGACGGTGATCGGCCAGCAGGTGTATTCCTTCGCCTACGATCGCGCCAGGGCGAATCCCGACGGCCAGTTCTCGATGGACAAATGGGATGGCTATGTGGCGGCGCGGCAGCGCCTGTATCAGCGGCTCCTAGAGACGCACGCGCCGAACCCGATCGTGCTGTCTGGAGACGTGCATCAACACTACGGAGCGGACTTGAAGATCGATTTCACCGATCCGCGATCGGCAACGGTCGGGACAGAGTTCACCAACTCGGCGATCACGACCAGCGGCGACGGCAGTGATGTGGGAGGCTTCTGGGAAGCGACGAAAGCCGACAACCCGCACATCAAATATCACAGCAACCGCCGCGGCTATATTTCCTGCACCGCGACGCCCGCGCAGATGCGCGCCGATTTCAAGATCATCGAGAAGGTGAGCGTGCCCGATCTGCCGGCCCGTATCGGCGGATCGCTCGTGGTTCAGGCGGGACGTCCGGGCAGCAACACCGACTGATCTAGGTCCCCCGTGCGGCCGTGTACCGGATCCGATAGATGACGCCGTTGGCATCGTCGGACACCAGCAGCGAGCCGTCCTTCATCACCGCGAGGCCGGCCGGCCTGCCGAAGAACGCGCGGCTATCCTCGACGAGAAAGCCGGTCAGGAAGTCCTCGAACCCCTGAGGCTGTCCGTCCTTGAATCGGATGCGGACGACGCGATACCCGACGGCAGGCGAGCGGTTCCATGAGCCGTGCATCGCGACAAAGGCGTCGTGCTTGTACTCTTCAGGAAACTGCGCGCCGGTGTAGAAGGCCAGGGTGATCGGCGCGGAGTGTGCCTGGTAGGTGAGGGCGGCCGGCACGGTGCCCTTGGCGTAGTCGTCCTTGTCGACGTTCGGCCGCTCGAACAACGCGTTGA
>Ga0105242_10004134_pt1 | contig 11294 bp, 11 predicted proteins | sample KBSM24metaG_FD_81521 | JGI IMG/M metagenome (GOLD analysis project Ga0105242, IMG submission 81521) | Miscanthus rhizosphere microbial communities from Kellogg Biological Station, Michigan, USA - KBS M2-4 metaG | ecosystem: Host-associated > Plants > Roots > Rhizosphere > Soil | place...
GGTTTATCTGCCTGGAAATACTCATTCAACAAAGTTTCAAACCTTTCCAAAGTGCCCTTGTGTACATTATCGCGGGTAATGAATTGACGGTCGTAAAAACGGGTGCAATAGTTCAGGAACAGTTCAATATTAGAAACAATCAATCTTTTACTGTGGGAGTCAATGGCGTGTTCTAATTCGTATTCAATTTTTGAAAAACAATCCAAAACAATTTTTCGTTCACGTTCTGATAAATGCAAGGCTTCATTGGATTGATATCCAAAAAAAGTATAGTATTGAATATGCCGTCCCAGTGAAGTGCCATGTATCAGATCAGGATGAACACCAGCGCATAACCTTTCGGTTGATAAGGTTCTCCATTGCTGTTTATGCCTGCCACCTGTCCCGGTGCAAGGAAGACCAGTGTTCCTTCCTGGTAGTCATAAGTATGACGGCCATAGTGCAGATCACCGCATTTTACATCTTTCAAAAAAATAGTGTAGAAGCCAAAGTACATGCGTGAACCTTGCCGTGGACTTGCCTTTGATAGATCAACAACACTCACCAGCGGATGAAGTGTTTCATTGTTGTTGAACGCGTTGTAGTCGGTTACTGTTTCAAATCTTTTTATGGTATCCATAACACTATCGTTTTGTCAATTTCAAAATTACTGTTTTATTCATCCCTTCATTAATGAGCATCGTCTAATCAGCAATATTGGTAGATAAATCCGTAACCTGTATACCATGTGGTCCAAAAATCACTGGGACCTTTGTACCACAGAAGAAGATAAACAATGCAAAATGTCAGATTGAATAACGGAGTTGAAATGCCCATTTTAGGTTTTGGTGCTTTCCAGGTAAAGGATTTAGACGAATGTGAGAGAAGTGTTGTTGATGCTATTCAAACGGGCTATCGTTTGATAGATACCGCGCAATCATACGGTAATGAAGAAGCTGTCGGTAAAGCCATTAGAAGAAGCGGCATAAAGAGAGAAGAACTATTTATCACAACGAAACTTTGGATACAGTCAAATGGCTATGAAGGAACGAAGAAGGCTTTTGAAAATTCACTCAAAAGATTACAATTGGACTACCTGGATTTGTATCTCATTCATCAACCCTTTGGAGATGTATATGGTGAGTGGAGAGCGATGCAGGAGTTATACAAAGAAGGAAGAGTTAGAGCGATCGGTGTGAGCAACTTTCAATCCGACAGGCTTATTGACTTAATCATTCACAATGAAATTGTTCCGGCAGTTAATCAAATTGAAACGCATCCGTTTCATCAGCAAAATGAAACACAAAAATTCTTAAAGGAAAATAATGTTCAGATAGAATCATGGGGACCATTTGCAGAAGGCAAGAACAACATTTTTCATAATGAACTACTGGCTTCAATAGGCAAGAAATATTATAAGACCATTGCCCAGGTTGTTCTGCGCTGGCTTACACAGCGAGGCGTTATTGCTATTCCAAAGTCAGTTCGCAAAGAAAGAATGGAAGAGAACTTCAACATCTTCGATTTTGAGTTAAGTGTTGAAGATATGGAAGCCATCAAAACACTGGATACGAATGCAAGTCTCTTTTTCGACCACCGCGATCCTGCCATGGTGAAATGGTTAGGAGAAAGAAAATTGGATGTCTAATCAAATCACGAAATCAATAAAAGAAAACAAATGAAAAAAGCAATTTGTATAATGGCGTTAGTTTTTACTGTTGCCTTATTTAATCAAACAAAAGCACAGGACTCTACACTATTTCCAAAAGGTGAATTAGGCAAGAACACCGATGATTATACAGGTACCATTTGGCTTTCAGAATTAAATCAGCCTGACACCAACTTCAATTTCAGTATAGCACAGGCAACATACGCACCTGGTTCAAAGCTCAATTGGCATATTCATCCCGCAGGTCAATATTTATTAATTACAGAAGGCATAGGGTATTACCAGGAAAAAGGAAAGCCAGCGCAAATTGTTCATAAAGGAGATATCATTAAATGCCTTCCTGGTGTTGCGCACTGGCACGGAGCAGCGCCGGCCAGCAGCTTTGCTTATGTAGCTGTTACGCCAACTACAAAAGGAAAAACAATATGGTTACAAAGGGTAACGGATGAGGAATACAAAAGCGTGAAATAAACTTCTTCTCAAACAGAATTTGACGATTGTACACTTTAAACAAACAACTTTTATGAAATTACCATTTGTCGGACTGTTTCTATTAATAATGAGTGTGCAACCGTCCTACGCACAGCAAAACGAAACAAATTCGTCTGCCACAAGTAACACTCCTGAACAACAGGAAGTCATCAACATTTCTAAACAAAAATGGGCTTGGATGGCAGACAAAAAAGTAGATACGCTGAATGGCCTGTTTGATGACAAAGCCATGTTTGTTCACATGGGAGGAAGCTGGGGGAAAACTCAGGAATTGAATACGATTAAAGGCGGAATGATCTGGTATAAGAAAGCCGAAGTCTATTCGGTGTCAGTGAACATTATTGGTAACACAGCTATCCTGTTAAATGACATCGACCTGGTGGCGGTAGTTGGGGGAAACGAAGTCACTCATGCTTTTATGGTGACCGAGGTATACATCAAAGAAAATGGCAAATGGAAGATGGGTTCACTCACATTCTCACAATTGCTAAGACCAGTTAAATTGAAATAATAATAATAAATAAAAATCAGCAGCAATCAACATGGAAAATTCAATCAATAAAGAGAAAGGCTTAAATCGCCGCAAACTTTTTAAGACTGGATTGGCATTAGCAGGAGGTTCTTTGTTGGCTCCTGTTACAGGTGCACAAGTGCGGAATTCTCAAAATACATCGACGCATATTATTCGCGGTCGCCGAAAACTCGGCGGCACATTGGAAGTCTCCAGCATTGGACTTGGTGTTCAGAATATGAGTCGTACCTATCAAACAACAATACCCACTCGTCCCGAAATGCTCAGGATCATCCGGGCAGCTTTCGACAATGGTGTCACCTTATTCGATGCTGCCGAGGCATATGGTCCATTTGAAGTGGAACGCATTCTCGGCGAAGCCCTTGTACCTTTTCGAGACAAAGTTGTTATAGAAACAAAGTTTGGCTGGAACGTAGACCAAAAAACCGGTCAGAGGTTGCCCGGCCTTAATAGTCAACCTGACCATATCAAACTTGTAGTTGAAGGTATGCTGAAACGCTTACGCACCGACCGCATAGATCTATTATATCAGCATCGTGTAGACCCGAATGTTCCGATTGAAGATGTTGTGGGTGCGATCAAAGACCTTATCAAGGAAGGAAAAGTGTTGCATTACGGACTTTCTGAACCTGGACAGCAAACAGTAAGACGGGCACATGCAATTCATCCGGTTACGGCTATTCAGAATGAATATTCGCTTTTATGGCGCGGACCAGAAAATGTAATCATTCCCCTCTGCCAGGAACTTGGTATTGGCTTCGTTTGTTGGAGCCCGCTTGGCGTTGGTTTTCTCACGGGAGCCATCGACGAAAATACAAGATTCGCTCCCGGCGATATTCGCGGTATCGAAGAACGGTTTTCCGCCGAGAATCTGCCCAATAACCTGGCACTTGTGAAATTGGTAAAAAGTTGGGCTGCTAAAAAACAAGCTACCGCCGCTCAAATATCGTTGGCATGGCTTCTGGCACAAAAACCATGGATCGTCCCTATTCCTGGAACGACGCAAATGGCGCATATGCTAGAAAATATTGGAGGGGATGAGGTAAAATTTACGGCTGATGATCTAATGCAATTTAATCAGGAACTATCGGGTATTTCGGTCAAGGGCTTGCGTCTGCCACAGGCCGTTCTAAATTTCTCAGACGTCGACGCACCTAGTAAACAATAAAAACTTAATTCCAGATTTAATTATTATGAAAAAAACACTGTTATTGGTAATCATAGCACTGACATCTCCGCCATTATTTGCGCAGCATAGTTTGGAGAAATTGTGGGAATCCGACTCAGACACATTGAAAGGGCCGGAATCTGTCTTGTTTGATTCAAAATCAAATTCACTTTATGTGTCGAGCATGAATGCAGGCACTGTTGTACGGATGGACCTGGATGGAAAGGTGATCAAGAAGGACTGGGTAACTGGCCTTAATTCAAATAAGGGGTCTGCTTTGTTCAAGGGTTTACTTTATACGGCCGAAACCTCAGCAGTTGCGATAATTGACGTTGATAAGGCTTCCATTGTAAAACGCATTCCAATCGAAGGTGCACAAATGTTGAACGACCTGGCGATGGATTCAGAAGGAATTATTTATGTAAGCGACACACGAGCGGCCAGGGTCTACAGAATTGAAAAAGACAAGCCCGCTGTCTATTTGGAGAACATGCCTGGCGCAAACGGTTTATTGACGGTGAATACAGACTTGTACGTTTTGACCTCAACCAGCTTCCAGAAAGTAAATGCCGACAAAGTAATCACAAAAATTGCGGATAGCCTTGAAAGCGGACTTGATGGAATTGTGATGGTCGCAGAAAATGAATTTATCATTAGCGACTACCATGGTATTTTGTATTACATAAAGACCGATGGAACAAAACAGATTTTGCTGGATACTCGTGCAGACCGAATAATGTCTAACGATATTGGTTATGACAGTAAAACAAGGATTCTTTACGTCCCCTCATTTAGCACGAATCGTATCATCGCCTATAAAGTAAAATAGGTTTCAACGCCAGGAGACAAACCGAAAAAGTCAAAAAAATGAAGACAATTATTTTTTACTTTTTTTTGATCAATCTTTCTATGCTATCGGCATGTTCAAACGGACAAACTCTTTTGCCAAAAAAGATATTGATCGTGTATTTGTCCCGAACAAACAACACTAAGACAATAGCGGAGATCATTCACAAAAATGTAGGAGGTAAATTGGTCGCACTTGAGCTAGAGAAGCCATATCCCGAAGATTACCGGGCGACGGTACAACAGGTAGTGCAGGAAAATGAGACAGGTTATTTACCACCATTAAAAACAAAAATCGATAGTATTCAAAACTATGATGTAGTGTTCGTAGGCTTTCCTACCTGGGGTATGAAGCTGCCCCCACCCATGAAAAGTTTTTTAAAGCAATATGATCTGAGCGGAAAAACCGTTGTGCCTTTTAATACCAATGACGGGTACGGAATTGGAAGTAGCTTCGATACTGTGAAGGAACTATGTCCGGATAGCAACATGCCGGATGGCTTTACTATCAAAGGCGGAGTGGAAAGCGATGGTCAGCCTCGTCTTAGCAAAGATGAAAACAAAAAAGAGGCAGAAAAGGAAGTAAAAAAATGGTTGCAAAAAATTAAGCTTGTGGATTGAATTTTGTGTTTAAGTAGAGCATACAAACAAAAAGAACAAGTATGAAACTATTGATTGCTTTTACATACCTCGTGGTATTAAGTTGCATTAACCATGCAAGCGCACAAAATATCAATCAAATGGTACGACTTGCAAAACTTGTTATTGATTCAACCCAATTAGAAAATTATAAAGCTGCATTAAAAGAGGAAATAGAAACTTCTGTGCGTATTGAACCAGGCGTCAAAACGTTGTATGCAGTTACTGAGAAAGATAATCCAACCCATATTACCATACTGGAAATATATGCAGATACGGCTGCCTACAAAGCGCATTTGCAAACGCCTCATTTCATGAAATACAAAACAGGCACAAAAGATATGGTAAAGTCACTGGAACTTGTCGAAATCGTTCCTCTTGTCCCTGGGATGAAGATTAAGTGATAGCGAATAAAAAAATAAAACAATTAAAACAATGCAAAAACGAAATTTAGGGAAAAGTGGTCTTGAAGTTTCAGCACTCGGTCTTGGTTGTATGGGAATGACATTTTCTTATGCACCATTTCCGGAAAAGAAAGATATGATCGTTCTTATCCGCAAGGCCGTAGAACAAGGTGTAAACTTTTTTGATACAGCAGAAGTGTATGGTCCTTATAATAATGAAGAGCTGGTGGGAGAAGCGTTGGCACCTTTTCGTAACGAAGTGGTAATCGCTACGAAGTTTGGTTTCGAATATCAAAACGGTAAATCGGTTGGCATAAGCAGCCGGCCAGACAATATTCGTCATGCTGTTGATGGTTCATTAAAAAGATTGGGAGTGGATGTTATAGATCTGTTATATCAGCACAGAGTTGATCCCAATACACCTATTGAAGATGTTGCAGGAACCGTAAAGGATCTTATCAAAGAAGGGAAGGTGAAATATTTTGGTTTATCGGAAGCCGGTGTCAATACAATTCGCAAAGCACATGCAATACAGCCCATCTCTGCATTACAGAGCGAGTACTCACTGTGGACAAGACAACATGAAAAAGAGATCATTCCGGCGATTGAAGAATCAGGAATCGGACTTGTTGCATTTAGTCCGCTTGGTAAAGGATACCTGACAGGTAAGATCGACGAGACCAGAAAATTTGAAGACGTTGATCTACGCAGCAAACTGCCGAGGTTTACGGAAGAAGCCCGCATTGCGAACAAAACATTGCTGGACCTGCTGGAACAATTTGCTCAAAGAAAAAACGCTACGACGGCCCAGGTAGCTTTAGCATGGGTGCTGGCGCAAAAACCGTGGATCGTTCCTATACCCGGTACGACCAAACTTCATCGCCTGGAAGAAAATATCGGTGCTGCATTTATTCAGCTAACGGGGGGAGAACTTCAAGAGATCGAATCTGCATCTGAACAAATTAAAATAATGGGGACCCGTTACACTGAAGCATTGGAGAAAACGACAGGATTATAAGCACCAGGGTGAATCATAATTGAAATGGATAAATAAACCAAACTTATAAAAACCCCATAACAGATTTCTCACTTTGTAAAAGGCCGTATCTTCCAGAATAAATTTCCTGTATGCGAAGTCAACCGGTGGGCTTCATAATTTTGTTTTGCCTCTTGCAATTTGCATGTAAAAGAAACAAACAACAGGAAACCGATTTTGATTTCAAACCTCCCAAAGTAGTAGAAGCAAGATCATATAAACTGCCTCCCGAAAAAATGGCTCCGCCGAAAATTATTCCTGCCAGTGGGGTAAAAAAAATTGCTGCGGGTAAGCCAGAAATCGTACAACTTAAATCAAACGTATTTCCGGCAAAAGCAGAACGCTTAATACAGGCAAGCAATCCTACACTCATAGTACCGGGCGAAGGTGGTTTCGTATTACCGCGGGTTGTGCCTGCCGTTGATAGCCCGTTTGCAGCTGGCGCTCCTGAAATTGTAATGCTCAAAGATCTTTATATAAAAGAAAGTAATCCGGAAAGTTTCAGTTCGATTAAAGCAATGCACGGGTTGAACAGCAACGAAATCTCTTCGTTATGCCAGGACAAGACCGGTAACCTCTGGATCGGCGAGTGGTGGGGCGGCGTTAGCAAATACGATGGGAAATTTATTTCTAATTATTCTATCCCCCAGGGTCTGAGCAGTGATGTTGTTAATTGCGTGCTGGCAGACAGAGCCGGCAATATCTGGATAGGGACTGCCAATGGAGGTCTAAATAAATTTGACGGAAGATATATTACCCACTATTCGACGGCTGAAGGGCTAAGTAGCAATTTTGTATGGAACATGATGCAGTCTAAAAATGGTGACATGTGGTTTGCTACGGATATTGGTGTGAACAAATACGATGGCCATTCATTTACTCATTATACGACAGCCCAGGGACTCCCTGCAGATAGCGCACGGGGTCTGTTTGAAGATAGCAAAGGATACTTATGGTTTGGGTGTAAAGGTGGATTGGCGAGGTTTGATGGTCATTCATTTCAAAACTACACTTCAGTCTTTGGAATAGAACCGGGTATTGAAGTGATAAGTATTTTAGAAGACAACGAGCAAAATTTATGGTTTGCTACTAATAAGGGGCTGCTTATGTATGACGGCCGGTATATAAGCCAGTTTACAACAGCGGGAGGATTAAGTTCAAACAGACTCAGTAAAATTACCAAAGACAGGAACGGTGAACTTTGGATAGGCACCCAGGATCGTGGTGCAAATAAGTATGATGGCAAATCGTTTGTCCATTTGGGTACCGAACAGGGATTGAGCAATGAAGTTGTCATGTCCATCCTGCCAGACAAGTATGGAAATATTTGGATGGCTACAACAGCAGGTGTTTGTAAATACGATGGAAAATTGTTCAACCATATTGTGACCTCGCAGGGGCTGAAGCAAGAGGAGGTCGAATGCATCCTGGCAGACAAAAGCGGAAATATTTGGATCGGCCAGGGAGCGGGTAATAATGGCGTGAGTAAATACGATGGTAAATCCATCGCTCACTTTACCACTAAAGAAGGACTCGTTAACACCGATATTAACTACATCATCGAAGACCGCAATGGCTATATTTGGTTCGCTACGAGAGGCAACGGTGTAATTAAGTATGATGGTTATTCTTTTACAAATTATTCGGCCGACAATGGACTAATTGAAAATAATGTGTTCTGCTCAATGGAAGACAAAAAAGGAAACCTTTGGTTCGGCACACAAAAGGGATTGAGCAAATTTGATGGAAAATCTTTCACTAATTATTCAATCGAACAAGGTTTAAACGGCAAACCCGTTTATTCACTTTTGCAGGATCACAACGGTGTTTTATGGATCGGTACAGAAGACAAAGGAGTGTGTACATTCGATGGAGTTTCTTTTACACATTACGACCTGGCCCATAGCTTAAGCCATCCAATGGTGATCGGCATGATGGAAGACAAAAACAATAATATATGGTTTTGTACCAGCATGGGTGTAAATAAGTTTGATGGGAAATATTTTACCTGGTACACTACTGAACAAGGGTTGAGTAATAATATCGCCAAGAATGTGCTCGAAGATTCAAAAGGAAATATCTGGGTAGGCACCATTAATGGAATGAACCGGTTCGTTCCACATGCCATATCGAATTTCGGATCCTCCTTGTTTAAAAAATATACTGTCTCAGAAGGTTTTTCGGGATCGGGGACATATGAAAATTCTATTACAAAAGACAGTAGCGGAAACATTTGGATAGGCGGCACTGACAGGGTTACAAGGTATCATCCCGAAGGAGATATTCCCGATACTATTCCTCCCACAATACAATTAAGCGGTGTTGCACTATTCGATGAAAATATCAATTGGACCAGCCTGGAAAAGAAAAAAGATACCACGTTTCTTCTGAGTAATGGGGTTAAATTGAAAGGTTTCAATTTTAGTGGTCTTACCCGCTGGCACAATCAACCTCAAAATTTAGAGTTGGCTTACAACAATAACTATATCACATTTCAATTCGTTGGTATTACGACAAACAGGCCCAAAGAGATCCGATACCAATATTTCCTGGAAGGTCTGGATGAGCACTGGAGCTCTATTACCGAACAATCGGAAGCAACATATAATAATTTACCTCCCGGAAACTACACCTTCAAAGTGAAAGCTGTAAACAGTGAAGGGTACTGGAGTAAAGAATTAAGTTACTCCGTTGTTATCCATCCTCCATGGTGGCATACCTGGTGGGCCTACTCGTCATATGTGCTGGTCTTTCTTACCTGCGTATTCCTATTTACCTGGTACCGTTCCAGCCGCCTGAAGCAGGAAAATCTTATCCTTGAACGAAAAGTAAGCGAACGAAGCGTCGAGCTCGAACGATCACTGGAAGAAAAATATGAGCTGAGTAAAAAAATAGAAAGCCAACAAGCCTTGTTAAACGAACGTCTGCGTATAAGCCGCGAACTGCATGACGATATTGGCAGCACCCTGGGCAGTATTTCGATCTATAGCGAAGTGGCAAAAAAACGTAACGCCAAAAATGAAAATGCAAATGAAGTGCTTTCAAAGATTGGTCTCGCTTCACGCGAACTGATTGATAAGATGAGTGATATTGTCTGGAGCTTAAACCCCAACAATGAAAGTTTTGAGCAGTTGCAAAACCGCATGATGGCATTCGCTGCGATGATGCTTGCTCCGCGGAATATCTTTTATGATTTTTCTGGCAGCGAGGAAATAAAAACTCTACATCTCACGGGTGAGCAACGAAAAAATGTCTTCCTTATTTTTAAAGAAGCGCTATATAACATCGTGAAATATGCGGATTGTAAAAACGTGCATATTGTACTGACCGCTCAAAAAAAGGGCCTGGCAATGATCATTCACGATGATGGAAAAGGCTTCGATATTTCAAAGGTTACTGCCAATAACATGCCTCGTGAGGGAGAATATTTGGGGGGTAACGGAATAAAAAACATGCAGGCAAGGGCAGATGACATGAATGCAATCATTCGTATTCATTCAAAAATTAATGAAGGAACAACTGTTCAACTCAAATTAGGATTGTAAAGATCCCCGGCACAAAAAACTACCAAATGTGGTAATAGGGAAGTTGCCAAAAACAAGCTGACCTTTATACAAACTATCACCGATGGACGGAATTAGGGTGATCATATTCGATGACAATGATCCTTTGCGGGATTCCGTAGCGATGCTCTTGCAGGAAAATGCTGATTTTACACTCGCCGGTTCTTATTCCCATTGTCTTGACGTGATAGAAAACATCAAGGATTCAAAACCGGACGTTGTGATCATGGATATTGACATGCCTGGCATGAATGGCATTGAAGGAGTAAAGCAAATACGTAAAAATTTTCCCACGTTACAGATCCTGATGCTTACTGTTTTCGATGATGATGAAAAAGTTTTTTCCGCGATCAAAGCAGGTGCAGGCGGGTATATTTTAAAAAATGCCGAGCCTAATAACCTTCTTCATGCTGTTTCGGAAGTCTATAATGGTGGTGCCCCGATGACGCCGAACATCGCACGAAAAGTATTGCAGCAGTTCCAAACATTTTTACCCGGTGAAAAAGCAGAATATAATTTAAGCATTCGCGAAAAAGAAGTGTTGCGTTTGCTTGTCGATGGGCTTTCCTATAAAATGATCGCAGGTAAATTGAATATCACCTATGACACGGTTAGGGCCCATATGAAAAAGATCTATGAAAAACTGCATGTCGCTTCAATGACCGAAGCTGTTGCAAAAGCCATTAATCAAAATCTCCTCTCGGGCAAATGATAAAATTCAGATCTTGCTTCACTCATTACTCATCACTCATCACTCATACCCATTACTCACACTACCACTGTTGGTAATTGACTTTGGTTGTTGACAGAGTTACTTTGTTCCTTGTTATACCATTCCGATCCCCGATGTCTGTTCAACCTGCTATGAAGACAAAATTTATCCTGCCTTTCGTTTGTGCCGGAATGGATATTAAACTTTAGTACCACAGTACAGCTTGTAAAAAACATCCTCACCTTCTGAAAACC
>Ga0105242_10004137_pt1 | contig 11293 bp, 9 predicted proteins | sample KBSM24metaG_FD_81521 | JGI IMG/M metagenome (GOLD analysis project Ga0105242, IMG submission 81521) | Miscanthus rhizosphere microbial communities from Kellogg Biological Station, Michigan, USA - KBS M2-4 metaG | ecosystem: Host-associated > Plants > Roots > Rhizosphere > Soil | place: Michigan...
AGTTCGCCGATTTTTCGAGCGGCGTGGGCGCCGGGCGGTTCAAATCGACCGGCGCGGTTTCCTGGGGCAGGTAAATTCGGAAAGTGCTGCCTTTGCCGGGCTCGCTTTCCACCGAAATGCCGCCGCCAGTCTGGCGCACGATTCCATAAACGGTGGCAAGCCCTAGCCCCGTACCTTTGCCCGGACCTTTGGTGGTGAAGAACGGCTCAAAAATGTGGGACTTGGTCTCCTCATCCATGCCCGCACCGTTGTCGCTGACGGAAAGCATGACATAATCGCCGGGCACCAGTGACGTCGCGATCTGTGGCGCGGTCTTGCGGTCGAGATGCACGTTCTCGGTCCGGATGATCAGCCTGCCGCCCCGCGGCATGGCGTCGCGCGCGTTCACGCCGAGGTTGAGCACGACCTGCTCGAGTTGGCTCGGGTCCGCTTTCACCCGGCCGTTCTCGGCGTTCGGGTGCGACTGCAAATCGAAGCGCTCGCCGATCACACGGCGGAGGAGCTTTTCCATTTCCACCACCAGAGAATTCAGGTCGATCACTTTCGGTTGGAGAATTTGTTTCCGGCTGAAGGCGAGGAGCTGACGGGTCAACGCCGCGGCCTGTTCGCCGGCTTTCCGGATCAATTCGGCGTTTTGTTTCGCCAGCGAGTTGCTGCTCGTTCTGGTCGCGATCAATTCCGCGTAACCGATGATCGCGGTCAGCAGGTTGTTGAAATCGTGGGCGACGCCGCCCGCCAACCGGCCCACCGCTTCCATTTTTTGGGAATGCCGGAGCTCTTCTTCGCTTTTGCGCAACGCCTCCTCGGTCACGCGGCGCTCTTCCATCTCGCGCATCAGGTTGTCGCGATGTTCGAAAAACTTGCTCGTCGTCCTCGCCAGTTCGCCGAATTCGGAACCGTCCTTGCACAGATCGTCGATCGGTTTCACGTCGTCCCGCTTCAGGCTCTCCATGATCTGGCGCAACGGCGAGCTGACCCAGCGAACGAGCGACGACGAAATCAAAAGCAACACGACGACCGCGAAAAGACAGAACGCCACCCAGAGCCGTTCGCTCGAACGGTTGAGCTCGCGTACCACCGGCGATTCGTTCCGGACCACGACCTCGGCCAATGGTTTGCCGTCCCAGCCCGGCAATTTCTGCGAAAAGACAACGACTCCATTTTCCTCATCGTTCTGAAGGACCCGCGGTTTTTCGCGCGCGGGAAGGAGCTCGATCTGGTTGTTGGAAAAGAGCGACATTTCTTCCAATGCCGGCTGGTTCCAGAGGCGGCCAACGAAAAAGTATCCTTTCAGCGGGGTTTGCCGGCCGAGGTCTTTCGACCCGTGAATGGTCGCGCCGCGCACCTCGACGATGTCGTTGCCAAGCTTTACAAAAAAGTGCGCGAACGGATCGCTCGCAAAAATCGTGGGGAAAGCTTCGCCGGGAACGGGCAGATCCGGCGGTTTCTCATTGTTACTGTCCTTCGAATAAACCAGCCGCGCATCGGGGCCGAAAATCCAGACCTGGTTCGCCTTGTAACCAGTCAGGGCGATGTCGTTGACGTAATCTTCGAACCAGCGCTGGTTCTTCGTCGCCACCGCCTGGACCATGTCGTCCCAGTAGGAGTCGTATTCGGCCAGGGTCTTGAGCGGTTCGCCATCCTTTTTCAGGAACGCATCGAACGATTGCTTCCGTTCGTTCTCCCGGTCCGCCGCGATCCGGGCGAATTTGTGCCGGTCGTAAACCCGGAACGCCCACAACCCTGCAATGAAAGTAGCCACGACCGCCAGGAGCAGGAGCGTGATCTTAGTTTGGACTTTCATCTTTCTTGGAATCGTCCGGGACCGGAGTAGCCACTTCGCATCGGGGTCCCTTCGACGAATTCCTCCACTAACTTATTCGCGCAAGCGTTGCTCCCGAATCGCAACTATTTTTAAATCGTTTCCTTCTGCCCGGATTGTCCACCAGTTGCGCGTCCGGCCGACCGCCTTGTTCTTCGAGGTCCGGGCGGCACTATGCAGCTCGAACGAGATGCTGAATTCGATATTGGTCTCGCCTTCTTCGGCGGAAGCGAAAAACGCCACCGGCCCCAACAGATTGTATTTCCGCTCAGGCCACCGCTTGATGTAGTCACTCGTGTCCTTGGTCACGAACGCTTCCGACACGTTTCCGTGATCGAAATAGCGAACCGGAAATGCGTAATATTTAATCTGCGAGGCGACATCCTGACCCTCCGCATCGCGCAGATAATCGCTGACAAACTTATTTATCCGATCCGGCGTCAGATCCTGACTCGGCGGCACCGACTCGGCCGGCGCTGGTGGGCTGGGAGTGAGGTCGGGGTGTTCTTCCGCTTCCCGCTGTAAAGCCAGGCGCTGCGATTCCGGCAGCGCGCTTGCCGTATCGCTCTTCAGAATCGGCAGGTCCGGCAGATTGGGCCCCGCGACTGCGACCGTGACGATGTGCAACGAAGTGGCCGTCACCTGATCGACATTCCCGGTCACGGCGAATCCTTTTCGTTTCTGGTATCGTTTTAGAGCCGCCGCAAGCTCCGAACTATTCTGTCCGTCGACGTTACCGAAATACAGATTCCGTTTCCGCAGTTCTTCCTGGACCTGACGGATTTGCTCGTCGGCGCGAACCGGGGCCGGGAACGCGCATGCGAGGAGGACGAGACAAAGAAGGACCTTCGGCATGTACCTAGTAGTTCGTATGGAAATTATAATTCGGTCGCCTGCCAGAACTTTCGAAACGCTCCCGGCCAGCTCCGATCGATGACCCGCCGCCGCGCCTCTTCTCCCATTCGACTTCTCGTCGTTGCACTGCGAGCGAGCTGCTCGATGGCGCGCGCAAAATCCTCCGGGTCATGGGCTTTCGTCACAATGCCGGTCATCCCGTCGTCGACAAGTTCTTTTGGCCCGCCCAAATCCGAGACGATGACCGGGAGTCCCGAGGCCTGCGCTTCGAGGACCACGTTTCCGAATGTGTCCGTCGTGCTGGGAAAAACGAAGACATCGGCGGATGCATAAGCCCGGGCCAGCGCTTCGCCTTTGAGGTAACCGAGGAAGACTGCATCCGGCAGCGCGGCCGTGAGCGCTTCCGTGTAAGGACCGTGGCCGACCAGATAAAGTTTCACCGGCACTCCGGTGTCGCGGATTTTTTTGTAAGCGGTCGCGAGCACATCGAGATCTTTTTCGCGCGAGATGCGCCCGACGTAGAGCAGGCGAACTTCCTGCCCGTTCGCGCCAGAGCCTGGCCAGAAAGTCAGGTCGCGCCGGGCCGGGTTGAACAAATCGGTATCGAGACCGCGCGGCAGGATCTTCAATTTTTCCGGCGCGAATCCGCGATCGACCCAGCATTTGCGATACTGCTCCGAATTCACGAAGACCGTGTCCATTTGACCGTAGAGCCAATGCATGTAACTCCAGGCCAGGCTCTCGAGGAACCGGTCGTCTGTCAGAATCCGGACGTATTCGGGAATGTCGGTGTGGTAAATACCGCTCGTCTGCAGGTTCAGCATTTTGGCCGCGAGCAATCCAGTCAGGCCGACGGGGCCTGGCGTGCTGATGATGATTTCGGTGAATTGTTCCCGCTGAATGTAATCGAGGATCTGCATGATCGGCGGAAAACTGAGCCGCTGCAGTTCGTACTCAGGCAATTCGAATTCGCCGATCGGCCGGAAGTTCTGGATCGGAATGTCTGTAACGTCGAGCCGGAGGCGGGAGGTGACGACGATAAGCTCTTCGCCTGCCGCTACGCCGGCCGCGGTCATTTTGCGGATCGTGGTGGCGACGACATTCACGTCGTCGAGCGTATCGGTGAACCAAGCGCGCTTTCGATTTTGCAGCTCCACCGGAATCTGGCCGGTCATCTCCTGAAAAATGCCGCGCAACCATTTCCGCGACGGCGCCTGGCTGTGAAACGCATAAATGTACGGCGAAAGCATGATCACGATCGGCGCGATCCCGCTCAGCGCCTGCATGCTTTCGATCAAGTTCCCTTGACGGATCTGCTGCACGAATTTTTCGAAAAGACGAAACGCGAGCTGTTCGCTGACCAGATTCGCCATGAGGAAAGCGCGGCGTTCCGGTTCCTGCACGCCTTTCATTTCTTTCGCCAGCCGTGCTTTGACTTTGGGCCGGGCGAAATGTTTGGAGAGGCCTTTCCAAAGAGAAACGTTGCGCGGCTTGGCCAGCTCGAAAATTTTTCCAGACATCACGCCCTGGGCGATGAACGTCGCTTTCTCGCGCAGGGTGAACTCAGTGGGATCGCGTCCTTCCATGAACCGCGAGAACATCGTTTCCAGGAGCGGGCCCGTCGGGCCGAGTCGCTCGGTGAAGCGGTCCTGGATGAAACGCGAGACGGTGTTGTAGAAACCGTGCGAGAGGGCCAGCGGCGTGCCGCCTTCACCGCGAGCAACGCAATCGCCCTTTGCGACATGACGCAGAAAACTCACGGGCGTCTTTGCGCCTGGTGTCTCGGTGAACGCGCTGGCCACGAATCGCCCGCCGTGATCGTCCGAGCCTCCCGTGAAGATTTTCTTCCACGGTTCGGGATGAGTCGGCTCGATCCCGTGACGGTTCGCGAACGCCTCGATTTTTTCCGGCGTTAATCCGGTGAACAACTGTTGCGCCAGCGAGCTGAGAAGCGCGTCGCGCAATCCATTGATGCCTTCGAAATGTTTGAAGAGCAGAATCAGGCGCTCGAGATGGGTGACGTCCAGTTTGCCGTTGATGCTGTAGAGCGGGTGGGCCACCGAATGGGCAATTGCCTGTTCCCGCAGATAACGTTGCAGATCGAGAATGTTGTCCCGGACCTTCACGATCTCGGCGTGCTGCGCTTCGTTTATTCCCCAGACGAGGAGATGGATCTTGCAGGGATCCTGCGGGAAATACGTGGTGACTTCCTCGCTGATGAACGTGCCGGGCAAATCCGCGATCTCGAGGTTGCCGTCGATCGTGTCGTGATCGGTGATGGTAACGAAATCCATTCCGCGCTCGCGCAAGAGCCGGTGGAGATCCCGCGGGTCGGTGTAGCTGTCGGGAAAATCGAACCGGCGAAAGAGCCATTCTTCCGAGCGCGCGCTGAACCGGGAATGAATATGCAAATCGCAGCGGCTCATACGCGAGGCATCAGGAACGTTGTTGCAGGCGCTTTTCCGCGATCCAATCGCGGTAAGTCGTCGCGGTCCGGTTCTCGATCAGGCAATCGATCAAGCGCAGGGCCTGTTGCCAGATCGCCGGATGATCGCGGTCCGGCGGATGCAGGCTGACTCGCGCGACCGGGGAATCGTTGAGGCGGCGTGCCAGCAAATCGTTCCACGCCAGGCTGACTGTCCGCCGCCAGCTGCTGCGAACACTGTAAACAACCGAGCGCGCCGGATAACTTGCGCCGCTGCGCAGATCGTGGATCCGGGTCAGCCGTGTCGTGTATTCCATTTCCGCGTCCGCTACCGCGCGCTCCGCTTCGCGCCCGAGCAGCCAGGCCGGCGCGATGAAGCCACGCGGCGTCAGGCCCGACTTCGTGAATTCTTCCCGCGCTCGGGTGACCCGGCGCAGCGCCTCCTCGTATTCAAGATCGAAAAATTCTCCTTCATCGCCGGTGTAAAGACGGGTCATGAACTTCTGAGTCAATGTTTCACCGGAACGGCGCGGGCGTTCGTGAAAGTAACCGTGAATGACGATCTCGTGGCCTTTTTCTTCGAGATCCTGAAGCCAGCGGACAAACGCGCGATCTTCCGTGAAACAGCCGCGGTGATGATAGTCGGGCACGACCAGGAGCGAACAAACCGCCGCGCCATGATGCGCCACCTCGGTAATGATATCCTCAATCCACGGCCGCGTGGTTGGCGCCACGTCGTGCACGGAAACGATGAGGGCGGCGCGGTCTGCTTCCGCCGAAAGCGCGAACAAGGAAGAGAACGACGTCGCACTGGCTCCGGTCACACCGGATTTTCTATCTCAACTTCGTCGCAAACAAGCTATTTAGTGGCGCTCGACGAAGCCCAAGCTGCTGCAAGCGTTCCGAGGTGGATCGAGCGCTCCGTCGCTCGATGTGTGAGAGACGATCGACTCGTCAATCATCGCGCGACTGAGCGCGCGATCCACCCATGCGCATAACTTCCTCGAACTGCTCGCGTGTTACCGGCTGCACCGACAATCGAGACAGGCGGAGCAGTGCCATTTCCTTCAGCTTCGGGTTGCCTTTGATTTCCTCGAGCGTGACCGGCCGGGCGAGCGGTTTTTCCGGTGCCAGGTCCACCGCGCTCCAATCGCCCTCGGTTGCCGTTGGATCGGCATAGGCTTCGCGGATCACCTTCGCGGTCCCGAAGACCGCCTTGTCCGTGACGCTGTGATAATAAAATACGGCGTCGCCTTTGCGCATCGCGCGAAGATTATTGCGCGCCGTAAAATTGCGGACACCGGTCCAAGCCGTTTTTCCATCGCGCACAAAATCGGCCCACGAGTAAGCCGACGGTTCCTGCTTCACGAGCCAAAATTGTTTCACGAGGGGATTAGTACACCACCCTCGGATTCGCCAACAAGCCCCAAGGAGGGGCGCTTTCCAAACCGCCCCTCTTAAGACGGCTCCAGCCGTCGTCGCCTCTCGGCGCGTTATAAAGGGGGCGGTTTTGAAAAGCGCCCCTCCTTGGGACTCACCTTGCCACGACATCTTAAAGAAAGCGTCGCTTGAAGCTGAAATCAGAACCCGCGATTCGACAATGGTTCCACCATGTTTCACACTCGCTGCACATGGCGCGCGGCTCATTCATCACTTTCGAAGGCTCGGAAGGCTGCGGGAAATCGACCCAGGTCCTGCGGCTCGCCGCGCGGCTGGAGCAGGCGGGCGTCCGCACTCTCGTCACTCGCGAACCGGGCGGCACTGCCATCGGCGAAAAGATCCGGAACCTTCTCCAGTTCGCGCCGGAAAGTTTCGCCATGACGCCAGAAACTGAGCTGCTCCTCTTCGAAGCAAGCCGCGCTCAGCTCGTCCGCGAAACCATCGCGCCGGCCTTGGAACAGGGAACCGTCGTCATCTCCGATCGCTTCTTCGATTCGACGACTGTCTATCAAGGCGTGGCCCGTCGGCTCGCGCCGGAAATTGTCGAAACCCTGAACGCTTTTGCCGTTGGCGACGCGCGACCGGACCTGACCTTCATCCTCGACGTCGACGTCGAGACAGCGCGCGGCCGAATGTTGCGCCGCGTCCGTCCAGTAGCGGTGGACGACCGAATGGAACAGGAGCCGATCGAATTCTACGAGCGCGTCTGCGCCGGTTATCACGAGCTGGCCAAGCGCGAGCCCAATCGCTTCATCGTCATCGACGGAAAACAATCCCCCGACGCGATCGAGGAACAGATCTGGACCGCTCTTCAATCGAAAATCGAAATTCGAAATTCGAAAATCTAGCAATGGCTTTCACCCGTCTCGCCGCCCTCGATTACCTCAGTCGCGCCCATGAGCGCGGCCGGCTTGGCCACGCCTATTTGATTTCCGGTCCGCCGGGCAGCGGCAAGCGCGGCCTCGCCTCCGATCTCTCGAATCTCGTCTCCGGCACGCAGTCGGACGACGTCTTCGCGTCGCCACCCGCCGGTGTTTATCTGGCCGAACCCGAATCGAAGTCGCGCCGCATCGTTATAGATCAAGTGCGCGCGCTCGAACACGCGTTGCAGATGCGGAGCGCGAACGGTCATCGCAAAGTCGCCATCATCGCGGACGCGGACCGTCTCCAGCCGCAGGCGGCGAATGCTTTCCTGAAAACCCTGGAAGAACCGCCTAACGACTCGTTGCTCATCCTCTTGAGCTCCATGCCCGAGGTTCTGCCGGACACAATTATTTCCCGTTGCGTCGCGGTCCCGCTGGCGGCGAACGACGAAACCGAGCTGTCGGCTGACGAGAACGAACTCGTCGAGCTGCTGGGGCAGACGGTTTCGGCGCAAGGGCAGGGGATCCAGCCTGCTTATCAAATGGCGCGCGGTTTTAGCCGGTTAGTGGCGCAGGTCCGGCAAACGATCCAGGAGGAAAACGCGGCGGCGTTGAAACGAGACGAAGGCCGCTATCGCAATACGACCGACGGCGCGTGGCTCGATGAGCGCGAAGATTATTACAAGGCGCTGACCGAGAGCCAGTATGTCCGGCAGCGCGCGCGCCTCGTCGAGATTCTTTTCCTCTGGTGGACGGATGTGCTTCGGGCCAACACCGGCATTGCCCGCCGCGATCTTCCCGGAGCCGCGAAGCAAACCGAGAAACTGGCGGAACGCCTCAAGGCGCCCGAAATTCTCCGGCGCATCCGGCGGCTGGAAGAGATGCGCGATCATCTCGGCCGCAACATCCAGGAGGCGCTCGCCGTCGAGGTCGCGTTCCTGAGCGTGTTTACCTGGTAGGGACGCCGCGCTGCGGGCCGGTTGAACCACTGCTCGATAATTCTGGCGCGCCGACATCTTGACGGCTTAAAGCCGTCAAGATGAAGTTCGCCCCTTGCCTGACTAAACGGCGGTCGGCTTATAAACCGCCGTCACAGTCCCGCCGGGAGCTGTCATCTCTACGAAATGACCCCGACACGGCGGCCGCGACAACGCAAGGATCTGCTACGGCATACGGGATCTTGACGGCTTTAAGCCGTCAAGATTGGGAGTGGTGGTCGAATCGAAATCCTTCAAGGTTGGCGTTCGCCTACGGGTTGCATAACATTCGGCTGTCATGAGATTCGAAAATCAGGTTGCCGTTGTAACTGGGTCAGGTCGCGGCATTGGGCACGCCATCGCCGTCCGTCTCGCAAAAGAAGGCGCGCGGGTCGCCTCCGTGAGTCGCACGGAAGCGAACGCACAAAAGACAGCCGACGAAATCAACGCCGAGCGCGCCGATGCAGCGAAAGCGTACGCCGTAGATGTGGCCGACCAGGCGGCGGTCCAAACGGCCGCGGCCCATATATTCGAAGATTTCGGCCGCGTCGATATTCTGGTGAACAACGCCGGCGTGACCCGCGACGGCTTGAGTATGCGGATGCCGATGGAGGATTGGGACCTGGTCCTGAACACGAACCTCAAGGGCGCTTTCAATTTCATCCAGGCCGTGATGCGCCCGATGATCAAGCAGCGCAGCGGCCGCATCATCAACATTAGCTCGATCGCCGGCCTGACCGGTAACGCGGGCCAGGCGAATTATTCCGCGAGCAAAGCCGGCCTGATCGGCCTCACCAAAACCCTGGCGCGCGAATTGGCCAGCCGTGGCATCACCGTGAACGCCGTCGCGCCCGGCCTGATCGAGACTGATATGACCACCGTGTTGTCCGACGAAATCCGGCAGGCGATCCTGCAAAAAGTTCCGCTCGGGAAATTGGGCGAGCCCGACGACATCGCCGGCGCCGTGGCCTATCTCGCCTCCGCCGAAGCGAAATACATCACCGGCCAGGTCCTCACGGTAGACGGGGGAATGGTGATGTAGGTGGATCGCGCGCTCCGTCGCGCGATTGGTGGAAGTCGAGGCTACGCCGCAAACCATCGCGCGACCGAGCGCGCGATCCACCTTGCGCCCCGCGCCCGTCCGTTTGATCGTCTTCCCATGGCGATAGAAAAAGCGACCTTCGGTGCCGGTTGTTTCTGGGGAGTGGAATCGACGTTTCGGGCGGTGCCCGGCGTGACGAACGTCACCGTCGGCTACGCGGGCGGGAAGACGCAGAATCCCACTTACGAAGACGTTTGCAGCCACACCACCGGCCACGCCGAAGTGGTCCAAGTCGAGTTCGACCCGGCGAAGGTCAGTTACGATCAGTTGTTGGAAGTTTTCTGGTCGAACCACAACCCGACGACGCTTAATCGCCAGGGTCCCGATGTCGGCGATCAATATCGTTCCGTTATCTTTTTCCACAGCCCGGAGCAACAGACCGCGGCGGAAGCTTCCAAGACTCAGCTCGATGAAAGCGGGCGGTTTAAGAATCCCATCGTTACCTTTATTCAGCCCGCGCCGGAGTTTTATCCGGCCGAGGAATATCACCAGCGTTATCTCGAAAAACGCGGGCTCTCGCACTGCGCGATCTAGGGCGTAGCGGCCATGGAGCGCGAGGTCATTCGGTCGAAGAACTTCGTGGCCGAGGCCGCGGAGTTCATTCTGCGCCACGCGCACGAAGCGCTTGCGGAACGCGGCCAGTTTCGCATCGCGCTTTCCGGCGGAAACACGCCGCGCCCGGTTTACACGGAGCTGGTCCGGATCGGGGGCGACCTGCCGTGGGACCGCGTGCTGTTTACTTTCGGCGACGAACGTTGCGTCCCGCCCGACGATGCGCAGAGCAACTACCGGATGGCGCGCGAGTCACTTTTTGTCCCGGGCGCCGTGCCGGAAAAGTCGGTGATGCGGATGCGCGGGGAAATCGATCCGGAACTGGCCGCGCAGGAATATCAGGACGGCCTCGACCTGCTCGCGACCCAGCAGGGCGAAGTCGTTTTTCGCCACGATTTGATTTTGCTCGGGCTCGGCGATGACGGCCATACGGCGTCGCTCTTTCCCGGCACGCCGGCTCTGACTGAAAACAGTCGCAAAGTGGTCGCGAACTACGTTCCGAAATTCAGCTCGTGGCGGATCACGTTTACCTACCCGCTCATCAACCAGGCGCGTCACGTCTGTTTTCTCGCGAATGCGAACAAAAACCCGGCGTTGATCGACGAGGTCTTGGGCGGTGCGGAGAAATATCCGGCCGCGCGCGTCGCTCCCGCGAACGGTGATTTAACCTGGCTCCTTGCCGAGGCGTAGGCTTCGGCACACCTTTCGCTTTCCGTCTCCCATGCGCAAAATAATCGTTACCGGCTCAGCCGGCCTGATCGGGTCTGAAACCGTTCGCCATTTTGCGCGGGACGGCTTTCGCGTCATTGGCCTCGACAACGACATGCGGAGCCGGTTTTTTGGCGCGGAAGCATCGACCAAAAAGACACGCGATGAGCTGCTCGGTTCGGTGCCGGGGTATGAGCATCACGATCTCGATATCCGCGATGCCGCGAAGGTCCTCGAGCTGTTCAAAGAACACAGCAAAGATATCGCGGCCGTGGTTCACACCGCGGCGCAGCCTTCCCACGATTGGGCGGCGCGCGATCCGCAAACCGATTTCACGGTCAACGCCAATGGCACCTTGAATCTGCTCGAAGGCGCCCGGCAATTTTGCCCGGAAGCTCCGTTCGTCTTCACCTCGACCAACAAAGTTTACGGCGACACGCCGAATCGGTTGCCGCTCCAGGAATTGCCGCTGCGCTGGGAGATCGCGCCGGGCCACGAATACGAGCCGGGCATTTCCGAATCGATGAGCATCGATTACACGAAGCATTC
>Ga0105242_10004139_pt1 | contig 11292 bp, 4 predicted proteins | sample KBSM24metaG_FD_81521 | JGI IMG/M metagenome (GOLD analysis project Ga0105242, IMG submission 81521) | Miscanthus rhizosphere microbial communities from Kellogg Biological Station, Michigan, USA - KBS M2-4 metaG | ecosystem: Host-associated > Plants > Roots > Rhizosphere > Soil | place: Michigan...
CGTCTATGGCTGGGGATACAATGGCCGGGGCCAGCTCGGCACGGGCTTCACCAATGTCGCTCAGGCTACGCCCGTCGTCATGCAGAGCGGACCGGACAACATGAACAACATCAGCGATCTCGCGGCCGGTGGGAATTTCAGCATTATGGTCCGTAACACGGATCGCGCGGTCTTTGTGAGCGGAGATAACCAGTCCGGGCAGCTCGGGACTTCCGGCAACCAATCCACCCAATCTGTGCCAGTCCGAAGCAACTTCTGAAGTCACCGGCCAAGGCTCGCTATCTCTTCGGCCTCTGTTACCGTCTCACTGGTCGGGCGGCGCAAAAATCGCTCTTACGTAAAAGCGCTACTCACCAAAACGGCGGTTTCGAGCCGGCGTTCGTTTCATCCGCACCTGCACCCTGTGACCAAAACAATTCCGTGAAGATTTCCCTAACCACGCTTATCGCCTGTCTCCTCACCGTCCCCGGCGCCTTCGCCGCGGCTGTGATCCACGTTCCAGCAGATCAACCGTCGGTCCAAGTCGCTCTCGACACCGTCCCCGATGGTGGAATCGTTGAGCTCGCGGCCGGCAACTATTCCGCGCCCGGGCCTAACGGATTCACGATTTTTCCGGATCAGGGTGGCGCCACCAGAAGCTTTACCGTCCGGGCGGCAGCCGGCGCGACGGTGGTGCTCAATGGAAATGGAAACTCACGGATTCTTACCCTCACCACACCCAAGCCCGTCTTTTTCGAGCGCCTTGTTTTTGCCAATGGTCTCTCCACCCAGAGTTACCAGTCTGGCGGCGTCAGTCTTTCCCACGCGCAGGCCAGCTTCACTCAGTGTATTTTTGACAACAACGCCGCGAACCCGACGAAACCCAATCCGGAAACGGGCGGAGGCGCAGTCTGGATCGACACTTCCACCGTAGCTTTCGAGGGCTGCACTTTTTCAAACAACACTTCGCTGCATTACGCGGGCGCGATCAGCGCTTTGTTATCCGATGTGTTCATCAACAACTCCCGTTTTACAAGCAACCACACGAATGTGGCGGGGCAGTCTGACTTCAATGCGGGGGGCGCGATTCACGCCAATGGCGGCAATACCAAAATCGCGCATAGCAGATTCGACGACAATTCGGCGGGATACGTAGGCGGCGCTATCTATGTCATCGGTCTATGGGAAGACGCAGCTCCAAGCGCGGATCTTCTTGTCACCGATTCCGAATTCTCCAACAACGTCGCGGCCCTGGGGCCTACCGGCACGTTCTCGAATACAACTACCGGCGGCGCGGTTTTTCTCGAGGCGGAAACAACGGCTCGCTTCTTCAATTGCCGTTTTACGAATAACTCCGCGCAGCAGGGTGGAGCAATTAGTAGCTACCAGGCGATCACTGAAGTTAAGAACAGCGTCTTCACGAACAATCGTGCAGTAGGCAGCGGATTTTCGGAAAGCCTGGGCGGCGCGATCATCGCGTTGTCGTCCGACAACGACAAGACCCACCCGAACCATCGGCCGTCTCAGCTCACTGTAACAGACTCTCTGATCCAGGGCCCGGGAAGTAGCTCGCCTTCGGCCCGTCAGGGCGGCGGCATCTTTATCGCAGGTGATCTCAATTTTGCCTATGGCCTGGGAGGCTTCCCAGTTAATGGAAGCCTCGATGACAACCGGGCGGTGGCCTATCTTACTCGCGTCGTTTTCTCGGATCTCGCGACCGTCGGCCCGGACAGCAACGGCGGAGCGGGCGGCGCGTTGACCGCTGATTTTGCCACCGTTCACATGAATGCCTGCATTGTGATGAATTGCAGCACGTCGCATTTTGGCGGCGGCATGGAATTGGTCCGGCGCTCTGTCGGCGACATCAACAACACGACCTTCAGTAACAACAAGGCTGCAGAACTCGGCGGCGCGATCACGATGTTCGGCGGTGAGTTGAACGTCAATGGATGCAACTTCTTCGACAACAGCCTGACCAAGGTCGACGCGTTGGGTGCCATATTAGTTACCAGCGCGGATCCGGGAGGTGGCGGTCTGCCTCCAATCGACATGACAGGGACCATCTCGAATTGTTTGATTCAGAACAATTCCGGCAAGAACACAATCCTCGACGGCGACAGCGCTACTGCGCCGTTCAACCGCATGCAATACAAGGGGAACCGCTTTTATCCCGACGGCCCTGACGTGTTTCATAACGACTACGGTGGCGGGTCGGTAAACGTTCAGCAGCTGAATTCGATGATAATTCGCCGCAATGATAATACGGTGGATGACAAAGCGCCACTTAACGACAATGTCGCGCTTGCAACAGCGGAACAGGCCGGCGCTATTCTTATGGTGCCACCAACGGTCCTTCAAACCGGCGCTCCGGGCGAAACCGTGCCGCTTTCGTCGTTCATCTCCTATGCGGCAAGTGGCGGTACCGCGATCATTGATGGCACTGCCCAACGCAGCAATACCGGCGACCTTCCTACTACCACCGATGGAGCGCACACCCTGAAAGTAGGCTCTCTCACGCTGGTGACCTCACCGCCGGCCGGCGCCGCTCTAAATATTTCAACCCGTCTGCCGGTAGGGAGCGGACAAAGCGTTTTGATCGGCGGTTTCATCGTCCAAGGCCCGACCTCAAAACGCGTCATGATTCGCGCTATTGGCCCATCGCTGAGTCCCGGCGTGCCTAACGCACTCCTCGATCCTACTTTGGAATTGCATAGCGGGAACGGCGCCTTGATCGGCCGGAACGATAACTGGCGTGTTACCCAGACTGGCGGAGTGATTACGCAGGACCAGGCGATCGAGATTGCCGCCACCTCCATTGCACCGACGAACGACGCAGAGTCGGCCATCGTCGCCATCCTGGCTCCCGGTGCTTATACCGCAGTTGTCGGCGGCGCCAATAATTCTACCGGAATAGCTGTCGTCGAAATCTATGACCTCGACGCGGTGCAGGACTCGACGCTGGCTAACATTAGCACCCGCGGGTTTATCCAGACCGGCGATAACGTGATGATTGGCGGCTTTATCTATCTTGGTGGCGTTGGAGCGACCAAAGTCGTTATCCGCGGTATCGGTCCCTCTCTTGCCGCTGTCGGCATCAACAATGCCCTTGTCGACCCAGTCCTCGAAGTCTTCAACGCAAATGGAACTTCGGTAGCTCTAAACGATGACTGGCAACAATCGCCGCAGGCCACGGCCATCCAAAGCGTCGGCCTTGCTCCGTCCAATACGGCGGAATCAGCGCTCCTTTTGACCGGGCTGGCGCATGGCTCCTATACCGCCGTGCTGAAGGGAAAAAATAATGGGACCGGCGTCGGAGTTATCGAAGCTTATATCTTCCCGTAGCTAGTTATTAGCATGGGGAATTTTTTGCGCGCCATCCAGTTTGTAGCTGTCGCCTGTCCGGGCATCGATAGCCCATGCGCCTAAGTCCTGTGCTCCCGGGGGTAACAACGTTCCAGGAAAGGTTGCCCGCCAGCCGATGTTCGTTTGCCAGCGCCCCACCCCTTTGGCGATGTCCGCGCGATCAATTCGCTCCGCTGCCATGGTAAGCGCCATCCACGCTCCCGAGGAATCGCGAAAGGCGAGCACGATTCCGTCTGCCCGCTCGTGTCGCCCGGGTAAAATCGCCCAGCCCGCGACGGTATACTGACCATCGCTTGCCGTAATCGACTCGACACGACCGCAATTGCTTCTCTCACCGTCGCTCGACGCAGCGTCATCGCGCATCCGCGGGTCCTTAACCAGGGGCGGTCGAAAACGGTTCGCTCCATCGAGGAGTTGAACGAACCCACGGATAGCGTCGACGCTCGGGTATAACGTGGCGGTCATGATCGCTTCTGCCATTCCCGGGTCCCGCAGCGCCTTGCTGTATTGCAACGCCGCCTTTCCATCCAAACGGTAAGTCCGCAAGTTAGCCATTTGCTCAAAGCTAAACGGCAGGCTTTGAAGATATCCAATCGCCAGGACTGCTATTCCCGCCCCGCCTATCCATGGAAGGGTTGTCGCACTCGAAGGACTTAATCGCGCTTTGAGATGGCGCCCGATGAGAAGCAGAAGCGCCAGAAGAGATATGACCAGCATCAGGCTGACGGTCGTGTAGCGCGACTCGAGCGCCTGACCTGCAGGCATGTATGGCCGACGGCCAATCGCGCATAAGACAGCCCCCGCAATGGCAAAAGCGCCAAAGGCAGCCCATGGCATGCTGTTCTGTGCTAGATGCCTGAGGTTGCCGCGCCGGTAAACGTAACCTAACGAAGCCAGATAGAGCGCCGTCAGGATTACCCCCATGGCAAAGGGAACATGCGTCGCCTGGTCAGTCGCGGTGCGGAATAAGCCGCCACCCAGGAAGACAAGCGCATACTCTGCATAGAGGAAGGGATGAAAGCCGGTGAGAATCCGCGCGTAATGAGGAGGCTGATGGTAGCCAATCAAATAGAGGCCAACGCAAACACCCGCTGCTCCCAACCAGCAGGCCAGCCACCGGATTGTCTTTCCGCGCTCCATCCGTTCTCCTGACACCAGGAACAATGGGAATGACAGAAGCCAGCCAAACGCTCCGGTCGAAAAAGAAAACATCGCGACCGTAGTAAGAAGGGCCGATAACCAGAACTTTGAGCTAAGCCGGCTGTTCGAGGTCAGTATTACCCAGGACGTGGTGAGGCATAACGGCGGCACAAAAAAGGCGCACTGGAATCCCCAAAGCCAATTCTCGTATTGGACGGGCGAGAAAAGAAGCACGGTAATGCAGAACCCGACCGCATATCGCGCCCGGTTCGACAGAGACAGCGTCCTTTTGATCAGGATATACATGTTGCCGGCAGTGAGGCTGCACAACACGACGGACAGGAGCATTTGGAGACGGAGGTCCCAGGAGGGCAGCCAGGCCTGCGCGGCGACCACCAATTTGACAAAGAAAATGCGGTGCTCGTTGTGCTGCTGAAGCAAATGCCTCAATTGGATCTTATGATGGACGGCCTTGGAGACCAGCGAGGAAAGGTCCCAGTCGTCCGCGACCGGCACGTTCACGCCGAAGTGCGCAATGCAGCCGATAATGACCGCAATCGGCAGGAGCGGGAGGCATCGTCCAATCCACGCACCCGAAAACTTCCGTGAAATTTTCAAGGCGACCATATTCGTGGTTCCTCCCGAAACGCGCAAGCGCGGTGGCCGCCAGACCAGCCGGCTCCCTGTTTACTCCACGATATTTGCGAAGTATTTCTTTACGCCGCCGCTGATATCGGGGAATTACAACTGCAGCTTCAACCGGTTCATCCATTGGCTTCTCCCAACGCTCCGGCTATTTCGAGAATCGGAGCCTTCCTCCGGGAACGCCGGTTTCTGGCCGCTTTTCTGGCGGCCGCTTTTGGACTTCTTTGGTTTGACCTGATTTCATTGCCCGGGGGGCCTGTCTCGCCGGGCCTGGATTCGTCCTGGTGCGGCGCGCTCATTCATTTCGCCGCGCTCCAACTGCAGTTCGGCAAAGATGTCATCTTTACCTACGGACCGCTTTCTCACCTGATCTCGTTCGCTTACACCGGCGAGCTAGTTACCGCGCGGGTCATCTGGGAGTTTGCGAGCAAGACCTTGTTCGCCGCCATCCTTTGCGGAGTCATCGTTCGGTTACCAAGGATATGGCGACCAATCTTCCTCCTTTACGTGCTTCTTTTCATCTGGGTCGATCCCATCTCGGATGCGCTCTACTTTCTCATTATAACCTGCGTAACCGCGGCGCTCTTCCGGATCAAGGAGACGCCAAAGATTCTGGCAGGGTTAATCGGCGTGTTCCTGGGAGTCTGTTCGCTGATCAAGTTTACCTACTTTCTGCTCGCGCTCTTCGCCCTGGTATTCGTGATTGGATATCATTGCACCCGACGCAGGCCTGCCATCGCCATAACGATCGGGCTTAGTTTTACAGTTAGCATTCTTGTCTGCTGGAAACTGGCGGGGCAGAGCTTCATCAACATCCCCTCTTACCTTGTCAGCTCGCTCGACATTTGTTTCGGCTACAAGGAGGCCATGGGCGTTCATGCCGGCAGTAACTGGATTGTCGTGGCCGGCATCGCGGCGCTCTGCCTGGGACTTCTTCAATGCGGCCTGCTTCTCCTCGACTCCCGAAGTTGGAGCGCTCTGTGGATTGCGCTCTTCTTCGCCGGCGAAACGCTCCTGAGCTGGAACCGCGCTTTTGTCCGCGCCGACGACCACGTCCTCAGCTTTTTTGCCGTTTGCCCCGCGGCGATCCTGGCGCTTTCGACCACGTGGCAGCCCCGCTCACGGGTCCGGCTTCTCGGGAACGTGACCAACGCTCTGATTCTCGGGGTCTGCCTTTGTGGCATTTTCTTGCAGCACCCCGCGGCCGTGAAGTCCTGCCTCATCGATACCCGGACGCGAATTACCTGGACGTGGAGAATTGTAACCGGGCTTGGGTCAAAAATGAGCGAGCTCGACGCCCAGCTAAAGGAGGCCAAGCTTTCTTACCAGCTTCCCAAAGTCCGTGCGGAAGTAGGCGATCAGAGCCTGGACGTTTTTGGATACGAACAGGGAATCGCGCTCCTTAATGATCTCAACTATACGCCGCGTCCTATCTTCCAAGGATACAGCGCCTACCATCCCAGGCTTATCGAAGCTAATACGGCCTTTTATTCTTCGGACCGGGCTCCGCTCTACGTTCTGCTCAAATACCAGACCATCGACGGGCGGTATCCCACTCTCGACGACGCCGGCGTATTGCGACAGATCCTGTTCAATTACTCACCTTTGTTTCAGGAGCATGGTTATTCGCTTTGGAAGCGAGTTAGTGTCGTAACACCTGTTTCGCCTGCTCCGATTTCCACTCACTCCCTTCTGTTCGATGAAGTTTGCTCGGTCCCAGCCGGAACCAACCTTTGGATCGAGCTCGATCTCAAGAAATCAGTCCGCGGGCACCTGCGAAATCTTCTGTATAAACCGCCCCAGGCAGAGATCTATGTCAACGACGGACAGGGCCACCAGGTCGCTCACCGGCTTGTTCCCTCCATGTCTTCATCCGGATTTATTTTCAATCCGCAGTTGGACACTCCCCGCGATCTTCTCGAAGCAGCCCTGGGGTTACCGGCGAAATCAGCCATCTCATTTCTGGTTCACGTGCGCCGGGAAGACAGGCGTTATTTCCAGCGGCGTTTCACCGCCCGGGTCTCTTCCCTGCCGGACCTGCACAAGGAAGTCGCTTCCGGAACTCCACGGCGCTGGAGCTACAAAGCCCTGTTCGGTGACGACGACCCGCAATCGGAGTTGGTTGATATTTTCCACGCTTCAACCCAGGTGCTCCTCGACGGAAAAATGACGGGCTTCAAAGATTTCTCGGCCCTGAACCAGGGAACCCTGAATGTGTCCGAGCGTGGGCTCGAAATCTCCGCCCTGGGAACCGACGTTCAGGTTCAGTTACCGCAAATCTCGCTGCCCCTCGGGCAAAAAGCGATTCTTCGCGTGGATCTCGAAGCGCCGGCCGACACCGGTTTGCAACTCTTCTACCGGCCCGAGGGAGCGACGGCCTACAACAACTATCCAATGGATCGGTTTGTTCGGCGCGGCAGCAACACCTTGTATTTTGAGCTGAGCCAGGCCGAGACGGCAGGCGGAGCGTTGCGCCTCGACCCGGGTATGGTTCCGGGGCCGTATCTCATGACCCATTTCGAGCTTCGCCTCGTTCCTTCTCCGCCGGCCGATGCGCCGCGGGAGTAACCCGGCCGAACTTGAATTACCGGCCGCGGACGGCAGAGTCAGTGACCGATTGTGTCGAACGAAGACGATCATCTGCGGCGATTGAATAGCGAGCTGGATGCGCTCCGCGGCTCGCTTGTCGCCTTGCGCCGCCAGGTTCCGTTGTCGCGGCAGGGCACGCCGCGCACCGACACTTTAGAAACCGCGACCAAACATTTCAACGGCGTGAAGACCCTGGTGCGGTTGCTCCAGGGCGACGCAGCCGAAAACCGCACCCGCCTGGAGCGCGCTGAGCGGGAAGTTTGGGACCAAAAAGTTCGCCGCGCCGATGCCACCGCCAGGTTGAAACGCAGCGAACAACTCCTTGAGAAAATTCAACGCTCGGCTGCGTGGAAAGTGGTGAAGCCGATCTGGAAGCTTTTCAATCGATCCCGGAAACAAGCCGACCAACAGACCGAAGCCGGTAATCTCGCGTTCGCGATCGATTTGCCGAAGCAATGGAAAACGAGCCGCGAAGTTGTTCTGATCAAAGGGTGGTGTTTCTCGACCGCCGGCAAACCGATCGCGGGGATCCGGGTCAGAACACCTACGAAAACGAAGCTGGCCCGATACGGGTTGGAACGGCTCGACGTCGCCGGATCGTTCCCCGATAATCCGGCGGCCCGCCGGAGTGGCTTCACAGTCGAGCTGCCGGTTTTATCTGCGAAAACGAAGGTCCGTTTCGAAACAATCGAGCAAGGCTCGGAGTGGCGGCCTTTCCTCGAGCGCGAATTGTTGCGCGATCTCGACGGAGAAGCAGACCTGGATTTCGACGAGGTCTCCGGCGAGGGGAACCAGGCGCAGCAAAAGGTTCTAAAGTTATCTTCGCTTTCCGCCTCCAAGGCTTTCGGACTCATCCAACCGGGATTCCAGCAGCAAGCGCGTCGGGTCACCGCGGAGAAGCCGTTGGTGAGTGTTATTACTCCCACCTATAACTCGAAACCCGAATGGCTGGCTGAAGCAGCTCTCAGCCTTCTCAACCAAAGCTTCGCTAACTGGGAGTGGTGCATCGTGGATGACGCTTCGGACAACCGGGAAACAAAGAAACTCCTGGAGCTTCTGGCCGGCGTCAGCCCGCGGGTCCGCGTGACCTTCGCGGCCCGAACCGGTATCAGCGCCACGACCAATGCGGCGCTGGACCTCGCCCAAGGCGCCTACGTCTGCTTCCTCGACCACGACGACCTTCTTCATCCCTTTGCCCTCGCCTCGATGGAAGAAAAATTACGCGCCGGGTTCGACGTCGTTTACTCAGATGAAGATAAGGTGGAAGACGCGACTGGAAACCTGGTGGAACCGTTTTTTAAGCCGGACTGGTCTCCCGAGTATTTTCGTGGGGCGATGTATGTAGGTCATCTCCTTTGTGTGCGGCGGGAGCTGGCCGCTCAAACACGCTTCGATTCCGCCTTCGATGGAGTCCAGGACTTTGAATTCCTGCTCCGCCTAAGCGAAACGAACCCGCGAATAGGACACATCCCGCGGATTCTTTATCATTGGCGCAAGACACCTGGCAGCATCGCGGAAAGGACCGACGCCAAGCCGCAGATCGGCGCGCTCCAGCAGCGGGCTGTGAATGCGCACCTGCAGCGTCTCAATCTCCCGGCTACGGCGGAGCAGTCGCCGCTTCCGCATCGCCTGCAAATCATTCCCATGGCGCGGCAGGAATACGCCCGGATCAGCATCATCATCCCGAGCCGCGACGCGCCCGATGTGCTGGGACGATGCTTGAAGAGTCTATTCGAAAAAACTTCTTATCCGAACTTCGAAGTCATCGTGATGGATAATGAAACCCGCGACGAGCGGGCCCTGGCGCTCATGCAGGAATACCCCGTGCGCCAAATTCCTTTTCCTAATCCGTTTAACTTCTCCCGGGCCAACAACCAGGGAGCGGCCGCGGCGACCGGTGAGCTCCTGGTGTTTCTCAATAACGACACCGAAATCATTGCCGAAGATTGGCTCCAACATCTGGCCTACTACGCCGGACAAAGCGACGTCGGCGCGGCCGGCGCCCTCCTTGCCTACGACGATCGCACGGTCCAGCACGCCGGCGTGGCGTTGGGGATGCGGGGCACGGCCGATCACACCATGCGCCGGTTCCCGATCACGGCCGATGGCTACGCCGGGAACCTGGCCTGCGCGCGGGAGGTATCGGTCGTCACCGGCGCGTGCCTGATGGTTCGCAAAGCGGTCTTCGAAGAGATCGGCGGATTCAACGAGCACTTTTTTACCGCTTACCAGGACGTCGACCTTTGCCTTCGGTTACGGGCGCGCGGTCTGCGCGTCATCTGCACGCCACGGGCTCTTCTCCTGCATCACGAATTCGTTTCGCGCCCGAGTTATTACTACGACATCATCGACCGGATGCTGCTGCTCGATCAATGGGAAGAACTAATCGAGCGCGGCGATCCCTACTACAATCCGAACCTTGACCTCGACCGCGGCGATTACAGCCGCCGCTCCGCGTGAGTAACATCCTTTTCGTTCTCTATCACGATTTCAGCGCGAACAGCGCCGTCCACGTCCACAATTTTGCCAACCAACTCGTGGACCTTGGCCATTCCACGGCCGTCGCCATTCCCGAGGATGAAGACCGCGGTTCTGCCCTGGGCGAACAAAGCTATACCGTGAACCGTTTCGACCGCTTCGACGGCGATTGGTCGCGCGTTTTCCCAAACAGCCAACCGCCCGACATCGTCCACGCCTGGACCCCGCGTGAGAATGTGCGGCTCTTTTGTCAAAAGCTGGCCGGTTTTTGTGACTTCGCGCTCTTTGTTCATCTCGAAGATAACGAGGAAGTAATTCTCGAGGTGAACTTGGGAATGTCGTTTGAGAAACTGGCACGCTCTCGCTCCGTCGAAATCCCTCCGAACCTTTCGAACCCCCGGAATTACCGCGCCTTCATCGCGTCGGCCCAGGGTGTGACCATGATCATGGATCGGCTCGAGCAATTTGTGCCGGAAGGAATCCCGAAGCTGGTTCTTTGGCCGGGAGCGGATGATCGATTGTTCTTCGCGCGCGAACGAGATTCCGAATTTCTTGGACAGCTCGGGATACCGGACGGCGCCGTCGTCCTGGTTTACACCGGCAACGTCCATTCGGCGAATCGCCGCGACGTGCGCAGTCTTTACCTGGCCGCCGCGATCCTGGACCGCGAAGGCACTCCCACTCGCGTCATCCGGACCGGGCGCGATTTCAGCCCGTTTCTCGGCCCGGACGAGGAGTGGGCCGACCGGATTTCGGTCGAGCTTGGGCACGTTCCCTACCAGGAAATTCCCGGGCTGCTCAGCCTGGCTGACGTTCTGGTCCAACCCGGGGAGGACAACGCTTTCAATGAATTCCGGTTGCCCGGGAAGCTTCCGGAATTTTTCGCGATGGGCCGGCCGGTCATTGTCCCAAGGACCAATGTGGGCCGCTTTGTCCGACACGGAGAAGAGGCGTGGGTGTTGGATAAGGTCGACGCGCTGGGCATTGTCGAAACGATCCTGCGCCTGCGGCGGGACCGGGCTCTCAGCGAACGCCTGGCCGCCGGAGCCCTCGGGTTTTGCCGCGAACATTTCAACTGGAAGAAGAACACGGCCGGTC